>DHKFI23501__coassemble_544_pt1 | contig 73930 bp, 67 predicted proteins | sample DHKFI23501__metabat2_high_PE_018 | metagenome-assembled genome bin DHKFI23501 | reverse complement strand
GCAAGTTGTAATGTCACAAAAAACAAAAGGATTATTTTTAATATACGAGGAGGAAAAATCATGAAATACCTTAAGCGAATTATCTTAGTTGTTGCGAGCCTAGTCCTTGCTTTATCTGGCCTTTGGGCAGGCTTAGCCGCCAACCAAACCCATGCCCAAGCGGCGGCTAATCAATCTTCGGTTGCTGCCATTAAGAAGCGGGGTGTAATTCGGATTGCTGTTTTTGGTGACCTCAAGCCATATGGTTGGGTGAACCAAGACGGTAAGCGGGTTGGTTACGACGTTTACTTAGCCCGTCAAATCGGGAAGGACCTTGGGGTTAAGGTCAAGTTTGTTCAGGTTAACGCTAACAACCGCGTGGACACTTTAAACTCTAACAAGGCCGACTTGGTCCTTGCTAACTTCACGGTTACTAAGGAACGGAAGCAAATCGTTGACTTCGCAAAGCCATACATGAAGGTTTCAGTGGGGGTCGTTTCCAAGAAGAGTCACCCAATTACTAAATTAAGTCAATTGAAGGGGAAGAAGTTAATCATTAACAAGGGGACGACGGCCGAAAACTACTTCACACAACACCAAACTGGCGTTACCCAATTGAAGTTTGATTCCAAGACTCAACAATTTAACGCTTTGAAGCACGGCCGGGCGCAAGCTTTAGCCGATGACAACTCTTACCTTTACGCTTGGGTTAAGAACAATCCATCTTACACGGTAAGTATTAAGCATCTTGGAGCCCAACAGTCCATTTCACCAGCTGTTAAGAAGGGAAACAAGTCGCTTTTAAACTGGACGAACAAAGAAATCACTAAATTGAACAAGAACGGGTTCTTTGAAAAGGACTTTAACCAAGAATTGAAGCCATATTTCGGGAAAGAAGTTAAGGCCAACGATATTATTTTAGAAAAGTAAATGAAGTCGAGCCTGGGAAGAAACTCGTATTTCTTCCCAGGCTCTCTTGCATCTCCGAAGGTTACTCAGTAACTAAGGTCAAAAAGCACGGCCTTAGCGGATAAGTGCGAACGAAAGGCCGATTCTAATGAATCAACCTTCGTTCTTCTTATCCCAACCAGGCCGTCAAGGAGCTTTTTTCCCAACCTCTAGCTCCTAACAGAAAACCACCCATCTAGTCGGAGATGATTAGATGGGTGGTTTTTGCTTTAAGATTATGCAGTCATTTGGTAGAGGATGGGGAAAAGCTCCTCCAGTTCCGCTTCAAAAGCGATCATTGAGATAAGCTGACCGCCATGAACCTGGCTAGCATCGTATGTTTACTTAAAATAATTAATGCCCATTGCGTCCTTAACCTCATCGAGGGTCTTAGCGGCAACCGCGTTAGCAGCGTCACTACCAGCTTTTAACATGGCGTAAACAGCGGCGGGGTCCTTGGCAAATTCTTCCCGGCGTTGGCGAATTGGGGCAAGTTCGTTATTTAAGACTTCCAGCAAGTAGCGCTTGATCTTCACGTCGCCTAAACCACCGTGACGGTATTGGTCCTTTAATGCTTGAACCTTTGCCTTGTCCGGATCAAAGATGTCTAAGTAAGTGAAAACAACGTTACCTTCGACTTGACCTGGATCTTCAATGTGGATGTGGTTCGGGTCGGTGTACATTGACATGACCTTCTTTTTCAAAGTGGCTTCATCATCAGCGAGATAGATGGCGTTGCCCAAAGACTTACTCATTTTGGCGTTCCCATCCAGCCCAGGAATCCGGCCCTGGCCCTTTGGTGGGAAAACCCCTTGCGGTTCAACTAAGACATCCCCGTAGATGTTGTTAAAGGTCCGGACAATTTCCCGGGTTTGTTCAAGCATTGGTTCTTGGTCGTCACCAACAGGAACAAGTTCCGCCTTGAAAGCCGTGATATCAGCTGCTTGGCTAACTGGGTAGGTTAAAAAACCAGCGGGAATGGAGTGATTAAAGTTTTTTTGTTGGATTTCACTCTTAACCGTGGGGTTCCGTTCCAACCGGGAAACTGTAACTAAGTTTAGGTAGTACATGTTTAATTCGGAAAGGGCCGGAATTTGGGATTGAACGTAGATCGTTGACTTCTTAGGATCCAAACCAACGGCTAAGTAGTCCAAGGCCACTTGTAAGAGGCTGTTTTGAACCTTTTCAGGATCACGAGCGTTATCAGTTAACGCTTGTTGGTCGGCAATCATGATGAAAGGCCGGTATTTGCCACTGTTTTGCATCTTAACCCGTTCTTTTAAAGAACCAACGTAGTGGCCAATGTGAAGCTTTCCGGTGGGCCGATCCCCGGTTAAAACAATTTTCTTTGCTGTCATAATAATCTTCCTTTCTAAGTAAACAAAAATCGCCCCGCGCTCGACTGAGCGTAGGACGATTGGACCGCGGTGCCACCTACTTTGCGAAATACTTCGCCACTTTATGCGGGGTGATTCAACTTTCGCCGTGGTCCACTTCGGTCTACCAGGCGGGCTTTTCAGCACAAGAACCCATCTCTGTTAGGTTGGCGACCTACTCTAACACGGTGTAATTAATTTTGATTATAACTTTTTAGCTTGGAAATGCAAGCCTTTAGTCGACCTTGGCTAGGGTGTAGTTCTTCTTCCCCCGCCGGATGATGACGTATTTGCCATCAAAGTGATCAGCAGGGTTAATAGTGGCTGCTTCGTCAGTAACCTTTTCGCCGTTAACCCGGATGGCCCCGTTTTTTACGTCTTCGCGAGCTTGGCGCTTGGATGGTTCAATCTTGGTATCAACTAACCAGTCGATGATGTTCTTTGGTTCAGCACTAACTGCGACGGAGGGAGTACCTGCAAAGGCTTGTTCCACTTCATCAACGCTCAAGTCTTGGACGTTCCCCGAGAAGAGGAGTTGGGAAATCTTGATGGCTTGTTCCGTGGCAGCTTCCCCGTGAACGAAGGTGGTAACTTCGGCAGCTAACCGTTTTTGTGCTTCCCGCTTCCAAGGTTCGGTCTTTACTTTTTCAGCTAAGGCGTTAATTTCGTCTTGATTTAAGAAAGTAAAGTACTTCAAGTATTTGACAACGTCCCGGTCATCTTGGTTCAACCAGAATTGGTAGAACTCGTAAGGGGAGGTCTTCTTTTCGTCTAACCAAACGGCTCCCCCAGCGGTCTTGCCAAACTTGGTACCGTCAGCCTTAAGCATCAATGGGATTGTTAAACCGTAAACTTCAGCGTCAGCCCCTTCCGTCTTGTGGATCAGGTCAATTCCGGAAGTGATGTTACCCCATTGGTCCGAACCCCCAATTTGAAGTTGGACGTCGTTGTGCTTGTAGAGGTGCAAGAAGTCAACGGCTTGGAGGATTTGGTAGGTGAATTCAGTAAAGGAAATTCCGGAAGCTAACCGACTAGCCACCACTTCTTTGTTTAGCATCGTGTTGATGTTAAAGAGCTTCCCAAAGTCCCGTAAGAAGTCAATCATTGAGAATTGACTTAACCAGTCGTAGTTATCAACAATGGTAAAGTTTTCGGTGCCAAAGAGCTTAACCATTTGGGCGGTTAAGGCCTGCTTGTTGTGTTCCAATTGGGATTCGGTTTGCAGGGTCCGTTCCGTTTTCCGGCCGGATGGGTCACCGATGGCCCCAGTTCCGCCACCGATGATGATGACGGGGTGGTGACCAGCTAATTGGAACCGCTTGAGCATCATAAAGGGAATTAAGTGCCCAATGTGGAGACTATCACCCGTTGGGTCCGTTCCGCAGTAAAGGCTAATTTTCTTTTCGCTAGTTAACTTTTTGAGTCCTGCTTCATCCGTTACTTGATTTAAGGCGCCGCGCCATTTTAATTCATCGACGATATTCATATTCAGATCCTCCGTTGATTTTGGCTTTCGGGTTAATAAAAAATCGTCCCATGACATTTAGCCATGGGACGATCTTAACCGTGGTACCACCCAACTTTGTACTTAACGTACCTCATTTTAACCCGATTCAATTTTAGCTTTTCGCTGTAATTCGTTAACTAGCTGTGCGGTAACTTCCAGCGCCGTTACCTCTCTTTGTCAGGGAACTAGCTAACTACTTCGACGAAAAATAGTTAAGCTCATTAAACAATGTTTGGGGCGGGGTGTCAAGAGAAAAAGAAGGAGTTTCCAGCGGGAATGGCGATCATTATTAAATATTGTTTTTTGCACCCAACAGATCTAAAAATCTGCGCAAGCTACGTCAAATTACGCCGGATCCCAGATCTGTGCGGTACTAATTTTGCTAAAATGATGAATTCAAGCTTTAAAATTTAAGCTTAATTAAATTAACTTTTTCTCCTAACTTAATTTAGAAAATACGATTAGAAATTGATTACAGCTTTTTAATTTACGCAATCGTCTTATGATTGTGTCGAAAGTCAAATCATCGTGTTAGAGTATTAACCAATTATAAAAGTTAAAAAAGTTAAGTAAGGGAGTGGCGTGCAATGAGAAAACATTGGCTAACTAAATTGCTAATGAGTTTGGCGGTTCTAGTCGGCTTTGGATTGGTGATGGGTCGGCAGGAACCGATCCACGCTGCGAGTGAACCCACATATACAATTGGGACCGTTGATAGTTTTGAACCATTTGAAATTCCAAACAACCGGGGTACATACAATGGTAAAAACCCAGGAATTGAAATTGAAATGCTTCAGCAAATTGCCAAGCATGAAGGTTTTAAGTACCGGTTAAAGGTCATGAGCTTTGATGCAACCTTAACGGCCCTCCAAGCGGGGCAAATTGATGCTTCCATGGGTGGGATGAGTGTTACTGACGAACGGAAAGCTACGATTGATTTTACTAAGTCTTACTATGATTCTGGGGTTGTCATGGCCGTCGCAAGTAATAGTAACATTAAGTCGTTAAAGCAATTAAAGGGTAAGACCGTCGCCGTTAAGTCTGGGACCAGTGGTGCCATTTATGCTAAGTCGATTGCTAACAAGTATGGCTTTAAGATTAAGTACTACAAAACCGATAACACGATGTGGTCTGATGTGGCCAACGGGAACTCCGCTGCCACCTTTGATGATGAACCAGTACTACGTTACGGAATCCGAAACGGGATGAAGTTAAGGGTTGTTACCAAGGCAGTTAACTCCCAACCAGTAGCTATGGGGATCAAGAAGGGCCAAAATCAAGAACTCCTTCACAAATTAAACGATGGGATTACTTGGATGCAAAAGACGGGCCGGATGCAAAAACTGTTGGATAAGTACACGAAGGGTTCAGCTTCCAAGGCTGACTCGGCTAGTCAGCGGACGATTCCTGCTTTGATTAAGAACAACGCCGGTGCTTTGTCCGCTGGGTTAGTTGAAACCTTGAAGTTAACGATCGTGGGAGCCTTTTTAGCCCTTGTCTTCGGGATTGTACTTGGGGTAATGGGAATTGCCGAAAACAAAGTTCTGACCGGGATTTCTTCAACTTTGATCTACATTTTCCGGGGGATGCCGATGATTGTTTTGGCGTTCTTCATCTACATTGGAATGCCTGGTTTGATCGGTCACAAGATCCCGCTCTTTACCGCTGGGGTAATTACCTTAATGCTTGATGAAGGGGCTTATGTTGGAGCCATTGTTAAGGGCGGCTTTGATGCCGTTGACCGGGGACAATGGGAAGCAGCCCGGTCTTTGGGCTTGCCATACTCCAAGGCGCTAGTTAAGGTTATCATGCCGCAAGGAATCAAGATCATGGTACCATCCTTGGTTAACCAATTCATTATCACCTTAAAGGACACGTCGATTCTTTCCGCCATTGGGGTGATGGAATTAACCCAAACGGGGACGGTAATTATTTCCCGGAACCTGGAAGGGTTTAAGATGTGGTTAATCATCGGGGTAATTTACATTGTCATTATTACCCTCTTAACCTGGTTATCTAACTACGTACAAAGAAAGGTGGCCTAGCAAATGGACAAGCAATATAAGATTCAAGTTAAGGATCTCCACAAGCGCTTCGGGGATAACGAAGTCCTTAAAGGGATTAACTTAAACGTGAAGCCAAATGAAGTGGTCTGCATGATTGGACCATCTGGGAGTGGGAAAAGTACCTTCTTGCGATGCTTAAATCGCTTGGAAGAAACCAACAGTGGCCATGTCTATGTTGATGGGTATGATATTGCGGATAAGCAGACGAATATCGATTTAGTTCGGCAAAATATTGGGATGGTCTTTCAACACTTTAACCTTTTCCCCAACATGTCAGTGGCCGAAAATATTATGTTAGCACCGGTTCAACTAAAGAAAATGACCAAGGATGAAGCACATCAGGCGGCCTTGCATTACTTAGATATCGTTGGTTTAAAGGAAAAGGCGGATGTGAACCCGACCACCCTGTCAGGGGGCCAAAAGCAACGGGTTGCCATTGCCCGGGCCTTAGCTATGAAGCCAGATGTAATGCTTTTTGACGAACCAACCAGTGCCCTTGATCCGGAAATGGTTGGGGATGTACTTGAAGTTATGCAAAATCTAGCTAAGGAAGGGATGACCATGGTTGTCGTAACCCACGAGATGGGCTTTGCTAAGCGAGTGGCTGACCGGGTCGTCTTCTTCCATGATGGCGTCATCCGGGAACAAGGAACGCCGGAAGAAATCTTTGATCATCCCCAACACGCAGACACCAAAAACTTCTTGGATAAGGTGTTGAATGTTTAACGATGGAAAAACGGGTGAAAAAAGCCACTTCGTTTTAATTTTAAGTTAATGTGAATCTAATTTAAAAGATGCTAAGTGCTGTTTTTTCGCTAATTACGAATGATTTGTCGGATTATAAAAATGAGAAAGACGCCAGGGATCATTTGACATCTGCGAAAAGTTACGTATAATTAATGCCATGTAGACATAAGCATGCATGCGTCTAGGTGATTTAACAGAGAGCCAGGGGAGCTGAAAACTGGTGATCACAATATGGCATTAAAGATTGAACTTGGGTGGTTCCAGTATCGACCGAGAGGAGGTCTTGCTTTAGACCTTAAACTTGGGTGGAACCGCGTTAGCAAACGTCCCTAGCTGTGATGGCTAGGGGCGTTTTTTAGTTTAACTTGGAGAGGAGAGAGAACAATGGAAGAAAAGCAAGAGCGGCGTTTGTCACGATCACTAAAGAGTCGTCATATTACGATGATTGCGATTGGTGGAGCGATTGGGACGGGGTTATTCTTAGGTTCTGGGAGTGCGATTCATGCGGCCGGCCCGTCGTTAATTTTGACTTACCTTATCGTTGGGATTTTTTGTTTCTTCATGATGCGGGCGTTAGGAGAATTGCTGCTGGCGGATCCAAGTAAGCATTCCTTTATTGATTCTGTTAAGGAATACATGGGCGATCGGATGGAATTTGTGGCCGGTTGGACGTATTGGTCTTGCTGGTTGACCTTGGCGATGGCCGACTTGACGGCAACGGGGATTTATTTGCAATACTGGTTCCCCAATTTACCGCGGTGGGTTGGACCGCTAATTATTTTAGTTTTGCTGATGCTAGTAAATATGATTAACGTGGGCCTCTTTGGGGAACTGGAAAGCTGGTTCTCAATGATTAAGGTCTTGGCAATTGTGGCCTTGATTGTCGTGGGATTGTTAATGGTGATCTTCCACACTAAGACCGCTACTAGTACGGCCAGTCTAGCGAACCTAGTTAACTATGGAGGCTTCTTCCCCAAGGGGCCGGTGGGCTTCTTAATGTCCTTTCAAATGGCAACCTTCGCCTTTGTTGGGATTGAAATGGTTGGGCTAACGGCTGGGGAAACCGCCAATCCAAACGAAGATATCCCTAAGGCGATCAATACCTTACCAATGCGAATTGGGCTCTTTTATGTCGGTTCGATGCTTGCCATTATGGCTGTTTATCCATGGCATGATATTAAGGTTAGTTCCAGTCCGTTTGTCCAAGTCTTTGCCGGAATTGGCATTACTGGGGCGGCCGGGATCTTGAATTTTGTGGTTTTGACGGCAGCAATGTCGGCGACGAATAGTTGTATCTTTTCAACTAGTCGGTCCCTGTATTCCTTATCTCAAGGGGGCAACGGTCCGCAAGCGTTCCAAAAGTTAAGTCGGCAAGCGGTTCCGGTAAATGCAATGCGTTTCTCATCATTAATCCTTTTTATCGTGGTAATTTTGAACTACGTGATTCCGGAAGGTGTCTTTAACGTTATCTCTGGGGTTTCCACGATTAACTTTATTTTTGTTTGGATTATTATTATGCTTTGTCATATTAAATATCGAAAACAAGCGCCGGCAGGAAACGCCTTTGCAATGCCTGGTTTTCCCTTTACAAGTTGGTTGACCATTGCCTTCTTTACGGCAATTATTGTGGTATTGTTCTTTATTGAAGCAACGCGGCTGTCATTGATTATTTCGTTGCTCTTCTTCGGTGCGTTGTTCTTGATAGCCCAACTTTTGGGGAAAAAAGAAAAATAAAAGCATTTCATTTGCCTCGTGCTAAATGATTATCATATAATAAGAAAGTGGAAAAGATAATTTCTGTTGCAAGAAGAATAGCTTGAGTAAATCAAGCGAACTCATCCCCATAAAATACCCCATTAAAAATTCCTAAAAAGACTAATGTTGAATATCGATAAATCTAAAGTAAGGTAATTTCCCTTAACAAGTGGAGATATGTTAGCTACTAGCGATAGTAGTCGACAAACAGTAAGTATAGATACGGTAAATGATAGCAACGAAATTAGATTTTCCATTTTAAAAGCCGCCTCGTTAGTGCCGAATGAGGCGGCTTTTTTGTGTGCAATTATTGACTAGCGAAGATGATAGGATGAAGCGATTTAGTAGGCAACGATTTGCTAAACGCTTCCCCCAATTGCTCGCTTTATTCAAAGGAAATGGAACGATTTCACTTATAAGGTTGTAATTGTTTGTGTCGTTTTGCATGATCACTAATAGTCATAAATGGTCTAGATAAGGGCTGTTTGGAAAAATCAAAAAAATTTTTTGATAGGTTTGTGAAATCGTTATCTTCGGTGATGCGGTTTCATTTTTCGGGTAAAACGATATATCGACGAACGTTCTGGAAAACTATTGTAACAATTTCACAAAGTTAGTGAATTGAAGTGGGTTTACAAGTGCGCCAACACCCGGTATATTTATCTCAGTGATAAGATTTTGCTAGCGCTTACATTAGTAGGATCTTATAGTTTGCATTTATTTTTGTAGTTTGTATAGAAAGGTGTTAGATCCATGTATCTTGCAATTAATATTCTTGGGTTAATCGTCTTCTTGGGAGTGGCATTCTTGTTCTCCAAGAAGAAGAAGGAGATTAACTGGAAGGCAGTTGCTATCATGGTTGTCTTAAACTTGATTCTGGCTTGGTTCTTGACTAGTTCAGCTGCTGGTCGGGCCGGGGTTAAGGCAGCGGCAGATGGCTTTGCCTGGATTGTTGATGTCTCTGCAAAGGGGACCGTGTTTGCTTTAGGTGGTTGGTATAATACCAAGAACCTTAATTTCATTTGTTCTGCTTTGATGCCAATCCTTATGATTGTGCCAATGTTTGATATCTTGACGTACATCGGGGTATTACCTTGGATCATCAAGTGGATTGGGAAGGGCCTTTCCTTCATCACGGGTCAACCAAAGTTCGAATCTTTCTTTGCCGTGGAAATGATGTTCTTAGGGAACACGGAAGTGCTGGCCATTTCCGGGATGCAACTGCGGAAGATGAACAAGGAACGGAACTTAACGATCGCTATGATGTCCATGAGTTGTGTTACGGCTTCAATCCTTGGGGCATATATTGAAATGATGCCGGGCCAATACATTTTGACGGCGGTGCCAATTAACATCGTTAACGCTTTGATTGCAACGACGATTTTGAACCCAATTCACGTTACTGAAGCCGAAGACACGATTGAACGGGTTGAAGCTAACGCCGATGGGAAGAAGGAACCATTCTTCAGTTTCCTTGGAGACTCCATCTTGGGCGCTGGTAAGTTGATCTTGATCATCATTGCTAACGTGGTTGCCTTCGTGGCTTTGGCAGCTTTGATCGACGCCATCTTGGCGCTCTTCGGGAAGCCATTTGCCGGTCAACCAATCTCCTTGGAAGGTATCCTGGGATGCATTATGTTCCCATTCGCTTGGTTAATGGGTCTGCCCCTCGACCAAGCTTGGAACTTAGCCCAAGACATGGGGATGAAGTTGGTTACAAACGAATTCGTAGTTATGGGTAAGGTTACGGGCTCAATTGCTCATGAACAAGAACACTACAAGGCGGTTTTGACTACCTTCGTAACATCCTTTGCTAACTTTGGGACCCTGGGAATGATTATTGGGGCCTTCAAAGGATTGGTTGGTAAGGAAGATAATGACTACATCGCACAAAACATTGGTTACCTCTTGCTGTCAGGGATCTTAGTATCACTCCTTTCAGCAGCCTTCGTTGGCCTCTTTGCTTGGTAATCAATTTACAAAGGAGGGCTGCGTCAGGCGGCCCTTTCTTTTTCCCACTTAGTAAAAGCGTTTACAGCTAATTTGAGGAGGAATTATCATGACCACGAAAATTATTATGGATACTGACCCAGGGATTGATGACGCAGCGGCTTTGACGATGGCCATCAACGACCCTGCAATCGATCTGAAGTTAGTGACGGCAGTTGCCGGGAATGTTACTGTTGACAAGACGACGGCAAACGCCTTAAAGATTGTGCACTTCTTTGGTAAGGATCAAGAAATCCCTGTTGCCATGGGGGCGCAACAACCATTAATCAAGCCATTTGAAGATGCGGCCCGGATTCATGGGGCTTCGGGGATGGAAGGTTACGACTTTGGTGATGACTATGGTGAACCAATTGAAAAATCGGCCGTGGAAGCTTTGCATGATGCAATTATGGCCGAAGATGAAGTAATCTTGGTACCAACTGGTTCTTACACCAACATTGCCTTGCTCTTTAGCCAATACCCAGAAGTTAAGTCCCACATCAAGAAGATTATTGCCATGGGGGGTTCCATCTCTGGTGGTAACATGACCAGTGTGGCGGAATTTAATGTCTTTACGGACCCAGATGCCGCTAAGATTATGTATAACGCTGGGGTACCGATTGTTACGGTTGGTCTGGATGTAACCTTAAAGGCTTTGATTACGCCGGCAACCCTTAACACTTTGAAGACGATGAACGAAACCGGGAAGATGTTATACGGCTTGATTAGCAACTATAACGATGTGAGCGGTGATGGGCACCCAATGCACGACGTTAACACCATCTTCTACTTGCTTCATCCTGAAGCTTACACCACGAAGAAGTTATGGGTCGACATCCAAACTGATGGCCCAGCCATCGGGGGAATGATCGCTGATATTCGGGGAGCTTACCATGATGGTAAGACGAATGCAGAGGTTTGTGTCGATATCGACGCTGATGCTTTCAACAAGTGGTTCTTGGAAGAAGTTTCACATATGAAGTAGGGCAATAAAAAAAGACTTAGGCTGTCAAATTCCAACTTAGAATTGAAGCAACATCAGCTTCGCTGCTAAGTGGATTGACAGTCTTTCTTTTTGGGGAAATATTACCCGGGAAATACTGGGAATGGTTGAATTGAAGCGGAAAATAGGATAAAGTTAAAAAGAGCGTGAAACATGAATGTTCCACGGAAAGGACGAATAAAATGAAGCCAGAACAATTTCAAGCGGCCTTAGCCCAAATGGGGATTAATTTAGCCTCCCCGCAAATGGCCCAATTTGATCAATACTATCATTATTTAATCGAAGTAAATCAACACCTTAACTTAACTCGAATTACCGCTGAAGAAGATGTGTATTTAAAGCACTTCTATGATTCAATCATGGGGGCATTTGCGGAACCAAAGTTAAAGGAAGTGCCGCTTCATTTATGTGATATTGGAGCGGGAGCGGGGTTCCCGTCATTACCATTAAAAATTGCTTTCCCACAATTAAAGGTAACAATTGTCGATTCTTTGAATAAGCGGATCGACTTTTTAAGGGAACTGGTTGCTAAATTAGGTCTGACGGAGGTGGAGTTGGTTCATGCGCGGGCCGAAGATTTTAGTAATCAGCAAAGTAATTACCGGGAACAATTTGATTTGGTAACTGCGCGGGCAGTTGCTCGCCTGAGCGTTTTAAGTGAATTGTGTTTACCGGCTGTCAAAGTTGGTGGCGAATTCTTGGCTTATAAAGCGGCTGCGGCAGAAGCAGAACTCCAAGGTGCCCAAAAGGCAATTACGACTTTGGGTGGGGAGGTCAGCACAACGATGCAGTTAGTTTTACCAACCCAACCAGAACCGGAACAACGTAACCTTATTATTATTAATAAGGTCGCGACAACACCAAAGAAGTATCCGCGACGGCCGGGATTGCCAAGTAAAAAGCCGTTAGAGTAGGGGGAGAAACATGGCATTTTCACTATTTAATTTTGGTTCAAAGTCAACGCCGGCCAAGAACCAGGTGGTTGAAATTCCGCTAAAGCAAATTGAACCAAACCGGTATCAACCGCGCCAGGTTTTTGATAAGCACGAAATTCAAGAACTCGCGCAAACCATTGGAGAACACGGTTTGCTCCAGCCAATTATTTTGCGGGAATACAAGGCGGCAAAATACGAAATCATCGCTGGGGAACGGCGTTTTCGGGCAATGCAGCTGCTGGAATGGGAAACAGCACCAGCAATTGTCGAAAAGATGAGTGATAAGGAATCAGCTTCCTTAGCTTTGATTGAAAATTTACAGCGGGCCCAATTGAGTTCAGTTGAAGAGGCCCGGGCTTATAGGAAGTTGATGGATTTGAATCACTTAACCCAACAAACCTTGGCCAAGGGAGTTGGGAAGAGTCAATCCACGGTGGCAAACAAGCTCCGGTTATTAAACTTAATCGAACCAGTTCAAAACGCCATCCTTGACGGAATGATTACTGAACGCCATGGGCGCGCGCTCTTGGGCCTAACTGACGATGAACAACGCAACATGTTAATGCGGATCGTCAATGAAAAGTTGAATGTTCGTCAGACTGAACAAGCGGTGGCCGAACTGCAAGGGCAAGTTTTACCACCGGATCCGGAAGCCGAATCAGTTACGCCGGTAAAAGAAGAAGCTCCATTAGCTGACAACACAGAAGTGACGAAGCCCGCCAAAACTAAAACCCCAACTCAAGAAGCGAAGAAGGGGAAGCAAGCGCCAAAGAAAAAGGCGAAGATTAGTGTTAGCGATCCCCAAATCGCAATCAACACAATTAAAAAGTCGGTTAAGTTAGTGAAGGACAACGGCTTTAAAGCAACGGTGCGGCAAAAGAAGCTAGCGGACGGGTACCAATTAACGATCACCGTTCGCCCACAAGATGATAGTAATAAATAGGATGGATGATACGGCATGGCAAGAGGGAAAAAACGTTTACGCTTAAAGAAGAACATGGAAGCCTTGATGGCAAAAGAAGCCGCTGGTGAAGTGATTGAGGATGTGGCCTTAAAAGAAATTCGGCCTAATCCATACCAACCGCGGCGGAGTTTTGACCAGGAGGCGTTAGCGGAATTAGCTGACTCAATCCAAAAATCAGGGGTTTTCCAACCGGTAATTTTGCGGCAACCAGATCCAAAGTTGTCACGGTATGAATTAATTGCGGGGGAACGGCGGTTCCGGGCTTCGGAATTAGCCCACCAAAAGACAATTCCAGCCATCATTCGCCAGATGAATGATGCGGAGATGATGGAAGTTGCCATTTTAGAAAATCTTCAACGGGAAGACTTAACCCCACTGGAAGAAGCCCAAGCTTACCAAACCCTGATTGAGAAGCTAAATTTAACGCAAGCTGAAGTCGCTAGTCGGCTTGGTAAGTCCCGGCCATATATCGCTAATTACCTTCGCTTATTGGGACTTCCCGCTGCGGTTAAGGAATTAGTAGCCAACCGGCAACTCTCAATGGGGCAAGCGCGGACCTTACTTGGGTTAAAGGATAAGCTTGCGGTCGTTGCCTTAGCTAAGCGGGCAGTGAAGGAAAACTTGACGGTTCGGCAACTTGAGGAAATTGTAGCTAAGGAAAATGGCCAAGTTAAACCTACTAAGCCAGTTAAACCAGCCCCAAAGCTTAACCCTTACTTGCGTGAAGCAACTGACCAACTGCAACGACGCTTTGGGACCAAAGTTTCCTTTAGGGGTAACCAACCCGATCACGGAAAGATTGAGATTCCTTACCAATCAGCTGACGAGTTAAACCGAGTTTTGGAATTGTTAGGGGTAAGTTTCGATTAATTACGGAGGACCAATCATGGTTGAATACGAATTAAACGATATTGTGATGATGAAAAAGCCGCATCCATGCGGGGTTAACCGCTGGAAGATTATCCGGGTTGGGGCAGACATGAAGATCGAATGCACGGGCTGTGGTCACATTGTGATGATGGACCGGTATCACTTTAATAAACGGATTAAGAAGGTCCTTGAACCTGCCAACCCAGAAGCAAACGAAGAGCACTAAGAGAAAGGAACTAGAATTACTATGTCATTAACAGCAGGGATTGTTGGACTTCCAAACGTGGGGAAGTCAACCTTATTTAACGCAATTACGAAGGCCGGGGCGGAAATGGCCAACTACCCCTTCGCCACGATTGAACCAAACGTGGGGATGGTGGAAGTACCTGATAGTCGGTTAGCCCGGATTGACGAATTGATTCCCGCCAAGAAGATTGTCCCAACGACCTTCGAATTTACTGATATCGCCGGGATTGTTAAGGGGGCATCAAAGGGGGAAGGGCTTGGAAACAAGTTCCTTGAAAACATTCGGCAAACGGATGCGATTGTTCACGTTGTGCGGGCCTTTGACGATGACGATATTACTCACGTGACGGGGAAGGTTGACCCAATTGATGATATTGATACCATCAACTTGGAATTGATCATGGCGGACTTAGAAGCCGTTAATAACCGCCTTGCCAAAGTTCAACGGGCTGCTAAAGGTCGCGATAAGGATGCCTTGGCCGAATTAGCGGTGCTTGAAAAGTTAAAGCCGGTTCTTGAAGATGGCAAGAGCGCCCGGACGATTGACTTTGATGATGATGAAAAGAAGATTGTGAAGGGCTTATTCCTCTTAACGACGAAGCCGATCCTTTACGTTGCCAACATCGGTGAAGAAGACATGGCTGATCCCGATGGTAACAAGTACATGGATGCCATTCGAGAACACGTTAATGGTGAAGGGGAAGTCATTGGAGTTTCGGCAGCGGCCGAAGAACAAATCGCCGAAATGGACGAAGATGAAAAGAGGGACTTCCTGGAAATGGAAGGGGTTGAAGAACCAGGGTTGAACCGGTTGATTCGGGCAGCCTACAAACTCCTTGGCCTTGAAACTTTCTTCACGGCTGGCGGTAAGGAAACCCGGGCCTGGACTTTCCGGCGGGGAACGAAGGCACCACAAGCGGCTGGGATTATCCACTCCGATTTTGAACGGGGCTTTATCCGGGCTGAAGTCATGTCCTTTAGTGACCTTGACGAATATGGCTCACCAGCCAAAGTTAAGGAAGCCGGGAAGCTTCGCCTAGAAGGGAAAGATTACGTGATGCAAGACGGTGACATTGTTGAATTCCGCTTTAATGTTTAATTTAGCGACGACGGTTAATTAAGGGGAGTTTTTATAGTGAGTGAACAAGGACGGAATGCGGCTGCTGGAGCACGGCAAAAGCAACACCAAAAACAAGAACAACAAGCAACTGGCCGGGCCTTTCAAGAATATGGCTTAACCCGGAAGAACGAGGAATTCATGTTCCAATTGAATAAGCAATTGGATGCCCAAGGAGCAACGGCGGCAAAGAAGCCCGCTTTGCTCCAACAGACGGTCGGTGCCCTTTTAGAAGGCCAAAAGACTGGGAAGACAGCAAAGGGGATGTTTGGTACCCCAACGGCCTATGCCCATGAGTTATTACATCCGAAGAAGGAAGTTGAGGCTAAGCAAGAAAACACCAATATCTGGATGTTGGCAGCGGATAATGCCTTAATGTTCTTTGCGATCTTTACCATCATGTTCGGGGTCTTGGCCTTTACAAGTCCTAAGGCCTTAGCCCCAGGTGGTCATAACGGAAACGCTGGGTTAACGGCAATCATTATTGTCGCCTTAGCCGGTGGGGCCCTCTTTGGTAGCTTGATGAAGTTGATTCGGCCAAAGGTTGATGCTAACGGCCGGGCAGTTAAGCGGTCACTTTGGTACCGGACAGCAGTGATTATCCTTGGGTTAGTAACTTGGATTGCCGTTTATGGTTTAACGGCCTTGATGCCAAACGTGATCAACCCAGTTCTTAACAAGTGGGTCTACGTTGTCCTCGGGTTAGCTGGTTTTGCTGGTGACCTTTACTTACGGTCGAAGTTTAACATTACTAACGCCCTCTTTGGAAGCCAACGGCGGCGGAATTAGCAATAATCTTGAAAATTGAATTGGGCGAAAATAAGTGGTTTTCGCCCGTAGTTTCTGTGTAATATTCAGAGGTACGAGAAAGGCTGGGAAGAAATTTGACCTTCTTCCCAGCCTTTCTCTTTTTATGTGAAAATAAGATGAAACTAATTCTTAAAGCTATGAATTGGAGCTGGAATTAGCCCACCGCGATGAATAAGACGATTGCTAACGGCTGGGTTAACCGCCATAATCGGAGCATGACCAAGCAGGCCACCAAATTTAACGGTTTCACCAACCTGCTTGCCAGGAACTGGAATTACTCGGACCGCAGTAGTTTTATTATTAATCATACCGATGGCGGCTTCATCAGCAATCATGGCACTAATGGTTTCCTTCGGAGTGTCACCAGGAATAGCAATCATGTCAAGACCAACCGAACAAACAGCGGTCATTGCTTCAAGTTTGGCGATTGAAAGGTTACCAGCAACGACTGATTTAATCATACCAGCATCTTCAGAAACAGGAATGAAAGCTCCGGAAAGGCCACCAACATGACTGCAAGCCATGACACCACCCTTTTTAACGGCATCATTGAGCATTGCTAGGGCAGCCGTGGTACCATGCGTACCAACTTGGGCAACCCCAATTTCTTCCAAAACTTCAGCAACAGAATCACCGGGGAGGGGAGTAGGAGCAAGCGAAAGATCAACTATCCCGAACGGAACGCCAAGTTGATCGGCCGCCACACTTCCCACTAATTGCCCCATCCGGGTAATCTTAAAAGCAGTTTTTTTGATGGTTTCAGCGACCACATCCATGGGGGCGCCCTTAACTTTTTCAAGGGCCGCCTTAATAACACCGGGACCTGAAACGCCAGCGTTGATAACGACATCTGGTTCGCTTACTCCATGAAAGCCACCGGCCATGAAGGGGTTGTCTTGGACAGCGTTACAAAATATCACGAGTTTAGCATTAGTCATCACGTCTAATTTAGATCCCGCAACTACTGCTTCGCCAAGGTCAGCGACTGCGTCCATGTTAATTCCACTCTTAGAAGATCCTACGTTGACTGAAGCACAAACGTAGTTAGTTTCTGCTAACGCTGCTGGAAGGGATTTTATTAGCACCTGGTCGCCAGCTTGATACCCTTTTTCAACTAAGGCTGAGAAGCCACCGATAAAATCAATCCCTAGCGTTTTGGCTGCTTGATCAAGTACCTTAGCATACTTAACGTAGTCATGATCTCCCGAAGCCGCAGCGATTAGTGAAATTGGAGTCACTGTGACGCGCTTGTTAGCGATGGGAATACCGTACTTACTTTCAATTTGTTGTCCAACTTTAACCAGGTTTTGCGCTTTAGTGGTTATTTTGTCATAAATTTTTTGGCAGGCCCGGTCACTATTACTGTCGATGCAGTCCAGAAGTGAAATTCCCATTGTGATAGTCCGGATGTCCAGGTTTTCACTAGCTAGCATCTGCGTCGTTTCATAAATTTGTTTTGCGTCCATGGTTGCTCCTTAGATGTTATGCATTGCTTCAAAAAGCTTTGTGTTCCGTAGCTTGACTTCAAGGTGGGCTTCATTGCCAAAGTTTTCCAGTTCAGCGTCGATTTGCGCAAATTGATCAGCTAAAGGAATGGTGACCATCATCATCATAACGAAATTGTCGTCCATAATGGTTTGGGAAACATCGACGATATTAACTTGATATTTGGCGAGAAGTTGACTAACTTGTGCAATGATCCCGACCCGATCTTTACCTATAACTGTAAGAATTGCTTTCATTAAAATAACCCTTCTTTCTAAAGATGTTGATTACAATTATATGATTCAAGTAAACAGCGAGCAATTGATAGCTAATTTCCTAACTAAATATTAAGGCTAAGCTCTTTAAGTTCGGAAATGAAAAATGATGGCTGGATTTTAGCTAGAATGTTGCGAAAATCTGGAGCTGTGGTGCTGCTTTTCTTTTCCTACATTTTCCTTGACGATTAGGTAAATTCCTAGTATTCTAGTCACAATTCAGATTTAAAATTCATAAGGGAGTGTAAGATTAATGTCAAACTGGGATACAAAGTTCGCAAAAAAGGGAATTACGTTTGATGATGTATTATTGATTCCGGCGGAAAGCCATGTTTTGCCGAACGAAGTTGACTTGAGTGTTCAGTTGGCTAAGAACTTGAAGTTGAACTTGCCATTTATTAGTGCCGGGATGGATACGGTTACTGAAAGTTCAATGGCAATTGCCATGGCCTTACAAGGGGGCCTTGGGGTGATTCACAAGAACATGTCGATCCAAGCTCAAGCCGGTGAAGTTGCCAACGTTAAGGGCGTTGCTTTAAATGGGAACTTTGCCAAGGCAGCCGTTGATGACCAAAACCGTCTCTTGGTAGCGGCCGCAGTTGGGGTTACATCTGACACTTTCGAACGGGCAGAAGCATTATTTGAAGCTGGGGCGGACGCAATTGTTATTGATACGGCGCACGGTCACTCGGCTGGGGTATTACGGAAGATTAAGGAAATCCGCCAACACTACCCAACTCAAACTTTGATTGCTGGGAACGTCGCAACTGGTGACGCTACGCGGGCCCTCTTTGATGCTGGGGTTGATGTTGTTAAGGTTGGGATTGGTCCTGGTTCAATTTGTACTACGCGGGTGATTGCCGGGGTTGGGGTTCCTCAAATCACGGCCATTTACGACGCCGCCACTGCTGCTAAGGAATACGGTAAGCCAATCATCGCTGATGGTGGGATTAAGTACTCTGGGGACATTGTCAAGGCCATCGCTGCCGGTGGGAACGCCGTAATGCTTGGCTCCATGTTCTCCGGGACGACTGAAGCACCAGGGGAAGTCTTTGAAGATCATGGTAAGAAGTACAAGGCTTATCGGGGAATGGGTTCTGTTGGTGCGATGGCTCAATCTCACGGTTCTTCTGATCGTTATTTCCAAGGTGGTGTTAACGAAGCTAACAAGTTGGTTCCGGAAGGGATTGAAGCCCGGGTTGAATACAAGGGTGACGTTGCCGACATCATCTTCCAATTGGTTGGTGGTCTCCGGAGTGGAATGGGTTACTGTGGGGCCCCAGATATCCAATCTTTGATTGACAACGCTCAATTTGTTCAAATTTCCAACGCTGGTTTGCGGGAATCACACCCTCATGACGTGCAAATCACTAAGGATGCGCCTAACTACAACAAATAAGCCACGTTAAGTGGAAATTAAACAAAAATAAGTCGCTAATCTAATGGTTGAAGGTGGTTTAATTTAACTTCTCGACCGGGATGGGCGACTTTTTTTATTTCCCAGGAAATTAATTTTGCTACTAAAACTTTACTTTTCTCATAAATCAGTGTTGAATTAACTACAAAGGATCGTTTTTTGGAGGTGGAGTTCATGCTAAGTTCAGTAAAAATTAATGCCCGTGGTCACTGGGTAAGTGTCTTTGAGCCCCTCCCACGAGAACGGCAGGATCTGTATGACAAATATGAAGTTACGCCAGCTCTTTTGGACTATGCAATTGACCCCTATGAAAAGGCTCGGGTTGAAATTGATCGGGATGCTGGGGTAACGCTCTTGATTTTTGACGTGTACGTCCCAACTCATAAAATCTCAGCGCCGAAAACGGCCCCAATTGGGATTATGCTGACGAAAAACAATGTTTTAACGTTCACCAATGCCCAAACTAACTTTGTGAATGGACTGATTGCAGAGCACCTGCGGAAAATGCAAACACGGGGAGTAATCGCAGACCAGTTCGACTTTATCTTACCGATTCTTTACACCCTCTCGACGAATTATTTCCAACCAATTCGGCGGGCGGACATCCAGCGTCAGCAAATTCAACGGAACCTTGAAGAACGGACTGAACGCAAAGCAATCGCGGAGTTTTTGGAAATCGAAACCGGCTTGGTTTATATTTTGACCTCGCTCCAGGGGAATGTTTCCTTACTGCAAGAATTTCGCCGGCGGTTCGCGGCTCAAATGAGTCAGGACCAACAAGATGAGCTCGACGATGTGATTATCGAAGCCCAACAAGGACTGGAAATGGCCCAGATGACCTCGGATGTTTCAGCCCGGGTTTCTGATGCTTACAGTAAGGTCTTAGATTCGAACTTGAACCAAACGATGAAGCTATTAACTATCTTCTCAATTTTGGTGTCAATTCCGCCAATTGTTTCGGGCTTTTATGGTCAAAATGTAAAAAGTCTGCCGTTGGCTAATGGCGATTGGTCGTGGCAAATAACCTTGCTGATTACCGTTATTTTAATGGCGGTTTCCTCAGTCTTCATGCGCCGGTGGTGGAAATAAACTTTTAACGTTTTACGGGGCGCAACGCCGCTTCTTGGTGGTAGGGAAGCCGGCCGTTGCTGGTCTTCGAAAACGATCGACCTTGCTAGCTAGGGTTGGCAAAACTAACAGAGTAAGGATGATACAAGATGCCATGGCAACTAAACGAAATTGTGCGAACTGGTCAAGGTGGTCAAACGGTGCGGGAACTATTAGAGCATACCTGGCTCTTACCGCATCGCTTTGTTCATTATTTACGGACCCGGCAGAATGTTTTGGTAAATGGGCAATATTATTCAATGAATCAAATGGTCAAAGTCGGTGATCGGATTCAGTTAACCTTTTTAGGGGATGAATTTCGGACGGCGACGTCGAATTATCGGCCGAGCCCTAACCCGCATCCTAAGATTCTCTATGAAAACCGGGATCTGTTGGTCGTGAATAAACCGGCCGGCCAGAAAACTCATCCCAATCAAACGGGTGAAACGGGAACTTTAATGAATGAAGTCGCTGGTTACCTGCAAAATCAACCGCAAGCAGCTGCTTATATGGTTCACCGGATTGATCAAGCAACGAGTGGGGCGGTGATTGTGGCGAAGAACCCGGTCGTCGTACCGATTTTGGACCGCCAAATCAGTGCCGGAAAAATTCACCGTTCCTACTTGGCGGTAGTTGAAGGTCTTTTTAAGCAAAGTGAAGGTCAGTTTACGTGGCCGATTGGCCGGGATTTAACTGATAAGCGGAAACGCCAGGTTAATGGAGCTAACCCGCAAACGGCTTTGACGCATTATCGAGTTGTCGGAACGAATGGGCAACAGTCCTTAGTCGATCTAACCTTAGGAACAGGCAGAACGCACCAGCTCCGGGTCCACTTAGCTTACAGTGGTCACCCAATTGTTGGGGATCCCCTTTATAATCCGGTTCAAAGTCAGCCGATGTTATTACATGGGATTGCTCAAAAAATAGTCTTACCGTTTAGTAACCAAGTTTGTGAAATTCAGGTGCCAATCCCTACCGCTTTTCCGCCGGATTTGGTAAAATTATGGCAATCAAGTTAATAAAGGAGGATTTAATTGTCACTTTTACAGCAGCTCTACGGGCCGTTCTTTGATTTTGAAAACTGGAAAATGGTGATTACATCAGGCCAGGATTGGTTGATTATCCTGTCGTTGGTTATGATGGAGTGCCTTTTGTCAGTTGATAATGCCGTTGTTTTAGCTGCCCAGACCCGGGTCTTACCAACCTTACGGGAACAAGAAGAATCCCTTTTCTACGGGATTTGGGGTTCATATCTTTTCCGGTTTTTGGTGATCGGGATTGGGACTTATCTGATTCATTTTTGGGAAATTAAAGCCTTAGGGGCAGCCTACTTGATGTACATGTCCTACCGCTTTTTCCACGTTAAATTTTTTGGTAAACAACCAATTCATAAACAAAAACAGAGCGTGGCTGGTAAGTTAACTGGTCGGAAACGCTTTTGGGCCGTGGTGGCGCAGATTGAGTTTACTGACATTGTGTTCTCGGTTGACTCAGTGTTAGCGGCCTTAGCAGTTTCAAGCAATCCGGTAATCGTTTTAATCGGGGGCTTAATTGGGATTTTATGTATGCGGGGAATTGCGGAAGTAATTATGAAGCTCATGCGTAAGGTTCCCGAGTTGGAACCAATGGCTTACCTATTAATCGCGGTGATTGCGGTAAAGCTTTTCTTAACGGTGCCAGCGATTGATATTGAAATTTCGTCTGGAGCTTTTGGGATCTTTATTTTAGTAATTTTTGCTGCTACGATCGCAATTCACTTCTTACGGCGCAAATCAAAGACAAAGGAGAAGTAAAATGGCAATTGAAGCAACGCCAGCCAATTTTGATGAACAACTTGGCGGACCAATGACCCTTGTTGATTTCTGGGCAGATTGGTGTGGACCATGTAAGATTATGGCCCCCGTCCTGGAACAGTTAGAACAGGAATTTGGGGACCGGGTAAAATTTGTGAAGTTCGATGTTGAACAGAGCGAAACAATTCCTCAACGTTACAAGGTAATGAGTATTCCAAGTCTAGTCCTCTTTAAGGACGGGGTCGCGAAAGAAAAAGTAACCGGGATTTACCCAAAGGAAAAGTTGGCCCATTACCTAAAGCGGAAGTTGGCCGAAGAAAAGTAAAATAAAAGTTTGTAAAGCGCTTGCGAGTAGGATGAGATCATGGTATCTTTTAAGGTGAAATATTCGTAAAACCTTTTACGTCAGAAGCTAACTGCAGGAGGAAAATCATGACCAATCGAATTGCCGTTTTAGGAAGTATTAACGTTGATACTACTTATCATGTTACCCGGTTCCCACAACCAGGAGAAACAATCTCAGCGAACGATAAGAGTTCAGCACCCGGTGGTAAGGGTGCTAACCAAGCGGTAGCCGCCGCTCGTTCTGGAGCTCAACTTTCCTTTATTGGGATGGTTGGTGAAGACAATGAAGGGAAGTTTATGCGCGAAGCCCTTCAAGCAGATGGGATTGATACCAAGTTCCTCAAGAATGATCCGCGGCATGGGACTGGGGCGGCCGTTATTACGTTAGATGCGAACGGCCAAAACGATATTATGGTTTACCCTGGAGCTAACTTTGGGATGGATGAAAGCCTCTTATCAGGGACGGAAGACCTCCTTGAAAACATTGACTTTCTGATCGCCCAATTTGAAACACCGCAAGAAGTTACGGCTGCGGCTTTCAAGTTAGCGAAGGAACATGGGGTCGTAACGATCCTCAACCCAGCGCCAGCAAAGGAAATCTTGCCAGAACTTTTGGCAGTTACGGACGTGGTAATTCCAAACGAATCCGAAAGCGAAGTTTTAACTGGGATTGCCGTTGATAGCGAAGAAGCAATGCTCAAGACGGCTACCTACTTTAAGGAACACGGGGTGGCGAACCTCTTGATTACTTTAGGTTCTCGGGGAGTCTTTTACGCAACTCCTCACGGTCATGGCATGGTCCCGGCCTTTAAGGTTAAGGCTGTTGATACCACGGCTGCCGGTGATACCTTTATCGGAGCTTTAGCTTCTCAATTAACCAAAGACTTGAGCAACGTTGCAGATGCCTTAGTATATGCCCAGCGGGCTTCTAGCTTGACTGTTCAGCGGATGGGCGCTATGCCATCAATTCCAACAGCGAGTGAAGTGCAAGTTGCTTTGAATGAGTAATCGATTGATATTGAAATCTAAAGTAAAATGGTTTACCTTTTAATATTTATTGTAGTTTTTGCGATTTCTTCGTATGTAACCGTTAAATTTCGCAAAAAAAAGTAACAAATTAAGTTCAAGAAGGAAGCAAATCAGTTACAAACTGGTTTGCTTTTTTAATATCTAGTCTTAATTTCTTTAAAAATGTGAACCAAACGCTCAGCCAGTTCCGAACAATCCTTGATTTATCAGGCACCAGTCAATTTGACTAGTTTTGGAACAAAATAGGGGGGGGTGTTGACAATCGTTTGATAAAAAAATTAAAATTACGGGGTATTAAATAAGAAATAATCGATTTACATATTTTAGCTAAGTAAAACGTTTTTGGTCGGGTTCTTTAGAATTTTAAAATGATAGAGAGGTGAGAACAAGATAATGTCGGAGGAGCTAACCATCGCGGTCATTATTCCGTTGGTTATTACCACTTTTATAATCGGTAACTATACCTTATATGAACGAACAATTGCCCAGGCTGACATTATCATGCGGTACTTGATCGTCACCTCCGTCTTCATCGTTCAAGAATACGTGATCATCTTTCTTTCGAACCAAATTGTGGGGTATATTTTTTATCAGTATGCCATCGCAGTTTTAATGTTTAATCTCCTAAATAATAAGTACTATGGGGTTTACGTTGCCTGTTTAACCCCAATTTTAGTTAATGCCTACTTATTAATTGCGGGACAAACCACAACAATCCAATGGTCGCTTTTTAGTGGTTTAGTTTTGTTTATTGCGGTAACCGGAATTGGGAGTCAGATGGCCCCGCGTGGTTCATACGTTAGTTTACCGGTCCAAATGGTGATTATTAATATCATTGGGCCGTGCACGATTGCGGCAAACCCAACGACTAAAATACTAACAATTAGCCAATACGGTCATTACTTAGCCGAATTGACCTTCGGGAGTATCTTATTACTGGTTGTCTATCAATTCTTCTTGAATGGTGAGGTTAACGGGATCGACCAGTTTAAGGAGGCCTATCATGATAGTATGTTTGATGCCTTAACAGGGTTGGGCAATTACCGGGCTTTATTGGAGTATGCCAAAAAGGTGGCTAATGAAGCGGGTGAAACGGTAATTTGCATTATTGACGTTGACCACTTTAAAGGCGTTAATGACAAGTATGGGCACAAGGCGGGAAATGTGGCTTTACAATACTTTGCCAACTACCTAGCTACTTCAACTGGTGCCTGGGAGCACCAGACTAGTCGGGCTTTCCGTTACGGGGGTGAGGAATTCTGCATTGTTTTCTCCGGCTTATCAATTGACGAATTTCCGGAGATTATTGACTGCATCAAGACTCGGCAAAGGTTATTCATGAGTCAACCATTCTCTACCAAGCAAGGAGAACAGTTACCCTTGTCCTTCTCAGCGGGAGTAAACCTTTGGCGAAAAGGGGAAGCGATGCCGTTAGCTTTTGAACGTGCTGATACGGCCCTATATGAAGCGAAACGGAATGGTCGATCCCAAGTTCGAATTTTTAATGGGGAGCGGGCTTAGCCAGTGTGACCAAAGTGAAGTAGCGGTTAGTTTGGCTATCATAAATTATGAGAGATTATAGAATGGTAAATTCACCTAAACTGGTGTCGACTTAGGTGGTAAAACTTCCTTGGAGTAAATGAATTGGTTTCGGAAAAGAGGGACCTTAAATGAAAAAGACACAATTACTAGCAACCGTTTTAATTAGTACTAACTTAATTATGAGCACCGGGGTAACAGCCCATGCCACGACTCTCGGCGAAGTCACCCTATTGAGTCATTTGATGGCAAATTGGAAGACCAATGGTGCTCCTGGTAATAGTGGTAATGCTCCGGGGCATAACAAAGGAAGTTATTCTTCCAGTGATAGTGATACCGATTATTCGAATATCAGCAGTTATTACCCGGGCAATAGTGCCTTTGGCCACTGTCATCAAAATAACGGTGACCAAAGTAATGATGAAGATGAGGATTACGATCCGAATGCCTACTATGCTCAAAATGGTAGTAATGGTAAGGGGCAACATAAGGGGACTGCTTGGAATCCTGGTAAGCATAAGGGTTGGCAGGAGAATCATGATTCTGAAGATGACCGGGATGATTATGCCGATGATCAAAACGATGATTGGAATGACAATTGGAATGATGATCAAAACGATGGCTGGAATGACAATTGGGATGATGATCAAAACGATGGTTGGAATGACGATTGGGATGATGATCAACATGATGGTTGGAATGACAATTGGGATGATGATCAACATGATGGCTGGAATGACAATTGGGATGATGATTGGAATGATGATAACCGGGATCAATCAAGCACAACCGAAGACCCAATCGGTCAATTGCGCCGAGGTCTTAAATGGCATTCTGAAGGGCAGGCCGATGGTCCAGTTACTAACTACCAGCAACCAAAGAATGATCCAGTAAGTATTAACATCAATAAAAAGCGGGATGGTAATTGGGGGACCCAAAAGGCAGATACCTGGCAGACAAGTGACGGTGATACCTTCCAGACGAAGTTTGTGGTCGGTCAAGAAAACGTCTATGGTTGGATTGACGGTGCAGCGACTAATCAATATTATCCATCCGGAGAGGGTTATAAACTAACCGTTGGTAGTAAGACTTACACGATTAATTTTGTAACCCAGAAAGCAAATGCCGGGAATGGGTTTATAAATATTTATGATGAAAGATCACGGTTCGAACCAAGTGCGGATCATGCCCATTCATTTAGTATCCAACTGGTTGATGATCAAACCGGCAAAATTTATTACATTAAGCACGGGGCCACTTTCTATGAAACAAAAGATGGTGAGGATCAGATTGCTTTTGGAATCCCAATTGCGGCTTTAAAAAATGACGGGCCCCTTTCAAGTAAATCAACCACTTGGAATTTTAATAATTCCAATATCAATGATGGCAAGGGAATTACCATCAATGGTTCAAGTACGGGACCATTTTTCTTACTGGCAACTGCCGTAATTTGTGTAATGATGGGAAGAAGGGTGATCCTCTTCCACCGAAAAAAAGAAAAGTAGTGTCGGTGAGGGAATTTCGCAAACGCGGATTAGCGGTGTGGAGATGAGTACTGAAAGTTCCGATTAGAATGGTGACCAGGTGGTAGTGGACACCAATGCAACTTATGGAACTGCCACGGAAAGTAAGTTGCTCAATCAAACGGAAGCAACAAAGCCACCCCCAACTAATGATGATCCATTACAGAATGATACGGTAAATGGGGATCAACTAGATGATGTTAATGGTGAATAGTTGACTTTCAAGCAACTAAGAACGATGAAGTCGCAATTGAAAACGGAGAAAAGAGACAGATGCAGTTAAGTGATCATATTTGGCAAGGCGTCCGGCAACTAATCACGGGGGCCTTTTTCCTGTTTACTGGATTAACTTTATATTATGCCCTACTTTCGCAGAATTTTTTACTAGCAGCCGAGACGACTACCTGGGTCACCTTGATAATGCTGGCGGCCCTATGTTTGTCAATCGTGATTTTAATTACGGATAATCCAATTCGGCGGGAAATCCGGTGGTACCGCCACCAAACTGGTTGGTGGGGGATGCTTTTATTTGGCGCCTTAGTATTACTATTCCAAGTTGAGCTGATTTGGGCGACCCACCCAGCGATTGGTTTTGATGCCCAAATGGTTCACCGGGCCCTAGTCGACCCGACTGGCATTAGTCAACGGGGATACTTTAGTCAAAATACGAATAACTTGCCCCTCCTGTTAGCTGAAGTCGGGGTATCGAAGCTTTTGGGTAGTACCAGTTGGCTAACCCTTGACTGGGCCACTTTAATTTTCGTTGACTGCGCAGCCCTATTAAATGTTGCGACAGTTGCTTTAATCAAGCCTAAACAGGTGAAATCAATGTGGTACCTTCAGGGCTTTGGCCTCTTGTTATTCCCAAGTATCATCGTTCCTTATACCGATACCTGGGTTTTGCCACTAGTTTCATTAACCCTGCTTGGCTTAGCTGGGACCGCTAAAAAGTGGGCAATTTGGTGGCGGAGCCTCTTTGCCGTAATCGCTGGGGTTGGCCTGAGCTTGACTTACTTCATGAAACCATCCGGGATTATTCCCGTTATTGGAATTGGCATGGTGGTTTTGATCGCTAGTTGCCGGCGGTTGACCTGGCAACGGTTTGGCATTGGCGTCTGGTTAAGCTTACTTTTGGCAGGGAGTGGTTATGCGACCTACCACCAAGGTGAAACTTACCAAAATCACCAAACCTTTATTAAGATTAATCGAGCACTTGAAGTACCTGCTATTCACTTCTTAAGTATTGGTCAGGGTCAACCGCGGGGTGAATATAGTGCACAAGAAGCCCTTGCAATGGCAAAGTTGCCTAAGCGGGCTGATAAGGTTGCTTACTCGAAGAAGATGCTAAAGCAACACTTGCAAAAAGATGGCTTTTGGGGTCACTTGTGGTTCTTAATCCAAAAGCAAGGTTACAATACGGCTGATGGGACCTTTGGTTGGCTTGGGGAAGGGACCTTTATGTATGCTGGCAAACCAGCCTCAAACTGGCGCTGGCTCTTCCAAACTTTCTTATATCCTAAGGGAGCCAACGTTGCCACCTTCCGTTTTGTCGCCCAAATTGCTTGGGTAGCTTTATTGGTAGTCCTTGTTGCGGGTTGGCGAGAAAGTGGGGTCATGGCAAATGGTCTCCGCCTAACGATTTTAGGAACCTATGCCTTCTTGCTCTTGTTTGAAGGGGGCCGGAGCCGGTACTTAATTCAAGTCTTACCGGAAATGTTGATCTTAGGCGCGCTCCTTTTGCCAGCGGCCAAGCAACAAATCGCGCGCCTCTTAGTTGTAACCGGACTTTGGAAAGGTCGTGAAGCAAAATGATTAATGGATGGATTATTCTTGGCGCGATCATTTGGCTCTATGTGCTTTCGGTCGTCAACCGGGCCCACTTAAACGCAATTCATTTTTGGCTTGGGAGTATCGGCCTCTTCTTGCTCATGGCTTTCTCTGCCCGGGCTTACTTTGTCTGGCTCTTATCGGCGGTGGTAACCCAAATTACTGGTTGGTGGGGGGATCTCACCGGCCTCTACACTAGTTCCTATATCAACGGGATGATTAGCATTAAAAATGCGCACGGGCTAGTGCTCCTCTTTGTGGACTATGAGTGTTCAGGGATTATTGAAACGATTGCTTACTTGAGCTTGTTGTGGTTCTACCCGATGTACAATCGAGCCCAAAAGGTAAAGTTAACCTTTACGGGGGCTGGTTGGATTTTGTTAGCGAATGTTTTCCGCTTATCCTTGATTGCTTCCATCTTGTATTATGCCGGGAGCGGGGCTTTCTTCCTCGTCCACTCCGTCCTTGGACGAATCATTTTCTATGTTCTCGTAATTATTCTCTACTACAACGTCTTTACGCGGGTTCAGTTTGACGAAGCGGGTTCCCGCTTTAACTATGGGAGGAAGTAGGTATGCTACGTGACATGTTTATCCAAATGGGGTTTTGGTCCTCGTGGTTAATTATTCCAGCGATCTTCGAGTTAATTCCGGCGGTTCGGGCCTGGTTATGGAATCATTTGCGGCCAACAACAGTACCGACAGGAGAAATTCCGGGGCGGATGCCGCGGATTACAATCCTAGTTCCGGTCTATAATTCGGCCGATACCCTGGAAAATTGTTTACAGTCAATTGCGCAATCAACTTATCCTAATGAGTTGATTAACGTGATATGTGCTAATAATAAGAGTCGGGATAATAGTCGCCAAGTTTTCCAGCGGGCTCAAAGTGAATTAAAGGGGCTTCAGATTCAGTGGCTCGATGCTGAACAAGGCAAGGCCCGGGCCTTAAATACGGCGATCTATGCCAGCACCGGGGACTATGTAGTTACGATGGACAGTGATGGGACCCTCGAACCGCACGCTTTGATGAATATTGTGCAAAATTTTGTGGCGCATCCTAAAGTCCAAGCCCAGACAGGGACGATTTTGAGTAATAAGTTTTTGATTGATCGGGATCCGAACCATCGCTTGATCCACCTTAACGAATACCTTGAATATGCGATTGCTTTCTTAGCTGGCCGGACAGTGGAATCAAAAGACGACCGCATTTTCACCATGTCAGGGGCCTTTTCGGCTTTTCGGCGTGCAGCCTTAATGCAGTCCCGGTTGTACAACGTTGATACTGTGGGGGAAGATACCGACATGACCTTCCAAGTGCGTTATTATCTTAAAGGTCGGGTCGTGCTTTGCCCAACAGCGATCTTCTATGTCGAACCAGCAAATGGTTGGAATGAATTGTATGTTCAACGCCAACGGTGGCAACGGGGTGAAATTGAAGTGGTTCGCCATTTCATGGGTAATCACTTAAACATTAGAGGGATCCTGAAGAATTTCTTGGTTCGGCGGTTAATTGTTGACCACACGGTATCCTTTTTGAAGGTGATTTGGCTCTTTGCGATGCTTGTTTTAGTCCCGTTTGGTTACTCACCGTGGATGTTACTTTATTCGGTAATGGCAATGTATATTTTGTACCTCATCATTACCGTTTTGAATTTTAGTAATGGCTTAAAGTACTTAGCCTTTAAGCCGCAAGAACGAGAATATATGCGTAAACACTGGTGGCTAATTTTTACCCAACCAGGGTATAACTTTGTGATTAGCTTTTTCCGGGTCATGGGTGTGATCAACGCGATGTTGGCCCCCGCTAAGTGGACGACTTCAAATTTGAGTAAGGAACGGCATGCAATTAAGCGGGTTTTCGTTCATGATTTAAAGAAAGTCAGGTACCGTGAAGAAAAAGAAAATTGAGATGGAGTTTTGTAAATGCATTTAGTACTACGCCAAGCGGTTGAACAAGCAGGCTTTTGGGCGGCTTGGTTCATCATCCCAGCCTTTTTTGAATTGCTTAAAGCGATGCGAGCTTGGGGGCGGAATCGGTTTGTCCCCACTGAGTATCCGGGATATGTTTATCCTGGTCGGATGCCCCGGATTACGATTCTGGTGCCGATTTTTAATTCTGCGGGAACTTTAGGTCAGTGTTTACGATCAATCGCTAATTCGACGTACCCAAATGAATTAATCAACGTCATTTGCGCCAATAATCAAAGTATGGATAATAGTCGCCGGGTGTTTCAACTGCTTCAAGATGAATTAAGTGATTTGCCAATGCAGTGGCTTGAAACTAGCCATGGGAAAGCCCAAGCTCTTAATACGGCAATATATACTAGTACAGGCGATTATGTAGTAACTTTGGATAGTGACGCGACATTAGAAAAACACGCTTTAATGAACGTCATTCGGAATTTTGTTACCCATCCGGATATGCAAGCCCAAACCGGGATTATCTTGATTAACCGGAAGCTGATGCAATCACCGGGGCGGTTTACTAAACAACACCGCTTTTTCCACCTCAACGAATACCTTGAGTACATGGTTACTTTCTTAGCCGGGCGGACGTTTGAATCCCACCGGGATCAGCTTTTCACCATGTCGGGAGCATTTTCGGCTTTTCGACGGTCCGCCTTGATGCAGTCCCGGTTGTTTAACGTTAATACAGTTGGGGAAGATACGGATATCACTTTCCAAATTCGGTATAATTTAAACGGGCAGGTGGTCCTTTGTCCAAGCGCAGTTTGCTACGTTGAACCGGCAGCGAGTTGGGATGACCTCTACGTTCAACGACAACGTTGGCAACGGGGAGAAATCGAAGTTGTTAAGAACTTTTTCCAAGATCGTTTAAGTTTAAAAGCGGTTGGGCAGAATTTTCTGATTCGCCGCTTGTTAGTTGATCATACAATGGCCTTGTTAAAGGGAATTTGGTTAGTGGCTCCGGTGATTATGCTAGGAGTCGGGATTTCATTGCCAGTTATTTTAACCGTCATCCTAATGATCTACGGTCTTTATCTACTAATTGCGATTTTTAATTTAAGTAATGTTGTCCAATACTTGCGGTTTCAACCGGAGGAACAACGCTACGTCAAACGACGGTGGTGGTTAATTTTCACCTTACCGGTGTATGATTTAATGGTTAGTTATTTTCGGTTAATTGGGATTTTGAATGTTACCTATCGGCCAGCTGTTTGGAATACAGTTAGTTTAAGTCAAGAGAATGCGGCTATTCAGCGGATAATTCGGCAGGATATTCAACGATTTAAAGATGGATTAAAGAAGGAAAGATAAAATGCCAAAACAAAAACAACACAGTTACCGGTTACGATTTTACCTCAATGCTAGTCATGCCATGCGGTGGGACAATAACCTTGGGGAAGCCCATCCGCACACTTGGGAATTGATTTGCGAAGTTAAAAAGTTAGATGATCAAGCTTTTATTCGCTTTAATGAGATTGAAGATGCTATTCAACGGGTAATCGAACCCCTTCAAGGGCGGTTCTTAAATGAAATTCCCCCGTTTGATAAGGAAAATCCATCCTTGGAAAACTTAGGGGATGTCTTCTTTGATCAAATTGATGGTCAATTAGCAAGGGTCAAGTGTTCACTAACACAGTTAGAAGTTGGTGAATCACCAACCCGCTTTTTCCTCGTGCGGGAAAAGTAACATTGGGAGGAAAATAAATGGAGCAATTAGCAGATCAGCTTGAAGTTTACTGTCAACCGATCTACGCAGTGCGAAGTTTGCAAGATTACACGGTCAAGGATTATGAGATTTTATTGCGGCATCGGGGTGGGCGACCACTTCAGCCCCAAGAAATTATTGCTTTAACTGGTAACTACCAAACCCGCCACGAACTGCGGGAATGGTTGTTAGCCAATTTAGCAAGGTTAGCCAAAGCCCGACCAGAAATCACGGTCAACGTTAATCTTGATCCATGGCAATTTAACTATCAAGATGTTTGGCCCTACTTAACGGCTTTGCGGCGCGCAATCTCAAACGTCAATATTGAAATTACCGAGCGGAATAACTTTCAAGCTGAAGATACCGAACGGTTTGCCAGTTTATTAGCCCGGATTCAAGATCATGGTTTTCGGATTAGCTTAGATGACGTTGGGTCAGGCTACAATAGTTTGCAAACGGTGATTAGCAATTCACCATACTTAGATCGAATCAAGTTTTCCTTGTTGATTTTCCAAAACCGGGATCATTTAAATATGCTCCATTTTGCCCATGCCTGGTATGAATTAGCCAGTTCCCGGGAATTAGAGTTGGTTGTTGAGGGGATGGAAGATCGCTTAACGGCCCAACAATTAGTGAAACGGGGTTGCACCTTACAACAAGGTTTTCTTTGGCAACGCCCAATGCCATTGGCAAAGCTGTTAGAGAAAAAGTAAGTGGTTGGGCGATCGACTTTGCGGCGAGGAAGAAGTTTGAGCTTCTTCCCGGCCTTTTTAGTTTGCTTTGAAGATCATATAGTTTATTCAAAAAGTGTGGTAAACTGGAAGTCACCATTATTTTTAGTTTTTGATAAAAATTAACAAATCATGTTAGAAAACTATCTCAGTAAGCGAGGGAAATTATGCGGCAACAAAAGATAAGCTTATTTTCCGGGGTCATGCTAGCCTTGAGTTCCTTGATTGGTTCAGGTTGGTTGTTTGGCTCCGGAGCCGCTGCCCGGGTGGCGGGACCAGCTGCCATTATTTCGTGGATTATCGGGGCAGCGGTTATGATTTTAATTGCGTTTAACTATGTTGAGTTGGGGACGATGTTTCCGGAATCTGGAGGAATGAGTCGTTTTGCCCAGTATAGTCACGGTCCTTTATTAGGCTTTATCGCCGCTTGGGCAAACTGGGTTTCTTTAGTTACCCTGCTACCAATCGAAGCGGTTGCCTGTGTGCAATACATGAGCACTTGGCCCTGGGCTTGGGCAAATTGGACGAAGCACTTTATGGCTAACGGGGCAATTACCACAGCCGGCTTAATGGTGGTCTTTTTGATCATGATCGTTTTTACTTTGATTAACTTCTGGTCGGTAAAATTACTGACTCACTTTACCAGTTTGGTCGCCGTCTTTAAACTGCTGATTCCTAGTTTAACGATCTTAACTCTGATTATTACTGGTTTTCATCCTGGTAATTTTGGTCATAACACGGCGACCTTTATGCCTTACGGTACACGGGGAATCTTTGAAGCGGTGGCGGTTTCCGGGATCATCTTATCTTACGATGCCTTCCAAACCGTCATTAATATGGCTGGGGAAATGGTGAACCCGCAGAAAAACATCTTTAAAGGGGTTTGGATTTCCCTAACCATCACCGCTGTAATTTATATTTTGCTTCAAGTTGCCTTTGTGAGTGCAGTTGATCCGACTAGTTTAGCTAAGTATGGTTGGCATGGAATTAACTACGCTTCGCCATTTGCGGATCTGGCCATTTTACTCGGTTTACAGTGGTTATCCCTATTGCTTTACCTAGATGCCTTTGTTTCGCCGTTTGGCACGGGGGTGACCTTTGTGGCAACTTCGGCGCGGACCTTGGCAGCGATGACGCGGAATGGCAATGTTCCGGCCTGGGTTGGGCGGATGAACCGGCGTTACATGATTCCCCGGTTTGCGATGATCGCTGATTTAGTCTTAGCAATGGTGCTGGTTTACTTTTTCCGGGACTGGAGTAAGCTAGCAACGGTCGTTTCGATCTCCACCTTCGTTGCTTACGCTACTGGGCCGGTAACAGCAGTTGCTTTGCGGAAATTGCGCCCGAACTTTAAGCGGCCCTTTAATTCTAAGCACCTAGCTTGGGTGGCGCCGCTTTCCTTTGTCCTCACTGACTTAGTAATCTACTGGGCAATGTGGCCAACGACCGTTGAAGTAATTGGAATTGTCTTACTCGGCTTACCAATTTACTTCTATTATGACCTCCGTTACAACCACGTCCCAATGCGGCGCCAATTAAAGGGCGCCGGTTGGTTATTAGTTAACCTTATCTTTATCTCGGGGGTTTCTTATCTCGGGAGTGATGGTTTTGGTGGCAAAAACGTGTTGAAATACCCATATGATTTCATCGTAATTATTGTCGCCGCCATCTTCTTCTACTACTGGGCGGTTAACTCGCGGGTGGACGGTCCAGACCTGGAAGTTGCCGCTAAGGTTAATCAGGATGTGAAAATTGAGAATGAATAGTGAACTACGCGGCCATAAATGACCGAGCTGCTGGATCAAAAGGCAATGGGGGTCTTCCATGGCTGGTGGGAAATGGACTTTGGAGCCCTAATCGTGGGCTGGATCGTTTTCTTTTTCGTACCTCCGAATACTCCACAGAAACTATGGTCGAAACCTACATTCTCCTTATCCTTGCCAGGTTTTCTCCCGACCACAAACTAAAAAAAAGATCGCCAAGTGGCGGTCTTTTTTAGTTACATGGACTTTCCTAATTCTTCGGCGATTTGGGGATAGAATCGTAGGTCAGCATCTGGTTGATCCGGGACTTTGGCAGCCAAGAGTTGGCCTCCAAAGGTCCAATCGAAGTGGGTAAAGATTGCTTTAAATTCAGATTTGATTTGGTCAAAGTTCTCGTTAGGACTGTCCGCAATTAAAATTGCTGTCTTGTCTTTGCCGATTGACTTGGGCCAAGTTACCATGTGGTCAATTACAGCCTTAAGTTGGGCCGTCATTCCATAAAGATAAACCGGGGTCGCAAAAACTAAGGTATCGGCTTCCGAAATCGCCGTCATGAGCTGTTTAGTCCGCGTTGTTGGTGGAATAAAGTTACCATCTTGGTTTACCGTTAATGGTGGAAGGGGTGCTTGCCCAACGTCAAACTGTTTAACGGCTTGGTTGGTCGTAGCGACCCCATTCAAAAAATGTTGACACAGGTGTTGCAATGCTCCCTTGGGTTGGGGACTTGCGGTAATCATCAAAATTGACAAGTGAATCTCCCCTTTCATTTGGAATGTTAACTTTTTCTCTTAGGTAACTTCATTGTAGCACTAATTTCCCCGAATTTACGGGAGGATGGCTTAGAAATGTGTTATCATTAAGGACTGGACATTTGAAAATAGAAAGGGGAATATTTTGGCGCTTTTAGATGTAAAAGGATTATCAATGAGTTTTGCTGATAAAAAGCTTTATGATAATGCTAGTTTTCAATTAGAAAAGGGCGAACACATGGGGGTTGTTGGCCAAAATGGGGCTGGAAAGTCAACTTTAATTAAGATTTTAATTGGTCAAGTCCTGCCGGTAGCCGGGAGTGTCCAGTGGCAAAAGCACACTAAGATTGGTTACCTCGACCAGTACGTTGATATCCCGGGCCAAATTACCTTAGTTGATTTCTTACATACCGCCTTTGACGATTTGTACAAGGTTAATGATGAGCTTAACCAGTTGTACGTTGACTATGCTAGTTCTGGGGATGACAAACTGATGGACCGGGCGGCCAGGCTCCAAGAAATCCTGGATGGAAACGACTTTTACGGGATTGATACTGCAGTGGAGCGAGTAATGGATGGACTTGGTTTAACCGAACTCGGAGCTGATCATCAAGTAGCGGCCATGAGTGGTGGGCAACGGTCGAAGGTTATTTTGGCGAAGTTACTTTTGGAAAAGCCTGATGTCATTTTGCTAGATGAACCGACCAACTACCTTGATACAGCCCACATTGAGTGGCTAATTGGCTACCTAAACGACTACCCGGGAGCAGCGATGATTATTTCTCACGACTATGATTTTTTGGAACGGGTTACTAATACGATCATCGACGTTGCCTTTGGTAAGATTACCAAGTACCGGGGAAGTTTTGAACAAGCGATGCGGCAAAAGGAAGAGCATAAGTTGGCTCAAGAACGCGAATACGAAAAGCAACGGGTTGTAATTGAAAAGGCGGAACGCTTTATCCGAAAAAACAAGGCTGGTTCCAAGTCAACCTTGGCCAAGTCGCGGGAAAAGATGCTGAAACGGCTGGACCGGATTGATCCGCCAGCTGATAATTTAAAGGCTCATTTCCACTTTCCGTATGAATCGACGGGTTCAGCGAATGCTTTGCGGGTCGAACGCCTCAGCGTGGGCTATCGCCAACCCTTACTTTCTCCAGTAACTTTCTCACTAACCGCAGGTGAAAAGCTCCTGTTAAGTGGGTTTAACGGGGTCGGAAAGTCTACCTTGATCAAGTCAATTCTGGGAAAGATTAAGTCGCTGGGTGGGGAAGCCGAATTTTCACCTTCAGCGAAAATTGCCTACTTTGACCAGGACCTCTTGTGGGATGATCCTAACCGGACACCATTGCAAGAAATTCAGGATCATTTCCCAACCATGCTACCTAAAACCATCCGGCAAAAATTAGCGGCGGCGGGAATCAACGCTGCTAATACCATGAAACCCCTCCACCTCCTTTCTGGGGGTGAACAGACGAAGGTCAAGTTGGCCTTGTTGGAATTGACGCCAGCTAATTTCTTGATTTTGGATGAACCAACGAACCACCTAGATGATGAAACGAAGTTGGCCTTAAAAGAGGCCTTACAGGCTTTCCCGGGAAATCTAATTTTGGTTAGTCACGAAGCTTCTTTTACGGATGGCTGGTTAGATAAAGTTTTGAACGTTGAAAAATTATCGTTGAAGTAACAAGCTTAGGAGGAATCAATCATGGCGCAAACGCGGATTAAGGTCTTTTCCCATAATGATTTAGATGGTTTTGGTGGGCCTTTGCTATTGCAGGCTTTACAACCGGTAATGTTTAAAGACACGGAATTTGAAATTGAAAACATTGGAGCGGGGCAAATCGACGGGGCGCTAAGTCGGTGGTTTAAAGACCCGACGGTGGGCCAATTTACCGACATTTACATTATGGATATGACCCCGGACAGCGATTATACTTTCCAACAATTGGATGAAAAGTTTGCCAACCACTGGTTAGTGTTTGACCACCATGAAACCGAAGCCGCGGCCCGGGAGAAGTATGCCGTTAACTCAATTACGCCAGCTGATCCAAAGGTTAACCCCAGTGCCACCAGTTTGGTTTGGGATTGGATCCAAACTCAACCTAATTTTTCAAGTGTTAGCACTGATCGCCAAGCTGAATTAGCAGAGTTAGTCGAATTAATCCGGGCTTACGATACTTGGGACTGCCAAAATGATCCGGACATGACCCAGGAGGAACGCCAAGCGGCAGATGAATTAAACCAATTATTCTGGTTCTACCCCTTAGATCACTCAGTCGAATTTGTCCAAGCCGTTTTTGCGGCCGGTTGGCACCAATACCGCAAGGATAACCAACTCTTAATTACGACCTTGAATGACCGGCGGGCTCACTACTTAAAGAGCCACTTAAAGGACGTGTTAACTGCAAAAATTGATGGCCACATTTGGGGTTTTGTTTATGCAAGTGACTATAAGTCCGAAATTGCCCACGCCCTTTTAGAGGCCCATCCGGATGTCGAAGGAGCGATGGTAATTAGTCCAACGAGTGTTTCCTTACGGAGCAATGGTAAAATTGACGTCGCGAAGTTTGCCGAAACCTACTTTAACGGCGGTGGTCACGCTGATGCCGCCGGTGGTCGGTTGAGCCTCAACATGGTTAAAATCGGGGAACAAGCCGTGATTGATGACCTCAAGAAGTTAATTAAGCGCGAACAAACCGAATCCCAACCATCCACCACCTCCTTAGCCGACAGCCTCGATCCCGAAATTGCCGCTAAGATGGCGAAGTTGTTTAAGTAGTAAAAGGCTTTTCCAGGTTTTGGGGCGGTGATAAGAACGAAACGAGGACCTGCTCGACGGCTTGGCAAGGATAAGGATGATTTTCTAGCAAAGCCGGATTGTGCGGTTTCGAGGCCGCAACTTAGTTCTTAAACTTAAAATTAAAGCGAGTAACCAACAGATAACTTCTGTAGTTACTCGCTTTTTATGAATAGTTTTTAACTAAATGCTCAATGTTGCCGGAATTAGAAATGACAACCTTAGTTCCCGTTTGAATGTTTTGGTAGAACCACTTTGCATCGGCTACCGAAAGCCGGATACAACCATGAGAGTTTGCCTTTTTACCAAGTTGGTTGGCTTCTTTGGTGATGAAATTACCATCTTGATCGGTCGGTACCGAGTGGAAAAGGTAAATGCCATGGTCCTTCCAAGAAACCCAATATTTAGCTCCTTCACCACTACTTTGATTGTAGAAGAAGTCACCGCGTTCGGCTTGAATTTCAAAAGTTCCAGATGGAGTTTGGTTTTCACCCTTAGAACCCGTTGAAGAAAGCATAGTGTAAAGGATCTTGCCGTTATCAACGAGGTAAGTTCGTTCCGTCTTCTTTGAAACCAACACCCATAATTTGGGGTGCTTCTTTACATTTGGATAGGCCTTTTTCTCTGAGGGCCGTTGCCAAAATGGGGTACTTTTCGCTTGAACTGGTAAGGTTGTCCCGAAACCGGCTAAACAAAGCCCCAAAACTAGTAACAGTTTGAAAATGGTTTTCCGCATAGTAAGTTCCTTTCTCTCGAATTAACTTCAAGAGTATAGCACTTCTTTATGACGAAAACATTAACTTTTAGTTATTTTCCGGGGTGAAGGACCGACCCAAACTAAAGGTTTGAACTAGGTTAAGTGCGTTATCCAAGACGTTTAAGTCGGCGTCTTTGCCGACTGCTAAGGCCCCCTTTTGGGTGAGATTAAATTCCCGAGCTTGGTTTCCAGAGGACATCTTCACAGCGTCGGCGATTGAGCAACCAGTGAACTTGATAATGTTCTTGAAAGCGTCGGGGAATTGGAGGACGGAACCGGCTAAATGACCATTTTCAAGGCGGGCTTGCTTATCCTTAACGATTACCTTTTGCCCCCCGAGTTCGGAAATACCTTCTGGCATGCCCTTTGCCCGCATGGAGTCGGTAACTAGCTCCATCTTATCGGCCCCCTTTAATTTATAGGCCAACTTAATCATGTCAGCGTAAACGTGGAAGCCGTCGGCAATCATTTCGGTGTAAATGTTGTCTTCCAAGAGGGCATGACCAGTTACCCCTGGTTCCCGGTGTTTAAGTTCTCGTTGGGCGTTATACAAGTGGGTAACGTGGGTGGCTAAGGATTGCTTCATTTGGGCCCGGGTAGCGTTGCTGTGGCCAACGGAAAGAACAATCCCGTGGTCTAAGCAGTAGCGTTCAAAAGCCACACAATTGGCATTTTCGGGAGCGTAGGTAACCAGTTTGATCATTCCACCGGCTAATTCATTCCAGTGTTCAAAAGCTTCGATGTCTGGTCCCTCGATGTATTTTTCTGGTTGAGCCCCCTTAAAGAGTGGTGAAACGAATGGCCCTTCCAGGTGAATTCCTTGGATAACCGGGTTCTTAGCGGCAGCGTCCTTGATCCCCGTCATGGCGTGGGCGATATTTTCGTGGGATTGGGTCATTGTCGTCGCAAAGTAGGAAGTAACCCCTTCGTTGGCGGTCATCTTTTGAACCATTTGATCAATTTCATCAGCGTTACCGTCCATGGCGTCAAACCCGTAGCCCCCGTGGCTGTGGACATCAATAAAGCCAGGGACGATCGTTTTTCCTTCTAGATCAATTACTTGGTCATCGCTAACTTGGGGTTGGTAATCGGCCATTGGTCCTACCGCTTGGATTTGTTGGTCAAAGCGTAGGTAGCCATCTTCAATTTTTTCAGTTCCGGTGTAGATAGTTGCGTGCTTTACTACGGTTGTCATGATTTTCTACCTCAACTTTTGCGTAATCCTCTATATCATAGTCGGTATAGACCAACGGTGCAAGCCTTTGACAAACAAAGTAAAATGTTATATAACCGGTATAGACCAGTACGGGCCGATGATGAGAAAACGGGGGAATTTACGATGAAAATTATTACGGTTAAGGATCCACTTGCGGGTGGGAAGGCGGCTTTGGAAATTTTTAAGGCTGCTAAAGAACGGGGCGTTAAGACTTTTGGTTTAGCAACTGGCGGAACCCCAGAAACGACCTATACAGAATTGGTTAAGAGTGATCTAGACTTTCGGGATTGTGTTTCGGTCAACCTGGATGAATACGTTGGCCTCCCAACAGACAACGACCAAAGTTATGCCTACTACATGCATGAACATCTTTTTAAGGCCAAGCCATTTGCAGCTTCTTACTTACCAAATGGGATGGCAAGTGATCTAGCAAGCGAGTGTGCGCGTTACGATCAAATTATTGCTGATCATCATGTTGGTTTGCAATTACTTGGAATTGGGCGGAATGGTCACATTGGCTTTAACGAACCAGGATCCCCGTTTAACGGGACAACGCATGAAGCAAAGTTAACTGAATCAACGATCGCTGCTAATGCCCGTTTCTTTGACCGGGAAGAAGATGTACCTAAGCAAGCCATCTCAATGGGGATTGGTAGTATTATGCAAGCGGACCAAATCTTACTGGAAGCTTATGGTGAAAAAAAGGCTGATGCGGTTGCCAAGATGATCCAAGGCCCAGTGACTGAAGAGGTTCCGGCAAGTGTTCTTCAACGCCATCCAGATGTGATTGTAATTGTCGACGAAGCGGCGGCTATTAAGCTAAAGTAAAGGTTTTCATTTTGGTTTTTATTTCCAACCCGAACGCGGTAAAATGAGATTGTTGATAACCGTAATTTGGGGAGGGAAAATTAATGACCAAGTTAAACATTTATTTAGTCCGGCATGGGCAAACCTATTACAACATTTACAATAAGCTCCAAGGGTGGTCAAACTCACCATTGACCGAAAAGGGGAAGCAAGATGCTAAATTGGCGGGGGAAAAGGTCAAGGATATCCACTTTGATGCCGCCTTTTGTAGTGATTTACCTCGGGCAATTGAAACCTGTCACACGATCTTACAATTAAATGAAAAAGATTCTGTCAAGGAACCCCACATTAGTCCCTTCTTCCGGGAACAATTCTACGGGGTTTTTGAAGGAACGGAAATGGGCCAAGCTTGGTATTTGGCAGGGGCTCCCCATGGATGCAAAACCTTCAAGGACATTGTTACTGAGTACTCAATTAGTCAAGCTAAGGATTGGTTGAAGGAAGCTGATCCATTCCATGATGCTGAAAACAATGAAGAATATTGGCAACGGGTAAACCAAGGGATTGATTTAATTCGTCACACTGACCTTCCTGATGAAGCTAACGTTTTGTGGGTTAGTCACGGGAACACGGTCCTAAGTTTGATGGAGCGCTTTGGAGAAGGTAAATACGACATTACGGTTCGACCAAAGAACGGGAGCCTTTCCAAGTTAATCATGACTGATGATGACTTGAAAGTTGAGTATTACGATAAATAAAAATGAGTTGGTAAGGAAGCTACTAAGTGGCCTTGATAAAGAAAAAGCGGAGTGAATTCGGTTTAACGAATTTCTCCGCTTTACCTAATCTATAAGGGCAACGGCTAACGTTCCCTGGCTAATAGCTAATACTTTTCCAGCCTCCTCTTGAATTAACCTAAAACAACCTGCCGCAAAATTTCCCACATCCGGGCATGTTGGGCATTGAAAAAACATGGTGGTTCTTGGTTAAGGGCAAAGTACTTGATTGTTACGGTTTCACTGGGCTTCGGGGCTTGGTTAGTCGTAGTGGTAGCCTCAACGAGATAAAAGGCGTTGATGGGTTGGACGACATCATCATTAGGATAAGTGTATTCGTCGTAGTCTTGTAAGGCTAAGAGCTTAATAGGTTTGACATGAATCCCAGCATCTTCGAGGTATTCCCGTTGGACACACTTGGCGTAACTTTCCCCATATTCGAGGTAGCCACCCGGAAAGCCCCAGTTACCGGTATCGGCCCGCTCTTGTAAGAGGACAGCGCCTTGGTCATTAACTAGGGCCCCTGAGGCGCTGTTTAAGATTAAGGGCATGTGGCCGACTTTTTGCCGTAAATCATGAATGTAAGCCATAATAAAACCTCCGATTGGTAATTTACTTCTATTTTAGAACGGATTTGTTCCGTAAAAAGCGCTAGGTATCGAAAATTTTGGTAAGATAGAGGGAAGATTAACTTTAAGGGGGTTATTAAACTGGCTTCGTGGAAAAAATTCACCGCTAATATTTCCTTACATCGGGTAGTGGTCCTGTTATTAATTATTGCGGTTCTCTATGCCGCCCGGGGGATGATGAATACCATCCTCTTGACCTTTATTTTTACTTATTTGATCGTCCATTGGATTCGCTTAATTCAGCGCTTTATTCCTAAATTACCGTCGATCGTCATTGTTTTGGTTACCTATATTTTGTTGATCCTTGGCCTCTATTATGTAGTTACCGACTACTTGCCAATGATTGTTAATCAAATTGCTAAGATTGTTGATTCGATGATTAAGTTCTACCGAAGCAATGATATGAACGGAATCATGAAGTTAGTTAATCACTATGTTTCGACCGGGACAATTGTTTCTCAGGCTAAGCACGGGGTGACGATTGCGGTGAATACCTTAACTTCGATTGGAACCTTGACGATTTCTTTTGTGATGTCCTTGATTCTTAGCTTCTTTTACACCATTGAATTAAAGCAGATGAATGAATTTTCGCGCCTTTTTTTAGAAAGCAAGTCGCTAGGCTGGTTCTTTAAGGACGTTTACTACTTTGGGAAAAAGTTCGTGAATACCTTCGGGGTGGTTTTAGAAGCCCAATTCTTCATTGCTATCTGTAATACCGTTCTGACCTTAATCTGTTTGAGTTTCATGCATATACCACAGATTTTTGCCTTAGGTTTAATGGTTTTTATTTTGAGTTTAGTTCCAGTGGCCGGGGTGATTGTTTCTTTAATCCCGTTAAGCATGGTGGCTTACTCAGTGGGCGGCTTCCGGTATGTGGTTTACATTATCATTATGATTTTGGTCATCCATACCCTTGAAGCTTACGTTCTAAACCCCAAGTTTATGTCCAGTCGGACGGAACTGCCAATCTTTTATACCTTTGTCGTTTTGCTAGTATCTGAGCACCTCTTTGGTACTTGGGGCTTGATTGTTGGGGTTCCAATCTTTACGTTCCTCTTGGATATTTGTGATGTTAAGCAGATTGGCAAAGAGAGGTAGGGGTTAGGATAAGGAACGGTAAGGTTGCTTTTGCAAGCACCATTCTTGGCGTTAAGGCCGTGGTTTGCGACCTAAGTTGCTATGTAACTTTAAAACTATGATCAAGGGTGGGGATGTTTGCTTTTCCTGACCCTTTTTCTAATTTTCGTGTATTTATCAATTTTGACTTGCTGAAAACACTAAACTAACGTTATAATCGAACGGTAAAGTTAAAAATTATCTTAAAGTTCGTTTTAAACCTAAGGAGGCCATCGGATGTTAACTGATATTGAAATTGCTGATCAAGCCCAAATGCTCCCAATTGAAGAAATTGCTGCTAAGGTTGGTTTGAAAAAGGACCAATTAGAACAATATGGTCCCTACAAGGCAAAGGTAACAACGCCAATTAAGCCAGTTGAAGGTAAGAAGCACAAGTTAGTTTTAGTTACGGCGATTAACCCGACACCAGCTGGGGAAGGGAAGTCTACTATTTTGGTTGGTTTAGCTGACGCCATGAACCAACTTGGTCACCAAACGACGATTGCCATGCGGGAACCATCGATGGGCCCGGTCTTTGGGATCAAGGGTGGGGCCACTGGTGGTGGTTACAGTCAAGTTATTCCAATGGAAGACATTAACTTGCACTTTACCGGTGACCTCCACGCTTTAACCAGTGCTAACAATACTCTAGCAGCCTTAATTGATAACTACATTATGCGGGACAATGAATTAGATCTTGATCCGCGTCGGATTATTTGGCGCCGGGTTGAAGACGTTAATGACCGGGCCTTACGGAACGTGGTAACTGGCCTTGGTGGAGTCATGCAAGGGGTTCCGCGGGAAACTGGGTTTGACATCACGGCCGCTTCAGAATTAATGGCTATTCTTTGCCTTTCGAAGGATTTGATGGATTTGAAGCGCCGAGTTGGCCAAATTGTTGTTGGCTACACGCGGGCTAAGAAGCCGGTCACGGTTAAGGAATTAGGGTTTGCAGATGCCATTACGATCTTGTTAAAGGATGCCATCAAGCCGAACCTTGTGCAAACCTTGGACCATACACCAGCCTTTGTTCACGGGGGGCCATTCGCTAACATTGCCCATGGTTGTAACTCAGTTTTAGCGACCCAAACTTCGCTTGCCTTAAGTGATTACACGGTTACAGAAGCCGGCTTTGGGGCCGATTTAGGGGCTGAAAAGTTCCTCGACATTAAGCGTTTGACCTTGGGCAAGACTCCAGATGCGGTCGTTGTTGTGGCCACTATTCGGGCCCTCAAGTACAATGGCGGGGTCGCTTTAGCGGACTTAAAGGACGAAAACCTGGATGCTTTGAAGAAGGGCTTTGCTAACTTGAAGCGTCACGTTCAAAACATCCAAAGCTATGGTTTGCCAGTGGTAGTCGCAATTAACCACTTTGTTTCCGATACGGATGCCGAAGTCCAAACTTTAGCTAACCTCTGTGCTGAAATGGGAGTTAAGGCAGTGGTCGCTGACGCTTGGGCTAAGGGTGGTCAAGGAACCCAAGACCTTGCAAAGACGGTTGTTGAATTAACGGATCAACCAGCTGACTTTAAGCCACTTTACGATCTTGATTTGCCAATTGCAGAAAAGGTTAAGGCAGTTGCTACCAAGATTTACGGGGCTAAGGATGTGGTCTTTTCTAAGAAAGCTGAAAAGCAATTGAAGGAATTCAGCCAAAATGGTTGGAATAATTTGCCAGTCTGCATTGCTAAGACTCAATACTCCTTCAGTGATGATCAAACCGTCCTTGGAGCCCCTAGCGACTTTACCTTCCACATTCGGGAATTTGTACCAAAGCTGGGAGCCGGTTTCATTGTGGCGCTTTCGGGAACGATGCTTACCATGCCAGGACTCAGTAAGACCCCAGCAGCCGTTAACATGACGATTGATGAAAATGGGGTTATTAAGGGCTTGTTCTAAATAATCTAATTAATATCTAAAAAAGCAAGAGAGGTCGGGGATTTTTCTCCCGACTTCTTTTTGTTTCACATGAAACCACTACTTATCAGTTAACGGGTAGCCTCGAGTCATCGGAAGCCCAGTCCCAGAAGTTCTCTTGGTGATTAAGGATTGGGTAACGTCGATGCTCCTACATCCGAGTAAAGCGACTCCCCTTTATCAGCTTGGATTTCTTCCCGATGAGTATTGTAGTTGGTGTCCCAAATTTCAAGGGTCCGATGGAAGTGTCGCCGTAACATTTTGACGTCGGTAACTTTTATCAACTCAACAATGTTTCTGTTCAGCATTAACGAACTATATTGGGAATTAATCGCTATAATATTCGTTAATTCTCTTGAGTTTACTGAGGAGCTCTGTTATCCTTAAAGAGAATTTGCAAACCCGAAATACCAGAGGAGGCAATTATGAGTACAGTTAGCGTTGTGATGGGAAGTAAGTCCGATTGGCCAACGGTCAAAAATGCTTGTACAATCTTAGATCAATTCGGTGTTGATTACGAAAAGCATGTTATCTCGGCTCACCGGATGCCAAAGGAAATGTTCGCTTTTGCGCAAGAAGCGGCTAGTAAGGGGACGAAGGTGATAATTGCTTGTGCTGGGGGTGCAGCTCATTTACCAGGAATGATCGCCGCTAATACCCCATTACCCGTAATTGGGATTCCGGGACAAACTAAGGCCTTAGGTGGTATGGATTCGTTATTATCAATTGTTCAAATGCCAGCGGGCATCCCAGTTGCGACGACTGCGATTGGAGTTGCTGGGGCAAAAAATGCTGCTCTGCTAGCAATTCAAATTCTTGGAACCACTGATCAAGCGCTCCAAGATAAGATTGTCGCTTACCGTCAGGAAATGCATGATGTAGCGGTAGAAAGTGAGGCTGAACTTGACTAAGCTAATTCAACAAGGCCAAACGATCGGGATTATTGGTGGAGGCCAACTCGGTCAAATGCTAGCCCTTGACGCAAAACTAACCGGGATGAAAGTGATTATTTTAGATCCAACCCCGAATTGCCCAGCGGGACAGTGTGCCGATGAACAAATCGTTGCTCCGTACGAGGATGTCACTGCGATCCAAGCACTGGCCGAAAAGAGTGATGTCCTTACTTATGAATTTGAGAATGTTGATTTAAACGCCTTAAAGCAAGTTTCATCGACGGCTTACGTTCCCCAAGGGACTAATTTGCTATATATTACGAAGCACCGCCTTCGGGAAAAGACCTTTTTGCGAACGGCTGGCTGTCAAACGGCGCCTTTTGTACCGGTGAAAAACAAAGCCGATCTCAAAGCTGGCATTGAAAAACTGGGTTTTCCTTGTGTGCTTAAGACTTGCCAGGGAGGGTATGATGGCCATGGCCAGGAAGTTTTAAAGTCAGTAGCAGACCTTGACCGTTGTGAGGGAATCCTTTCAACTCAAGATGCGATTCTAGAAGGTTGGGTACCATTCAAACTAGAATGTTCAGTGATGGTTGCCCGGAATGAGAATGGTGAGGTAACGACTTTCCCCGTGGCAGAGAATATTCACCATAACGAAATTCTCCACATTTCAATTGTGCCAGCCCGAGTTAGCCTTTCAGTCAACGAAAAAGCTGAACAAGTTGCTCGGCAAATCGCGGAAGCAATTGATTTACGCGGGATTTTAGGAGTGGAATTCTTCGTTGGTGAAGATGGTGAAATCTACGTTAACGAACTCGCTCCTCGACCACATAATTCGGGTCACTATTCAATTGAGGCATGCAACTTTTCCCAGTTTGCTATTCATAACCGGGCCATTTGCAACTGGCCATTGCCAAAAATTGAGCTCTTAAAGCCGGTCGTTATGGTAAATGTCTTAGGACAACACATTGCTCCATTGCGGGCTCAAATTACCCAGCATCCTAACTGGCATTTCCATGATTATGGCAAAGCCGAAGTTCGAGAAAATCGGAAGATGGGCCATGTTACTATTCTGACAGATAATATTGAAGCAACGTTAGCTGAAATTGATGCTAGCGGGATTTGGCAAGACACTAAGTAATTAAAGAGAGGATTTAAAGCATGATTGATCGTTATACACGTCCCGAAATGAAGCGAATCTGGAGTGAAGAAAATAAGTACCGAGGCTGGCTTGAAGTTGAAATTGCTGCCGATGAAGCTTGGAGTAAGCTGGGTCACATTCCGGCTGAAGATGTTAAGAAGATTCGTGAAAATGCCAAGTTTGATGTGGACGGAATTGCCGAAATTGAAGCTGTGACCCACCACGATGTGATTGCCTTTACCCGGGACGTGTCTAAATCCTTGGGGCCAGAACGGAAGTGGGTTCACTATGGTTTAACCAGTACCGATGTTGTCGATACGGCTCAAGGTTACCAACTCAAGCAAGCTAATGACCTTTTGCGCCAAGACATCAAGGAATTTATGGCTGTTTTAGCGAAGTTAGCCAAGCAATATAAGTACACTGTATGTATGGGACGGACTCACGGGATTCACGCTGAACCAACGACTTTTGGTTTAAAACTAGCCCGTTGGTATTCTGAAATGAAACGGAATCAAGAACGGTTTGAACACGCGGCTAAAGGCGTTGAAGCTGGGAAAATCTCTGGGGCAGTCGGCACTTTTGCTGAAGTTGATCCTTTCGTTGAAAAGTATGTCTGTGAAAAGCTTGGCTTGCGGGCCCAAGAAATTTCAACCCAAGTCCTTCCCCGGGACCTTCATGCCGAATACATTTCGGCAATTGCCTTGGTTGGGACGAGCCTTGAAAATATGGCAACGGAAATTCGTTCCTTGCAACGGACTGAAATTCACGAAGTTGAAGAACACTTTGCTAAGGGCCAAAAGGGCTCCTCAGCAATGCCACACAAGCGAAACCCAATTGGTTCAGAAAACATCGCCGGTTGTGCCCGGGTGCTTCGGGGAAACGTGGTAACGGCAATGGAAGATGTAACCCTTTGGCACGAACGAGATATTTCTCACTCCAGTGCTGAACGGATGATTTTGCCAGATTCAACGTCCCTTTTAGACTACATGCTGCACCGTTTTGGTCGGATTTTAGCTAACTTAGATGTCTTTCCAGAACGAATGAAGCAAAATATGGACCAAACCTTAGGCTTGATTTACTCTGGCCGGGTCTTATTGAAGTTAGTTAACTCCGGGATGAACCGGGAAGCGGCTTACGACTTGATTCAACCATACACTGCCAAGTGCTGGGCCGAACATGTTCCTTACCGGCCGCTTCTTGAAGCTGACCCAACCGTCCAAAAGCAATTGACGAAGGAAGATCTGGATGATGCCTTTGATTATCACTGGCACTTACGCCATGTTGACGACATTTTCGAACGGGTTGGTTTAGAGGATTAAGCTTACTAACTTAGTCAAATGCTTTTACCTAAACTTGAAAATTAAATTAAAAAAATCTCATAAAAAGGGTTGACGGACACCAAAAAGTTCCGTATAATCGTGTCAACAATTAAAGATAGATGAGAAAAACACCGAGGGAACTCGTTCTGGTGCTTTGGTTAAGAGAGTCAACGATTGGTGAGAGTTGATCCAATAATCCAGCAACATATCATTCCTGAGTTACCGGCTGAACATAGTAGGCTAGGTTGGGTACCACCCATTATCGTGGTCGCGGATTCAATTGAGTCCGTAGTAAGATGATTCGTTATTTATTAACGGGTTAAGTAGGATGGTACCGTGCGGAAGCGCTCCTATAATGACAGAGGTCATTGTAGGGGCGCTTTTTGGTTACTACTTAGGAATTGAGCCCAGAACACTCCATCACATATTTAACTTTCTTAATCGCTCACTAAAGCGAACATATCCCCCGGGTTTCTCAGTCGGTTGCTGGCCGCGATCTTTAATGACATATTTTACTTAAACAATTAATTTGGAGGTAATGATTATGACTCAATTAAATGCACGCCAAAACGAATTTGCGGAAGCACTGTACCAAGCTTATGCCAAAAATGAAGCTTTAAAGGAAAGCGACTGGAAGGATGTCGTTACTGATGATGATACTGCCTATGCAGTTCAAGATAAGGTAATGGCGTTAAAGGGACAACCGGTAGCGGGTTACAAGGTTTCCTTAACTAGTAAACAAACCCAAGATATGTTTGATGCCGATTCGCCGCTTTATGGGCAACAAGTGGCCGATCGCTTTTTAACTTCCCCAGCGGATGTTAAGCTAACGGACCTAAACGAGCCCCTAGTAGAAGTTGAATTGGCTTTCCGGGCAAAAGAAGACTTACATACTAACGATTCATTAGAAGAACTCTTACATAAAGTTACCGTTGCTGGTGCCTTGGAAGTTCCCGATGCTCGTTTTGTTGACTGGTTCCCAAGCTTAGGCAAGTACAACGTAATGTCCGATTGTGCGGTCGGGGGCCTTGTTGTTTACGGTCAAGAACGGCAAGCTGATGAAGTCTTTAAGGATGTTGATGCGGCCGCAACTGTTAAAGCAACTCTTTACAAGGATGGTGAGAAGCTTTCCGAAGGGACTTCTGCTGAAGTGCTTGGCAATCCACTTGAATCTTTGAAGTGGTTAGTTGCTAAGCTAGAAGCCCAAGGAAAGGGCTTCAAGAAGGGCCAAATGGTATCTTCTGGGACCTTCGTCTTACCACCACACTTGGAAGCCGGTAAGTGGGAAGTCAAGTTTGATTCAGGCCTTGGTGATGTTGTCGTTAACGCTAAGTAGGAGCCGTCAATGAAAGTTTTAGTTGCTGGGGCAGGTGGTATGGGAAGCCGCTTTGCTCTTAAATTAGCCCAAGCAGGGAATGAGGTCACCTTGGCTGAAACTTGGTCGAAACGACTAAAGTCTCTCCAGACTGATGGCCTTCAAGCTGATTTAGATGGTCAAGAAGTCCAATTAAAGCTTCCTGCTTATGCTCCCAAAGCTGTTCCACGTGAAACGGATTACGATTTAGTACTTTTCCTAACGAAGAGTATGCAATTAGCAGACTTAGTCCAAGCTTTGTTACCGGTCTTTGGTCCCCATACCTATGCCCTCTGTTTAATGAACGGGATCGGACATGAACAAACTTTAACTAAGTATCTGCCGCGAGAACGAGTGCTATTAGGTAATACCATGTGGACTGCCCAGATGATGCGCCCGGATCATGTTCACTTAGCCGATGATGGTTCTTGTGAACTTGGAAGTTTAACTGATGATCCGGACCAAGTTAAAATGGCGGTAACAACGGTGGACGTCTTTAGCCAAGCCGGCTTAAAAGCCCACTTATTGGAGGACCCCAGGTATTCAGTTTTTCGGAAAGGGTGTGTTAACGGGACCTTAAATACCCTTTGTACTTTATTGGAGTGCAACGTGGCTGAATTTGGTCAAACCACGCCGGCTCACGAACTAGTGGTGAAGGTCGTGAAAGAATTTGCCATGGTTGGCGAAAAGGAAGGCCTTCACCTCGATGTAGATGAAGCGGTAAGCCACGTTGAAGATTGCTACACGGTCATTGGGGGACATTATCCATCAATGTACCAAGACTTAGTTAAAAATAATCGTCCAACGGAAATTGACTATATTAATGGTTATGTATCAACGCATGCCAAACAATACGGCTTAAAAGCCCCACTCTGTGAACTTTTAACTGCTGAAGTTCACGTTAAAGAACAACTTCAAGATGCTAAAAATGATGATTAAATAAGCGAGCAAACCAAGTTAATTTGCAATGGATGTACCAACCGTCCGTAAATTGATATTTTTACCAAATTTCGAGCTATTAAGATCTAAATGAAAACAAACTATTAAGGCCACTAATTTAAAGGTTGAAACGTAGTCACAACTTCGAAATTAGCATTCTTCACTAATGTTCAGAATGCCAATTTCAAAGCTTAGTATTATCGTAAGCAAACGAGTTGCTAACGATAATTTGGCTACGGTAGCCAAGTGGATGTTACCTTCCTTACTATCGGTACTATTCTACTTGGCCTCGCATGGGTTCGTCGACGACAGAAAACTGTCTAGCTTACCGCAACTTCACCTTTATTAGTGGCCTTTATTTGTATCTATAATCATTAACCAGCCATGCCAGAGCAGTGGTGAAATTGATGTTAGCCTGGAAAGGTTTTTCCAAAAAATCTGTGATGATAAGTAAGACCGTTGTAGAGGCAAACTTTTACTAGTCGCAAGACGGTCAGCTTATCTCGAGGAGAATTTTCAAGAAAAACTGGATCGAGCAAAGTGAGCTTACATCAAGAGTGAATTTTGCGACTCTTTAAAGGGTTAAAATCATTCCACCACTTTCCCTGGCTAATGGCTGGTTTTTAATTTTTCCTTATCCATAGTGCTCGCTGGGCAGTTTAAAAGTAGTAGTGATTGGAATTTGAATTGGCTGGTCCGGATCGCTAATGGCTAACTCAAAGGCTTTTTGGCCGAGCTCGGTTAGATGACTATCCAAGGTGGGAAGTTGCATTAGCCGGCCGGCAAGTTGGTTTTCTTGATTAATGATGATCGGAACGGGAAGGTGAGCATCCTTAAAGACTTGTAAGATCCCGGCAGAAGGGTGATCACCATTTGAAAAGATGGCATTAGGGATTTCTTGCTTAGCCAGGAGAGTTTGGCCCACTTGGTAACCGTCGGCGTAAGTATTCACGTTAATTCGGACAAAACTGGGGGTAACGTGAGAACCGAAGACGGTTTTGAAAGCGGCTAGGGTGGCTTTAGTCGTCGCAGATTGGTCTTCAGGACGGGAAAAGAGAAAACCAATTTTGGAACAATTCCGATCTAATAACCAATGTAAGGCGTGTAAGTAGCCAGGTTGCCGTTCTGGGTAAACGGCATTTAATGGGTAATTACCTGGATCGTCACAGATCACAATTCTGCCCCAAGATTGCAAACTAGCGAGCTTAGTCCGTTTCGTTGCCCTTGAAGTAAAAATTAATGCGTCAAATAACTTTTGACGGAGGCGTTTAAGATAATCGGCTTCGGTTTGTAGATCATAGTGAGACGGCAATAAGGTGATTTGATAGCCCGCTTGAAAGGCTGCTGAGGTAATTCCGTGAACTAATTGGGTGTAGTAGGGGTGATCGGTATGGGGTAAGACAACCCCAACGTTTTGGGTTTTCCCAATGCTTAGATCCTGTGCGACGGCGTTCGGAACGTAATTAAGTTCTTGCATTACAGCTTCGATTTTAGCTCGGGTTTTGGTAGCAACGTAACCATGTGAAGTTAGAACCCGGGAAACGGTCGCCACTGAATAACCGCTTCGGCGAGCGACATCACGAATGTTAACCATCAAAACACCCCCTTCAGAATTCTCTGGTAATTATAGAAGATGAAACGCGTTCCACATCAAGTAAAAATTAGGCATGACTTGCCGCAACTAAATCGGTTTGATGGGTTAAGGCGTAAGCCCAACCATCGTCGGCGTTAGTTTTAGTAACGTATTTAGCAACCATCTTAACCTTATCGCTAGCGTTACCCATGACGATTGGGAGCCCAACCATTTTTAACATTGGCAAGTCATTTTCCCCATCACCAAAGGCAGCCGCTTCACTGTTGGCAACTCCTTCTTGATCAAGAATATATTGGACACCCCGCGATTTCTGCGCATTTATATTAGTAATATCAATAAAGGTAATGCCGTTTTCAGCGGCGGGTAATTGTAAACTCAAATTCGGCACCTTTAAACCGTTGATCAGGTTAGCAACAGCTTGCGGATCAGTTGAACCAGTAACTAAGAGGGTAATCTTAAGCAGTTGTTGGTGATTGTTGGCCAATATTTCTACCGGATTGCCAAATTGTGGATTGAAGTCTGACCGTTCCGCTTGTAAGTCAACTCCGTGATCGTGCTTTGGCGCAAACCAGTGGGTTGCATCGTAGAAGTTAATACTTACCTCGGGGAAATGATTTTGCACTGCCTGAATAATTTTAAGGCCATCCGCTTTTGGTAGGGGAATCTCGCTGAGGGGCTCAATTTGGTGGTGGTTAACTTGGTAGATCAAAGCTCCGTTAAAACCAATTTGGGGACCAGTTAAATTGAGCGTTTCCACAAAGCGAAGCATGTCAGCAGCGGCCCGGGCAGAAACTAAGGTTAAGGGAAGCTGAGCGGCTTTAATTGCTTGAATCGTTACCGGTGAAAGCTCCCCTTGGGGGTTAAGTAAAGTACCATCCATATCGGTAAAGAGTTGTTTAATCATCATGGTCACGTCCTTTGATAAAATACCTTTTCATTATACGCTAAGTTCAGAGTTGGTGAATAAGTTGGAATAAATAATATTTCAAAAACATTATTTAATTTTTAATTTAAAAAGCTTAAATATTGGATATTACAGTTAGTGATGAGTTATAGTAATAAATGAAAAGGGGCGATTATAGTGACACACAAACAGAAGTTAATGCTTTTAGGGGGAGTTGCCTTGTTAGCGGCCGTTTGTCAATGGGGCTTTGGCCAATCACTTTGGGCCCAGATTATTAATACGGTTGCTGGGGGCATTATTGCCTTATCGATGTTAATCGAAATGGTTAAGAAACTCCGGACTGGTGATTACGGGGTAGATCTGTTAGCTGTAACGGCGATTATTGCAACCCTTGCGGTTAGTGAATACTGGGCAGCGATGGTAATTTTACTGATGCTAATCGGTGGTGACACTTTAGAAGACTACGCCAATGCTAAGGCCCATAGTGAATTGAAGACCTTACTTGATAACAGTCCGCGGGTCGGCCACGTAAAGATTAATGGCAAACTAGTGGACTGCCCGGTCGAAAAAATTATGGTCGACCAAGAAGTAGTGGTTCGGCCAGGTGAATTAGTTCCAGTTGATGGTCGGATAACTGCTGGGGAGAGTAGTATTAACGAATCGTCCTTAACGGGTGAATCCAAGCCCCTTGATAAGGGACCAGGGGACCAGCTCTTATCGGGGTCAATTAATGGGGACGCAACTTTAACGATGCAAGCTGAACGGACGGCCAAGGATAGTCAATATCAACAACTAGTGGAATTGATTAAACAAGCCGATCAAATGCCAGCTAACTTCGTCCGGTTGGCAGATCGTTATGCTTTACCATTTACCATTATCTCATATGTAATCGCCGGCATTGCTTGGTGGGTTGCGAAGGATCCAGTGCGGTTTGCCCAAGTTTTAGTTGTTGCTTCGCCTTGTCCATTGATTTTAGCGGCGCCGGTCGCCTTTGTTTCGGGGATGAGTCGGTCCTCTCGCGCTGGGGTTGTCGTTAAAACCGGAGCGGTAATTGAAAAATTAGCGACAGCGAAGACGGCCGCTTTTGATAAAACTGGGACCTTGACTCACGGGAACTTAACTGTTAGTCAGGTTGTTCCGGTTACTGGTGGAAAGGCCGATCAATTACTTCGACTGGTGGCAAGTGCTGAACAGACTTCTGGCCACGTACTAGCCCAATCGATTGTTACCAAGGCTCAAGAGCAAGGGTTAACGCTTAGCGAACCAACCACGATGAGTGAAGTAACGGCAAAGGGAATTATTGCGACTGTTGACGGTCATGAAGTTAAGATTGGGAAGAAAGCCTTCGTTACTGATGATCCGCAGGTCGCATTAGTCCCAACAACCGCAGTTTATGTCGCAGTTGACGGCAATTATTTGGGGCGGATTGAATTGGCTGACCAAGTTCGACCAGAAGCTGTTCAAACCTTGCAACGGTTGGTAAAAGCTGGTATCCAACATTTAATGATGGTTACCGGTGACCAACAAGCAATTGCTGATCGGATTGCCAAGAAAGTCGGCATTAAGCAAGTTTATGGTGACTTACTACCGAAGGATAAGGTCAGCCACTTGAATAATCTTAGCCCCGAAAAACGGCCAAGTATTATGGTTGGAGATGGGGTTAATGACGCCCCGGTTCTTAAAGTTGCTGATGTGGGGATTGCCATGGGGGCCCATGGATCCGCTGCGGCTAGCGAATCGGCGGATGTTGTCATCTTAACTGATAATCTAGGAAAGGTCGCCGATGCCGTTGAAATCGCAAAAGACACCCTTAAAATCGCTAAGCAAGCTGTTTGGATTGGAATTGCTGTTTGTACCGGTTTGATGTTAATCTGTTCGACCGGCTGGATTCCAACCATTATCGGCGCCTTTTTACAAGAAGTTGTTGATACGGTTTGTATTCTTTGGGGGCTCCGGGCAAAGCGGGGGTAAAAAACGAAAAGTGGGAAGAAAATAATAAGGGTCGCTAGTGAAGGATAGAACTTAGCCTTCGTTAGCGACCCTTATTAGTTCTTCTCAGCCACTCTTTTATCCAAACGCCGGATAATTGGCTAGGGCATAAGCAACCCCGTCATCGGCATTGGACTTAGTAACATAAGTAGCAACAGACTTGATGATTGGTTTTGCGTTATCCATCACGATCGGTAAGCCAACCATTTTTAACATTGGGAGGTCGTTAAAGCCATCCCCAAACCCCGCAACTTCGTCCGCGTTTAAGTGCAGTTCGTTGAGAACGTAGCTAATGCCGCGTGATTTTTTGGCTGTTTGCTGTGTGATTTCAATAAAATCAGCGCCATATGCCGCACCGGATTGCTGGACTGCAATGTCCGGTAAGTGTAGTCCAATTAACATCCGTTTTAGCGGTGTTAGTAGAAAGGAATCCTTCACGGTTAACATGATTTTATAAGGCTTGAAACTCGGGTCAGCAAAACTTTGGGCTGGTGAAACCACAACTGGGGTTTGGCTATTAAGGGCCCGTTGCTGTTTAACGGTTTCGTCCATCCGGGGAGTGTACCAGTTTTCCCGGTCGTAGTAGCTAATACTAATTGTCGGAAAGTACATCATTACCGCTGCAATAATTGTCCGAGCGGTAATCCCAGCCAAAGGAGTTTTATCTAAAACTTCAATTCCCTTCGCCATGGGTTTAAAGACTAAGCCTCCATTAAAAGCGATTTGGGGACCGGTTAAACCGAGCGCCCGCACAATCGGTAGCATTTCCATTGGGGCACGAGCTGAAACTAACGAAGCTGCTCGACCACTTTCTCTGACTGCATCAACGGTTATTGGGTTGAGATGTCCCCGTTGGTTTAATAAGGTGCCGTCTAAATCAAAAAATAGGTGCTTAATCATTGGATTTTCCTCCTTCGCCTTAGCTTGACTAAAGCTTAGGTTATGAAACGCGTTCCAGAGCAAGTAAAAAATCAAAAAACTTTCCTTTAGAAAATCTTAATCTTTATTGGTCAACAATTGTCAAATCAACCATTGAGGCTGTCCAAATTTGGACCAATTTTAGGCGTTTATTTGCGTTGTTTTCGAAATTTTGATACGTTAATATTAGCAAAAAACGAATGAAAACGAACAAAGGAGACGGTAATATCGAAGTAGTTAAACGAGAACTCAAGAATTTTAAAAAGGCGCCATTTTTAAAACTGCATGCCTTAATTTACATTGCGATTGTCTTAGGGCAGTTTGTCTGTGGTTATACTTTAGGAATTGCCGGGACCGCCTTTGGAAACGCACAAACACAACTTGGCTTTTCTGATACTTGGTTGGGGCTCCTTGGGGCTGGCGCTTTGATCGGTTTGGCTGGGAGTGCACTCATGGGAAAGCTCGCTGACCAGTTTGGCCGGAAGCAAATGTTAATGGCAAATATGTATGTCTTTACGGTGCTTTCAATTCTTCAGTTCTTCTCTAACTCACCGCTTGTCCTTTTTATTCTCCGAATTGGGCTCGGGTTAATGATGGCGATTGACTATACCGTCGGGAATGCCCTCTTAATCGAATGGCTCCCCAAGGAAGAGGGACCGCAAAAGCAAAGTAATCTTCTATTATACTGGTCACTTGGTTTTGCTCTCTCATTCTTAGTTGGGAATGTGCATGTTGATTGGCACTGGTTGTTAGCTTCTTCAGCCATTGGTAGCCTGTTAGCAGCAGTCTTTCGCTCAGTTATAAAGATTCCAGCCTCGCCAGCTTGGCTTGCTAGTCATGGGAAACCAAAGCGGGCCCAAAAGATTGTCCAGCGCCGCTTAGGTCCTAAGTGGGGGCTACCGAAGAAGTGGTTCCACGTGAAAACGGCAAAGGAAGTTTCGATCAAAACCCTATTTAGCAAGCAATACTGGCGTCAAACCATTACCGGGAGCGCCTTTTACGCAACCCAAGCCTTTGCCTTCTTTGGGGTTAGTATTTTTCTTCCCGTGCTCTTAAAGAGTATGGGGGTTACCAATGCCTTCCTTTCAGGGAGCATGTACAATCTCGCCTTAGTGGGGGGCTGTGTGATTGGTTTACTGGTTTTCAATCGGGTGGGCCGGCGACCATTCTTATTAGTTACCTTTGGAATTTCAGCCGCTTGCCTGTTCATAATGGCGCTAATTCCAAACCTGGCAGGGAACCTTCTTTTAGTAATCTTTACTGTCTTTTCAGTAACCTTATCAGTTTCCTTGTTACTGGACTACACTTATACGACCGAGTTATTCGATGTTAAGGTGCGGGCCACCGGGGTCGGCTTTGTGATTATGATGAGCCGGTTTGGGGCTGCTGCTGGGACTTTCGTCTTACCAGTGGTGATTAGTGTTGCCGGACCAGCAGTAACGATGATGCTTTGTGGGGGAGTGTTACTTCTCGGGACAGGAATTTGTTTCTTCTTAGCTCCCGAAACGAATCCCCAAACTTCAGTGGTAAAGGGCGACTCTAAATAAACGAGAATGAATAGCGAAATCAGAAAGCTTGCTAGCCGTTAATGAATTAATTAAATACAATTAGTAAATATCAAAGCACCAACTTGGGTTCTTTATCGGAATCCAAGTTGGTGCTTTTTATTTTCCGAACAATTAGCTATTAATCATAAGGTTGATTGGTTAGATAAAACATTTAACCGAATTATTTCAGCTTAATATCATTAATTATTCCGCTTTTTCTTGAAACAAAAATGGCTTTCTGTTATTCTTTACCTGTAATCACGAATCATATTTTGGAGTTTTGTTTAAATGTTCGGATTTTATAAGGAGAAAGACTTTGGAAAAGCTTTTGTATGCCGGAAAGGCAAAAGAAATGTGGTCAACCGATGACCCTGAAGTATTACGGGTTGTGTATTTGGATCAAGCAACGGCTTTGAATGGTAAAAAGAAGGATCATTTTGCCGGAAAGGGGCAAGCTGCTAAGGCAATTTCTGATTTGGTCTTCCATTACTTAATTGACCATGGAATTGAAACTCACTTTCTTAAGCAACTCTCCCAAACGGAAGATTTGGTTAAGCGGTGTGAAATGGTACCGCTCGAATTTGTTACTCGGAATGTGGTTGCTGGGCACTTTGCTTCTCGCTATGGCTTAGCAGAAGGACAGACTTTACCCCACCCCGTCCAAGAAACTTTCTACAAGTCAGATCAATTAGACGATCCTTTCATTAACGCTTCGGCCACGACGGCTTTAGGGTTCGCTACTGATGAAGAACTTAAGCAAATGTGGGACCTTTGCCAGAAGGTTGATGATTTGTTACTACCGCTCTTTAAAAAGGCGGGGATGCAACTGGTTGACTTTAAGCTTGAATTTGGTCGGCTTAGCGATGGTCATATCATCCTCGCCGATGAATTTTCTCCCGACAACTGCCGGTTATGGGATCTTGCCACCAAGGATCACTTGGACAAGGATGTTTACCGGCGTCACTTAGCTGATTTAACTACAACCTACGAAGAAGTCTTTTACCGTCTTCAAGCTGCCATTAAGGAGGAAGCCTAATGCAAGTCCGGATTTTCGTTACCTACAAGCAATCAGTTTTTGACCCCCAAGGGGAAACCATTAAGGATGCGATTCACACTTTAGGCCACCAAGAAGTTGAAGCCGTAAAGGTAGGGAAGTTCTTTGACGTAACTTTTGCCCCTGATACCAAGGATGTTGAAGCGGCCGTCAAGGAAATCGCTGATCAACTCTTGGTTAATTTTAATATGGAAACGTACACCTACCAAGTAATGGAGGATGCAGAATGAAAATTGCCGTAATCGTTTTTCCGGGTTCAAATTGTGACCTTGATATTTACGAAGCCTTACACACGGTGTGTCAAGCTGATGTTGAATACGTCCCTCACAAGACAACTAGCCTCGCTGGCTTTGATGCCGTAATGGTTCCGGGTGGTTTTTCTTACGGTGACTACCTTCGCGCCGGCGCAATTGCGCGCTTTGCCCCAGTGATGAAGGAAGTTATCCGCTTAGCTAAGGAAGGCAAGCCGGTCTTTGGAACTTGCAATGGCTTTCAAATTCTAACCGAAGCAGGACTTTTACCCGGGGCGTTGAAGCGCAATAACAGTCAACAATTTGTCTGCAAGACGGTGCCGTTGGAAGTCGTTAACAACCAAACGATTTTCACTAAGCAATACGAAGCCCACGAACGGATTAACCTCCCGATTGCTCATGCGGATGGTAGTTACTACGCGGACCAAGCTACTTTGGATAAATTGGAAGCAAACCACCAGGTTGTCTTCCGTTACGCTGAAGAAAATCCAAACGGCAGTTTAAATAATATCGCCGGGATTACTAACGAAGCAGGGAATGTTTTGGGGATGATGCCGCACCCCGAGCGGGCCGTAGAAGCCATTTTAGGTAACACCGATGGGTTACGCTTATTCAAATCCTTGTTAACCTACGGCACAGTCAAGGTTTAATTCACGCATCAAGGGAGACGGAGGAAGACCATGAAAGCAGCAATGACACCGGAAGAAATCAAAGCCCAAAAGCCTTACTTAGACTGGAGCTTATCCGAACGCGAATATAACTACATTAGTGAAAAACTCCTGGGCCGGTTACCCAACTACACCGAAACTGGTTTGTACTCGGCAATGTGGAGTGAACACTGTTCATACAAGAAGTCAAAGCCGGTTTTGCGGCTTTTTCCGAACAAGAACGCCCGGGTTTTACAAGGCCCTGGTGAAGGGGCCGGGGTCGTTGACGTTGATGACGGCCAAGCGGTTGTTTTCAAGGCTGAAAGTCATAACCACCCTTCAACCGTTGAACCTTACCAAGGGGCCGCTACGGGGGTTGGTGGGATCCTCCGGGACATTTTCTCCATGGGAGCGCGGCCAATTGCTTCCTTAGATTCCCTCCACTTCGGTGAACTTGATAATCCCACGATGAAGATGAAAGTTCAAAATACCGTCAAGGGGATTGGGGACTACGGTAACTGCATGGGGATTCCAACGGTTGCCGGGGAAACGACCTTTGATCCTTGCTACTCCGGAAACCTCTTAGTTAACGCCATGAGTGTTGGTTTGATGAACCAAAAGGACCTGCAAAAAGGGACGGCCAATGGGGTTGGTAACGCCGTGATGTATGTCGGGGCCAAAACCGGTCGGGACGGGATCCACGGGGCTACATTTGCCTCCGCTGATTTCTCTGATGAAAATGCCACCCAACGGTCAGCTGTCCAAGTTGGGGATCCTTTCATGGAAAAACTTCTTATGGAAGCCTGCTTGGAATTAATTGAAAAGCATCCTGATTGGTTAGTCGGGATTCAAGACATGGGGGCTGCCGGGATTGTTTCTTCTAGTGCCGAAATGGCTTCGGAAGGGAAGGCCGGGATGGACCTTGACCTTGATCTCGTTCCGCAACGGGAACCTAACATGTCCGCCTACGAAATCATGCTTTCGGAATCCCAAGAACGGATGCTTCTTTGTGTGGTTAAGGGGCATGAAGCCGACGTTAAGCAGATCTTTGACTTCTACGACCTTGAAGCCGTCACGATCGGGCGGATTACCGAAGGTCACAATTACGTTCTCCACCACGATGGTCAAGTGGTTTGTGACATCCCAGTATCCACTTTAACCGATGATGTCTTAGAAGAACCAAGTGAGGAACGGGAACCTGCGCGCTTACAAGCCGCCAAAGCGCAACCCGCTTGGCAACCAGAAATTTTAAATGCCGAAGCCACCCTCCGGCAACTTTTGGCTCAAAGCACAATTGCTGACAAGTCCAGCTTGTATCAACAATATGATTCTCAGGTTCGGACTTCAACCGTCTTTGGTCCGGGTTCCGATGCCGGGGTCATTCGGATTCGGGGTACCAAGAAGGGGTTGGCGATGACGACCGATGGGAACGGTCGCTTTGTTTACTTGGATCCTGAAATTGGGGGCAAGTTAGCGATGACCGAAGCCGTTACCAACATTATTGCTACGGGAGCCCAACCATTAGCGATTACTGATTGTTTGAACTATGGAAACCCAACGGATCCCGAAATCTTCTGGGAACTGCACCACTCCGTAATGGGGATGGCCGAAGCCTGCCGGGTTTACGATACACCAGTCATTTCCGGGAACGTTTCCTTATATAACGAAAATAACGGGAAAGCCATTCACCCAACACCAATGGTCGGGATGGTCGGCTTGATTAAGGATATCGATCACGTCATTCCATCCTTTGCCCAACATGCGGGGGATCAAGTGTACCTTGTGGGGCAAACTGGTAACGACTTTGCTGGTTCGGAACTACAAAAGATGATGCTTGGCGATATTAGTGGGGCTTTAAACGATATCGATATTAACCAAGTTCAAGCTTACAGCCAACGCCTTTTGAAGGAAATGCAGGCTGGTCACGTTGCTTCAGCCCATGATTTAGCTGAAGGTGGCTTGGCAGTCGGCTTAGCTGAAACTTTATTTGATACGGATTTGGGGATGAACCTTGATTTAACCCACTTAACCGCAGCCCAACTGTTTGCCGAAACGGGGGGCCGGTTTGTGGTGACGGTCCCAGCTGAACTTGCGGTTGATTTTGAAGCTACCATGGGTTCGGATACCCAAAAGGTCGGCGAAGTCACGGCTAGTCACTGGCTTCAAGCCCGTTACCAAAACGGCAAATTGAATACAGCGGTTGCGGAGTTACAAAAAGTTTGGAAGGAGGCCATTCCATGCCAGCTGAAGTCAAAAGCTTAAATGAAGAATGTGGGGTCTTTGGGGTTTTTGGCGCCCCAGATGCCAACCATTTAACTTACCTTGGGCTGCATACCCTCCAACACCGGGGCCAAGAAGGAGCGGGAATTGTTACGACGGATGGTCAAGAAATGTACCAATACCGTAACCGCGGTCTGTTAGCCCACGTTTTCCGGAACCAGGCAGATCTCGATGGTTTAGTTGGGGATGCGGCAATTGGTCACGTCCGCTATGCGACGGCGGGGCGGCAAACGTTGGCTAACGTCCAACCCTTCCTTTTTAATTTTCACGATGGCGACGTCGCTTTAGCTCACAACGGAAACTTAACCAATGCCGTTACCCTTCGCCGGCAACTTGAGGATGAAGGCGCCGTTTTTCAATCCGACTCCGATTCCGAAATTTTAATTCACTTAATCCGCAAGCACATTAAGGCTGGTTTTATCCCGGCTTTAAAGCAAAGTTTGAATGAAGTCCACGGGGGGTTTGCCTTCCTCTTACTCCAAAAAGATCGCTTAATCGCAGCCTTGGATCCCAATGGTCTCCGGCCCCTTGTGATTGGTCAAATGGAAGACGGCGCTTATGTGATTGCTAGTGAATCTTGTGCCTTGGATATTGTCGGGGCGAAGTTGATCCGGGATGTTCAACCAGGTGAAATCATTATTGTTGACCGCGATGGTCTGCATACTGATCGCTTTACTGACAAGACCCAGCTGGCAATTTGTTCGATGGAATTTGTTTACTTTGCCCGGCCAGATTCAATTATCCACGGGGTGACCGTTCACAATGCCCGTAAACAAATGGGGCGGCTTTTAGCGCAAGAACACCCAGTCGATGCCGACATGGTGATCGGGGTACCAAACTCATCGCTTTCGGCGGCTTCGGGGTATGCCGAAGGAAGTGGCTTACCCTATGAAATGGGCTTAATCAAGAGTCAATATGTCGCTCGCTCCTTTATTCAACCTACCCAAGCTCTCCGGGAACGGGCCGTGGCCTTGAAACTTTCGGCTGTTCGGGGGGTCGTAGCTGGTAAGCGGGTGGCCGTCGTGGATGACTCCATTGTCCGGGGGACGACTTCGCAAAAGCTAATTAAAATGCTTCGTGATGCTGGGGCTAAGGAAGTCCACCTCTTAATTGCGTCACCACCATTCCGGTTTCCCTGTTTCTACGGGATCGATATTTCAACCCGATCCGAATTAATGGCGGCCCATTATTCGGTCGAAGAAATGCGGGAAAAGATAGGGGCTGATTCGCTTAACTTCCTCAGCGTGGAAAATTTGGTTAAGGCGATCAACTTGCCTGATACTGGGGATGCGCCATATCAAGGATTGACGGTTGCTTACTTCAACGGTGATTACCCAACGCCACTCTACGATTATGAAGCCAGCTACTTAGCTTCTTTCAATGCCCAAGAACAACGGATGCGAAAGGAACAACTCAAATGAATCGTTATCAAGCCGCCGGTGTCGATGTGAATGCCGGTTACGAAATGGTTAAAAAGATTAAAGCGGATGTCGCTTCCACTAAGCGGCCCGGCGTAATGGGCGGGATTGGTAGTTTTGGCGGCCTCTTTGATCTAGGAAGCTTGAACTACCGCCATCCGGTGTTAGTTGCCGGAACCGACGGGGTGGGGACCAAGCTAATGATCGCCCAAGCCCTAAACCAACCAGCCACGGTTGGAATTGACTTGGTCGCCATGTGTGCGAACGACGTCTTGGCTCAAGGGGCAGAACCGCTTTTCTTCTTGGATTACATTGCCACTGGGAAAAATGAACCAACCAAAATGGCGGCCCTAGTCCAAGGAGTCGCCGAAGGTTGTCGCCAAGCCGGCTGTGCCCTAATCGGGGGTGAAACCGCCGAAATGCCCGCTATGTACGCCACCGAAGAATATGATTTAGCCGGAACTTTAACCGGGGTGGCAGAAAAAGGTCAGCTTCTAGATGGTAGTCAGGTTAGCGCCGGGGATGTCTTGATTGGTTTACCATCGAGCGGGATCCATTCCAATGGCTTTTCCCTCGTCCGCCAAATCGTGAAGGAAGCTGGTTTGCAGTATACCGATCACGTCGATCAACTTGGTGATCAAGCTTTGGGCGCGGCCTTATTAACCCCGACTAAGATTTACGTCAAGGCAGTCCTACCGCTAGTTAAAGCCGGGTTAGTCCATGGGATTGCCCACATTACTGGTGGTGGTCTACCAGAAAACCTGCCACGGATGTATGGGGATGATCTCCAAGCTGTGGTTAACCCAGCAAAGTGGGAACGGCCGGTGATCTTTGATTGGTTAATTGAAACCGGCCACCTGAACAAGGAAGATGCCTTTGGGACCTTTAATATGGGACTGGGATTGATCTTAGCCGTGGCGCCAGATCAAGTTTCAACCGTTCAGGAGCAGTTAACCAAGAGGGGAGAAACGAGCTACGTGGTTGGGGAAATCAAGTCTCGCCCAGCGGATGCAGATAAGTTACAAATTCTTTAGGCTATACAATAGGAAGGAAAAAGATGCGAGTTGCAGTTTTAGCGTCCGGTAACGGGACTAATTTCCAGATCATTGCCGAACATTATCAGAATCATGATTTACCGGGAGAGTTGGCGCTACTTTTTTGTAACCACCCAACGGCGCCGGTGATGCAACGGGCAGCGAAGTTTAACGTTCCTGCCGAAGCCTTTACGGTTAAGGAATGTGGGAGTAAGGAAGCTTACGAAGCCCGCTTGCTAAAACTTTTACAAGATTACCAAATTGATTTTATTGCCCTGGCTGGCTACTTGCGGGTGGTTGGGCCAACGATTTTAGCGGCCTTTCCCAATCGGATCATTAACCTGCACCCGGCCCTCTTACCCAAGTATCCCGGTCTGCACTCGATCGAACGGGCCTTTGAAGCGGGGGAGCAGGAAACCGGCGTAACGGTTCACTATATCGATGCCGGCCTTGATTCAGGGCCGATCATTGCCCAACAAGCCGTCAAGGTATTGCCTACGGACACGGTTGAAAGTCTGGAAAGTCGGATTCATGAGGTAGAGCATCAGCTTTACCCCACTGTTTTGAAACAAGTATTAACGTCATTAGAGGAGGAAAACTAATGCGCGCCTTAGTAAGTGTATCGGATAAGACAGGGTTAGTCCCATTTGTACAAGGTTTAGTGGAAGCCGGTTTTGAAATTGTCTCAACTGGTGGGACCAAGCGAGTCCTGGATGAAGCGGGAGTGTCAACCATTGGGATTGAAGAAGTAACTGGTTTCCCGGAAATTTTAGACGGCCGAGTTAAGACCCTTCATCCCAAGGTCCATGCCGGCTTACTTGCCCGGCGGAACCGGGAAGATGATATGGCCACCTTGGCGGAAAAGAACATCACCCCAATTGACCTGGTTTGTGTTAACCTTTACCCATTTAAGGAAACAATTGAAGATCAAACTAAGGACTTGGCCGATGCGATCGAAAATATTGATATCGGTGGTCTTTCTATGATCCGGGCAGCCGCTAAGAACTACCAAGACGTCACGGTTGTGGTTGACAATGCCGATTACGACCGGGTTCTGGCTGCAATTAAGGAAGACGGTCACACTAGCTTGGAACTCCGGGCGGATTTAATGGCTAAGGCCTTCCGCCACACGGCTGCTTACGATGCCGTGATTTCCAACTACTTGACTAAGCGCTTAGCAACTAGCGAAGCCCAAAGCCTCACCCTGACCTTTGATAAGGAAGAAACTTTGCGTTACGGGGAAAACAGTCACCAAAAGGCTACCCTTTACCGGGATGCCGTTCCAACGACGAACTTCTCCTTACTTCAAGCAAAACAACTTCACGGTAAGCAACTTTCTTACAACAACATCAAGGACGCTGACGCCGCCATGCGGACGATTCGGGAATTTAGTGAACCAACCGTTGTGGCCATGAAGCACATGAATCCATGTGGGATTGGAACTGGCGAAACCCTTGAAACTGCTTGGGATCGGGCATACAAGGCCGATTCTGTTTCCATCTTTGGTGGGGTAATTGCCCTAAACCGACCGGTTGATTTAGCAACGGCGGAAAAGATGCACCAAATCTTCTTGGAAATTATCATTGCCCCAAGCTTTGATGACGATGCTTTGGCCGTCTTGGAAAAGAAGAAGAATGTTCGCTTGCTTCAAGTCGACTTTGATGCTCCGGAAGAACCGGAACCAGAACTCGTTTCCGTTATGGGTGGCCTCTTAGTTCAAGACGAAGACGTCTTACCAGAAAAGACTAGCGACTGGAAGGTTGCCACCGAAGTTCAACCAACCAAGGAACAATTAGCGGCAATGATGTTTGCTTGGCGCGCCGTTAAGCACGTTAAGTCTAACGCCATCGTAGTCGCTAACAGTGAACGGACCCTTGGAGTGGGCGCCGGCCAACCAAACCGGATCGATTCCTTGAAGATCGCTGTTAAGCACGCCGGTGAAGATGTTGAAGGGGCCGTAATGGCTTCTGACGCCTTCTTCCCATTCGATGACTGTGTCAAGTTTGCCGCCGAACACGGCATTAAGGCCATCGTACAACCAGGTGGCTCCATCCGCGATCAAGACTCCATTGACGCTGCCAACGCTGCCGGGATCGCCATGGTATTTACCGGAGTACGGCATTTTAGACATTAGAAAAAAGGCTCTGCCAGGCTCTTATCTAGAGCACGATTCCGTAAGTGGAGCCGGATTACGCAGGATGTCGCCTAGAACAGCGTAGCCTTAAGTAATGCCTACGCTACTCGCCCGCCTAACGTCAGAAAGGAAAGATCATGAGCGAAGGGAAAAATGTCTTAGTTGTTGGTTCTGGGGGCCGTGAATTTGCGATTGCCAAGGCCCTCAAAAAGAGTGAACATGTTGATCATGTTTACTGTGCTCCGGGTAACGTTGGGATGCCAACAGTCGGGGTGGAACCAGTTGCCATTGAAGAAAATGACTTTGCGGCCTTAATCAAGTTTGCTAAGAACCACCAAGTTGTCTGGACATTTGTGGGACCGGAAACCGCTTTGGTAGATGGAATCGTTGACGAATTTCACCAAGCGGGATTAAAGATCTTTGGTCCGGATGCCCGGGCAGCCCAACTAGAAGGATCAAAGGACTACGCCTTGAACTTTATGCAACAAGCTAAGGTACCAACTGCTAAGCATACGACTTATGATCAATTAAACGCCGCTCTCGAAGGGGTCGACCAATATGGCTTCCCAGTGGTAATTAAAGCAAACGGTCTTGAAGGGGGCAAGGGGGTCGTGATAGCACCTGACCAAGCAAGTGCGGAAGCAACCCTTACCCAAATGTTCCAAACTGGGCAAACCCGGGTGGTCTTAGAAGAATGTCTCCAAGGACCGGAATACTCCCTCTTTGTCCTCATCGAAAATGGGCAGTATCGGATTCTCCCAATGGCCCAAGACCATAAGCGGGCTTATGATCAAGATAAGGGACCAAATACCGGGGGGATGGGAGCTTACAGTCCGCTCCCACAATTAGCAGATGCCGATTACCAACGGATGATTGATGAAGTCGTTAAGCCGACGGTAAAGGGGCTGGTTGATGGTGGTTACCATTACCACGGAATTTTATATATCGGCTTAATGTTGACGGCGGTTGGCCCGAAGGTGATTGAATATAATGTCCGCCTCGGGGATCCTGAAACCCAAGTGATTTTACCGCGGTTAAAGACGGATCTCTTTGAATTGGTGGATGCTTGCTTGAATGATGAGGAACTCCCCCAAGTTAAAGTTAATGATCAACCAATCTTAGGGGTAGTTCTGGCGGCTAAGGGCTATCCAACCAAGCCCGTTCACGGTCAAAATCTAGGAACTTTCCCCACTGAACCGGGAATCACCATTGACTACGCTAACGTGGCTGGTGACTTAACCAATCTCACTGGGGCTGGCGGACGCCTACTAATGGTAATTAGTGAAGCGGCTGATTTAAAGACCGCCCAAGCAAATGTTTACACCTACCTTGACCAGTTAGATGTACCGGAATGTGAATACCGGCATGATATTGGGGATAAGGCGTTGAAATAAATAGATGAGTTTTTCAGATCGAACTCAAAAACAGTAATAATAAAAAGCGCTAGAAATCAACGTTTTCAGCAACGGGATTCCTAGCGCTTTTTTAGTTTGAAAGAGCTCTCACAGTGGCTATGATAGTTTTTAATCAGCAAAGGTCAATGCTTTTTCACTTTTTTCACAATTTCTGGTAAGGTGTGTTGATTATAAGCATCGATGCGTTAAACTATAAGTTGTTTATAAGGAAATGATTCACAGGGGAATGCAAAGAATGAGTAAGAAAATCCGAATTTTCTATTGGTGTTTTTTTGTGGTTGTTTTAGTCACCTGTCTTAATTTAGAGCGCAATCGAGCACATCCTAAAATGGTCGCTAATGTTCGTCAAGCAATGGTTACAACTACAAATGCACTATCCTCGTCATCGTCACATATGCGGACGCCAATTGATTGGCATAAATCTTCAGAAACTGTGTCCTATCCAGATTTGAGTAAAGTTAAAAACTTCTGGATCAAGGTGAGACTAAAACAAAATCGAACCTATTTATATGATGGCGATAAGCTAATTTATACGATGTACAGTACTGGTGGTATGTATAAAAAGAATCCTCAAACTGGTAAACTAGAAAGCATGACCCCAACCGGAACTTTCTATGCCCAAGCGGAACGAGGGGCCTCATTTTTCAATAGTTCCCTCAATGAAGGGGCGAACTACTATGTTTCGTGGAAGGACCATGGGGTTTACCTCTTCCATAGTGTTCCCACCAAGGCAAGTGGGGCTTATAACGTCGAAGAAGCTGAAAAACTGGGGAAGTCGACTGGTTCTCACGGTTGCATCCGCCTGTCGATTCCGGATGCAAAATGGATGTCGGCTAATTTACCAGTTGGAACTAAAATTGTGATTGAAAACTAGGTGACCGCGACTTCGGGGAAGGCAATATTCACTTGGCTACCGCCTCGACCGTAGTTGCGGTGTAACATTCGGCGGTACGAGAAAGGCTGGAAAGAAATTTGACTTTCTTCCCAGCCTCTTAGATTGTTTTATTTAATTTGTTAATCATCTGGACTTAAGTAATCTAACAAGGCCTTAAAAAAGAGGCAGACGTTTAGCACGATAAAAAGTCGAAAGAAGATTCCAGCTGGAACAATGTGCAAATGATGGTAAATTAGGTGAAAACAATCATAGATTAAGATGATCAAAATGTAGAGCAAGTTGGCCCGGAGAATATCCTTGGACCACTTATGATTGATTGTGTATTGCCAAGTTTGGTTAAGCCATTCTTTAATCATCATCAAGCTCCTAACTGTAGAGAATATTTGCCAAAACAATTGCGGCTAAGGCAAAGCCGATGGCAGAAAGGTAGGCATCACGCAAGTTCTCACGCATTTTAAATTCACCATTCTTTCGTAATTATTGGTTTCGGTTGAATATATTACACGTTTTGAAATTTTTTTCAAGTTATCATAAAAGTGAGTAGGTAATTATGAAACGCTTTATTAAGTTTATCACATTAATACTAGTAACGGTTTTGGTTAGTACCATTCCAGCGAACGTTTTCGCTGCTAGGCAGACTAATTTTTCAAATGCGAAGGCATCGTTAATTGCGGATGCCAAATCAGGCCAGGTAATTTATGAACAAAATGCGAAGCAAAAGTTGCCGATCGCTTCGATTAGTAAGTTACTAACGGTGATGGTAATCGCTGATGAAGTTCGTGATGGCCAATTGAAGTGGACCCAACCGATTAAGATTTCACCAGCAGTGGGGAAAATTTCTAATAATTCAGAATACTCGAGTATTGGTTTGAAGGCTGGTAAGTCATACCCCTTAAACCAACTCGTGGCGGTGGCCCTTGTTAAATCGGCTGATGGTGCGACGCTAGCCTTAGCCGGCGCGGCGGGAGATAGCACTGCTAGTTTTAACCAAAAAATGCAAAAGAAGGCCCATCAAATTGGGGTAACGGACGCAACGATTGTTAATGCTGTTGGTCTCCGTAACGGGGATTTACTTAAGAGTCAACGGGTAGCCGGGGTCGCAAATAAAGCCGAAAATGCGATGTCGGCCCGGGATGTGGCTAAGATTGCCACTTACTTTATAAATCATTATCCGCACTTGGTCGAAATTGCTGGCTTAACTTCAACCACGATCCAAGCAACGAATGGCAAAACTAAGACGGTGAAGACCATTAATAAACTTCTAACTGGTGGTTATGCCGTTAATGGGGTTCAATACTTAGGTTTAAAGACCGGGACTTCTGATAAGGCGGGGGCTTGTTTAGTTTCAGCCGCTAAGTATCAAGGCCGGACTTTAGTTACCGTAGTCTTACACGCTAATGGTGGGAGTGACGATCGTTTTACCCAAACCCAAAAGATGTATCAAGCCTTAGTTGATGAGTATGGTGCTCCCCAACAATTGCACTTGACCAAGCGTTATCAGACGATTCCGATAAAACATGGTCTACCCCTGAAAGTTAGGGTGGCTGCTCCAGCGTTGAAAATTTGGATCCGGGGTGATGCTAAGGCACCTTATCACGCCAAAGTTGATCTTAAAAATTCCCTTGCTAAAAAGGGAAACTTGCTGGCACCAATTAAAAAGGGAACGACGATCGGAACGATTACGGTTAAGCCCAAGGGGATGGCGAGCTTAAACTCCTATGGCTTAAAAGCACCGTTAGTTACTCAACAGACCGTTAACCATGCTAGTTGGTTAAAGATCGCTTGGTACCGGATGGTTCATTAAAATAAAAGCTGTTACTCTAGGCTCTGAGCTTAGAGTAACAGCTTATTTTATTGATAAAGGGTAATTTCTGTTCCTAGTAAAATTGGTTGGCAAGCCCGGTGATTTTCAGGAAATGCCACGTGTAATTGGCGGAGGCTTGCGGGAGTAATGGATATCGGCGTTGTTAGGACGAGCCATTGAACGTGGGGGCTTAGTGGCGGGGTGGTTAAAGAACCGACATAGGCAAAGTAAGGACTTGGAGAGGTAAAAAGTTGGTTTAAGTCCTTACTCGTCGCTGTTTCATTTAGCACTTTGATCAAGTCAAAGCCGGTAGGGCTAACTTCGCCAAAACGAGCCAAGACAAGGTTTGCCTCGTTGGGTCCTTCAAAAACGAAGTGCATTTCCATGGCGTGAGCCTGACCATCAATGAGGTGTTCGCTCCCATCGTGGAAGTGAACCCGACGAAATTGATAAGTGGTGCCCTGCCAGGTTAAAGTTCCCGTGCCGTGGAATTGATCACCGTGAACTTGACAATCCTTTTTTAGTGGCGAAGTCCCCGTAAAATTAATCGTAATCGGTTGCTCACTGACTTTCATCGTGGCCGTGGTCGTTGGTAAATCAACTGGGGATTGTTGACTTTTCGGTCCGTTCCATTCAGCTTGCCGTGCATAATCTAAATAGTCCATTGTGAAAACCTCGCTCATTCAATTACTAGTACAAATTACAAGGCGGATAACTTTAGCGAATGATCAAACTTGGCTTTGGCGTAATTATAATGGGGAAACATACTAAACTGCAGCAAGTCTGCCGTTAAATTTGGCGCTTCAAGTAATCGGATCGAAAACCTAGTTAACGTTCTTCTTTATTATCGCCCTAAACCTGAAAGGACTTGATTACTACTTATTAGCTATACCTACCGTATCAGCGGGGAAACCATTAGCAGCGCGGTAGAGGGCATCTTCGAATTGCCCCATTGCGATCGTATTGGCAACCGCAAAGTTAAAGCCAAATTGTTGCTGGAAGGCGTTGACGGCTTTGGAAGCCCCGTGATGAGCCTTGCTCTTTATTAAAATCACAATATCAGCTGACTTTAACTTATTCTTTAAGTAAGTCTTTTGGGTCTTAAAGCTGTTCACAATGGTTGGTTGACCACCGTAGAGCCGAATGATTTGTTCGTAGCTTTCATGTTCTTGGCGGTTCCCAACTAAAACAGCAACGGTTTGTCCGCTCAGATCAATTCCCGGGTAACGTTTTTCAGTTGGTTGACTGGAAGCAGATTCTGCCTTTTTGCTTGGACTTGTCTTTTTGGTAGGCGCCTTAGCAGTTGCCTTTTCTTCCTCAGTCGGGTAAGTCCACCGAATCCGCATGGAATCGGGATCATCAGTAAACCAGGCAAGCTGGACAATCGACCCCTTACCAGCAACGAGATTATCTTCTGGAAGTAAGAAGGCAAACTTTTTCCCATCAACCATTAGTGGCTCGTTGTTAGAATTAAAGGTGACCCGGAGATGTCGCTTGTGCTTTTGAACCACCCCAAAGTCGAAGGTTTGAATCTTTGCAGGGTCATCAAATTTGAGGTCCCCAAGGTGGTCAATCGTTCGGATGGCTTTGTGGATAAAGACATCGGTTGGCCGAATGTCCGCCTTAACAATTGAACCAGATTGCAGGTTAAATTTTCGCACCATCGTTTCGCTAATGTGGCCTGCTTCTTGAGCATTTTCAGTTAGAAGGTCAGCCCCCACTAGTTGCCGTTGAATGACGTATTGACCCTTTTGGCTACTAAATGGTGCCCGCGGTTGCTTCGGTTGACTGGCTACTAAGGCTTCAGTCATTGGATTAGTTGTTTCTGTAGTAGCAGGACTAATCGGTTTTTCCTTAACGGCTTTGGCTTGGGGCTGAGGGGTTGGTTGGTTTGGTTTAACTTGGTTTTTAATTCTCGTAAAGTTAGCTTTAAGTTGGCCTAACCGTGGTTGTAAGGCTGCTTGATCTTCTTCAGAAAGGTCCTTTAAAAGTTTCGTCATTTGTTGGTTAAGGTGCGCAAACTTTGTGGCGGCGACCTTTGGTTGGTTGACTAAACCCTGTAAAACTGGTTCTAGACCCTTAATTTTATTTAGGGCATCATATTGGTGACCGGTTAAGGGAACTTGGGTTGCTGGGGTTGGCTTGGTAGGAGTTGATTTGACCTGCTTAAAGCTGGTTTCGTGGTTAGCCCCGCCGATGTGACGCTTAATTTTAAAGTGCCGCGATTGGCTAGTGGGGTGCTTGCTTTCATGGTGGGGATATTCACCAGCAGCAATTAAGTTTAAGGCTGCTTGGAGAATCTGTTGACCCCGGGCAAGTTCAGCTGGGGTATCGCCAATATTTTCTAGAATTGTCATTAAATCTTGACGGTAATCGTACATATTCCTCTTCCTCCTTTTTGGGGTATCATGATAATTTTAACAGGTTTTAAGGTTTAGAGGTAGGAAAGAACCTCTCTTCGTTTGAATGTAACCTTTAAGTAGTTGGTGGTTTGGAGAAAACTAGCAACTTGTTTGGGACCCCTGAGCCCATGCCAGACCAAGCAGGATAGTGTTGACTGAAAGGAGGACAATGGCCACATGGTTTTAGTCTTAACTGGAAAATCGTGGTTGAATTAAAAGAAGACGCATATAATAGTAAAAAAGAGGTGAAAACATGAAAAAGTTCTATCAGTGGGCCGATAAATTAGGAGCAGTTTTACAAGGCTTGAGTTTGATTTGTGTTGCCATGTTGGGGGTAGCGTTACTTTATTTTATCCAAAATTGGCGAGAATACTCCCACTTCAAGTGTTGTCCCGTCAGGGAGTACTAAGT
>DHKFI23501__coassemble_542_pt1 | contig 75847 bp, 70 predicted proteins | sample DHKFI23501__metabat2_high_PE_018 | metagenome-assembled genome bin DHKFI23501 | reverse complement strand
TCTCATCAAGTTGATGTCAAGAACTTTTTTGAATTATTTTTTCGAAGTTCTTAATCACTAAGCACATCAGCAACTCCTACATGTTATCAAATCAACAACCATTTGTCAACCACTTTTTTTGATTAACTTTTTTGTTGACTAGCAGTGATTTATTCAACTGTCGTGACAACGATATCTAATATACCGGGTTCCTAAGTGATTGTCAACAACATTTCGTAATTAATTTTTCTTTTTTTCTATTCCCGAATTTTAAAATTATCCAAAACCAATTTATCTACTAAACCACTAACAATCGACCTTCTAAAGAAGATGATTGATCAGATATAATAGCTCTTTCCGATGACCACTTCCTTGTTAATTTCCGTCCTCCAAATTGGAAATTTCTTTCAGCAAATTTAAATCTTCAATCGAATTGCCTTTACTTTACTAGCGACAATCTTTTTTTGCTATTTTGTTTAAAAAATTCATCAAAAAAAGCCCAGGTAGTTTAAAACTATCCTGAGCTTCAATTATTGATTTACTTCTTTGGCCGCATTGTTGGGAAGAGTAAGACGTCTCGGATCGACTTAGCATCAGTTAAAAGCATAACTAACCGGTCAATCCCGATCCCGAGGCCACCTGTAGGCGGCATCCCGTATTCGAGGGCTTCCACGAAGTCTTCATCGATTGGTTGGTATTCATCGTTCCCTTGGGCGTGTTCTTCAGCTTGGTTTTCAAACCGTTGCCGTTGATCAATTGGGTCGTTTAATTCACTAAAGGCGTTAGCATATTCACTCCCCAAAATGTAAAGTTCAAACCGGTCAGTAAACCGGGAATCTTGTTCATTAATCTTAGCTAATGGTGAAATTTCAACCGGGTGACCATAGATAAAGATTGGGTCTTGGAGTTGATCTTGAACCTTTTCTTCAAAGAAGGCGTTGATAATGTGACCAACTTTCCACCAATCTTCGTATTCAATCCCATTTTCGTCCGCGAGCTTCTTTGCGTCATCATCAGACATTGATTCCCAGAAGTCAATGCCAGTATACTTCTTGATAGCATCAACCATGTGCATCCGGGCAAACGGCTTCGTAAAGTCCATCTCGTGTCCTTGGTAAGTGAAGTTAAGGTTAGGGTAAACAGCCTTGGTTGCCGCTTTGACAATTCCTTCCGTTTCTTCCATCACGTCATTAAAGTCAAAGTATGCGGCGTAGGTTTCCATCGTATCAAATTCAGGATTGTGACGAAGGTCCATCCCTTCGTTCCGGAAGATCCGACCAAGTTCGTAAACTCGTTCCATCCCCCCAACAATCAACCGTTTCAACCGTAATTCAGTCGCAATCCGCATGTACATATCAATGTCTAAAGCATTGTGGTGGGTGATGAATGGCCGCGCTTCAGCACCAGAAGCCACGTTTTCCAAAATTGGAGTTTCAACTTCAGTAAAGTCGTTGTCGTCCATGTACCGCCGGATAGCCTTGATAATCTTAGTCCGGTTTTGGAAGCGCTCAAAGCTTTCCCGGTTAGTAATCAAGTCAAGGTAACGTTGCCGATAAACTAATTCAGGGTCTTGGAGACCATGGTACTTATCTGGTAATGGCCGTAAAGCTTTCGTTAAAAAGGTAATTTCAGAGGCCCGGACAGTTAATTCACCAACCTTAGTCTTAATAACGTCCCCCCGGATCCCCCAGAAGTCACCAATATCAGATTCCTTAAAAAGCTTGTAGGCTTCTTCGCCAACCCGGTCTTGCCGAATGTAGAATTGGATCCGACCACCACGGTCAAGTAAATCCCCAAAGCTAGCCTTACCGCTTCCCCGCTTGGCAATCATCCGCCCAGCGATCGTTACCATGTTACCTTGTTCAAGTAATAAGTCTCCGCTAAGTTCCCCATACTTAGCACGAATATCTGTTGAAATATCATGATCAGGAACAAACCGGTGGCCAAATGGCGCTATCCCGGCATCCCGTAAAGCTTGCATCTTTTCCCGACGAACGATCATCTGGTCGTTCAACTTTTCTTCTGCCATCTTAAAATGATCCTCCTCTACTGTGCCCGGCGCATTTGCTTTCTTTGCTCCAAGCTTTCAATAAATTCATCAAAAATATCGTTAACTTCTTGTTGGGTCGTTGCTTCCATGACCTTAACTTTAGTCCGGGCTGACCGCGGAATTCCCTTCAGGTAGTAGGCGGCTTGCCCCCGAAATTCAGGAACCGCATTGTGTTCCCCTTTTAATTCAATCAATCGGGCTAAGTGATCCTTGGCCGTTTGCAACTTTTTGGCTGGAGTAGCTTCTGGTAATAATTCCCCAGTTTCAAGATAATGAACCGTTTGAGTTAACATCCAGGGATTCCCCATGGCGGCCCGGCCAATCATGATTGCATCGGCCCCCGTGTAATCAAGCACGTACTTGGCATCTTCAGCCGAGCGAATATCCCCATTCGCCATAAACGGAATTGTCAACTGACTAGCGACTTCCTTTAAGATATCCCAGTCAGCGTGACCAGAATACATTTGTTTCCGAGTCCGTCCGTGCATTGCTAAAGCAGAAGCCCCCGCTTTTTCAGCTGCCAAGGCATTTTCAACGGCATAAATGTGTTGATCATCCCAACCAGTCCGCATCTTAACCGTAACCGGCTTCTTAACAGCATCCACCACATAAGCGACCATTTCATAAACTTTCTTTGGATCAAGTAACCAGCGGGAACCCGCATCGATATTAACTACCTTGTTAACCGGACATCCCATATTAATATCAATCACATCGGCATCCGTATGTTGATCGATAAACTTAGCCCCTTCAACTAGGGTTTCCTTGGTACCTCCAAAGATTTGAATTCCCATTGGATGTTCCGTTGGGTCAACCCCCGTCATGGAAAGGGTCTTCTTATTTTTGTACATGATTCCCCGGTCAGAGATCATTTCACAAACGACGTACCCAGCACCGAATTTCTTACAAATAACGCGGAAAGCCTTGTTTGTGACCCCAGCCATGGGTGCAACAACAACTTGGTTTGGAATTTTAACATCCCCAATTTGCCATTCCATCTTTTTCCCCCTTTATGACCAAATAACGATTAATTTACCAGGTTCGACTTTTATATACACAATGATTAACTTACCATTTTTTTCAAATAAAGACCAGTCTCGTTTTTATTTCTTCTTTTGCATAGCTTGATACTTCAGCATTCCTTTTAATTCGCCTTCACTGAACTGGTATTTTTTCCCGCAGAATTGGCAAACTGCTTCAGCCCCGTGATCTTCATCAATCATCGCTTGAATTTCATCTGAGCGTAATGTGGCAAGAGCTCGGGTAAAGCGATCTCTGGAACAATCACACTTGAATTGGACCGGCATCGTTTCGTGAAGCTTTAATTCTTGGTCCTTAAAAATCAATTTCAGAATATCTTCCGGTAACTTCCCATCCCGCAATAATTCCGAAACCAATGGCAGGTCCTTAATTGAGGCTTCAAGTTGTGTTAAGGCTTCATCTGTTGCCCCTGGCAAGGCTTGGACTAAAAAGCCCCCAGCAACGTCAATTGAATCATCCTGATTTACAAAGACCGAAAGGCCCATGGCAGATGGAATTTGTTCAGATTGGGCTAAATAGTAGGTAAAGTCTTCGCCAAGTTCACCCGAAACCAAGTTAACTTCCCCCGTATACGGAGTCTTATCGGTAGGGGCCATCTTCGTGACGGAAAGGCTCCCGGTCGTTCCTACGGCACCCTTCACATCAATTTTGCCTCTTTCATTGAGCGGCAGATTAACATGGGGGTTTTTTACGTACCCCCGCACATCTCCGTTAGCCTTTCCGTCACAAACAATAAAGCCAACCGGGCCATTTCCTTGGATTTTAACCGTCAAATGCCCATCCCCTTGGAGACCAGAAGTCGCTAATAAAATTGTCCCAACTAAGCTCCGGCCTAAAGCCGCGGACGCTGCTGACCAAGTATCATGAATTTCATGGGCATCTTCAACAGCTTGACTAGCTCGGACCGCGTAGGCCCGGAACATGCCATTCATTGCGGTTCCCTTTACCAAATAATCCTTTGTCATTAATTTACTCCCTTTCTTTTTACTCATACTCTTAAGCATACCAATTCCGTGCCACTGGGGCAACTCAGACCCTCACAACGGTGCAAGCCATAATAAAAAAAGAGACTGGAGAATCTCTCCAATCCCTTTTGTTTATTAATCCGCATCTGAACTTGAATCACTATTAGCTGAAGAACTTGTTGATTCATCCGTAGCTGAACTTGGACTCGCAGATGCCTGCGATTCTTCACTATCTGGACTGTCCTTTGGCGTAGGTTTAACCGCCGTTTGGGCTTCATCATTAGCTTCTTCGGTTGCAGTTGCCCGGGCGTTTTCCCGCCGTTCAAGTTCCCGCTTGGATTCTTCAAAGGTTTGGGCGCGGTGTTCTTCTTCTGCCACTTCAACATCTTTTTCTGGCATCTTCCCGGTCTTGTAAAGACTAAGAATTTGCTTTTCATCCAAGGTTTCGTACTCGAGCAAGGCTTCTGCAATGATCCGGTGTTGTTCCCGGTGCGTTTCAATAATGTGCAAGGCTTCTTCATGCCCTTCATTCAGGATCCGGCGAACTTCTTCATCAATCAAAGCTGCTGTCTGTTCAGAATATGGAGCTTGCCCAAATTCTTGACCAGTAAAGACAGCCCCAGAAGATTGTAATTCAACCGGTCCAATCTTATCGGACATCCCGTATTGGGTAACCATGGCCCGCGCAATTTGAGTTGCTTGTTCAAAGTCATTCGATGCTCCGGAAGATTGGGACTTGAAGATTAATTCTTCAGCAGCCCGACCACCCATTAAACCAGCAATTTGTTCTTGGGCATTCTTCTTGGACATTAACATTTGATCTTCTTTTGGCAACATAATTGCGTAACCGCCGGCCCGACCCCGTGGGACAATCGTTACCTTGTGAACGACTCGGGCATCATTAAGAACTAACCCAACGATCGTGTGACCAGCTTCGTGGAAGGCCACTGTCCGCCGTTCTTGCTTAGAGATAACCCGATCCCGCTTAGCTGGACCAGCAATTACCCGGTCTTCGGCTTCATCAACGTCAGCGGCGTCAATTTCAGTCTTATTCCGCCGGGCAGCAAGCAAGGCCGCTTCGTTTAAGAGGTTGGCCAGGTCTGCCCCAACAAAGCCAGGCGTTTGCTTAGCAATTTCCTTTAAGTCCACGTCGCTAGCTAATGGCTTGTTCTTGGCGTGAACCCGTAAGATGGCTTCCCGACCCCGAACATCTGGACGACCAACTAAAATCTTTCGGTCAAACCGACCTGGCCGCAATAAGGCCGGATCTAGAACGTCAGCCCGGTTAGTAGCGGCCATCACAATGACCCCTTCATCGCCTTGGAACCCGTCCATTTCAACCAAGAGTTGGTTTAAGGTTTGTTCACGTTCGTCGTGACCGCCCCCCATACCATTACCACGCCGCCGCCCGACGGCATCGATTTCATCGATAAAGATGATCGCTGGAGCAGCCTTCTTAGCTTGTTCAAAGAGGTCCCGGACCCGACTGGCCCCAACCCCAACAAACATTTCAACGAAGTCAGAACCAGAAATTGAGAAGAATGGAACCCCAGCTTCCCCGGCAACGGCCCGAGCAAGCAAGGTCTTCCCAGTTCCGGGAGGTCCTTCAAGCAGTACCCCAGATGGAATCTTTGCACCTAACTTCATAAATTTCTTTGGGTTCTTCAAGAACTCAACGACTTCGACCAATTCCTGTTTTTCTTCTTCTTCCCCAGCAACATCGGAGAAGCGAACCTTGTTTTCCTTGGCGTCGGCTGGCTTGGCCTTGGATTTACCAAAGCTCATGACCCCACGACCACCGCCACCTTGGCCGGCTTGTCCCATCATCATGTAGAAGAAGAAGATCATGATTACCAATGGTAGGATCATCGTTAAGAGGTTGGCCCAAAAGCCATTACTTTCCTCTGGTTTTGTCGTGACCTTGACCTTATCATGATCAGCATACTTTTGGAGTTGGTCAATCGTAACTTCACTTTGAAGCACCGAACTTTGGAAGTTCTTGGTGGTCCCACCTGCCTGACTAGCAAAGGAGAAGCCACTCTTGTCACTGCCACTTACCGATTGAGCTTTCCGGTAAGTCCCAGTGATCTTATAAACGCCCCCGTTTGGTTGCACCGTAAAGTCCTTGACCTTATTATCCTTTAATTCAGTAATAAACTCACTTTGGGAGACTTCCTTCGTTTGACCAGAATGCGTACTGCCCCCGAAGAAGTAGTACGCAATCCCCATAATACAAAGGAAAATTACTGAGTAAAAAAGGACGTTATGAGTGAACCCGTTGTTTTTCCGATTGTTGTTCATAACAACCTCCTCATCCAACGGCTATCTGCCATTCATAATGGCCTTAATATACCACACTTGACTAACATTGACCATTAATTTAATCAACAAATGTTAGTCCTGTGAAATTACTTAGTGTAAACAGCTGGTTTTAAAATTCCAACATATGGCAAATTCCGGTAGAAACCATCGTAATCAAGCCCATAGCCGACTAAAAATTCGTTTGGGACAGTGAAGCCCGCATAATCCGCTTCAACCGTCACTGCTTCATCACGACCTTCCGGCTTATCAAGCATAGTGGCAACTTTAATTGATTTAGCTCCCCGTTCTTTTAGTAAGTCAACTAAGAATTGAAGGGTCCGCCCGGAATCAATGATATCTTCGCAAATCAAGATATCCTTTCCCTTAACATCCGACTTTAAATCACGTACTAATTCAACCCGACCCGATGATTCGGTTCCTCCAAAGTAACTCGAAACATCAATGAAATCCAAGGTCGTATAAAGGTCTAATTTTTCCAGTAAATCAACCGTAAATAAGATTGCTCCCGTTAAAACAGAAATTACTACTGGGCGCTTGTCCGCATAATCAGTTTCAATTTGCTTTGCCATTTCAGCAATCCGGGTTTGAATTTGGTCTTCACTGTACAAGACACGTTCGATATCGTTATTCATGATTTTCTACCTTTCTTTGAAAGAATCGTAATTGTTGCCATCCATTGGTTTCTTTTGGCCAATCCCACCAAGCGGTTTTATAACCAATTAACCACCAAACCCGGCCGCTTTGATCAACTAAGACTTGCGCTTTTTGCCGCTGATCAACAGGAACCTTTTGATTAATAAAAATCCGGCGCACTGTCTGAAATCCTCCATTTTTTAACCGGAGGCGATCTGTTAGTTTTGCTGGCCGAATAGTCAATGGAAGGTCCCCTGAGCGGATCCAGACGGTGGCGACAAGCTGGTTAGGTGATAAGTTAGACTGTTGCTCAGCACTAACCATAATTGCTTGAGTTGGATTAACGGTTTGCCAATGAGCAAATTTTACCATACTTTGACGCAAATCATTCGGCTTTTGATCTAATTTTTCCAAATTTTCCAAGTGAAGCAAATGGTAGTTCCTAATTAACTGCCATTTTCCTGGCAAAGCGAAAGTTTGGTTCGGTAATTCTCCCTGTTGAAGGCGTTGCTGAAGCTGAACTAAGGCGTTCCACTTATAATTGACAACCCCATTTTGCTGAAGCCACGTTTGTAACAATAACCGCTGGGTAGCTGGTGAATGTTGCCACCACAAACGAAGATCGAGTTCCTTTTTACTAATCAACGATTGTAATTGATCTTGGAGTTGCGTTTGGGCAAAAGCCAACCAATCTTGTAATTGAGCTACGGTTTGACCAAGGTCATTAATAATTTGGGGATTTTCCCTTGCTAATGTTGGCAAGTACTGATGACGATACCGATTTCGCGTAATTGATAAATCCGTATTGGTCTCGTCTTCATACCACTTAACCCCGTTGGTTTTAGCATAATTAATTAAGGTTGCTTTGGAAATCGTTAATAAGGGCCGGATTAGGTCACCACTTGCGAATGGCCGTCGGGGACGTAATCCAACCAGTTGATGGAGATCACCACCGCGAACCAGTTTCATCAAAACCGTTTCAGCTTGATCATTTGCATGATGGGCCGTTAGTAAGATTTTTGCTTTGGTTTCAGCCATAATCGTAGCAAAAAAATGGTACCGAGCTTGACGAGCGGCGGCTTCAATCCCATTTTGGGGATGATCTTGCCACTGCATTACCCGCAAGGCTAACTGATGTTTTTGACAATATTGGCGAAGAAATTGTTCTTCAACTTGGCTTTGAGAACGCAAATGATGATTAACATGGGCAACAATCAAACGTTCTTTAGGCACTAAATTTTGGACCAAAGTTAACAACACCATTGAATCGACTCCGGTTGAAGTGGCAACAATAATTGGGGGGTGAGTAGCAAAAAAGCGACTCCCTTCAAGGTGTCGCTTAATTACCATTTCTAAATTCGTTGCCATTAGCTACGCCGCCCACCACGGCCACCCCGCTTACCATCGGTTTGCCGTTTTAAAATCGAAAGCCGGGATTCACTTTCCTTCATGAAGGAAGCTAACATGCTATTAAAGTCATCATTTTGATGGTGGCTTGAGTGGGACTTAAAGCCCGCTTGTGAACGCGGCCGGGGAGCAGAGTTTTCACGATGGGAATGTTCATGGCCCCGATTGCCTTCGTGATGATCATGATGATCTTCGTGATCGCCGGGATTTGAACGGGCTGGTCGTTCCTCTATTGCCTTCATCGAAAGGGCAATCTTTCCATCTGGGGCAATCTTAACGACTTTTGCGGTAACTTCATCCCCAACTGTCAGGACATCATGGATATCCTTAACAAATGAGTTTGAAATCTGACTAATGTGCACTAATCCAGTTTGGTTATCATCTAAATCAACAAACGCTCCAAAGTTGGTAATTCCAGAAACCTTTCCAGAAACCTTAGCGCCTTCTTCAACTGCCATGAACAGTACATCCTCCTCAATAATTGTGGTAGCACCTAGAAAGAAGGCTTTCTCTGACAGCGCCTTGCGCACTAAATCTTACTTCCTAGCCGAAACCCCTAAAAATCCTTAAATTCATTGTAGTTGAGTATACCATACTCACTACTTGATTTGATCGCTTTATTTAACAAAGTTGTAGATAATTTCGCCTTTCTTAGCGTAATTATATTTTGAACGTAATAACTCTTGTAAATAAGTTGGATCTTTCAATAATTTTTGTTTTTGTGTTAACTCTTTATTTTGAGTCTGCTTTTTTTGTAAAGTTACCTTAGCGGACCTAATTTGATTATCAACCTTACTAATCTGGCGATGGGTTGACCATAACTGAATTCCTAAAGCAATCGTAATCACCAAAAATAGCCCTAAGATTATGCTTGCCCGCCGGATATGAACTCGTTTCCGTTCTTCCCGTTGGAATTGTGATTGCTGATCAACGACCCGAGTATATTCGTTATCTAACCTTGTTACCCGTTTCTCTGCCACGGTCCCATGCTCCTTTCAACTAATCACTTTCTAACCGTAAGTATGACACATGCCGGCGGATAATGTCTAGCCTTCATCCAAAATTAAATTCATTTTTTAGCTGGTAATTTTTAATAAAAGTTGGCAGAAATCTCGTAACTTTCTAAACGATCTTTGAAATAAGCCACTCAGCTACAAATGCTAAAGGTTGCACTATTCTAGTGTTAGATTCTGCGTAATCCAATTTCACAAAGAAATCTCACTCTAGATTAAGAGAAAGCCTTCTGGTGGAGTCTTTTAATTAATCAAACGTCTCCTCATATTCCTCAGAAAGAATGGTGTACATAGCTTCGGCGTCGGCTTTCTTAGTGGTTTCTTCAATCCGATCAATCCGAACCCTCTCGGTTTTATTCCCAAACTTAATGGTCAAAACATCCCCAACCGCTACTTTAGAGGCTGACTTTGCTTCCCGGTCGTTTACCAAAATCCGCCCTTGATCGGCAATTTTCTTAGCGATCGTCCGGCGCTTAATAATCCGTGAAACTTTTAAGAATTTATCTAACCGCATCTTTTTCACCTTTCTTTTGTTCCATGATGATCACCTTTAAGCTTTTGACAAAGGTGATCAGTTGTTTTAGCCAATCTGATTGCGTCATCCGGGGTTGAATTACTAAACGGATCGTCAATCGCCTAGCTTCATCTTCCCCCATCGTAGCTTTAAAACGGGTTTTCGCCAAGGCCTTAATAATATCTGGAGCTGATAATTGACGGGACGCCGCCGCTGTCAACCGGATCAAAAGGTTATCCTTTTGTCGATGAATATAATCTAACCGAGCCAGATCAGCATCCAATTTTAATTCAGCAACTTGCAAAAGCGTCGCTACAGCCTCAGGATAGTCGCCATAGCGGTCAATCAAATCTCCGGTAAGCTCCGTCAATTCCTTGGTGGAGTTAATGTTTCGCAAGGCCTTATATAGTTCGATCTTTTGCCGTTGATCTTGAATGTAAGTTGATGGGAAATATGCTTCCACACCTAATTCTAATTCGGCATCGGAAAGTCTGGGCTTGGCTTCCCCCTGTTTTTTAGCAACCGCATCCGCAAGCATTGTCGAATATAGGTCATACCCAACTGAATCGATAAAGCCGTGTTGCTGCTTACCTAATAAACTACCGGCTCCCCGAATGGAGAGATCCCGCATGGCAATCTTAAACCCGCTCCCCAATTCAGTGAAGTCCCGAATGGCTGCTAACCGTTTTTCACCAAGTTCGGTTAAGACCTTATTCGGTTGATACATAAAGTAGGCATAAGCGACCCGATTACTTCGGCCAATCCGGCCCCGAATTTGGTATAACTGAGCTAATCCCATATGATCAGCATTTTCAACGAAAAGGGTGTTAACGTTTGGAATATTGACCCCGGTTTCAATGATTGAGGTCGTGATAAGGACATCGTATTCCCCACGGATAAAGTCATATAGGACACCTTCCAGTTGGACTTCTGTCATTTGACCGTGAATATAACCAATTCGGGCATTAGGAACCAAATCTTGTAATTGCGCAACAGTCCGTTCAATATCACTCACCCGGTTGTGTAAGTAGTAAACCTGACCCCCGCGCTGCATTTCCCGCCGAATCCCGGCTTGGATTGCACCCCCATTTTGTTCTAAGACATAGGTCTGAATGGGGTAACGACCATCTGGTGGCGTTTCTAAAACTGAAAGATCCCGAACCCCAAGCATCGACATGTGTAAAGTCCGCGGAATTGGCGTTGCCGTCAGAGTCAAAACATCAACGTTAGTTTTAAGTTGTTTTAACCGTTCCTTGTGTTTAACCCCAAACCGTTGCTCTTCATCGATAATTAATAAACCGAGGTCTTTAAAATGAACATCTTTGGAGAGAATCCGGTGAGTCCCGACCACAACATCAACCGTCCCATCAGCTAAACCTTCTTCAGTTGCCTTGAGCTCTGCCTGGGTTTTAAACCGTGACATCATTGCGATGTTAACTGGAAAACCTTCGAAACGGTCAGTTAAGGTATCAAAGTGTTGTTGGGCAAGAATTGTGGTGGGAACCAAGAAAGCAACCTGTTTGCCGCCAGTGACTGCCTTAAAAATCGCCCGCATGGCAACTTCGGTTTTCCCATAACCAACATCTCCAACTAACAATCGATCCATTGGTTTAGCTTTTTCCATATCACTTTTAATTTCATCAATACTTTGTAGTTGATCTGGCGTTTCCACATACGGAAAATTATCGTCAAACTTCTCTTGAAGGTAGTCATCTTGCGGAAAAGCAAAGCCCTTGGCAACCTTCCGTTGGGCGTAGAGATCAACCAATTCATCCGCAATATCCTCAACCTTTGCGGCCACCCGGTGCTTAGTTTTGGCCCATTCACTTCCACCTAAGCGGTTAATCCGGGGTTGTTTACCTTCTGCCGCTACATACTTTTGAACTAGGTTTAGCTGGGTAACGGGGACGAAGATTTGGGCATGATCCCGATAATCGATCATGATGTAGTCTTGGTGAACGCCATCAACTTCCATCGTCTTGATCCCCGCAAACACTCCAATCCCGTGATTGACGTGGACCACAAAATCACCGGGTTTCAAATCGGTATACGATTTAATCCGTTCCGCATTTGATAAGCGTTGCGCCCGGACCCGCCGCTTTTTTAACTGGGCTAATAATTCACTTTCAGTAATCACCACTAGTTCAGCTGGCGGCAGTTCAAACCCATTATTTAAACTTCCAGCCACCAGTTGTAATTGATGAGGCTTTAATTTCGTTGCCGTAGTTTCTAGCGCCGTTAGCCCAAACGATGTTAGGTCAGCTGCTACTTTCCGCCGGCGTTGCTCATTGGCTGTTAAAATTACGACCGTTTCCCCTTGATCGAGGTAGCGATGGAGCTCATTTTTAAGTAAATCAACTTGACCAAAGAAGCGTTGCATTTCCCGGGCGTGAAGATCTAAGAGCTGACTAAACCGGAAATTACCTACTCCCTTCTTAAACCGGGCTAAGTACAATTGAGCATGCAGATCGCTAGTTAGGTCAGCAATGATTTGGGGACCAATTAACTTTCCCGGAATCGGCCGGTCAGCTTGCCAATTATTTTGATCCAAGACAAGGTTTTTCTCTTGTTCCTTGATGCGGCTTACATCATCAATTACCAGGCTCCCATTTTGGGGTAAGTAGGCTAACAAGTTAGTTGCCTTAGGAAAAATTTTATCGGCATAACCCAGGGCAGTCTCAGGAACACGCCCATTCGTTAACTCATCAATCAAAACTTGATAATCATGTTGTGCTGAGCTGGGTTCCTTCGACTTTACTGCTAGGGAAGCTAGTTCTTTTTTTAAGCTCTCCGCAGCCGCCGAACAAGCTTGTTGATCCAAGACTAGCTCGGTTGCCGGCAAAACCTCCGTTTCTTCAATATTTTGAACACTCCGCTGGCTATCAACTTCAAAGTAACGAAGGGAATCCACCACAGTATCAAACAAATCAATCCGAACCGGATATGGAGTGTTAAGGGCATAGATATCAATAATTGATCCCCGCACCGCAAAGTCTCCTGGGGCCATGACCATTTTTCGCCGCACATATCCCATCATTACTAAGCGCTCAACTGTCGCCGTTAAATCTAAATCATCACCGACTGCCACCCGAAGCATAGCCTGATTAAAGACAGTTGGTTGGGGTAATGGCCGCATCAAACCAGCAGTCGGTGTAACGATAATTACTGGTTGTTCAGCCTGCATGGCATGCAAAGCCATCACCCGCGCTAAACGGTAATTCGGCGAACTAACCGCCATTGCCATCGCTAAACTATCTTCCGCAGGGAATGAATATACCGCCGTTTCTGGCAGTAAATTATTTAAATCATTGACCAACTCTTCCATATGAAAAAGACTATCAACCACTACCAATTGTGGGCCGACAATTTCCTTTTGAAGGTTTGCAAGCAAGAGGGTTCTTGCAGAGCCGGCAATCCCCGTTACTAATTGTCGATGCCCCTTTTTAATTTCAGCCTTTATTTTCTCAACTTGAGGGACTTGATTTAAAAAATCGGTTAACTCCATTCATTCCACCACCTAACTAATTTTTGACTTCGTTAATTTTACAGTTTTGAATCCGGCTATAGCTTATCGGTAACATATGCTAAAAGTAACGATTCTAGGCTACATTGTGCACAATCCAACTTCACAAAGAAATCTCATTCTAGATAAGAATGCAACCTTGAACCTAGCTAAAGCTAGCTTCCACGGTTGTTTTAGCTTATCATCGTAAGATTTTTGGTGAAGCCTTTTAATTATAATCATTCATCAAATGAGAGAAATCTTCACCTTTTACCCAGTCGGCAAGGGCGTCTTCAGCTTTTGCCACTGCTAGATCAAAAGCCGGTCGTTCATCCTTCGAAAATTTTCCGAGGACGTGACTCACTACAGTTCCTTGCTTAGGATGATCAATTCCAACCTTTACCCGGTTAAACTTATCAGTTCCAAGGTGCTGGATAATGCTCTTCAAACCGTTGTGACCACCTGACTTACCGTGAGTCTTCAAGCGAACCTTGCCCACCGGCATATCTAAATCATCATTAACAATCACTAAATCGGCTAAATCGAGATGATAGTAATCCATCAGGGGCTTAACAGCACGTCCAGAATCATTCATATAAGTTGTCGGCTTAACCAAAATGACCTTTTCACCATCAACAACCCCACTTGCGACAACTGCCTCGACTTTTGCGTGGGTAAAGGCCCCCAAGTGATAATCACGAGCAAATTGTTCAACCACCATAAAGCCAGTGTTATGCCTGGTTTCATCATACCGGGTACCAATATTTCCCAAGCCAACAATCATTTTCACGTTTTTCCACCTCATTTTATTATTTGGCAATCTTTTTAATTATACCGAATTTACCAGTGAAGATTAAAGTTAACTGTTCAATAATTTTAATTTTCCTTCTCATCAGCTTCTCATTTTCCGCCAATTTATGGTATGATGAAGAGCAGTATTAATTCGGTAGAAATAAAGGAGCTTTTTATGATTTTTAAATCGTTAATTAAGCCAAAGGCGACTCTTACTACGCTTTCAGAAGATGCAACTTTAGCAGATGCGTTAACGACCCTTGAAGATTCGGGTTACCGTTGCGTGCCTGTTTTAGACCCTACAGGGACGATTTTCCGGGGAAACATTTATAAGATGCACCTCTATCGCCACAAGTCGCGGGGTGGTGATATGAGTTTACCTGTAACGGCACTGTTAAAAAACGCTACTAAGTTTATTTCCATTAATTCATCATTTTACACTGTTTTCTTCACCATCCGCGATTTACCTTACATTGCCGTCTTGGATGGTGAAAACCACTTTTACGGAATCCTAACTCATAATAGTTTACTAAAATTGCTAGCTGAGGCTTGGAATGTTAATAAGGGAAGCTATGTTATCACTGTTAGGGTCCTTGATGAACGGGGTGACCTTTTAACGATTTCAAAAGAAATTACCCGTTATACCCAAATCGTAAATGTCATTTCCTTAAATCCACACGATGACGAAACAAAGGAAATTCTGTTTACCTTACCAGCCGATGTGGATGAGGGAAAACTTCAAAAAATTATTAAGCGTCTAAAACGCCGGGGCTTTGAAGTTCCAGAAATTGAAAGTTTACATGCCTAATGAAAAGGCTGGGAAGAAAATCCGATTCTTCCCAGCCTTTTGTATATCCAAATGTTACTCAGAAACTACGACCTTTATTTAACATGAAAGCTAACTCGTAAAGCGTGATCAACGCGTTTCATAATGGTCGGATTAATATGGGTCACCCGTTGACGAAGGCGATGCTTGTCAATCGTTCTCACTTGTTCCAACAAAATCATTGAATTTTTTGCAATTCCAGAATCAGCGGCGGCTAAAAAAACGTGGGTTGGCAAACGGTGCTTGGTTAATTTCGTCGTAATAGCAGCGATAATTACCGTTGGACTATGGAGATTCCCCACATCATTTTGAACAACCAGGACTGGGCGCACCCCACCCTGTTCAGAACCAATAACTGGATCAAGGTCGGCATAAAAAATATCACCCCGCATGATTTCTTGGGTTCGTTGAAAGGCCATTAATTTACATACTCCCGGTGTAGTCGTTCACTCATCCCCGTCAACACCTCATAATTAATGGTATTTAATTGGTCTGCTAAGTCGGTTGCTGTAATCTCCGCCTCGCCCGACTTACCCAGTAGGACCACTTCTGTTCCTACTGGCATCTTCTTTGGTAATCGAATCATGAATTGATCCATACAAATTCGCCCCAAAATTGGGCACTTTTGACCATTCACGAGCACATAATAACCTGTTAGCCCCCGGGCGTAACCATCCGCATAGCCAACTGGAACCGTACCAACCCATTCATCTTCTTTAGCGGTATAGGTTGCTCCATAACTGACTGAACTCCCCTTTTTTAGGCACTTAACAAACGTTAACTTAGCCGTTAATGACGTCACTGGTTCTAAATCCCAAGTTGGTGTCAGATCCCGTCCAGAAGGGTTTACCCCATACAAAGAAATTCCCATCCGAACGGTATTCCCAACTACCTCACCTTGGTGCCATAACGCTGTCGCTGAGTTAGCCACGTGCACAAATGATGGCATGTGCTTAACAACACTCGTAAGCCGTTGCCAATTAGCATATTGCTTGTCAAAATAACTTTCATCAGCACTATCAGCCGTTGAAAAGTGAGTAAAGATTCCTTCAAACTCAAAATGCGGGTCCTTTTCCAGTAATTCAACCGCTTGAGCAAGTTCCTCTTTATCCGTAAAGCCGATCCGGCCCATCCCCGTATCTAGGCCAAGGTGGACCCGCAAGGGCTTAGTTATTTTTGCGACCGTTGCCATTTGGATATATTCTTGTAACCAGGCTAATGAGCCGACCGTCAACGAAACACCTTCTCGCACTGCAACTAACGCATACTGAACTGGAGTAATTCCCAAAACTAAAACCATTTTACTAATGCCTTCGTCACGCAAGCGAAGACCTTCGTCAAGAATCGCCACACAAAAGCCAGCAACTCCTGGTTCGTCTTTTAAACTATTAACCACTGGCACTAAACCATTCCCATAGGCATTGGCCTTTACCACTGGCAAAATCCGACTTCCAGCCGGAAGCTTAGCGATTTGGGTTTTTAAATTATGGCGTAAAGCTGCAAGGTTGACCACCAAGTTAGCATCACGTAGTTGTGCACTAATCATCTTGCGCATTCCTTTCTAGAATTACTTCTGTCATTACCAATTCTTTAGTATGGCTAACTGAAACGTGAACCGGTCCATCATAAGGGGATTTCGTAACAATTGGTTGACCAAGTTCATTATCCAAGATTTCAAGATCTAAAAAGCCAACTACTTTGCTGATTCCCGTTCCCATGGCCTTACTAAAGGATTCTTTCAGAGACCACCGACCAGCTACATATTCCACTTTCCGTTGCTGATGAAATTTAGCTGCTTGTGCCTGTTCAGCAGTTGTAAGGACCCGGGTAATAAAGCTTGGATGATTTTCAATTGCGGCCTTCACCCGGGCCAATTCCGTAATATCAATTCCCAGCCCGGCAATCATTTCCTAGTCCTCCTTCCGGTGCATCCGGAAACCAGATTTCTTTCCATGATTGTCGTGACGATTCCGGTTTCGAGAGCCATTGAAATGGCGTTGGTGTTCGCGATGGAAATCACGGCGACCTCCCTTCCGGTGACCCCGGTAACCTCCCCGCCGGTCGCTCTTTCGCCGTGGTAATGGTCGTTCAGGGGTAATCTTAACCGGAACTTGATCAGCGGTATCCTTGGTTAAGTCATTTAGTAAAGCAGCAACTAAATCAACGGCATCATGACTATCCAAAAGCTTGACTGCTGATTCCTTATACCGCTCAGTAGCCTTATCTTGAATCAAGTCATTAATATCATTAACAGCGCTCGCAACTTGCCCGCGGAAAGCTTCTTCGGCTGTTGGTGGTTTCAATGGTAACATCCGTACCCGCGTCAACTTTTCAATTTCATGGAGGTAATCCATTTCATTCGGCGTTACGAAGGTTAAGGAAACCCCGTGATGGCCGGCCCGACCAGTTCGCCCAATCCGGTGAACGTATGAATCAGGGTCAGATGGAATATCGTAGTTGTAAACGTGGGTAACCCCAGAAATGTCAAGCCCCCGAGCAGCGACATCAGTTGCCACTAAGATGTCTAGAGCTCCATTCTTAAACCGCTTCATAATCTTCGTCCGGCGCTCTTGAGTTAAATCACCGTGGATCCCTGCTGCGTTGTATCCCCGAGCAATCAAGCCCCGGGATAATTCATCAACCCGGCGCTTTGTCCGCCCAAATACGATCGTCAAATCAGGATCTTGAACATCAATCAAGCGGGTCATAATGTCAAACTTTTCGTAATCCTTCGCCCGAATGTAATACTGATCAACCAAATCAGTCGTCAATTCTTTAGCCGCAATCTTAACCGTTTGTGGTTCATGCATAAATTGAACCCCAATTTTCTTGATTTCTGGTGGCATGGTTGCTGAGAAAAGTAAGGTTTGACGATCAGTAGGCGTTTGCTTAATGATTGCTTCAATATCATCCAAGAAGCCCATATTTAGCATTTCATCGGCTTCATCCAAGACCAAGGTTTTTACTTGGTCCAGTTTAACCGTTTCCCGGTTAAGGTGATCCCGTAAACGTCCTGGTGTGCCAACTAAAATTTGAGGGTTTTGTTTTAGAGCTTTGATTTGCCGCCGGATATCAGCCCCACCGTATACAACTTGTACCTTGACGTGCTTTTCCCGTCCCAACCGGAACAATTCTTCTTGGGTTTGAATTGCTAATTCCCGAGTTGGCGAAATAATAATGGCTTGAATTGCTGGATTATCAAGATCGACATGTTCCAGAAGGGGTAACCCGAAGGCAGCAGTTTTCCCAGTCCCAGTTTGGGCTTGACCAATCACATCTTTTCCCTCTAATACTAGCGGAATCGTTTGTTCTTGGATTGGGGTAGCTTCTTCATAGCCACTCTTTTGAATTGCTCGTAATAAACTCTTTGATAAACCTAATTCTCCAAATTTCAAATTGTCACCTCATATAAAGTAGATTATTTCTGTAAACGCAAAATGGCGGCAACAACTAAATAACCTGCCATTGCCGAGCCATTTCATCTAATTATTTGCTTTTAAAATTGCTAACGTTTGCTCTAAGTGGATCCCATGACTAGCCTTTAGTAAGACCACATCATCTGCCGTCAAATCAGTTTTTAAAGCGCTAGCCATTGCCGCTTGTTGATCCTTTGGGAAGTAGTGGATACTACTCGTTGGGTAGCCTTGATCAATTAATTGCTTTTGCAGCGCCTCGATCTCCGTTCCAATCAGATAAACTTCTTTAAATTGATCATGGTTAATCCCAGTAGCTAAACTAGCATGAAGTTTAGCGCTAGCATTACCAAGTTCTAACATATCGCCCAAAACTAAAACCCGTTTTCCTTTAACCGGAACCTCAGCCAAAGTCTTAATGACTTCCTTAACTGCCGTTGGGTTTGAATTATAAACATCAGAAAGGATTCGTTCGCCATTTTCCCCAGTTACCCATTCAGTTCGGTTAGCGGTTAAAGCAAAGCTCTTTAACGCTTCCCGCATATGCTCAGGGGTAACATGCATTAGCTTACCGACTTCCATTGCGGCCAAAGCATTATTGACGTTATATTCTCCAACCACTGGAATAACAAAATCTTCATCAGGCCATTCGTTAACCTTAAATTCGACGTGGTCACTAGCTGGTTTTACACTCGTCGCATATAAATCATTATCGAGTTGCCGGCCAAAAGTCCGCGTTGCTTGTTGTACGTCTTTTACTCGCTCTTTTAGCAATGGCTCATCCCCATCAAAAACCAAGAAGCCGTCTTCTTGCAAGCCATGGGTGATTTCCATCTTAGCATCCGCAATCTTATCCCGGGTGCCAAAGAATTCGATGTGGGCTTCACCAATCATCGTAATAACTGCGATATCTGGCGTAACCAACCGACTAAGCAAATCAAGCTGGTTAAAGTGATCCATCCCCATTTCAACCACGACTGCTTCAGTGCTTGCATCCATGTTTAATAAGGTAACTGGAACCCCGATTTCATTATTAAAGTTAGCGTGCGTCTTAGTAACGTTCATTTGAGTGCTCAAAACTGCCGCTACCATATCCTTGGTAGTGGTTTTTCCGTTACTTCCCGTAATTGCGATTACTTTCGGGTTAATTTTGTTAAGGTAATACTTTCCTAATGCTTGAAGAGCAGTTAGGGGATCATCCACTACTAACCGCGGTTGACCATCTGATATGTAGTCATGATCAGCGGCCCAGAGGCTTGCTACCGCACCATTTTCAAATGCTTTGGCAACATATTGATGACCGTCTTTTGCCCCCTGTAGTGGAACAAAAAGTGCACCTGGCTTTAAGTTACGGCTGTCAAAGGCAACGCTTGTAACTTCTTTGTCTCGCCATTGGGAAATGTCATTTTGGGCCTGTACCGCTTGGGCGATTTCGGCTAATTCCATCTTCATCGGTAAACTTCCTCTTTTTTCCTTACTCGTATTAGACGTTTTCTTATTATATCACCGAACAGAGACGAGTGCGAATTAGAGCCGAAAATCCTGCGATGACAAGAGGTTGGGAGAAAACCTACTCGACGGCCTGGCAAGGATAAGGAGAATGAAAGTTGATTAGTAAGAATCGTTCTTTCGTTCTAACTTATCCTCTAAGGCCGTGGTTTGGATCGAATGAAATGAACTTACATCAAGAGTGAGTTTTAAAACTCTTCAGCAGCTCAAAATCATCTCCTCCACATTCCCTGGCTAATGGCTGGTTCTCCTCATCACTACATCTGCTTCAACCGTTCAATCCGGGCATCCAACGGTGGGTGAGTATCAAACAAATGACTAAATTTACTTCCAGCTGGATCATTAATATACAGGGCTGAACTGTTCGGATCCGCATTTTGCATTGCTGGCGCTCCTTTTAAGGCTTCCAATGCCCGAATCATCCCTTGTGGGTTCCGGGTCAGTTCCACGGCTCCGGCGTCAGCAAGATATTCCCGATTCCTCGAAAGCGCCATCTGAGCAATTGTGGCGGCCAAAGGGGCTAAGATGATTAGCAAGATGGAACCAAAAATCGCAATGACCCCACCGCCATCACGACGGTCATCGTCATCCCGCCCGCCAAACCACCATAAATTACTAGTAAAGTTAACTAACAAACTAATTGCTGAAGCTAGGGCTAAGGCGATTGTCTGTAAACGAATATCGTAGTTCCGCACGTGGGTCATTTCATGAGCCATCACGCCTTCAAGTTCTTCTCGGTCCATAATCGCTAGCAGACCAGTCGTCGCTGCCACCGCTGCGTGTTCGGGATTATTCCCCGTCGCAAAGGCATTCGGACTAGGATCATCAATTATAAATACCCGGGGCATTGGGACCTGCGCTACCATCGCCATATCTTCGACAACGTGCCAGAGTTCTGGATACTGATTATCATCCGTAATTTCATGGGCGTTGTTCATACTCATTACGACGTCAGTTGATTGACCAACCATAATTGATACATAAATTAAAGCGATAATTAAGGCGATTACCACCCCACCCGTCGCCGAGCCCGCAAACAGCCGCCCCACCGTCGCCCCGACGAGGGCTACCAAAAGGGTAAAGCCAGCCATCACATAGATTGTCCGACGCTTATTTATCGCAATCTGTTGGTATAACATGGACCTTCCCCTAATCTAAATCGTCAAAGGAAACCTTTGGTGCTTCCTTAGCCGTTTCTGGCACTTGAAGGTAATCCATGGCCGTAAAGTGGTGATTCTTCGCCACAATATTTGCTGGGAAGTTTTGAATTTTTGCATTTAGACTAGCGACCACTGAGTTGTAAAGCTGACGTGAGTAAGCAATCTTGTTTTCAGTGTTGCTTAATTCTTCCATTAGCTTACTGTATTCCGTACTTGCCTTTAAATCAGGGTAATTTTCGGCAACCGCATAAAGTGAATTAAGAGCTCCCGTTAACTTATCGGAAACTTCCATTAAACCCTTGTGGTCACTCGAGGGCATGGAAACCATTTGTTGCCGCAATTGAGTAACCTTTTCCAAGGTCTTTTGTTCGTACTTGCTATATCCCTTAACCGTTGAAAGTAAGTTAGGGATCAAATCATTCCGCCGTTGTAATTGAACGTCGATTTGACTCCAAGATTCTTCCGCATGGGTCCGTAAATTAACTAAGTTGTTGTAGGCCGAAACATACCAAATAGCAATTACAGCAACAATTACAATCACAATAATTAAAGCTATCATTTTCTCCTCCAATGTTCTATTTGATTGCTTAATTATACCAATTCTCTTAATTGGTGACTAGCGAAAACTAACGGGTGGTAATTAACTTATAAATCTCTTATGATTTAGTATAGAATTACCAAGAAGGAGAAAATTTCTTATGAAAGTATTATTCGTTTGCCTCGGTAATATTTGTCGCTCCCCGATGGCCGAAGCAATGTTTTTAAAGGAACTCCAAGATGCTAATTTAACTAACCAGGTTAAGGTTGCATCAGCAGCGACTAGTTCTTATGAAGAAGGCAACCGGCCTCACCCAGGCGCCCGCAAAATTATGGAAAAATATCATCTTGATGATCGAGGGCATCGTTCCCGACCAATCACAGTAGCGGATTTTGCCAACTACGATCTGATTATCGGAATGGACGAAATGAACATGCATAATTTAGCAACTATGGCACCTAGCCAATATCGGGATAAAGTCTTTGCAATTAATGATTTTACTCCTGGTCATGAGGGTGAACCAATTCCCGATCCATGGTATACTCACCGGTTCCAAGACACCTATGATAGCTTAGCCCGGGCTTTGCCTAACTGGTTAGCTTACGTTAAGAAACGTTTATAAAAAAAGCTGCCGACTGGCAGCTTTTTTTATTGGACCTTAGTAATTTGCTTCGTTGCGGCATCAAAGTCATAGATCCCGACAAAGTTTGCGACTGACCCATCCGCATTGTCTTGGCGAACTTCAAATCGATAAACATTTCCATTCTTGTTAACAGGAATAATTCCGTACCCCTCTTTATTAAAACCAGCTTGATTAGCAAAGGTGTTAATGACATCTTCACTTGTAGCGGAAGCAACTGTGACATTCGCCGTTTGACTGCTTGTTGTTTGACTAGCATTATTTGAATTTGACTCCCTAGCTGAGGCAATTTGACTCCGCAACTTACTATAAGCGGACTTCATACTCGAACTCTTTGACTTAACCGTTGATAAGTTTGCCGCCGCTTCATCGTAATTATTGTCTTTTAAGCTACTCTTAGCTGCTAAATAGTTCTTAAGGTCCCTACGCAGCGCTGACGTCGTTGTTGTCTGGTGATCTAAAGCATTTAACTTATCCAGTGCAGCTTGGTATTTTCCTTCACTGATTAAGTGGTTGGCTTGCTTAACCGCCGTCGCCGTCGAATCCATCGTTTGCGTACTACTAGACTTAGGAGAGTTGCCACTTGGAGTAGCGGAATTTCCACACGCCGCTAAGGACAAAACCATCCCCAGTACCGCTGTCCCAATTAAAATGCGTTTTCCAAATTGGCTTTCCATGATGGACCCTCCTGTTTATTCAAAATCATTTTATCTAATACGACATCATTGTAACATTTTCTGACGATCAGCACACTTATTTTACTGATCTGGACTAGTCTTAGAATTCTTTTACCGTAGACCCTAACTTTAAATCAACTGGTAAAACGACCTCTTCCGGAACTGCTTGTTGATTGAGCTTGGCTTCTAGTAATTCGACCGCTTTCTTTGCCATTTCTGGAATCGGCTGAACTACCGTGGCTAAGCGGGGTAAAAGTCGCTGAGTGGTTTGGGTCCCATCGTAACCAATAATTTGTAGTTGTTTCGGAACTGCATAGTCATTTTCAACTGCCAAATCTAATAAAGTTGCTGCATCAAGATCATTACTGGTAAAGATCGCATCAACTTCTGGATGCTCAGTAAAGATTTTCTGCAATCCTTCCCGGTTTTGAACTGAATCCGGCAAGCTTGGATAAGTAATTGCTTCGCGTCCATGAGCTTTCATTACCGCTTCATAGGCCCGAAGTCGTGCTGTATCCTGATCATTGAGTGGTGATAAATCATCCGTATGAATAATGTGCTTAGCTCCCCGCTGAATCAGGGCCTCACAAGCTTGTTTTGCTCCGGCGTAATTATCAGAATAAACAACCGGAATATCAGACCTTAAAAACCGGTCAATCGCCACAATCGGCAAATTTGCATTCTGATATTCCGGAATATTCGCATTATGGGTGGCGATAATTAAACCATCCACTTGGCGACCCAACAACTGGCGCAAATAACGTTGCTCTTTTTCAGGATCATTGAGAGCATCCCCAACTAGGACCTTGTAGCCTCTTTTAAAAAGTTCATGTTCCAACGCTGCCGCTAATTCACCAAAAAATGGGGTTCCTACGGTTGGGACAATAATCCCAATTAAATTTGTTCGTTGCGAATGCATCTGGCGCGCGATGACATTCGGATGGTAATTTAGGCTTTCCATTGCCTGCTCAACTTTTAAAATCGTCTTCTGACTTAAATAGCCCCGCCGATTAATTACCCGCGAAACCGTAGCTCGCGAAACCCCAGCTAGCTTTGCAACATCTTCTAATTTAATTCTTTGACTCACGTTCTCAATCCTACTCTATGAAGTAATACTAATTATTTTAACAGATTTTGCCAATCAAAAAACAGGATAAAAGTCCTAAAATGTCCGGTTTAGTACTCTTATCCTGTTTAATTTATTTTTAACGCAAAACGCTTTATTTAGGAGAAAAGAAGATGTATAGAGAATTGCGTTAAACTTTAGTTTTGTTCCATCACGATTTGACCATTTGCAGTAATCTTAAAGGTCTTCTTAGCAGCGTCTGCTTCTAAGACTGCCACATTTTCACCTGCTTGGTCTTGACGGACGATCTTAATCGTCGTTTCACTTGGGGTCGTAACTTCAATTGAACCATCCAAGTCAAAGGCCGCAAAGTCATTCCGCCAAGTCAATAGCTTCAATAGGTTAGCAACGACTGGCCGTTGAACTTCCTTTGCTACCTCTTCCTTGGTGTAGTAATGCCGGTTAATGTTCCGACCTTCCTTCGTTTCTTCCAACAGCTTTAAGTCATTGGCTCCAGCAAGTAACCCAACGTAGTAAATCATTGGAATCCCTGGCGCAAAAATTTGGAAGGCCCGGGCAAGGAGATAAGCCCGGTCATCATCACCTAGGGCAGAGTAGTAAGTGGAGTTAATTTGGTAGATATCCAAGTTATGGTATTCCGCTGAGGAGTACTTCCGCTTAACGTTTGCCCCAACCTTGTAGAGTTCGTTAGAAGCATATTCGATTTCGTCATCGGTTAAGATGTCCTTAGCATCAACCACTCCGATCCCATCGTGAGTATCCAAGGTAGTAAATTGCTTCATTGGTGACATCTTAAGCCACTTAGCAAGCTGATTTGTCTTTCCAGAGTAGAGGGTATACAAGGTCGTCATTGGTAAAGTGAAGTCGTAAATGTAGAAATCATGAGCTGAGATCTTTTGCGGAATCGTGTAGTGTTCATGAATTTCCGGTAAAATTTCGGCCTTGTAAGGAGCGAGGACGTCTTGGATTTCATTCAAAAGGTCCCAAATTTCTGGTTCCACGAAAAAGTCATTCGTGCCGACCTTCTTAACAGCGTAGGCAAAGGCATCCAACCGAATCATGTCGGCCCCGTGTTGAACCATGTCAATCAAAGTTTGCTTGAAGAATTCATTAGCAACCTTGCTCTTAACATTGATGTCGATTTGTTCTTCGCCAAAAGTATTCCAAAGGTGTTCTTTGGTCCCATCGTCAAATTCAATTACTTGTTCTGGCGCCTTATCCTTCCGCTTGTAGATCAAATCAATATCAGCTTGGGTTGGTCGATTTTCGCCCGCTTGTTCCCAGAACTTCTCCCAACGAATAAAGAAATCGCGGTACTTAGAATCATCATGTTTAGCTTTAAAATCTTGGTACATTTCTGATTTCTTAGAAATGTGGTTAATCATAAAGTCAAACATTAGGTAGTAGTCTTCACCTAAGGCTTCAACATCAGACCAATCACCAAAGGCGGGATCAACAATGTCATAACGGTATGGTGCAAACCCCCGGTCCCCCGTTGAAGGGAAGAAAGGAAGCAAGTGGACCCCACCGATTGCATCCTTAATGTACTTTTTTAAGACTTCGTGGGTTTCTTTGATGTTCTTTCCCATTGAGTCTGAATAAGTAATCAACATGGCTTTATTTTCAATTGGCATTTTTAGTTCCTCCAAATGTGTAAATTATTATTTTTAAATTATGCATGGGGTGTCTCGGGGAGAGCCTTTTTTTCACCAATTTGATTCAAGCGAATCGTTAAGTAAATTAAGGCTGCGATTACTAGCAAGGCAATCCCGTAGACTAAGAATGGAGCGGCTAAACCATCCCCTTTAAGCGGAGCGTTCAGCAAAGTGTTCATCCATTCAGCTAATGTTGGGGAGAAAAAGGCCCCAAAGTTAAACCCGATTAAAACTAATGATGTTACCAAAGGTTGGCGCTTCGCTGGTGCCAAACCTGGTAAAAGGTTAAAAATCAGCGGCGATACTAGTTGTAATGGGAAACCAATTAATAGCAATCCTGTAACTAGTAAACCAAAATTATTCCGGCCAAAGTAGAATAAGAAATTGGCTAAAGCCATTAGTCCAAGGCCAAGATAAACCGTTCCAAACCCAAGCCGTCGATGAATTGCTCCGTAGAAAATTCCACCCAGCGTAGCCCCAATTAACATCAAGGACAGATAATTAGAAGCACCAGTATAAGCTGCACCTTTTAGGTGGACCGCTAAACTTGCAAACCGATTTTCCATCCCCACATAATCAATCACTAAGAAGAAAGCGAATAAAATCAACAAGGCAACTCGTGGACTTGTCTTCGTAACTTGATCAGTGGTTATAGTTGAACTTTCTACGGCTTGATCTTGACTTGGCCGGTCATTTGGTACCCGTAAGGCAAAGAAGAATAGAACCACAAAGGCTAGTAAGTAAACCAAGAAAGAAAAGTGCCAGCCACCAATCGTTAACAAAATCCCCGCAATAAACAAGGTTGTTGCTTGCCCAATTTGTTCAGCAGCAGCCCGCCAACCAAGCATTTGTGCCCGGGTTGGACCTTCGTACCAAACAGAAATTAAAGCGATGGCCTGTGAATTATATAACCCATATCCCGCTCCCAGTAATAACCGAGAAGCTAAAATCAAGGCATAGCTGTGAAGGTTAAAAAATGGAACAAGCCCCATTACCCCAACTAAGCCCACCCCAGCCATGATCATTTGTTTATCAGACACCTTTAACCATGTTTGTAAAAGTGGTGATAAAATCACAAAAATCATAACCGCGAAGGATGGCATCGTTGCTAAATACTCAGCTTGCGTTTGACTAACGTTTAAGGCTGCCTTTAATTGAGGCAAAGCTCCCTGTACCGCATAGGCACTGGTCAGCATAAACGAAACCGATAAGAAGGCTAGCTTCTCAACAATCGAATTCTTCTGCATTGCAATAGAAACTCCTTTGATATTAAATATTAAACTGTTTGAGCTTTACTTTGGATAAAACTCTTCCTCAATCCAGCTTCGTTAGGTAATTCTCCTTGAAATAAGCTGATCGCCTTGAACCAAGCTACCACTAGCTTCTACGCCGATCTTGCATATCATCGCAGGATTGCCGACGAAACCTTTTCTTCTAATCCGGTTCTCCTAAACGATCTGACACTCTTAATAAGGACTCAGTCTTGAACCCAGCTACGCCGCTTCCTACGACTGATTGTCCTTACTATCGGATCATCTCGAAGAGAGCCTTTCTCTCTAATCCAGCTTTGTTTTGGGCACTCCAGATAAGAACACACCTTAAATCTAACCAAGGTTAGCTTTTACGGCCGTTTTGTTCTCATGATCGCCCCAAACCTGACAAAGCCTTTTTCTGTCCAGCAGTTTCGAAACTACAAAGAGATTATCATGTAAAACGGTTTCTGTCAATCGATTAACATAAAAAATAATTTTAATTATTTAAAGCGTGAAAAAAGCGGCTGGAAAGAAAATTAGCTCCTTTCCAGTCGCTTTGGATCTTTAAATATTCAGCTCAAAAGCCTAGTTAGCTTCTCCCTCTTGCTTGAAGCGTTCGTTAAAAAGTGGGCTCACTGGCCGATTTTCGTTAATCCGCTTAATTGCGGAACCGATCAATGGTCCAACGGATACTTGCTTGATCTTAGCAATTTGCTTTTCTTCCGGAAGCCGAATTGAGTCAGTTACCACCACTTCTTTGATTGGTGAAGCTTCCAACCGTTCAATTGCTGGACCTGAAAGAACTGCGTGGGTACACGAGGCGTAAACTTCCTTTGCCCCAGCATCAATTAAGGCTTGTGCCCCCTTACTGATCGTTCCGGCAGTGTCAATCATGTCATCAATCATGATACATTTCTTACCCTTAACATCCCCAATGATGTTCATAATCTGGGCAACATTTGCCTTTGGCCGCCGCTTATCAATAATGGCAATTGGCGCCTTTAAAAATTCAGCTAAGGCCCGGGCCCGAACAACCCCACCATGGTCTGGTGAGATAACTACTGCTTCATCAGCAACCCCTTCACGAATGAAGTAATCAGCTAAGAGCGGTGCCCCCATTAAGTGATCAACAGGGATATCAAAGAACCCTTGAATTTGAGCAGCGTGCAAGTCAAGGGCAACCACCCGGTTTACCCCAACATTTTGCAACATATTAGCAACTAGTTTTGCTGTGATTGGTTCGCGAGACCGAGCTTTCCGATCTTGTCGTGCATAGCCATAGTATGGAATTACCACATTGATTGTCTTGGCACTTGCCCGCCGCAAAGCATCAACCAAAATCAACAATTCCATCAAGTTATCGTTAACTGGCGCTGACGTCGATTGAATTACGTAAACATTGTCGCCCCGGATACTTTCCTCGATATTAATTTGGATTTCTCCGTCACTAAACCGATCAACAGATAACTTCCCAAGCTCAACTCCAACTTCAGCAGCGATTTTTTCTGCTAATGGTCGGTTGGAACTTAAAGCAAAAATTTTGAGCTTTGAATCAAAATAACGTTCTTTCATTAGGCCCTCCGATTTTGAAATACTCCCGTCATTGTTCATCTCCATGATATTAATAAGTCGGGGAAAAAGCAAGAATTACCATGGGAGTTTCTTAGCATAATCTGCCTTATTGGTCTGGCGTGCCCGGGCAATCGCCATGTCAAACTTTTGGGTATCATCCGTAATCGTTGAGCCAGCGGCAATAAAGGAATCAGCAGCAATATTAACTGGTGCTACTAAATTTGAGTTTGAACCGATAAAGGCGTGGTCGCCAACATTGGTATGGTGTTTGTTAGCGCCATCATAATTAACGAAAACTACCCCACAACCAACATTAATATCCTTTCCTAAGGTTGCATCCCCAATGTATGACAAATGACCAACTTTAGTTCCTTCACCAACGTAGGCTTTCTTTACTTCACAAAAGTTACCAATGTGGACATCCTTGCCAATTTCAGCTTGGGGACGCAGATGACTGTTTGGCCCAATATCCGAACCATCATGCATTTCGGCTTCTTCAAGGGTTGAAGAAATCACCTTAACGTTATCATGCAAAATCGAGTCAGTAATCCGGGAACCAGCCCCGATTAAACAGTCGCTCCCAATTTCAGTATGCCCCTTAATAACAACATTACCTTCAATAATCGTATCGTTACCAACCTTTACACCGGCATCAATGTACGTGGTTGCTGGGTCGAGCATCGTAACCCCTTCCCGCATCAAATTAGCATTGATCCGCTTTTGCATAATTTGGTTAGCCCGGGCCAAGGCAACTCGATCGTTAACCCCCATCGATTCATCAAAATTCTTCATCCGGTAGGCGGTTACAACTTCGTCTTGTTCCTTCAAAATTCCGATTACATCAGTTAAGTAGTATTCACCTTGGGCATTATTGTTCTTTAATAATTTCAAAGCCGCAAAGAGCTTCCGATTGTCAAAGCAGTAAACCCCGGTATTAATTTCGTGGATTGCTTGTTCTTCCTTTGTGGCATCTTTTTGTTCCACGATCCGTTCAACAATCCCGACTTCATTGCGGACAATTCGACCGTAACCAGTTGGATCTGGGGCTTGGGAAGTTAAAATCGTCACGGCTGCCTTCCGTTGAGTGTGGTATTCAAACAATTTCGTAAACGTATCAGCCGTAAAGAGAGGCGTATCCCCACTAACAACCAAAGTTTGCCCATCTAAATCAGCTAAAAGATCAGCCACTTGCATTACCGCATGGCCAGTCCCTAATTGTTGCTTTTGTAAAACGAACTTTGCCCGGTCACCAACAGCTTCTTCTACTGCTTCGGCCCCATAACCAACAACCGTGATGACATTATCAATATGTGCCGCTTCGAGTTGATCTAAAACATGGGCTACCATTGGTTTCCCGCAAACTTGATGGAGCACTTTGTATAGTTTCGACTTCATTCGCGTCCCCTTACCGGCGGCGAGAATAATTGCGTTCCGTTGTGTCATTTTAGTTTTCACCTTCCGTAAATACCGTTGTTAAGAAATTACCAGGTTCAGCCTTCAAATAGTCATTTGGCCCTTCCTCGGTTGTAACCTTGATTAATGATGTGCAGCCACTAACTAGCCGGTCGCCTTCGAATTGGCCTTCCGCAAAGACGTTCATCCCAACCAAATGGGCGTCAAATTCCTTAATCAGTGATTGCATCCCTTTCATGGTACCACCACCCTTTAAGAAGTCATCAATAATTACCACATTTGCGCCTTCTTTAAGGGTCCGCCGGGAAAGTTCCATCTTCTTAATCCGCTTTGAAGAACCAGAAACATAGTTGACACTAACCGTGGAACCTTCCGTAATATGGGAACTATTCCGGACAATCACAAACGGCTTGTTTAAGTACATTGCAACCGCTTGAGCCAACGGAATTCCTTTGGTTTCAACCGTCATAATGACATCAACATCCGCATCAATGTATTGGGTTGCGATTAACTGCCCCACTTCCCGTAAAATTTCGGGACGTCCCAGTAAGTCTGACAAGTAAACGTAGCCTCCAGGAAGCAGTCGGGAAGGGTCGTCAACTAAGGTAACTAATTCGCTAACTACCTTTTCCGCATTTTCCTTTGAGTAACGAGGCGCAAAGAAGGCCCCACCACTAGCACCGGGCACCGTATCAACTTTGCCCAAGCCAAATTCAGCCATCGTCCGCTTAACGATACTTAAATCTTCACTAATTGATGACTTGGCTGCTCCATATTGTTCACTAAAGGACTTTAATGAAACTAACTTGTGAGGGTGTTCTAGTAAGTAGCGGGTGATATCGACTAAACGGTTACTGCGCCTGATTTTCATAAGCTCAATTCCTTTCCTTTTGGGTTAACTTAGGTAATTCCTTTTAAAATAGTAGTAATCCTTTCAAATAATACCATAATTGTTCGGGGATTGCGGTAATTTTTTCAAAAAAGCGAAAATAAAAACCCGAACGTTAGAAAAAAGCGCTCCACCAGCAATCTTACGATGATAAGCAAAAAGCAACCTTGAAGCTAGCTTTTGGCTAGGTTCAAGATTGCACTCTTATCTAGGGTGTAGCCTCCCGTAAGTAGAGCTAGATTGCGTTTGATGCACCCTAATTTTGCCCATTCTTCATTAATCTACAACATGGTGACGATAAACTAGGGCCGCTAAATAAATCACAACCTCAATCACCGCAATAAAGAAGCTAACTGGCCAATTGGTTAAATAACCTAAGTAGAGTCCAGTCCAAGTGCCGGCCAAGGAAAAGAGGATAGCCAAGCCAATCATTTTGGCAGTTCCAGTAGTGTAGTACTTAGCACTAGCAGCGGGGAGGGTCAATAAGATGAAAATTAATAAGGAACCAACTATTTGTGCTGCCACACTTACACTCAAAGCCACTAGTAACAAGAAGATAATCGCTACGATCTGTTCGCCACCCCCATTAACCCGGGCGCCCGTTCGGTCAAAAGAGGCAAATTTTAAGCGCCGGTAAATCAAAAGAATCACCAGTAAAACGACGAGGGAAAGACCGATTAGCTGACCTACTTCATTTTTACTGATTCCGACGACACTCCCAAAGAGGATACTGGTCGCTGAGCTTGCCGTTTGACTACTAAGGGATAAAAAGAGAATTCCTAAACCAATGAACAAGGCTGAAGTTGCACTAATTACCGCTTCTCGCCGGGACTCTTCGGCACTCATTTGCCCCACCATCACGGAACTGGCCATAGTAAACAAAAGCATCCCCGCTAACGGTGACCAAGACATAAAAACCGCAAAGGCCGCGCCCGCAAAACCAATTTCTGACAGGGTATGGGTTAAAAAGGAGAGGTTTCGAGCCACCACAAACACCCCAACGGTTCCCGCTACAATCGAAATAAAGGTACTAGCCCAAAAGGCATAACGCATAAAACTTAAACTAAACATTTACTCTTCCCCTTTCGGTGATACCGGGAGATCTTCAATCGTCCCTGTTGAATAACCCTTAGCGGTCAAATGCAGGAAACGAGTTCCATAACGCTTAGCTAAGTACCAGTCATGGGTAATGAACATCACCGTTACTCCCTGTTGCTGAAACTTGGTAACTAAATCCAATAATTCATATTTCACTTCATTATCCAAACTGGCCGTCGATTCATCGAGAATGAGTAATTGTGGAGAAGCTAACAAAGCTTGGGCTAAGTAGGCCCGTTGCTTCTCACCACCCGAAGCCAAGCCTAAGGGCCGGTCAGCGATCCGGATTAAATCTGTTTGCGCTAAGATTTGATTAACTTGTTCCCGCTCTTTTTTGCTTAACCATGGGGTTAAACGCATCGGTAAGTTTAAGGCAATAAAATCACGGACTGATAAGGGATAGTCACGCGCTAGATTCCGAAATTGAGGCACGTAGCCCAGTTGCGTTCCGGGCTGGAAATTGATTTCTCCATGCCGGGGCTTTAATTGGTTAAATAAGGCGCGGACAAGAGTTGTTTTCCCCACCCCATTTTCACCAATCACAATTAAAAATTCCCCTTGGTTAAGCTTAAATGACAAATTATGGATAATTTCGTGCTCTCCATAAGCTAAAGTTAAATTTTTTACTGATAGTAATGCGATGTTAGTGCACCTCCGCTTGAACTTTAATTAGGTGTTGATATTCGCTCGTTATCCATTCGACATAGGTTAAGTGATCTGGCTTTGATTCAGTTACATTTAAAACCGGGACTTGATTTTGGTGAGCTAATTTAACTAAGTTTTCCACCGTCGTATCACTAGCTTGTGAATTATTAACGAAAAAGACAATTTGATGATTGATAATTGCTTGACGGAGTTGGGCAATGTCACTTGGAGAAGGATCGTTACCATCCTCAATTGCCTTTTCAAAGTGGCGATCAATTATCTGGTAACCAAGATTTTGGAGAGCATAGTCAAAGACTGGTTCACTAACAGCTACCTTCTGATTCCCACTAACGCCCTCCTTTGCCTTGGCAATCACCTGGTTCAAACTCGTTAATTTAGCTTGGTACTTTTTAGCTTGGGCTTGGTAATATTCCCGATGATGTGGATCGAGCTGACCATATTGGTTAGCTAGCGCTGAAGTCAAGTTCATCATTGTTTGGGGCCGATACCAAACATGCTCGTTTGCCCCCGCTTTTTTCCTAGCAATCTGATTTCCAACCGAAATCACCTTTTGGTCGCCACTATCAGCTTTTACCATTTTGCTCAACCATTGATCATAGCCAAGACCATTTTCAATAACAACATTAGCCCGACTCAACTGTCGTGCCTGAGCAGTCGTCGGCTGATATTCATGTGGATCGACAGCGGCGCTATTAATCAAGGAAGTTACCTGCCCGTATTTTCCAGCTACTGCCTTCGCCGTCTCACCATAAAAGTTAAGACTAGTTATGACCCGAATTGGTTTTTGAGTCGTTCGCTGAAACGGCTGCCAGTTGGTCACCATTAAAAAGAGAATTACCACTAAATAAGTGATTAATCCGATCAAGCCCCAGTGTCGTTGTTTCAAGTTAATCCTTCTCTCATGCCTATTTTTAGTTAAATAGTAATTGTTATCATTAGAACGATAGTATGATACACAAGTTATTGAAACAATGCAAACAATTTTAGAAATTTTTACTAAAGTTAACAATGGCTTGGTTAACTTCACAAAATCAAAACTGAATTCATAAAAGTAAACTAACTAAAAAGCCAGCAGAAGTCCGCCGCAATAGTGAACTTTCTACTGGCAAAAAATTATCTTTAATTTATCAGTTTAAAGATTTTATCCCGGTCGCCTTTTAGATAATAAACCATATTTTGTGTTGAAATCCGTTGTAAATCCATCAATGAATCCTAACTATCGAACGCCACATGGGGGAATTAAGACATTGGGCCGCCCGACTAGGGGATGCTGGACCAAATTAGGATGTTCACTCCCTAGAACATCCAAAGTGCCTCAATTTCACAACCTAGTAAAACCGCCTACAAAATCTGTTTTTCAAGGGAATGGTCCGGCATCATTGCCGTTGGATAATCCACAATGATTTCATCTTTAGGCCTCGATTCCTGGATGCACCATTGTGACGTGCTTGCGTTCAGCCTCAACGAAGTGGTCACCAACGCTCTTAAAACCAAATTGGACATAAAAGGCTTCCACTTGGACCTGGGCATGAATCGTAATGGGTTGATTAGGAAAGTTGCGTTGAATTCCGGTGAAAAGTTGCTCCATTAATTGCTTCCCTAATCTCTTTTTCCGGAATTCTTTTGCTACCACGACTCGACCGAAGGTTAGACCTTGCTCTCCCACAAAATAACGGGCATAAGCAACTACTTGTCCCGCTTCTATTGCGAAGACATGATGGCAGTCCCGATCCTGCAAATCAGGGTCAGGAAAAGTGCAACCTTGCTCATCATTAAAAACAACCGCCCGAAGCCGATAAATTTCGGCCAATTCAATTAAGGTTAACGCTGAAAATTCCTTATCCAACCACTCCATTTGACTACCTCACAATAAAACTACCTGGTAAACTTCACTACAAAAGCCTCGCAAGCCATTATAAATCCGTTTGGCGCGTGATTCACTTCGGCAAATCGCAAAAACCGTTGGCCCCGTCCCACTCATTTGGGCACAATCAGCCCCTAATTTAAGCATTTTTTGTTTTAGTCGCCCAATCTCAGGATATTGACTCTCCGTTACCGGCTCTAAAACATTGCCCATTTTAGCGAGTGCCCCACGCCAATCACCTGTTTGCATCGCTTTTAAGAGGCCCTCGTTATCCAAATGCTCAAGCGTTTCATAATTAATTTGCCGCAAAATTGCGGGGGTTGAAACACTTATCTTTGGCTTAGCAACCACAACCCAATCATGGGGAACTGGTGGCAAGGGATCCACTAGTTCACCGTGCCCGGTAACATGCGCCGTTTGACTGTATACACAATATGGCACATCAGAATCAATGGCTAATGATAATTTCGCTAATTCCGCTAAGCTTAACCCCAGGCGCCACCCCTTGTTAAGGCCTCGTAAAACCGCGGCCGCATCCGAAGAGCCGCCTCCCAAGCCAGCCGCGACCGGAATATTCTTCTTAATATGGATTGTCACCCCAGCGGTTTGATGAAAACGGGTTTTTAAAACGTGGGCCGCTTGATATGCCAAATTTCGTTGGTCATTTGGAAGAAAGCCACTATCCGTGTAAACCTTAATTGTCTGGGGCCGCTCATGAATTTCAATCGTTAGATAATCAGCCAGGTCAATCGAGGTCATTATCATATTCCACTTTGGTAAACCGTCAAGGTACCGCATTGGCGTATCTAACGAGAGGTTAATTTTGGCCGGCGCCTTTTCAGTTACAATCATAACGATGCCCCCTTTCCATTTCTTTTTATTTTTTAATTATAACGACCAACCACCCCCGCTTTCAAATTAAAAAAGGATTTGTTGGAAAACATTCAAGGGTATTTTAAAAAATGAGAGACTAGGAAGAAACTTGTGTTTCTTCCTAGTCTCTCTCGTACCTCCGAATATTACACAGAAACCACGGCCTTAGAGGATAAGTTCGAATGAAAGAACAATTCTTGCGAATCAGTCTTCTTCCTCCTTATCCTTGCTAGGCCGTCGAGAAATTTTTCTCTCGAGCTCTTTTCGTTATCGCCTCACTAACCAAACAATTTTACTTCTCCCATAGCATTTGCCAAGGCAATAAACTGATTTAGAGTTAGGCGTTCCGGCCGAATTTGCGGATCAAGAGCTTGGTTGGCCAAGATGGTTTCCATTTGTTCCTGCTTGACCGTATCCTTTTTGAAGTATGGCTTCAAGTTGTTCCATAGACTCTTCCGCCGGTGAGCAAAGCATGACTTGATCAAACCAAAGAGTTGCTTTTCGTCCTGTGGCTGAATTGACAATGGCTCGGCGCGCTTCATAAGGGTAACAATTGCCGAATCCACATTGGGGGCTGGCACAAAAGACCGCCGCGAAACATTAAAGGCAATCTTAGCATCCATCCGGTATTCAATTGCCAACGTTAGTGATCCGTATTCCTTCGTTCCTGGTTTAGCAGCTAAGCGTTCCGCAACTTCTTTTTGCATCATCACCGTGATACCCGCCCAATCAATCTTAGTTCCTAGAAGGTGCATTAAAATTGGGCTTGTAATGTAGTATGGTAAATTAGCAACCACTTTAACAGGCTTGGTAGGGTCAGCGAAATGAGTTTGGATTAGTTGTGGCAGGTTAACCTTCAAAACATCCTGATTAAGCACCTCGATATTATCAAACTCACTTAAAACATCAGCCAAAACCGGAATTAGATCAGTATCTAGTTCCAAAGCCACAACCTTACCAGCCCGTTGAGCAAGCTTTTCAGTCAACGCGCCCAGCCCAGGGCCAATTTCAATAACGTTATCGTTCTTAGTAATTTCAGCCGCATCAACAATTCCACTTAGAACGGTTGGATTAGTTAAGAAATTTTGCCCAAAGCCCTTCTTAGCGTGTAAACCATACTTTTGCATGATTTCTTTGGTGCGTTTAAAGTTTCCGATTGCTGGTTGTGTCATTTCCTTCTCCTTCTGCATTCAGTTGCGCAACGGCGGCTTGAAAACTAGCCTTTGAAATCCGAAAAAGGTTTAACCGAACTAATAATTGTTTGGCGTTTCCATAGCCAATTCCTAAGATCTGACCGAGACGTTCGCGACGTTGGCGAGCAGCTTGCCCTCCCATCAGCTTTGCTGTTTGTAAATCAGCCCGAGTAATTTCAACTGGGGCCGTTGGTTCTTCGGTATAAACTTCAGCGAGCGCTTTCCGGATCGTTGCTGGACTAGCATGTTCAACCCCCAAACTACCATGAGCTTCCGTTGGGATCCCTTGGTCACGCCGGATAAAGGCATGTTTTACGCCAGGAACCGCTTGGCTAATCATTTTTCGGAGCCGTTCCCCATTAAAATCAGGATCGGTAAACACAATCAGTCCCCGACTTTCTTGAAGCTTTTTTAGTTGGGACAAACCAGCTTGGTTTAGGGCCGACCCATTCGTCTCAAAGGTATCGGCATTCACAGCCATTTGAACTCGCTTGGTATCGTCTTTGCCTTCAACGACAATTACTTCTTTAATTTTTTGCATTTTCTCTCCTAAAAAGACGGTCAGCCGTTTGGTAGCTCGCACTGGCGATCGTTTCTGGTTTTTCTGCCAATAAATCAGCCAAACCTAACACCGTAAAGTAAGTAAAGGCCGGCTCATTTTGCTTACCTCGGTAAGGCATGGGGGTTAGGTACGGAGCATCGGTTTCGACCATCAAGTGGTTAAGAGAAGTTACCTTCGCCGCTGCTTGAACATCCACGGCCTTATTAAAGGTCACAACACCACTGTAAGAGAGGTCCATCCCCAGATCCAAGAAGCGCTTTGCCCACTCCGCATTTTCAGCAAAGCTATGCATCACCCCGCCATAATCACCAACATGGTTTGCCTTTAAAATCCGATAAGCATCTTCAATTGCCTCCCGACAGTGAATTACCACTGGTAAATGCAAATCATGAGCGATCGCTAGCTGACGGGCAAAGACCCGCTGTTGTTCTTCTCTAGGAACAGCATCCCAATAATAATCTAAACCAATTTCACCTACAGCAACGACCGCTGGATCAGCAAGTTGATGGATTAAAGTTGCTTCGGCTTGTTCATCATAATTCGCTAAATCTTCTGGATGCCAACCAATTACGGCTGAAAGCTGGTCATAATGATGGGATAAAGTAAGCGCCCGGGCATTTAATTTAGCGTTCGATCCCACCATGTTCATCCTTACGACGCCAAAATGGGCGGCCCGCGCTAGGTAGGCCGCCACATCATTGTAAAACACGTCATCATTAAGATGAGTGTGGGAATCATAAATTGTTAGTTTTTGAACCTGCATTATTCAACGCCGGAACCATTGACCAAGTTATCGGGAACCGTTACTACTTGAACATCGCCGTCATGTTCAGCAGAAAGGATCATCCCCTGGCTAACTTCGCCCCGCATCTTCCGCGGCTTCAAGTTTGCGACAATCACAATCTTCTTCCCAACTAAGACTTGTGGATCTGGGTACCATTGAGCGATACCAGAGAGAATTTGCCGCCCCGTTTCTGAACCATCATCAAGTTGGAATTTCAATAACTTATCCGCCCCTTTGACATGATCAACGGTCTTAACTTGGGCCACCTTTAATTCAACCTTATCAAAGACATCAATCCGAATTTCTTTCTTACCGGCTGGTGCTTCGGTGGCTTCTTGCTTAGCAGCTTCCTTCTTTTGTTCCATCGCTTTACGCCCCTTTTGCTTTTGGTTAGCACTCATTTGACTTTGGATAAAGGTAACTTCTTCGTCTGTATCCCGCCGTGGGAAAATTGGGGTTCCCTTCTTAACTACCGTTACCTCAGCTGGGAAGTCATCAAAGGTCAAGGCTGTTAGACTAACTTCAGCCGTTGGAAGACCAAGTTGACTCCAAATTTCCTTTGGCGCATCTGGCATAAATGGTTGAAGCATTGCGGCAACAAAACGCAGGGCTTTTGCCAGATGGGTCAAAACATCAGATAATTCAGCCGCTTTCGCTTCGTCCTTGGCTAAAATCCAAGGTTCAGTTTCATCGATGTACTTGTTAGCCCGGGAAATTACTTGCCAAATAGCGCTCAAGGCATCCGCAAACCGAGTTTCATCCATTAACTGGCAATATTGATCAAAGGCTTGCTCAGCTGTCGCTTCAAGATCCGTGTCAAAAGCTGTGGTTGCCCCTGGTTGGCCCTCAAGCTTACCGGCTTGGTACTTATTAACCATCGCTACCGTCCGGTTCAATAAGTTCCCAAGGTCGTTGGCTAAGTCATAATTTACCTTAGCCACAAAGTCTTCGGGACTGAAAACCCCATCGTTACCAAATGGCATTGCCTTCAGTAAGTAGTAACGAGTAGCGTCAAGGCCATAACGATCGACCAAAGTTTCAGGATAAACAACGTTCCCCTTGGACTTGGACATTTTGCCTTCCTTCATCGTCAACCAGCCATGACCAATAACATGCTTTGGTAATGGCAAACCTAATGCATGAAGCATAATTGGCCAGTAAATAGTGTGAAAGCGCACAATTTCTTTTCCAACCATGTGGACATCAGCTGGCCAATACTTCTTGAAGTTCACATCATCGTCACTACCATAACCAAGAGCCGTAATATAGTTGGATAAGGCATCGATCCATACATAAACGACGTGCTTAGGATCGCTTGGCACCTTCACTCCCCAATTAAAGGAAGTCCGGGTAACTGCTAGATCTTCCAGACCTGGTTTCAAGAAGTTATTCACCATTTCGTTCATCCGAGATTGCGGTTCAATGAAATCAGGATGTTCTTGGTAGTAGCTCATCAACCAGTCAGCATACTTGCTCATCTTAAAGAAGTAGGATTCTTCTTCAACCAATTGAACTTCGTGACCAGATGGCGCCTTCCCACCAATGACGTTGCCGTTATCATCGCGGTAGACTTCGGCTAATTGACTTTCAGTAAAGTATTCTTCATCATCAACTGAGTACCAGCCACTGTACTTGCCTTTGTAAATATCACCTTGGTCAAGTAATTGTTGGAAAATCTTTTGGACCGCTTTTTCATGATAATCATCCGTTGTCCGGATAAACTTATCATTCGTGATCTTGAGTTTCTTCCACAAAGCCTTAACGCCAGCTGCCATATCGTCAACGTAAGCTTGTGGCGTTTGGCCCAATTGTTCTGCCTTTTGTTCAATCTTTAAGCCGTGTTCATCCGTACCAGTTAAGAAAAAGACATCATAGCCACGAAGTCGCTTAAAGCGAGCTTCGGCATCACAGGCCACCGTAGTATAGGAATTTCCAATGTGGAGTTTTCCTGATGGATAGTAAATTGGAGTTGTAATGTAGTAAGTTGGTTTTGCTTCAACCATTCCCATTCCTCTTTTCAACACTTATTAGTTAAATTCTAGTATAGCAAACTTACCGCTCGGTGTCGCACTTCCTAGTAAGATTTTAGAACAAGTCAAGTTGTTCGGGAGCCCGTGGAACCAAGCCAGAAAAATGTAAATTCATCTGCCGGGTTAACTCCTGGGCGTTTGGAGCCGCATCCCCGCCCGAATTATTATTAAAAATCACACACAGTTCCTGGGGTTGCGGGCTTAATTGTTCAATCACCGTTTTAAGTCCCGCCAGTTCTTCTTTCGAGTAAGAATATAAGGTCCGCTTTTTGCGCCAATCACTCCCCTGGTGATTCCACCCTTGAGTATTTCGTCCATGGAGACGAATTAAACCTAGTTGCGGATTCGTTGTTACAAGTTCAAAAGGGACACTCGTCGGTAACTGATGGGGTTCATCAACTGCCACTAAGGTGAATTTTAATTCCTGACAATAACCAATTAAGGAAGCCAAGACACCCTGGCGATACCAAGACTGATGGCGAAATTCGATTGCGATTGGTAAAGTCGATAGCCACTTCCGAATCTGCATTAAATACTCAATGTTAATTGGCGTGGCCGTAAAAGTTGGGGGAAATTGAAAGAGAACCGTTTTTAACTGATCTGTCGCCACTAAGGGCGCAACCGTCCGGGTAAAAAGCTTAAACATCTCTGCTAAGGACTGACCATTTGGTAACTGAGCTTGGGGATGTTTAGTCATCGTTTGATGAGCCTTAACAATAAACTGAAAATCCGGCGAAACTTCCCCTAACCACTTTTGGACGGTCGTCACCTGAGGTAAAGCATAGAAAAAGGTATCCACTTCGACTACTGGAAAATGCTGGGCATATTCATTTAAAGTCACTGGTCGTTGAGCATGTATTAGGGCATGGTGCTCACTCCATGTGGTTAAGCCAACTGTTACTTTCATTATTTTCAATCCCTTTTTTATGTAATAAACCACCAAGGAGCGAGCAACTTGCTCTGCATCACTTTGGTGGTATCGTTTTAAGCCTTTTTCATTGTAAAATCCTTTTAAGTTTGGATCAACAGTCCAAGGCTAACTTACTTATTTGTGTATTTCCCACTAAATGCTTTTTGCACGGATTGTGGGGCTTGATCAAAGTTAACAGTCTTGACGTAATTTCCGCGGATCATTAAACGATTTTTCCCAATTGCATCACAGGTAATCAAGGTCACAATCTTTTTCGAAGTATTATCAACCACGTCAACCCGCGTAGCGAGAATAAAATTGCGTTGGTAGATCTTATAATAATAGATCTTCTTCATATCCGTGAGGTAGATCATTTGCCCAACTTTTGCATGGTAATACAACGGTGAGAAAAGAATCTTAGACCCGTTTGCCATATTATGACCCGCCAACGGGTAATTACCTTGTCCTAGTTTTTGATCTGGCCGCATCGTCCCAGCCGCTAAGGCTAAAGTTGAATTTGAAACCCCGGTTGCAATGGGAATATTCAAGTTAATTGCTGGAATTGCAATTTGGCCAATCACATTGACTGCTTGTTTACTTGCCCGAGCTTTAGCAACTGCCTGCAAATTTAAATCTTTCGTTTGCGAAAAATCATACTCTTTTTGATCAACTTTTTTCTGCTGATTTTTAGCAACCGTCGTCTTAGTGATTGTTGGCCGATAACTCCCTACCAAATAATACTTAATTTGTTGGTTAAAGATTAAAGCCAAACTAACGATAAAGAGGATAACGATTCCCGTCCACGAAAGCCATTTACGTTTTTTCATCTTTTTCCTCCTAACCACCATTTAAGTTAAATGGTGATAATATAACCCTTCTAATATACCATCATTTTTCGAAAAATCAGTTATTTTCGTAGTCGTTTCCTGTACTAAAACGAGTTTTAAACTTGGAACATGGGGCGTGACATCAACAACTAACGGCCGTTGATTAAACGTTTTTATTAGTTGAATCAACTCTTGTTGGTGTTGAACAATTTCATTAACTTCTTGATCTGGTTACCGTAGCTGAACTTCCCCGTTGACATTGAAATGATAACCACCCCTCATATGTTGACGAATTGGCGGTAAAGAGTGATGTTTTTATTTTTTGGAAAGTAAAGGTAAATAGCCTTAATTTGGCCAATTGAACGACAATGGGCTAAGGCGAATTGAGGTTTAATGACTCCAACCAGATAAAACTTTGACCATTAAACCTGACGAACCCTTAAATAAAAATAATTACTTCCTTAGGGTGAGGAGGTTGACTAAACACGAAGAGTTGCAGCCCATCATTGGCATAATAATGTTGAAGAACCTTCCCTAAATAATATCGGCCAATCTCAATCGGCTACCCCATTACAAGTGGTTGATATTCTTGTTTTGCTAAGGCAACCCATTCTTGATCCATTAGTTGTTTGCGTAAAGCCAAACTCCCCTTTTGCATTCTATCTTACCATGAATGCAAAATAAAAAATCCGCAAAGGGCATCCTTTGCGGATTTTGAAGCTTTGGTTGATTACTTGAGACCGTACTTCTTGTTGAACTTGTCGACTGCCCCATCGGCTTGGGTAAACTTTTGCTTACCAGTGTAGAATGGGTGAGAATCGGAAGTAACTTCAACTCGGATCAATGGGTATTCGTTACCGTCTTCCCACTTAACAGTTTCCTTGGACGTAGCCGTAGAACCTGATAAGAACTTGAAGCCAGTAGATGAGTCTTCAAATACAACGTAGTGATAATCTGGGTGAATTCCTTGCTTCATAATTTAATACGCTCCTTTGCCATGAATCATTGCCTGAAACATAGATTATTTTCAATAACCTAGCCAGGATAACATAGTTTTACCAAAATGGCAACTATTCATCTTCAATCTTAACGTTTGCGTTTAACCGATTAAGTTTCCAAACCACTCGATCGTAACCACGTAAAATATGGTCAGCTTGGTGAATAACAGTTGTTCCTCGGGCCATCAAACCAGTGATCATTAGGGAAGCACCCGCGCGAATTTCGCCAGCTTCAACTTCCGCTCCCCGAAGCATTGCTTGATCAGTATGATCAATCACAATTTTGCCGTCACCAGCTGCAATTTTCATCCCCATTTTTTGCAATTGCGCAATATGCTTAACCCGCTTTGGATAGATCGTATCAACAACGACACTTTCCCCCTCAGCCAAAGCCATTAGTGGTGTCAGCGGTTGTTGCAAATCAGTTGCAAATCCCGGATAAGGCATCGTTTTAACATAAATTGCCTTTAATTGCTTAACCGGTGGAACGAAAATTTTATCACTATCAATCTGGAGGTCAACCCCCATCTCAATCATTTTGCTGGTGTAAGCTTCGAGGTGTTCGGGAATGACATTATTAACCATGACCCCATCACCGAGGGCAGCTGCTAACGACAGATAAGTTCCCGTCTCAATCCGGTCAGCGATGATAGTGTGGGTATTCATGGATTGAAGGGTTTTAACTCCTGTAATCCGAATAACATCAGTTCCGACACCCCTAATTTTGGCCCCCATGTTATTTAAAAAGGTTGCTAAATCAACGATTTCTGGTTCGCGAGCGGCATTTTCGATTACAGTCATGCCTTCTGCCCGGACTGCTGCTAAAATCGCATTGATTGTTGCTCCGACAGAAACCATATCCATAAAGATCCGGTTTCCATGCAGGCCATTGGGGGCAGCTAAATGAACCGTCCCGCCATCTTGGCTAACAATTGCCCCTAAAGCTTCAAATGCTTTTAAATGTTGATCAATTGGCCGTGGCCCAATGTTGTCACCACCAGGAAAAGTTAAGGTTGCCCGGTGAAAACGACCGAGGAGAGCTCCCATAAAATAATAGGACGCCCGCAGACTCTTAATTGCCTTACTTGGTAACTCTGCTTCGACAATCTGGGTTGGATCGATATCAAGTACCCCATGTGAGAACGAGGACTTAACATTCATTGACTCCAGAATAATCATTAGATTGTGAACATCCAGGATGTCCGGCACGGTATCAAACTGCACAGGAGTGTCGGCTAAAATTGCCGCAGGGATTAAGGCAACAGTGCTATTTTTAGCACCGCCAATGGTAACCTCACCCGCCAGGCGGTTTCCTCCTTGAATGATCATTTTTTTCATGATTGTCTTTCCTCACTTAATAACACGATAAATTCATACTAAAATCCTGCTTCACAAAATAAAACAGTCAATAGATATAATAATGAATCAATCGTAAAAATACAACCTTTTACCGGTATTCTTAACAAATCAATCTTGATCTGTTCGGATTTAACGAAAATTTTCGGTCAATCCGAAAAAAACAGAAAACTTTTCCGCTCTTCTCAATGGTAAATTAAGCTTCTTCCTTAGCTGCCAATGCGGCCTTAACGAAGGCAGCGAACATTCCTTCTGGCCGATTTGGCCGGGATAAGAATTCAGGGTGGTATTGAGCGGCCATGTAGAAACGGTTTTCTGGTACTTCAACGACTTCGACCAGGTTCCGTTCTGGGTTAACCCCAGCAACCTTTAAACCAGCTACTTCGAGTTCTTCCCGGTAATCATTATTAAATTCATAACGGTGCCGGTGTCGTTCGTGGATAATGGATTGGTTACCATAAGCCGCATAAGCTTTGGTTCCTGGAACTAACTTACATGCGTAAGCCCCAAGCCGTTGAGTCCCACCCATATCTTCAGTTTCTGCTTGGTCAGCCATTAAATCGATCACGTTGTGCTTCGTGTTTGGGTTAAATTCGGTTGAGTTAGCATCTTCGTATCCTAAGACATGGCGCGCATATTCGATTGTAGCAATTTGCATCCCTAAACAAATTCCCATGTAAGGTACATCGTTTTCCCGAGCATATTGGGCAGCGGTAATCATCCCTTCGATTCCCCGACTACCAAAACCACCAGGAATCAAGATTCCATCGTAGTTGCCAAGAACGTCCGCCACGTTATCGGAATTAATATTTTCAGCATTAAAGTGGTCAATCTTAATCTTGGCATCCACTGGGTATCCAGCGTGCCGTAAGGATTCGTTAACTGAAATATAAGCATCTTGTAGGTCAGTGTACTTCCCAACCATAGCAATCTTAACCGTCTTCGTTAGACCGTTTTCGATATGGTTAACCATTTCCGTCCATGAACGCATATCAGCAACTGGAACATCTAACTTGAAGTGGTCAACTACTAATTGATCCAAGCCTTGCTTTTGCATATTCAATGGAATTTCGTAAAGGTAAGGAACATCCATTGATTCAACGACTGCCTTTGGATCAACGTCACAGAAAAGGGCGATCTTCTTCCGCATTTCATCCGTAATTGGCTGTTCGGTCCGCACAACTAAGATGTTTGGTTGAATTCCTAAGCCCCGTAATTCCCGAACTGAGTGTTGGGTTGGCTTCGTCTTCATTTCACCAGCAGCAGCTAAGTATGGTACCAAAGTTGTGTGAATGTAAAGAACGTTGTCACTCCCAGCATCCTTCTTCATTTGACGAATCGCTTCCATAAATGGTTGCGATTCGATATCCCCAACCGTCCCACCAATTTCGGTGATAACTACTTCAGCGTCCGTACTTTCCCCAGCCCGCTTGATCTTTTCTTTAATCATGTTGGTGATGTGCGGAATAACTTGAACTGTCCGACCAAGGTAGTCGCCACGCCGTTCTTTACGTAAGACTTCAGAATAAATCTTCCCGGTTGTTACGTTAGAGTACTTGTTCAGGTCATTATCAATAAACCGTTCGTAGTGACCAAGGTCAAGGTCAGTTTCCGTCCCATCATCAGTAACGAAAACTTCCCCGTGTTGGTATGGACTCATCGTTCCGGGATCAACATTAATATAAGGGTCAAACTTTTGAATGGCAATCTTTAATCCCCGGTTCTTTAACAACCGGCCTAGTGAAGCGGCCACAATCCCCTTTCCAAGCGATGAAACAACCCCACCAGTAACAAAAATATACTTTGTCATGCTCTTCCTCCTAAATAAAATTGACAAACTCCGGGCGACCCTTTTCCAAATATAAAAACTCCCCATTTCAAACGAAACAGGGAGCTGAAATTTTGCTTCTAATTGGCCCAAGTTTCTCTTGGGAGCCCAAGTATCATAATACCGAGGCCAATTCAGATAGTCAAGGAATAAGTTTAAGCTTCTTTATTCCTCATCATCATCTTCTTCGTCATCTTCATCGTCGAAGTCTTCATCATCTAATTCTGACAATTGGTCTTCAATGTTACTATCATCGTCAGCATCATCGACTGGATTGTCATCATCATAATCATCATCGTCGTAATCATCATTATCATCGTTATCATCCAGATCATCATCTTCTGGATCATCATTGTCGTAATCGATTACATCGTCATCGTCATCGCTACCAGCCAAGAAGGCATTAACCTTACGGTTCTTCTTCTTTGGACGATCTTCATCATCATCGTCAGTTTCACCAACCGTAGCTTCATCGATTGATTCATATGGGTACCATGCCCGAAGGCCCCACGTATTGTCACCGAGGGAAATAAAGCTACCATCGACGTTCAAGTCCGTGTAGAACTGGGAAAGCCGTTCGCGAATTTCCTCATCGCTTTTTCCAAGGTACTGTTGAATTTCGTTTGTTAAATCCGCAAAGGCCATTGCTTCCCCATGGTACGCTAAGATCGCATGTGCGACCTCAACCATTGAGAGTTCTGACTTGTCTTGACCATCGAAAACCTTTAAATCCAAATTGGTGCACATCCCTTCAAAAAGTCTAAGCTACATAATACTATCTTCTGAAAGTTAAATCAAGATGATACTTTCCTAAAATCATTGGGCCATTTTTTAAACGGTAATCAATGCGTAAGGTCCCGTTAGCTTGTTCTATATCAATCAAGGATAACAAGCGATCCGTAAAGACCTCCAAATTAATGACCCCATATTCCGTTCGATAACGAGTTTGGGTACTTTGCTCCGGATCAAAATGAAGACGAGTTCGCCGGGCACCGTCTCTAGTGACCATTAGTTGACCCTCATCCAAACGAATCCGGACCGGAACCACTTGGCCTGCCTGGTGTTCAGTATAGGTTAAATAATGTTGGTGTGCATTTAAAGTTACTAACCGCCCGGCTTCTTCAAAAGCAAATTCTTCTTTTTGCCCATCAATCATCGTCACCGTTTTCAACTTAATCTTAACGGATTCTTCTTGTTTAATCTTCAACCCCTCCAGTCCTTACCAATTTTTGTTTCTTTAATTATAGGAAACTTGCCGTTAAATCTCAATTCCAGTGAAGTTTAGTTTTAGATTCGGTATAATTGGGAAAGAACTTTTTAAACGAAAGGACACATTATGGGATTTTTTGACGAACAATTGCCACAAGAAAAAGTTTTCCGGGACCCCATTCATCACTATATCGTAGTTGATAACCAAATTATCCTGGACTTAATCAATACCCCTGAATTTCAACGATTACGACGGGTAAAACAACTTGGAACGAGCTCTTTGATTTTTCACGGAGCGGAACACTCACGCTTTGGTCATAGCCTCGGAGTCTATGAAATCACCCGGCGGATGTGCAATCATTTTAAACGAAACTACCCAAGTCAAAGGCCAGACGACGGCTTATGGGATGACCAAGAACGGCCCGTTGCCCTCTGTGCCGCCCTTTTACATGATCTCGGCCACGGTCCTTTTTCTCACACTTTTGAACATATTTTTCATACTAATCACGAAAACATTACCCAACGGTTAATCACTAGTTCCGAAACCCAAATCAACCAAATCTTACGCCGAGTTGATCCAGATTTTCCAACCAAGGTTGCAAGCGTCATTGACCACACTTATCCCAATCCCCAGGTCGTCCAAATGATTTCATCGCAAATTGATGCTGATCGAATGGATTACCTACAACGCGATGCTTTCTATACCGGAACTAACTACGGGAAGTTTGATCTCGATCGGGTCTTAAAAGTAATGCGACCAATCCATGAAGGCATCGCCTTTCAAATTGCCGGGATGCATGCCGTTGAAGATTATATTTTAAGTCGGCTTCAAATGTACCTCCAGGTTTACTTTCACCCGGTTACCCGGTCAATGGAAGTCATTTTAGCCCACCAACTTAAACGAGCAAATTGGCTTTACCAACATCCAAATGAGTATCAGCCTGAATTTACCCCCGCCCTTTTAATGCCCTTCTTTAATGGCCGGTTTTCGCTTGATGATTACCTTACCTTAGATGATGGGGTTTTGACGACCTACTTCACTCATTGGCGGCGGTCAAATGATGACATTTTAGCCGACCTAGCAGACCGTTTTTTAAACCGGCGCCCGTTTAAATCAGTTTTATATGACCAAACAACTGCTAAACTATTACCTCAACTCAAAGACTTAATTACCACGGCTGGTTTTAATCCAGACTACTATACAGCTACTAACTCGTCCTTTAAATTACCGTATGATGTCTATAATCCCCAAGATAAAAAGCCCCAGAGTCAAATTGAACTAGTCCAGCCAAATGGTGAACTCGTCGAGTTGTCCCAAGTTTCAACTCTTGTTGCAAGTGTTGCCGGGAAAGAAGCTGGTGACCAACGGTTCTTCTTCCCGAAAGAAATGCTTGTGCAACACCAAAATATCGAAATTTTCCAACCAATTTATGATGAATTTCAAAGTTACATTCAAAACAATCATTTAATCACTAAAGGAGCAGAATAAGCATGACAATTAAATTAATCGCAATCGACATCGACGGAACCTTAATCAACGATCAACGCGAGATCACTCCAGCAACCAAAGCTACTTTGGCCAAGGCAACTGCTAGTGGCATCAAGGTTGTTCTTTGTACCGGTCGGCCAATGACGGGAGTCGCTGCCTACCTTGATGAACTCAACTTGAATGGCCAAGCCGATCAATATGTGATCAGCTTTAACGGTGGGCTCGCGCAGTCAACCGATGAAAATCCCATTATTGAGGCTACCATTGCCTTTGATGACTACCTTGACTTACAAAACTTCTACCGGAAAAACGGGGTCAAATGCATCATTGAAACCAGTGATTTCATCTACACTGCTAACCAAGATATTAGCCCTTACACCGTTCACGAATCTGACCTGGTTTCAATGCCAATTCATTACCGGACAATCGATCAACAAATTACTCTCCAAGACCAAATGGAAATTGGAAAGGTAATGTTAACCGACGAACCGGCTAAGATTGATGCTATTCTGCCCAAAATTCCTGCAGATTTAAAGACGCGGTTTACTTTTGTCCGGAGTGAAGAATTCTATCTCGAAGCCGTTAACCCTAAAGCCGGGAAAGGGAACACTTTGAAGGCCCTTGCTGAACACCTTGGCTTTACCATGGATGAAGTCATGGCCATTGGGAACGCCCAAAATGATGAATCAATGATTAAAGTTGCTGGTGTCGGGGTTGCAATGGGCAATTCTGTTCCTTCAACCCTGGCTTGTGCCGACATTACCGTTGCTGATAATAATCATGACGGTGTTGCCGAAGCTACTGAAAAGGCGATGGCCGGGAATTTTTTAGTTAACAAGTAGAGGAATAAAAAAGAGTTCAGGAAGGAACTTACATCCTTTCCCGAACTCTTTTCTCTTACCAAGCAAAGCAGGTAGCAAAGGTCGCGAAACTAAAGAAGATCCCAGGGAAGTTAGCCCAGAACACGAACCAGTCCCGATCCTGCTTAAAGTAAGCATAAATACTCCACAAAGTACAGTTAACACCAGCAACAAAGGGTTGTAGTGGCGCTGCGTATTGGCCGCGGAGATTGTTGTAAATTTGAGCAATATAAGAAACGTACATCAAAATTGCAATCACACTGGCGATCCGCCCGAGCCATAAAATAAACTTCTTTTCTTCCATTGTCTCTTCTTCTTCAAATAAAGCGTTTTCTCCTTTTCACACCAGCAATGATAGCGCTTGTTTAATATACTGTCAACCGCTTGACAGTTGATTAGATTAAAAAGAGCCGGTAGTAAACACTTTCTACTAACCAACTCTTCATTAATTTTGTAAGGACACTCTTAAGCCGTCGTTCCCGGAATTAACTTTACCGGCAAAGTTACCGAACTAACTTTTTGATCTGCCAATCGTTTTTGCAGAAGGTCAACGGCAACCTTTGCCATTTCTGAAATTGGTTGCTGAATGGTTGTTAGGTCTGGGAACAGCAACTGAGTTGAACTCGCTCCATCGTAACCAACGACTCTAACATCTTCCGGAACCCGTTTTCCAGCTTGCCGGGCGGCGTTAATTGCTAACCGCGCATTAGTATCGTTATCGGCAAAAATCCCATCGCACTCGGGGTGATCAATAAAAATTTGCTTAAAAATTGCCGCTTTCTCTTCATTTGGCGAATCAAAGCTGATTTCATAAGTAATTTTCTCCATCCCATGCTCACTCACAAGTTCTTCGTACCCCCGCCGCCGTTCTTGGTTAGGCGTTGAACTAGTGGCTGGATAGTTAGTATGGATAATGTGCTGACAACCATCATCTAATAACCGTTGAGTTGCAAGTCGGCCCCCAGTATAGTTATCCGCTGCAACTACAGGAATTTGCTTACTAACAATCCGTTCAATTGAAACAATTGGTAAGTTCGTATTGTGATAAGCTTCAATTCCTTCGTTGTGAGCACCAACAATAAGGCCATCGATTTGCCCATTCAACAGCAATTGTAAGTATTGCTCTTCTTTCTGGGGATTATTTTGACTGTTCCCCATCACTACTCGGTAACCAAGTTCATAAAGTCGCTCTTCTAGCTCGGCTTCAAGTTCGCCGAAGAAAGGGTTATTCACGGTTGGAAAAACCAGGCCCACTAAATCGGTTTTTTGCTTAAAGAGCTGCCGGGCCACCGCATTCGGGCGGTAATTTAATTCTTCCATTGCTTGGTGAACCTTCTGGATGGTTTGCTTACTCAAGTACCCCCGATTGTTTAAGACCCGCGATACCGTTGTAACCGAAACCCCTGCCCGTTTTGCAACATCTTGTAGTTTCACCCTTGCCATACCATTTACTCCGTTCCCAATAAGATAATTATTACTATTATAGCAAACTTCGCGCTAACTTTGAAAACCCTTTCTACTTTTTTATATTTTATTGACTATCATTTTATCAATTTCCAGAAAACCTGGTAATAATGCCTTGTTATCAACGATTAGCTATGGTATGCTTACCTATATCTTAAGAGATTATTTATCGGAGGGATTATTAATGAACAAAGCAGAATTAGTAGGTAACGTTGCTACCGCCACTGGCTTAGCTAAGAAGGATGCTACGCGTGCTGTTGACGCCGTATTTAGCTCCATCCAAGCTTCCCTTGCTAAGGGTGAAAAGGTCCAATTGATCGGCTTTGGTAACTTCGAAGTTCGGAACCGTGCCGCTCGTAAGGGTCGCAACCCACAAACTGGGGCAGAAATCCAAATTCCTGCAAGCAAGGTTCCTGCATTCAAGCCAGGTAAGGCTTTGAAGGACGCTGTTAAGTAATTTTTTACTTAACTTAGTTCAAAACACCGCCAATCGAATTTTCGATGGCGGTGTTTTTTCTATGGCTTCATTTATTGACAGCACAATACTATATTTAATATAATATTGTTAAAAGAGGTGATGACATGAAAATTCCCGTTAATGCCGATTTACTAGACGGCTTGGTCTTAGCTCTATTAAATCAGCAAGACAACTATGGCTACGCAATCACCCAAGCTATGCAAGCAGCGATCCCCGTTTCGGAATCAACCTTATACCCAGTTTTGCGACGATTGAAAAAGGCTGGTTTAGTAATCACCTATGATCACCCCTTTCAAGGGCGTAATCGCCGTTACTACCAAATTACTGATCCCGGAAAGGAACGCTTAACCGAGGTTACTGCGGAATGGAATCACTATAAGCAACAACTAGACCAAATCTTTAAGGGGGGGAATCAAGAATATGAATAATGAAGTTAAACAATACCTCAATGAACTACAACACCGGCTTCGGCGCTTGCCAGCTGAAGAACGTGATGAGGTCATGGAATACCATACTGAATACTGTGAAGATGCTGGTTTTACTGACCGCCAAGCTGTCGAAAAGGCCCTTGGAAGCCCGCGTGCTTTAAGTCTCCAAATTTTAGCCGAACACAGTTTTGATGAAAAACCGCAGGAGCACTGGTGGCATCCCGAAACCAACATCAAAACTATCTGGTTAGTTGTCTTAGCTCTCCTAGCGTCACCGGTAACTTTCTTTATCGGGATCTTCTTACTAGCCGGATTAATTGCTGTACTTGCTGTGATATTCTCACTTGTAGTTACTGCCATTGCTCTAATTGGGAGTGCAATTATGGCTACCGGGACTTTCTTCTACGTAGGACTTGCCTTACTCTTTACAAAACTAAGCGTGGGATTGTTCTACCTTGGTTTAGGCTTTGCCTTACTTGGCCTTGGCTTACTCATCATTACCGTTGGAACCTGGTTCTGTCTGGTACTAATTCGCCTAATCACCCGGGGATGCCAATGGTTATATCACCACTTTGTTAAACGGGAGGGAGCAAAATGAAAAAGATCATTGTTACTGGACTAACCTTCCTCGGATTTGGTTTGGTTCTGACTATCATTGGAATTGGTTTAGGAGGTAACCAATCGGTGGCATTTAATGGCTTACAACCAAAAGTTATCAATACCAAAGTTGTCCATCAAGTTCACCAATTTGAACAAGTTAATCAGGTTAATTTAAACGTTAACCGGGGGAAAGTTAACTTTAAAACTGGTAAACAATTCAAAGTAAGTTATCAGGGAAGCAAAGATGTTGCCCCCAAAGTTACTCAAAGTGGTACCCGAGTAACCGTCTCTCAACCGAGAACAACTAACCATCATGTTTTTATGGACCTTGGTCTATTAAATCACCACGCAATGCATAGTCAAATCACAATTACTCTTCCCCAAAAAGAACTTGCTAAACTTCAAATCACGAGTCATGACACTCGAATCTCAAGTGACGCAAAGCTTATGATTCAAGCCCTTCAACTGGATTTGACTGATAGTGACTTCACTCTTAGCCAAGCAACGGTTAACCAATTAACCGCTAACGCCAAAGATACCGATGTCACCTTCAACCAAAGCCAATTTAAAGGCGGGAATTTATCCGTTCGCGATGGCGATGTGACAATCAATAACTCTGACCTTCAACAAGTCAAGCTCGATAATCACGATGGTGATACCTATTTCCACCAAGTGACTGCTACTGGTGGGGAAATTAACCTTACAGATGGTGATTTGGCAGCTCATAGTTTGAAGATCAAAAAGGAATACACGATAAAAGCTAGCGACGGCGATATCACTATCACCAATCCGCAAGCCGATGGTTACCAACTCCAAGCTACTGATGGGGACTTGCATCTCTTTAATCAACACAGTGAAGACGGTAGCCTTAGTCAAAATCCAACTGCCACTAATCTTCTCACTATTACAACTAGTGACGGTGACGTGACGGTACAGCATTAAATAAAATGACCGCTAACCATTTTAATGGCTAACGGTCATTTTATTTATCCTCTCCGAATCCGAAAAGAAATCCCAAAAGCGAGCATTAAGAAGACTACCACAATTAAATACGGAGCTTGGTAGTTCATGTCTAAAGTGGCCCCAGAAAGCAACGGGCCAACTATGTTACCAATACTGGTTAAAGACATGTTAACCCCGTTGATTAGTCCTTGATCGTGGTCACTAGCCTTCGTAAGCAAAGTTGTAATTGCGGGCCGAAGAAGGTCAAAAGCTTCAAAACTAACCAAAGTAGCCACAATGATCTGCCAGTGGGAATGGTCATAGATCACAACAAAGGTTGCTAAAGCACTTAAGAAATAACTATAGCGGATCAAGCGGACTTCTCCCAACCAGAGGGTTAATTTCTCAAAGAAGAAAACCTGAAGGATCAAAGAAATAATCCCATTCAAGGTCAATACCGTAGCGATGGCGCCTAAACTAAATTGGTGGACTTCATTAACATACAGACTGTAGATACTCTCAAAACCAGCAAGACCAAAGGAAGCAACGAAGATCATTAGGAATAAGGCGGTCAATTCTGGCGTTAACAACCCCTTTAACTTATGCCACATCCCCTTTTCCTCATGATGACTACTTTGGTGGATCACAATCCCGGCCTTTCGTTCATCAGGCAAACCAATAATTGCAACGAAAACACTGACTGTTCCTAAAATTCCAGCGATCCAAAACGGCACTTTATAACCATAAGTTGCTAGTAGACCACCGAGTCCTGGTCCAAGAATCAAGCCACCGCTGAAGGCCGCTGATAGCCAGCCAATTACTTTGGCCCGTTCCCGTTCAGTAGTAATATCCGCTGCGAGCGCCATTGAAGTTGGTACAAACATCGCTGCTGATAAACCATCAATCACCCGCGACAAATTAAATAGCCATAAATGATTTCCGGCCGCAAAAATAAATTCCCCAAGGGCAAAAACGACGATCCCCCAAACGAGCATCGGTTTCCGTCCCGTCTTATCTGAAATTCTCCCAACCACTGGAGAAGCGATAAATTGGACTAGAGCAAAGAGCGCCGACATCACCCCCATATCAAAAGCTGAAAAGTGATACTCATTCTTAATAAAGGGCATCACCGGAAAGATCAAACTTAGCCCTAAACAAATTAAAAATTCGCAAGCGAGAATGATCCAAATTGTGTGTTTTACCATTTTCGTCATGCTAAAGCATCGTCCTTTCTTAATTATTGTAAAGGTAAACCGCCGTGGGGTTCTTACCTCATGGCGGTTGTTTTCATTCACTTATTTAACTTGTAGTTCATTAAAGAACTCAACTGCATCCCCGGTTACCATCGTAAAGTCACCTGGCAATGACAATGGTTCCTGGTTAATAGCTAGGATTCTCGCGTCAGAATTAGCATAGTTAAGTAACCCAGCAAAAGGATAAACCTTCATCGAGGTCCCAACAATTACTACTAAATCAGCCGCTTGTAAGGCCGCTAGAGACTGGCTTAAAGCTACTTCTGGGATTGCCTCATCATATAGAACAATGTCTGGACGTAAACTTCCCCCATCGTTTTCATGAATTCGGCTCTTCAAGTAGTCCGCTACCGGAACCGTTTGATGGCACTTTTCACAGTAAACCCGTTCTAGGGTTCCGTGAAAATTAACCAAATGCTTCGTGTGGGCTTTTTCATAAAGGCCGTCAATGTTTTGGGTAATTACGGTTGCCCGATCAACTTGGGTAAAAGCCGCTTGCTTTTCGTGAATCACATTAGGCTTAGCATCCGGAAAGTATAAATTATCCTTGCAGAACTGATAAAAGCCATCCGGATCACTCATAAAATAACGGTGACTAAGGTAGTACTCAGCATTTTTATTCTTAGTATACAGTCCGTTCGCCGACCGAAAATCGGGAATTCCAGAAGCCGTAGAAACTCCCGCTCCCGTCATAAAAACAATGCGGTGGGCTTGATCAAATAAAGTTTGAATAGCTGCATCCATGCGATCACTTCCTTAAAATGTACGGAATGCCATGCTTCTCCAAAAATTCTTGAACCGGTTGATCATAAAGTTTAACGAATGTTTCGGGTTTATTTGGCTTTGGGGCTTCAATCACAAAGGAATTTTGCCCATCATTCCGCCGTACCCCAACATAAACATCTTTTTCCCCATGCCGGCCCGTCATTTCAGAATGGAAAATTTCAAAGACCTGCCGCACCTTCAAACGTAATTGCCGTTCGCTTAAAGCAGGCGTTAACGTGGTAAAATCCCGGTTCCGCAAAGCTGGTAAGCCCCATTCCCGCAGTTGACCATCAAAGAGACCAAAGAGTTTTACAATTTGGCGTCGCATCTCGAAAGGTGACGTAACTGGCTTGGTTGCCCATGCTTGATATAACTTTTGAGCGGCCGCAAAGGCAGTAGGATAATCCCGGTTTAATTCGTCCGCAACTGAAGCTAGGTGGTCACCATAAAAGACGATTGCATCAAGCAAAGTAAGTAAGCGGAGCGTCCGTTCATCATTATCCCCGGCTTTTTCCGGACTTAGAGTTGCCTGAATTCCCTTCAAGTATTGGGCTTCAATTTCGTCATCGATTAAGCCATGTTGGCGTTGAACATCAACTACTACCCGGTGCATTACCGTGTCATAAAGGTCGGTTGCCATGATCATCATCTGTTCGTCCAACTGACTATTGCCTAACGACAATTGGAAAAAGATCTGCGGAAAACCTTTTAATAGCATCAGTAAGTGTAACAATTCATGACTCGCCGTGTAATCCGGCGCCGTAAGGTCATTAACAGTAATAAATAAGCCACCGGGCAAAACCTTTTGGCTTGCTTGGTCATGCCGCACATAGCCAACCTTTTGATCACCAAATTGAACGAAGACGCTTCCTTCCGGATAGTTGGCGTTCACTTCATCCAACAGCTTTTTAACTTCTGCATTCAATTCAATTTGTGCCATGTTGCGTTCTCATCTCCCTTAAAATTTTCTGAGCAAGCGTTGCGTCAACGTGCTTGTATTGTTTTAATTGGCTAACTAGCGGCGCCACTTCGGTAGCAATTGCCCCGACACTCATCGCTAAGGAGCGGTATTGCAATTTCATGTGGCCGGCTTGGATACCCGAAGTTGCTAAAGCTCGTAAGGCCGCTAAGTTTTGAGCTAGTCCCAGGCTCGCAATCACACCCGCCAATTCTTGAGCGGTTTGAATCTCACTAATTTGGTAGTTTACTCGGGACTGAGGAGTTAATTTAATCGAGCCTCCAACCACCCCAACTGGCATTGGCATGGTTAGACCACCAATTAATTGTTCCCCCATTAGGGTCCATGTTGCTAAGCCACGATATTGACCACTTCTTGCCGCATAAGCGTGAGCGCCGCTTTCGATGGCTCGCCAGTCATTCCCACTGGCCAGGACAGCTGCATCAATCCCGTTCATAATCCCCTTATTATGGGTTGCTGCCCGATAAGGGTCGACTTGAGCGAGCTCACTCAACTTTGCAATTCGTTCAGCCACTGAAGCTCCATCAAATGCAGGCGTCACTAAGGCTTTGAAATCAACATGACAGGTGACCGTTACTAAGGACTGATCAGCTAGGTTGCTAAGGATGGCGGTTAAAACATGGTAGCCACTTTGCCGTAAGTTTTGGGCAACCGCTTCAGCCATTGTGTTGACTGTGTTAGCCCCCATTGCTTGTTGAACATCAATTAAAAGATCAACGCTAATGAAGTCACCAACTTGGCGAATCCGGAGTTGCTTAGCGCCCCCACCACGTTTTTTCATCGATGGGTGGGCATCATTAGCAACCTGGAGTAATTCGTCCTGGTGCATCAACAAATCTGTCGTTACTCGATCAGGATTTTCAACATCGGTTAAAACAACCTGGCCAACTAAATAGCGTTCCTTCACTTCTGCAGTAAAGCCTCCACTTTGGGCAACTCGTTTTGCCCCGTTGGAAGCTGCCGCAATGACAGAGGGTTCTTCAGTTGCCATTGGAACAGTGTAGGCTTTCCCATTAACCACCAATCCCAAAGCGACTCCTTCCGGAAGACGATAATCAGTGATGTAATTTTCAACAACTAAATCATGTTGTGTCGTTTCATTTGCTTGCAATTGCTCAAGTGCCGTTTGATTCAATTGCTTTCCTTGGACTAATCGGGCTTGGCGTTCGCTTAGTGACCGCCGATAAAAACCGTGTTGCCAATCCTCACCCATTTTTCTTCGGTCCTTTCTGTTGTTGAATATATTCCGTAATGATTCCTTCTCGTACGCCACTTTCAGAAAAGATCACTCGCCCATCACTATTACGTTGCAATAAGCAGATCAATGGTAGCATCCCCCCGATAATAATATCGGCCCGGTCAGGCTCCAACCCACTCATCTTTTTCCGTTGGGATAAATTCCGGTTTAACAATTCGCGAAAGGTCGCATAGACCACTCGGGATGATAGTCGATAACCGTGAATCCGGCCAGCTTGCTGATGACGATGGGATTTACTCATCCGGGCTAAAGTCCGATTAGCACCACCCAAAAGGACGATCGGCACCCGGTTCGCATACCGTAACCACGGCACCTTATTAAAGCGGTCCGTAACTAAAGTTTCCGCTCGGAAAAGGTCACTGGCTTTGACATAGCCACCTAAGTGAAATTGTTCAGACAAGTTAACTGCCCCAAACGGTAGCGAAATCAAATCCCGTGCCCGTTGATTTTGAACAAGCACCAACTCACAACTTGCGCCTCCAACATCCAAGATCAAACAATGATCCATTTTTAATGTTCGAACAACCCCGAGATAATCATAATACGCTTCTTGCCGACCTGATAAAACTCGAAGTTCAATTCCAACTTCATTTTTAACCCGGTTTAAGAATTCACCTTGGTTTTTAGCTTGCCGAACTGCTGCCGTCGCAATTGCGACCACGGTTAAATTCGGAATTCCGGTATACAAACGTTTAAATCGTTTCAATGCCACAATGGTTCGATCCATCGCCGCTGGCTGGAGCATTCGCTCTGGTCCCATTCCCTCGGACAAACGACTATTTTCTTTTACCCGTTTAACTTCACGATATTCACCATTACGTGAAATTCGCGTAATCGCTAGCCGAGCGGAATTGGAGCCCAGGTCAACGATCGCAAGGTTTTCCACGACTCCTCACCTCTCTTCAATTTAAGATTAATTTTCAGTAAAATATCACTTTTAATAATACCATTTTCTAAAGGTAGACAGAAGGGAAAAGAAAAGGGAATGTAAGCTTTTTAACCAAACGATATATCTTGCGTTCGCCCGACTTCCTCACTACAATAGAAACACTCAATTAACGGAAAAAGTAACCATAAGGGAGGTTCTACCTTGAGCATCACTGATCATGAATTACAAATGGAACAAGCGCGAGTTGACCGGGTCATTCAAGCCATTGATGACCAAATCGCGCAAACCAAATTAGCGGTGGAAAAAGCCCACGCTGAAACCCGAGCGGTGGAAAAGAACTACGGTGCTAATACTTCCATTAACCGCTACGAAATTGATGATATTGCGGAATCACGGGCTGAAATCGAACAACAACGGCGGCTTCTTTTTCAAGCTAGTGAAAATGAAGATATTCTAAAACGCCAACTGGCAACCCTTCAAGAATTAAAACAAAGTCCCTACTTCGGCCGGATTGATATCCTTGATCCCGGTGAAAAAGAGCCGGAATCACTTTACATCGGGGTAGCTTCTTTGATGAATAATGATAAAAGTGACTTTTTGATCTACGACTGGCGAGCCCCAATCTCTGGGGTTTACTACAACGGGACCCTTGGAACTGTCACTTACCCGACCCCAAATGGTTTCCAAACCACTGAGCTGGTTAAAAAACGGCAATTCACCATTGTGGACGGTAAAATCACTAACATGTTTGATACCAACGAAACCGTAGGCGACGAAATGCTCCAAGCGGCATTAGGCCGGCAAAACGATCAATACATGCAATCAATCGTGGCCACGATCCAGCAGGAACAAAACGATATTATCCGCAACACCACAAGTGACTTATTGGTAGTCCAAGGGGTGGCCGGCAGTGGAAAAACTTCTGCCATCCTCCAACGAATTGCTTACTTACTCTTTCATTCGCGGGATTCGCTAAACGCAGATCAGATTGTGCTTTTTTCGCCGAACTTACTCTTCTCCCAATACATTTCCCAAGTTTTACCAAAACTCGGGGAAAAGAACATGCGCCAGGTTACCCTAGCTGGCTTTTTACGACGGCGGTTTGAAGGATTAAAAGTCGAAACCCTATTTGAACGCTATGAAAAAGGACTTACCACGAGTCCAACCCAAAAGTATCTTGAATCAGCAGCGGTAATGAAGGCAGTTGAAGCTTACCTGGTAGACATGAAAGCAAAGACTGTCCAACCAGCTTTTGTTCCCATCACCTTTAATGAAACGCCTTTTTTTACTGCCGAACATATTCAAGCAATCTATGATGCTCAATCGACATCAATGGCGGTGGCTGATCGACTTCTAGCAACCAAGAATGCCCTAATCAAAGAACTTAAAGGGCGGATCAGAGAAGAAGCAAAAAAGGACTGGGTGGCAAAAGAAATGGATGAACTAACCACCCAACAAATCACCACGTTGATGGGCAAACATACTGTGGATGATTTCAATAGTCCTGAACACTTAAATCGCTATTTGGCCCGTCGGTGGGCCCGCAAGCGGCTCCGGACCGTTTACGATGCCCTTTACAACAATTACTTCATTGACTTCTACGCCCAATATCACAACTTTTTACAAACCTTACCAGTTAAAAATGCCAAACAAATTGCAAAAAGCTACTATGATCAACTTGAATGGCACCAGATTAGTCTTGTCCATACTGCCCCCTTAATGTACTTACGGGACTTAATAAGTGCAAGTGGGATCAACCGAGCCTTTCAATACGTCTTCATTGATGAGATGCAAGATTATTCTCCAGCGATGTTGGTTTACTTGCACCACGCCTTCCCACTTGCTAAGTTCACCATTCTTGGTGACAGTGAACAAGCCCTCTTTTATCCACTTGAACTTCCTGAAGAACTTCTCCAACAAACGCAAACAATCTTAGCTGCCAAGCATCCCCGGTTGGTTGCCCTAAGAAGATCTTACCGGTCAACCAAAGAAATTACTGACTTTGCCAAAGCTCTGCTTCCCGACGGTGACCAAATTATTTCCTTTACCCGTCACGGAGAAGTTCCCGAATTAATCATGGCTAACACCATCGAAGACTGGCAAGCAAACCTAATTAAAGCTGTAAAAAAGGCTCGTTCAAAGTATCCAACCCTTGCTTTATTGACTAAAAATCAAGGGGAAGCTAAAAAGCTTTACCAGCTTCTCTACGGTCAAGTTGGTCAACTAACGATGCTTTCTGATCAAGATAGTTCCCTGCCAACCGGAGTGATCATTCTCCCAACCTACCTGGCTAAAGGGCTCGAATTTGACGCTGTTATCATCCCAGATGTAAGTGAGCAAGTTCTGACACCAAATGATACTGGACTCCTATATACGATGGCTTCCCGTGCAATGCACCAATTAACAATTCTTAGTCAAGGACCATTAAGCCCTGTTATTACTCCGGCTGCTCGGAAGTTAGTTCAAGTAAAAATGACTAATTTAAGTCGGAATTGATTTAAATCAATTCCGAACTTTCAGTTGTATGCTAGGTTAAGGAAAATTTAAAAAGGCTAGGTGGAAAGATGTCACAAACATTAACTGAAATTATCGAAGCAATTAAGGCTGATCCTGAAAACGCTAAATATACTGAACAAGGGATTGACCCCCTCTTTAACTGTGACCCGGAAGCAACCATTCTAATTATCGGTCAAGCGCCGGGACGAATTGCCCAAGCAAAGCGGGTCTTTTGGGATGATCCCTCTGGTGACCGGCTTCGGGATTGGATGGGAATTGATCGCGAACAATTCTACCACTCCGGCAAAATTGCCGTGGTCCCAATGGACTTCTACTTCCCAGGAAAAGGGAAATCTGGTGACTTACCACCCCGCAAAGATTTTGCTGCTAAATGGCACCAACCAATTCTTGACCTCATGCCAAAAATTCAATTAACTCTTCTAGTTGGCTCATACGCCACCAAGAAGTATTTACACTTAAAGTCATCTGCCAAATTAACAGACATCGTTAAAGATTACCAAGCCTATCAGCCAAAAATTTTTCCACTAGTTCACCCTTCACCCCGGAACCAAATTTGGATGAAGAAGCATCCGTGGTTTGCTGAAGAGGTCCTCCCCGACCTAAAGGCTGCTGTTCAAAAGGCAATGTAGGCATAGTAAAGATGAGACTAGCTGAGAACATTTCAGTTAGCCTCATCTTTTATTTATTCCAACAATCCGCTTGATTTATTAGACTTTAATGCATAATTAATCATTTGACTATGATATACTTATTAAACTGCATTAATTTGCAAAATTAACGTTAGAGGAAAAATACTATGCAAAACTACCGTAACGTCTCTAAGGGGATCTTTTGGGCTGGAATTGGAGCTGCTAGTTGGGGAGTTTCCGATACAGTTCTCCAAGTCCTCAGTCAAAACATTGATATTCCAACCTTATGGATGCTTTCTACCCGGACCTTTTTTTCGGGCCTGCTCCTTTTGATCTACAACCTTATTGTTTATCGCAAAGCGACTTTTAAAATTTTTAAATCACCTATAGGGTTGCTATCAGTCATTAGTTATGGGATTTTCGGATTAGGATTAAATCTGTATACCTTCTATCTTTCAACCCAAGAGGGCAATGCTTCAATGGCTACCATCCTACAATATCTTTCACCGCTATTTATTGTCATTGGTGCGGTGGCCTTCCAACATGTCCGACCAAAGGGAACTGACTTAATCTCCTTTTTCTTGGCCTTACTAGGAGTATTCTGCTGCATTACTGCGGGTGATTTTACCCATCTATCAATTTCCTTTTCTGCCTTTATGTGGGGATTAGCTTCTGGGGTCGCCGCCGCCTTTTGCATCATTCTACCTAAAAAAGCAAATGAAACGACGCCACCGCCAATTGTTCTTGGTTGGGGAACAATTTCTGCCGCTTTAATGTTTAACCTCATTCACCCAATTTGGGTTACCCCACCACAAGTTACTACCACTTTGGTGGCTTCAACCACTTGTATTGTTTTACTTGGAACAATTATTCCTTTCGGCTTATTACTTCATGCTAGTAACTTTGCCCCTTCCGATGTGGTTTCAATCATGGACGCTCTTGAACCAATCGTTACCATTATCCTAAGTGTCATTTTCTTACACCTTCACGTTAACTTAATTGAAACCGTTGGGGTAATCATCGTTTTAGTTGCTATTTTCGTTCTCCAACAAGGACGAAAAGCAAATGGTTAGGGAACCAAAAAAGGACCGCAGTTTGCGGTCCTTTTTTGTGTTTTCACGTGAAACAATCAATTGCCAAAGTAAACTTATTTTTCTATTCGGCTATTCCTAAATGGTGAGTCGCCTTTAGCGAGTGTTTCAAAATAAACGGTGCTAATAGCGTTGCTAAAACAATCACAGTAATGACATCTGAATAATATTCAGCGGACAACAAATGAGCTTCGTATCCGATCTGGGCAGTAATCAAAGACATTTCTCCCCGGGCGATCATCCCGCTCCCAATGATGTAGGAACTTGGCATTGAAAAACCCATTAGTTTTGCACCACCGCCGGCACCAAAAAGCTTGGTTAAGCAAGCTAAGACGGTCATGATAATGATAAAAATCCAGGATTCAAGCGAGGTCGTTAATTTCATTGATAGACCAACGTTGACAAAGAAAACTGGAATGAAGATAGCATAACCAATTGGCACAAAACTCCGGTTAATCGTTTCCTTTTTCTTAGTATTAGCAACCGCAATCCCAGCAAAGAAAGAACCAACTGCCCCGCTAAGACCAACTGCATCTGCTAAGGCGGCCATACCAAGGCAGATAACCATCGCCATCACCGAAGTTGAGGCGATAGTTAATAATTGACCTGACAAGTGAATCAAATAAGGAGCTAACCAGCGAATCAAGAGGTATGCCCCTCCGAAGAAGAGGATCTGTTTTACCAAAGTAAATAGCAGGCTACCATGGCCAACTTCACCACCACCCGTGGTCCCACTCATACTAATCAAAATACTCAAAGCCATCACAGCGCCAATGTCATCAGCAACTGCTGCCCCTAGAATCGTTGCCCCCTCTTTGGAGTTCAATTGGCGATATTCACGTAAAACAGCAACCGAGATGCTGACGGAAGTTGCCGCAAAAATCACCCCAATGAAGAGGGATTCAAACCATTGGAGACCAAAGAGATCTGCCGCAATCCCCATGACGACAATTGGTAATAAAATCCCCGCTAAGGCAACTACCACCGCTGGTTTTAGGTATTTCTTTAAAAGGGAAAGATCACTTTCCAGGCCAGCGATAAACATTAAAATGATGACCCCAATTTCTTGGAACTCATAAATCATTCCGCCGGGATGAATCCAATTTAAAATCGCTGGTCCCGCCACAACCCCGACTAATATTTGCCCAATCACATCTGGGATGCCAACCCGGGTACACGCATGTGAGACGATCTGGGTTACAAGTAAAATTCCAGCTAAGGTGGCAATAAAAGCCATCGAAATCCTCCCTCTCTATAATTTTCCCGTGGCTAAATTTTTGGCGAAAGTTAGACCACTTTACGACATTTTATTGATTTAGTTCTAATTATACCAATAAAAAAGGCTTCCTGTGAACCATTTGGAATCACTGGAAGCAAAGTTTTCAGAAAAGTTAATTATCACCACTAATTTGGTGCCAAAGAATCTGGAAGAAATTAGCTTGGCGCACTGGAGCACTGGTTTCAAGGGAAGCCTTTAATCCTTTAGTGTCAAGCGTTGCAACCCCATTCTCCTGAGCGTAGACAGTCCCGATTACTTGGTTAGCACCAACTGGAGCACGAAGTAATTCACCCCGTGCTAGCGATTTAGTTAGTTTAATCATCATCTTTGGCGCATCTTTGCTAACTGCCTGCTTTCCCCAAACTACCAGTTGCGGCGCTGTAACATTAACTTCAGTTGGCAGGCCCCCCGTAACTTTTACACTTTGAGTATCCTCAGTTAGGACTAACTTTTGAGGTTGCATTTTTTGATTAACTAACCACTTGTACATTGCTTGGGTCACCGTAAACCGATTATCAGATTGGCCATTTGTATGGAGGACAACGGTAATTAGCTTTCGACCTTGGTAAGTGGCAGCTGAAGCCAAACAGTATCCCGCTGCACCCGAAGTCCCCGTCTTCAAACCAGTGTATTTAACCCCAGCAACCTGGTATGTTGCATCCATCAATAATTTATTTGTTGTGGGTAAGGTTCCCGACTTTCCGGTTAAAGTAAACGTCGATTGGCTTGCAATTTGGGCAAGCTCAGGCTCATCGTTAACCAATACTGAGGCAATTCTAGCCACATCAGATGCCGTCATCATATTTTCGGCGTTCTGTTTAACCCCCTTGACTTGCAAGGATTTTGGTAGATCACCATTTTGTAACCCAACGGCATTCACAATTGTAGCATCCGTTACCCCCAATTGCTTGGCCTTCTTTTGTAATTTCTGATTAAAAGTAGCTGTGCTATCGCCGGTTGCCCCAGCTAAAGCCAAAGTCGCCTCATCAGCTGATTTGATAAGGGCAGCCGTTACGAGTTCCTTGACTGAATAAGACTGACCAACTGTCAAACCAGCATTGGAGAACTCAGGGTTATTGGCCACTTCCCCAACCGCAGGAGTAATTTTAATCTTCGTTTGCCAACTCAATTGATGGTGTTTAATTTCATCTTGGATTACTAATACCGTTAGTAGTTTACTTAGCGAAGCAATCGGTAACTTTTGATTGGCGTTTTGTTGCTGTAAAATTTGGCCGGTTTGCGCATCAACCATCAAAGTCGCTTTCGCATTGAACTTAGTCGTCTGAGTTGCTGCCATTCCGGGAGTAATCCTAGTCATAAAAACTATTATGATTGTCAGAATGATTCCCAACACCTGTTTAATTTTTCTCATGTCAAACTCCTTAAATTAGCTTCATAGTAATTCTACACTGAGCATTTGATTAATTCAGTGCTTTGAAGAATATTAAAAGAGTCTTAATAAGCAGCTCAGTGGATAAAAAAGACCCTACTCCCAAAGGAATAAGGTCGCTTGTCGATTGCTTTCAAAGAAGCACCGAATAGTGTCGTATCGATATTCACGGACTCGAAACCCAAACTTTGGCCTTCATGATTGCTACTCACATCATATGTTGCAGTTAATTTCCGCAACACGTTTTTCGGCAAAAAACGCTGATTCAGCAGTCATTTAGAACCCCTCAAGATTTTTACGTGCAACACGCCATGCTTGTCTGTTGCAAAATTGTTGCAGCGTTTAGCTACAACTTATTTTTCCTAAACCAAGCCTTGTCTTGTCAAACTTTCTCCACAGTTAACGATTCTTTTCTAACGATATTTAAGCCATCTAGCGGACTTGAACCGCCGACCTCATCCTTACCATGGATGTGCTCTACCTAGCTGAGCTAAGATGGCATCCCTAGTATACCAGAATTTGACATTTTCATCGCGAAACAAACGAAAAAGAGGCCAAGGAAACCCTAGCCTCTCCAATCTAATTCTCATCCAATCCGTGAACTTGCCTAATCGCTATCCGCTCTCTTTCGTGAAGTAATGAAAAATGCATAAATATCGACTGTGCTGATTCATGTTGCTAGAATTCACTTCTTTTCTTACTTAGACAAGTCCTTTACGTAATAAGTTTCACGTGAAACGGTTTCACCGCAAAATTTCATTTAAAGCATTAAACGTCTCACTAGCTAATTGAGTATCCATCTGCGGAACCATGGTTAAGTGCCCTTCTAACAAACGATGATATAAATCTTCAGCTTGTTGTTTATGGCGCCGGTCCTGTTCACCACAGAAAATATCCGTTCGACACTGTACATGCATTAACTGGTTTGTTAGATCGCGGTCCACTGTTGACTTAACCAATTGACTTGTTGCGGCCTTATCTAAGGCTGTCGTTTTAAAGCTCCCCTTGCTCTTAAAACGAATCCCATTTGATAACACCAATCGCTTTTTCGCCTGGTACATGGGAGTAATTAACATCAAGCGGTCTAACCGTCCAAACTGAGTAGTTGCAACATTTAAAGCTAGAAATGCCCCAAAGCCATGGCCAACGAGGATCACTGGTTGTGGTAACTTACGCACTAAGCTAATCGTTGCTTCCGTTACTTGATCAAAATCTCCGCTTTCGCCGTTTAGCTCCCTGTAATCGGCAATTCTGAGTTCTCGATGGCCGACATTTAAGTGATGCCACCCTTCAAGTGGACTTGCTAAATCTGGTAATACTAATACCGTCCCCATCGGTCTCACCTACAGATCAATTTCAAGCATAATCGGAGCATGGTCCCGGCGTTCCCCGGTATCCACCATTGTAGAAGTCTTAACTTGATCCTTGAGGCGATCACTAACTAACCAATAGTCGATCCGCCACCCTGAGTTATTTTGTTTAGATGTGACCGCTCGTTGAGCCCACCAAGAGTAGGCCCCTGTCTTCTCTGGATTTAAATAGCGGAAAGTATCAGTAAAACCTGCATCTAAAAGCTTCGTAAAGTGTTCCCGTTCCTCATCAGTAAAGCCTGCAGAATGGTGATTATTACTTGGATGGGCCAAGTCAATTTCTTCGTGAGCCACATTGAAGTCCCCACTGGCAATCACCGGCTTGGTTTGATCCAATTGGTGCAAGTATTCACGGTAACAATCATCCCATATTTGCCGTTCAGCTAGCCGTTTTAAGCCACTACCGGAGTTTGGCGTATACACTTCCGTCAAGTAGAAGGTTGGAAATTCCAAAGTAATAATCCGCCCTTCTTGGTCCATCGGTTCTGGAGCACCAATTTCTGGGTAAGTCACCTTTGGATCATAGGTTTGCTTAACCAAGTACATCGTTCCGGCATATCCCTTCCGGGCTGGTTCAACCGAAGAACGCCAGAAAACCTGGTATTCAGGGAAGAAGTCTTTCAAGGCCGTTTCGTGTTTCTTAGTTGGACCATTCTTCGAAAGCTTTGTTTCTTGAATGGCAATTGCATCCGGCTGTTCAACCGCCATTTTCTTTAAAATTGTCCGGGTTTCTTCAGCCCGAACAGAGGCCCCCGTTAAAGCAGCATTGATTGAATCAATATTCCAAGAAATAAATTTCATTTTCCGAACCCCTTTTTGATTTACTATTGTCTAGTATACAAGAAAAGCACAGGAAAACGTTAAAAATCTCCCCCTTTAAAAAGAAAAAGGCAACTTGATTTTAATAATGAACATCAAGTTACCCCTTTGCAATTTTAATAATTAGATTTTATGGTAAATCATTACCGGCCGCGAAATAGAGATCATACCATTCTTGCTTGGTTAATTCAACGTCGCTTCCCTTAGCACTATCAAGAATGTGTTGTGGATTAACCGTCCCTAACAAAACTTGCATATGAGCTGGGTGCCGAAGAATCCATGCCACTGCAATGGCGTTCTTAGATACCTCATACTTATCAGCTAACTTAGCTAACAATTGATTTAATTCGGCGTAGTGTTCATCATCATTGATGAAAGTCCCGTTAAACATTCCCCATTGGAACGGTGACCAAGTTTGAATCGTCATCTTGTGAAGCCGAGCATATTCAATAATTCCGCCATCATGGTTAACAGAACGATCATCCGCCATATTCGTGTGAATTCCAAAGTCAACCATACCAGTATGAGCCAAACTAAATTGAACTTGGTTGATCAACAACGGTTGGCGAACCCCACTTTGTAAAAATTCGATTTGCCGCGGGTTAAAGTTCGATACCCCAAAGTGGCGTACCTTCCCACTGGTTTCCAATTCATCAAAGGCAGCGGCTACATCATCCAGTTCCATTAATGGATCTGGCCGGTGAAGCAAGAAAACATCTAGGTAATCAATATCCATCCGCTTCAAAATCCCATCGACCGCTTCAATGATATGATCCTTTGAGAAATCATAGCGTTGACCAAAAGCAAAGTCCCCATGTGAACGCGCTGGATCAAGAACAATTCCACCCTTGGATTGAATGAAGAATTGATCCCGACTAATTCCGGCTTCCTTTATTGCGGCTCCAAAGTGTTCTTCAGAGAGACCGTTTCCATAAATATCAGCAGAATCAATATAGTTGATCCCCGCTTCTAAAGCAGCGTTTAAAGCGGCAGCGGTTTGCTTGATATCAAGGGTTGCCATCCGCATCGTTCCTAATGCAACACTAGAAGTAGTCCAGTTCGTTCCACCAATCTTAACTTGTCTCATAATGCGCCTTCCTTTCACTTTAACTGTGTCTCTTACTATAAGTATGCAACGCAAAAAAAGCAACCGCTTTCCGGTTGCTTTAACTTAATTTTATTTACATAATATGTTGCCGTGAATAAGCAAAATAGAAGATTACTCCAAAAGCAAGCCAAGCTAAGTAAGTTAGCCAAGCATCCAAACTTATATTGAATAACAGCGTGATACAAATAATCACCGAAAGAATCGGAATAATATTTCCAAACGGCACCTTAAATGGATGCTCTAAGTTTGGGTGTTGTTTACGCAATAGGATAACAACTAATGAAATCAAGGCAAAGACCGTCAAGGAACCAACGTTAGCAATCAAAGCAAGGTTCCGCAAGTTAACAAAACCAGCTAGAATCGCAGCCATAATCCCATTGATCCAAAGAGCCCGGTTTGGGCTTTGGTGCTTAGCACTAACCTTGGCCCATGATGATGGTAAAAAGTTACTCCGGCTCATCGCCATTGTAACGTTCGCTCCCGCGTAGACAAAAGCATAAACCACGGCCATAATTCCAAGAATCGCCCCAGCTGAAACAATTTCTGCCGTAACGGTGTGCCCTTTAATCAAAAGAACGGTTGCCATTGCTTCGGAAACGTTCAAGTCCTTGTAGGTAACCACTCCGGTCATTACCAAACTAACAATCACGTAAAGCGTCGTAGATACAATCAAGGAAATGATAATTGCCCGGGGGAGGTTCTTTTGGACGTGTTTGGCATCTTCCGCTGAAGTGGCTAAAGCATCAAAACCTAGGAAAGTAAAGAAGACCGCCGAGGCCCCAGACATTACTCCACTAGTACCATATGGTAAGAAGGGGTGCCAATGGGCTGCATTAACATCTCGAACACTAACAACGATGAAAAGTAAGATAATCGCTACTTTCACGACCACCAAGACATTGTTTAAAAACTTACTCTCGCTAGTCCCTCGTGTCAAAATAAAGGTAATCAGCAGGGTCATTAGCAGGGCTGGTAAGTTAACCAGGCCCCCACTGGCTGGATTGTTTAAGAAGGCATGGGGAAGATGAATACCAATTTCTTCAAGGAAGGATTGGAAATACCCGGTCCACCCGTTTGCTACCGTAGCCGTCGTGGTGATATAAACTCCAATTAAGGTCCAGCCAGCCAAGAAGCCCATAAATTGACCCATGGTAACCCAAGCGTAAATATAAGCACTCCCCGAATTTGGAATGGTTGTTGATAACTCAGCATAGCACATTCCGATTAAGCCACTCGCCAAAGCAGCAATTAAGAAGGAAAAGACCACCCCAGGACCAGCATCAGTCGCCGCGACTACCCCGGTTAAAACCAGGATTCCAGTCCCAATCATTGCCCCAATTCCTAAAACGGATAAATCAAAAAGGCTTAACGTTCGCTCCTCCTCCGGTTTAGCACTAATGCTCCGCAGAAGTTGACTAATATCAACTTTATTATTCATAAATTTCTCTCTTTCTAGCCATTTCCCGGTAACGGTAATTTTAGCTTTCTAGCTAATTTTCTTCTTGTGTTATCGGAAATTAAATTGTGAATTTACAACCCCGATCAGATCTGGGGGTTATTATTTTTAATGTAATTAAGCGTAGCATGTGAAAACCTGAAGCGCAAATCTCTTGGTTTAAGCACAAAAAGCGACCAAAGTAACAAAAATAAAGCAGAATAGCAAATTAGCCTCGTTAGATTCACTATCCCACTTTATTTATGTTTAATAATTGAACTTTTGCTTAATTTTGTTAAGGCGGTCGTTTCACATGAAACTTACTCTCGCCACCATGAATCTTACTCTTGACGTAATAATAGATCGACGACTTCCCGCCGTGGAATCTTACCAAAGTATGCACTAAGATCTAGATCTACCAAAGCTTCCTCAACACTTTCCCGATCATAACGGACCCCGATTAAGCGTTCTTCAAATTCTTGAACGTTAACTTGGCCAAAGAAATCACCGAAAGTCTTTAAATAGGTAATCTTTCCGCCTTCAATTTGCAGCCGGAAATCAATCGTCCCCTGGGTGAAATGTTGCCGATGTTGAATTGCGGCAACTGGCGATTTGCCATACACCCAGTCCCAGTTTGAGAATAAGCGTTGATTTAAGTCATCAACAGCTTGCTTCGTGGCGTCATCGAGTTCGTATTCCGTGGCTTGAGCTAAATCATTGACCCCTAAAATCTTCTTTGCCAAGGTATCCCGAAATTCTTCAATCGTTAGGTTTTGGTATTCAGAAGCGAAGTGCGGTTTCAAATTGGTGACCCGAGAATGGACTGACTTAATCCCCTTTGCTGCGATTTTATCCTTTGGAACCGTCAAGGCATGACTAATCACATCTAAATCAACATCATACATTAACGTCCCGTGAGAGAACATCCGCCCGTGCTCAAGCCGCATCGCATTTCCAGAGAACTTTTGACCCTCAATTTGCAAGTCATTCCGACCAACTAACTCAGCTTTTGTTGCTCCCATTTCATGTAAGGCATCTAAGACTGGCGTCGTAAACTTAGCAAAGTTTCCGTTGGAATTTCCATCATCCTTAGTAATAAAGGAGAAGCTGACATTCCCAAGATCATCAAAGACGGCGCCACCACCGGAAGTCCGCCGCGTCACGATAATATCATGTTGTTTTACGTAATCGAGATTAACTTCATCGTAAGCATTTTGATTCCGGCCCAAAATAATGCATGGCGAATTAATGTAGAAATAAAGGATTGGTTCACTCAGATCAGCGTGTTCCATCAAAATTGTTTCTAAAGCTAAATTATAGCGAATATCACGACTATCAGTTACTAAGTACTTCACGATTAGACCTCCTCAAATTCATCAACCAACTTTATCGTTACGTTTAGACTAGCCCCTAATAATTTAGCCATTGGGCAACGCTTTTCTGATTTTTCAAGAATTGCTTGTACCGTTGCACGATCTACCTGTGGAATTTTTACATAGGCAGTTAGCCAAAATTGGTATCCCAGCGTATCTGGTCCCATTTCACTTTTTACCCGTACCACGCTTTGGTGATCAAAGCCCCGCCGCTTCTCTTCCGCTTCAATTGTCGCATTGAGGCAAGTCGCAAAGGCTAAGCCAACTAATTGTTCAGGATTGGTTCCGGCAACCGCCTTTAAAGGACTACTAACTTGGACCTGTAATTCACCATCTAAGCTTCCCGTTGGTCCTTGAATTCCAGTCGCATTTTCAACCCAAGTGGTGTACTTAACTTCTTTTTCCATCTCCACGGTCTCACTTTCTGACTTTTTGTTAGCGTTATCATCATTATAGACTTCTTAATTAATCCGTACAGCCTTTTTTGAAACATTTTTCCTTATTTTGTCCAAAAAGTAAGTTAGTTGACAAATGAACTAACCTTTTTACCATTGTTTTTATTCTTTTGATCAGCTTCGATAAAACTCAATCGATAACCATTAAGAGCTTTTTTGCACAAAGTTTCCAGAAATGGTCTAGTAATAAAAGCGGCTTTAAAATAGTCACAAGTTGACCCTTATCTTGTGAAAGGTTTCTCAATAACAATATTTATTGGATCACAAACCACTTGATCTAGTTGTGAAAAGATGTATAATAATAACCGTTAGCGAATGTTAAATGTTTCACATTTAAGGAGGGACTTATTTATGTCTGACGAAAAACGTGTTGCTGTTGTTACCGGTGGTGAACGTGGTATTGGTCGTGGAATTACTAACCGCTTGCTCAAGGATGGTTACTATGTCGTAATTGCTAACCGAAACGAAGAAACCGGAAAGCAAGCCGTTACTGAATTAGAAGCTGCTGGTTACCAAGGCAAAGTGGTTTCTGTTGCCGGTGACGTTAGCGAAAAGGCAAGCCACGAAAAGTTTGTTCAAGCTGCCGTTGATAACTTTGGTCGCTTAGATACCTACGTTAACAACGCTGGGATCGCCCAAATCAAGCTCCTCCAAGACGAAACCAAGGAAGACATGGACGAAATCTTCCAAACCAACGTTTACTCCATCCTTTTCGGGATTCAAGCTGCCACGGCCCAATTCCGCAAGCAAGCTGATGGTGACAAGATTCGGAAGATCATTAACGCTTCATCCATCGCTGGTCACGTTGCCTTTGACATGCTCGGGGCTTATTCTGCAACTAAGTTTGCCATCCGAGGCTTAACCCAAGCTGCTGCTAAGGAACTTGGCCGGGATAAAATCACGGTTAACGCTTACTGCCCAGGAATTGTTGGCACTGACATGTGGGATTACATCGATGAAAAGATGGTTGACGCTTGGGGTGGTGAAAAAGGCCAGTATCTCAAGAAGTATTCCGGCTTAATCACGATGGGCAAGGTTGAAACTGCCGACGACGTTGCTGGTTACGTTTCTTACTTAGCTTCTAAGGATTCTGACTACATGACTGGTCAAGCTGTCCAAATCGATGGAGGGATCCAATTTATCTAAGCGGTAGCGAGAAAACCTCCTCTTAGGTCGTGTTTTTCGACCTAAGTTTCCATATAATATCCGAAGTCAAAAAAGGTCGGGAAGAAACTATCTTCCCGACCTTTTTTACATACCAATTTTTCTAGTAGGTTCCCCTACTGCTTTTCATCAATCTTAATTGAATGACTAACTGGTCGCCCCTTTAACTGGGTAGCTGCGACGAAGGTAATGATAATCAAAACAATCGTAAAGTAGAAACCAACGTGAGCTCCAGCAGTAAAACGAGCCGCTGCTGAACCAGTCGCCTCGTGGCGTCCAATTTCCAAGCAAGAAGTTGCCAAGGCCGTTGCTAGGGCCCCGATAACTTGTTGGATGGTGTTTAAGATGGTTGAACCATCTCCTGCTTCCCGACCGCTCAAAGCGTTCAAAGCTGAAGTTTGCGAAGGTGACATTGCTAGTGGTGCCCCGATCATTAAGATAACGTGAGCGGCGATAATGTAAGCCATCGTAGCGTGATCAGAAGCCAAGGCTAACATCAAAGCCCCGACGAAGGCAACTACTAACCCAATCATAGCTGGCTTCTTTGCTCCGACATTATCGTACATCCGCCCCGCAACGGCTGAGGTAATCGCGTTAACAACCCCACCAGGTAACATAATAACCCCAGTTAAGGCCACCGCAATTCCAACCCCATTTTGAATGTATTGAGGCATCAAGTACATCGCTGAAAGAATAATCCCAAAGTCTAACATAACCACTAAGGTTCCGACCGTAAAGTCCTTGTTCTTAAGCACCCTTAAGTTCAAAATTGGGTTTTCAAGTTTTAATTGCCGGTGAGTATATAAGCCAAGATCCACAATTCCGATTAACAAACTAACAATTACTTGCCAGCTTCCCCAACCATAACGACTTGCTAAACTAGCCCCAGCAACAATCCCGGAAAAACCGATAATCGATTCTAAAATCGAAAGGACATCGACTTTTGGCCGCGTTAAGCGACCAACATTTTCCAGTTCAAAAATCGCAAAAATCAGCGCTAACACTAAGAAAGGAATAAAGAACCAGAAAATCCACCGCCAGGAAGCCATCCCTAAGATCACCCCAGTTAAAGTTGGCCCAATGGCAGGGGCAAACATGATGACCAAGGCCATCATCCCATTAACGGCCCCTAACTTTTCTGGTGGAAAAATTTGCATCGCCACCGCAAACATCAACGGCAAAATCAACCCGGTCCCAATCCCCTGGATCATCCGACCGGTTAATAATACCCCAAAACTTGGTGCTAAAGCCGAAATTGCACTCCCCAAAATGAAGATTAGCAGGGCAAAAATAACAATCTTCCGCGTTGAGAACCACTTGGTAATAATTGATGACAAAGGCATGATAATCCCAATCACAAGCATGTATCCCGTAACTAACCATTGCAGGGTCGCTGGTGAAAGCCCAAAGGCTAAACTTAATTTTGGTAAAGCAATATTCAAGGACGTTTCGGAGAACATCCCAACAAAGGCTCCTAGTAACATAGAAACCATCGCTAACTTCGGGTGATTAACCCGTTGAATATGATGGCTTACCGGTTGAGTTTGTGCATTATCCATATATATTTTTCACTCCTTCTCTCTGTTCACAATTGATTACCTTACCAAAATTTTTTAGTTGATGTAAGTAAAAATTTAATTATACCGAATAACAAGTTTGCGAAAGCGGAATCAAAATAACAGTGAAGGAGAAATAAAAAAGATAGTGAGCAGGATCCCACCTGTTCACTAGCTTTTACTTTTTAGGAAGTAGCACACATCGGCATTTCTATCCAATCCAACCAAATACCTTTGCAACTAGCTTTTGCAACTTGCTTTGGTGATGACTATCACTTTCCCAACCACTCTTTGTCGTTGGGTTTTTGGCACTAACTGAATGCAATTTTACTTTTTTAGTGTTAACGACTTGGGCCTTGGCAACCGTCATCTTAATGACATTCCCGTTATTATCGTAAGCAACATTGTTTTTGACTTTCCAGCCATCGACAATCTTCCCAGTATTGTCAACTACCCGATTATCAACAATCCGGTAACCATTTGCAATCGCTTCAGCTTGTGATTGTTCAGCTTGAACTCTTGCTGGATGGGTGATAATTGTCTTTGGTGTCGTTGACGGTGTTGCTACTGGCTTTGACGTTGAATTGTCAGTTGACTGATTATTGGTTGAAGCTATCTGACCAGCTTCTAGCGCTGCTAATTCCGTTTCTAATTGGTTTAAAGTAGCTTGATCAGCTTCCAAGGTTTCCTTGGCGGTTACTAAGGTTACTTTTAAAGTCTTTGCCTCATCCGAATTAGCATCCAAATTAGCCAATTGCGTCTTAATTTGGTCCACCTGGTCATTGTCTGATTGAACTTTTAGCGCCGCCGCCCGGACCGCCGCTTGTTTCGTTGCTAGTTGACTCGCTGAAACCGAATTCGTTGTTGTGCTTTTTGTTGGTGCCGTACTAGTAGTTACCGCCGTCCCCGTATCGGCATGGACCCCACTATTAGTGGAAATCACCCCAGTTGCTGCAAAGGTACCTGCTACAACAGTGACAACTAACCGTTTAATGCTTCCTTTCATTTCGTTCATCCCCACAAAATTTCATAGTATCCTTTTAACATCCTTGTCATTATACACTTTTTAGATGACAATTGGTTTACGTGAACTACTCGGCCATAAATGACCGAGCTTCTGGATCGAAAGGCAACGGTGTGCCTCTTGATCTGAAAATCGTTTAGGCAATGGAGAATCAAGTTACGCTTGATTCTCGAACAGTTAAAAC
>DHKFI23501__coassemble_537_pt1 | contig 79749 bp, 74 predicted proteins | sample DHKFI23501__metabat2_high_PE_018 | metagenome-assembled genome bin DHKFI23501 | reverse complement strand
GTAGCTGGACTGAAGAAGTTGGCCCACGCCTGCTTATAACAAGAAGTTAAGGTAACGTAATGCTTATTTTTAAAACGACCCGGATGCATCCCACCCCGGTGATCAATTCGGACGAGGTAGTGCCGCAAGATATCAAAAAATTGCTTTAGCGTCCCACTTTCTTGCCCCCAGTAAGTCGGGGTGGCGATGACCCAAACGTCGCTTTTAATTAAAAGCTGAACCAGTTTCCCCAAATCCCGGTTTGGATGCTGGGGCCCAGCGGGATGGAGATTAAAGTCATTTAGGTTGATCGTAACTGCCGTATTTGGGGCTTTTACATTATCCATTACCGTCGCTAACATTTGCGCCGTAATGCCTTCTGGATTAGTACCAGCAAAAATTCCTAAAACTTGAATACGATCACAACCTTCTTAATTAAGTTAAATCCACTATACCATAGATTGAAAACGCTAATTGAGTTTGATTCTTATCAAGACGAAATTTAGTTATAAGGTAGGCCTGCCAAATAAGCACGCAAAAAACCGCCAAGCATGACGAGATCATTGCTTAGCGGTTTTATCAAGATTTATTTTTCTTTAAGGTATTTACTACGGACCAGTAATTCCCGGGATTGCTGGTCCATTGGTCGGTAACCCTTCGTAAAGAGGTGGCGGAAATACATCATGTTGTAAATGAAGGTAAATAAGACGGCCGGCCACGGGAAAGTTAAGAGGTCCCCAAGGTGAAACATCAGGGCAAAGAGGACGTAAATCGCATCCCAAACTAGCATCAAAGCAAAGTTGTACCAGTCGCCGCGAAAGACAGCCGGGAGGGGGCCGAACCAAAACGTGGTCCAAGAAATCCCGACCTTGGCAATCCGAATATCGCCCGCATCGTTAATTACCTTAGCGTAATTCGGTGGGACAGGAAGATTCTTTAAGAAATCTTGGTTGTTATTTTGATTACCAAATGGGTTTTGCACTGGTTAGCCTCCTTGATTAAACGTATTTGTAACCAATTAAGTGTAACATAGGTTTGGGGATAGGAGCGAGCAATCTTACTTAATGGAAAATTTTGCGTGTAAAATTGAGAAAATATGCTATAGCTTTTAGCTATATTCATGAATTTAATGAATAAGAAACTGATTCAATGAAAAGCCTAGTTTCTAAACCGATTTACCAATTTTTTGGAATAAAAATTAAGAAAAATGTTGACAAAGATTAGAAAATGATGATAGAATTTTGACAATCAAATGAGCGAAGTAAACATTTAGAAAAGCAGAGTAACTGATGGCGGTTATCACAGAGAGCTCTTGGCTGGTGAAAAAGAGTTAACCTAAGTTAGTGAAGATGGGCTTGGAATGGCACTGGCGATTCGTTAGTCAGTGACGGGGTTGCACCCGTTACCAATGCAGGGTTATTCAAGAGAGTAACTCAGCAAGATTTCACTTGTGAGGGTGGAATGAATCTAAGGTGGTAACACGAGCAATCGTCCTTGATCGAAGAAAACTTCGGTTAAGGGCGATTTTTTGTTTTTTCGCTTATGTCGTCAAGATGAAAAAAGAAAGGAAGTTATCATTATGCGGAAGAAGAAACAAAAACGGTTGGTTATCTGGTTGGTTTTAGCGGTTGTTGTCGTTGTTGGTGCGATCTTTAGTTTTGGCCTTACCGGGCAGAAACAAAACAAGACGGTGACGGTAGGGGTGGTTAGCCCAAGTACTGCTGACGAAAAGATTTGGAATCAAGTTGCCAAAACGGCAAAGGATAAGTATGGAGTTACGGTTAAGACAAAGACCTTCACCGACTACACTCAACCCAACAAGGCCTTGGCGAATGGTTCGATTGATCTAAACGCCTTCCAACACTACGCTTTCTTAGGTGCTTGGAACAAGGCAAATAAGGGAAGCCTGGTTGCCATTGGTAAGACGTTTATTACTCCAATCCACCTTTACTCTAACAAGTACAAGAATATCAAGGATTTACCGGACGGAGCGACAATCGCCGTTCCAAACGATACTTCGAATGAAAGCCGGGCCCTCTTCGTCTTGAAGAATGCTGGTTTGATCACCTTAAAGAAGTCGGCTGGAACTTTAGCAACGGTTGCGGATATCAAGAGTAACCCCCACAACTTAAAGATTAAGGAATTGGCGGCTGAACAAACGGCCCGGTCACTTGATGATGTTGACGCGGCGGTTGTAAACACTAACTATGCGGTGGCCGCAAAGTTGGCTGATAACAAGATTCTTTACACGGAACCAGTTAACAAGGATTCGCAACAATGGATCAACATTATCGTAGCAAACAAGAAGGACAAGAATAAGGAAGCTTACCAAGACGTGGTAAAGGCTTACCAAACGACGCAAGTTAAGCACTTGATCCAAAAGTACTACGGAGATAAGGAAATCGCTGCTTGGGATTTGAAGTTGAAGTAATTTACACGGAGGGATAACTATGTCACACATCATTGATCTGGATCACGTTTCGGTAACTTTCGGTGATCTCCACGCCGTTTCAGACGTGACCATTAAAGTCGATAAAGGCGATGTTTACGGGGTCGTTGGTTATTCCGGGGCGGGGAAATCTACCTTGGTGCGGACAATTAACCTCCTCCAATTACCAACGAGTGGAACGATTGAAATTGCTGGTACAACCTTCTTTAAAGACGGTGCTGCTCAAATTTCAGGCAAAGAACTTCAAGCTAAGCGGCGGAACATCGGGATGATTTTCCAACACTTTAACCTCTTAAACGAAACAACGGTCATTGAAAACGTTGCTTTTGCCTTAAAGCACAGCGACCTTGACGATGACGCCATTGAAAAGAAATGCTACGAACTCTTAGACTTAGTTGGTCTCAAGGATAAGGCGGAAAACTATCCGGTTCAACTTTCTGGTGGGGAACAACAACGGGTTGCGATTGCCCGGGCGTTAGCCAATGATCCGGAAATCTTAATTTCAGACGAAGCCACTTCCGCCCTCGACCCACAAAACACTAACCAAATTTTGGACCTCTTAAAACGATTGAATAAGAAATTAGGCTTAACGATCATCTTAATTACTCACGAAATGGATGCAGTTAAGAAGGTCGCCAATAAAATCGCCGTCATGGAGCACGGGAAGGTAGTCGAACAAGGCAACCTCCGGGACGTCTACCTCCGACCACAAGCGGAATTAACCCGTCAATTCGTCGGCGGTTCCTTAGCCGCTGCCGATACTCTCCGTTCTTTCAATTTAGGTGGATTGAACGATAACGAACAACTTTACCAAGTGGTCTTTAGTGCTACTAACGTTACGAAGTCGATCATCCTTGAATTATACAAGCAAGTTGGCGTTGATGTTTCGATGCTTTATGGAAATATTGAAGTGCTCGGGGATGAACCCGTTGGGACGATGTTTATCCTGGTTACCGGGACCCCAGAACAACAAGCTAAAGTTACGGAACTATTGAAGAGTTTTAATGTTGAAGTTAGTCAGGTTGATGGAGGAATCTTAGCATGAGCGAGTTAATTTCAAAATATTTACCAAACGTTACCAGCCTAGGTTGGACTGGTGATAGTGGTTGGGGCACGGCGATTTTTCAAACCATTTTTATGACCTTTTGGCCAGCGGTTGTTGTCGGGATCTTAGGGCTAGTCTTTGGCCTCGCCCTGGTGTTAACTAAAGACGGGGGGATTTTAGCCAACCGGGTTTGGTTTAACATCTGCGATAAGATTGTTTCCTTCTTCCGGGCGATTCCGTTCATTATCTTGTTAGCCTTTATTGCCCCCTTTACCCAATTGATTGTCGGTACCCAAATTGGGACAACGGCCGCTCTTGTTCCGCTTTCCTTAGGGGTCTTTCCTTTTTTTGCCCGCCAAGTTGAAGTGGCCTTAGAAAGTGTTGATCGCGGTAAGGTTGAAGCTGCTCAAGCCCTTGGTTCTACCAATTGGGATATTATCTTTGATGTTTACCTAAGTGAGGCGCGGGCGGAACTCGTCCGGGTTTCAACAGTAACTTTGATCAGTTTGATTGGTTTAACCGCCATGGCCGGAGCGATCGGGGCTGGTGGTCTTGGGAACACCGCAATCGCCTACGGGTACAACCGGTTTAATAACGATGTGACGGTGGTTGCCACCCTCTTGGTTTTGATCTTGGTTTTGATTGTCCAATTAGTTGGGGACTGGTTAGCCAAGAAATTGAACCATCAAGTTCGGTAGAGCAAATAACATGAAATATTAAAGAGGGCAGGAATAATTAGGGCCACTAACTTAATAGCTAGAACGAACACAACTTTGAGAGCATTTCTATTACTCAGATATTGTGGTGAAAAGCAGTAGCTGAATGGTAGTTGCTTGCACCAACCTTATTCAGCTTTGCGTGGGTTTGCGAACGCCAAACAAGTTGGCTGGTTTGCGCCAACATTCCCTGGCCAATGGTTGCGACGTTATACTAAAGGGAGGATCAGCATGGAAAAAACTGAGAAATTGAAGATCTTAACGGACTTAATTGCTATTCCGACGGTTAACCAAAACGAAGCGGCGGTTGCTAATTACCTTCAGGATTTATTCCAAGCTCATGGCCTTACGGCTACAGTTGATGAATTCACTCCGGGACGAGCGAATTTAATTTTAGAAGTTGGTGCAGGCGATCACGTTCTCGGCATAACTGGTCATATGGATACCGTTGCCGTTGGTGAAGAAAAGTTCTGGCAGCATCCGCCGTTTGAAGCCGCAATCGATGGTGATCGGATTTATGGGCGAGGGGCTGCTGATATGAAAAGTGGTTTGGCCGCTCAGGCAATTGCCCTAATCGAATTACATGAAGCAGATTTGCTCCATGGGCGGGTTCGTTTTCTTGCGACTGCCGGTGAAGAGTTGGGGACTCCTGGCGCTAATCGGCTCTTAGAACAAGGACAGGCGGATGACTTGGATGCTTTGTTGGTTGGGGAAGCAACTGGTGGGGATGTCATTTATGCCCATGCTGGAAGCATTAACTACCGCCTAGCAAGCACTGGGAAAGCAGCGCACTCTTCAACTCCGGAGGTGGGGGTGAATGCCTTAACACCGCTGGTTAAATTTTATCAAGAAGAGGCGAAATTGTTTCAGAATCTCCCCCAAGATCCAATTTTGGGCCCAGTAAAACACAGTGTGACCGTGATTAAGGGTGGCGATCAGGTTAATTCAATTCCGGCGCAAGCAGAATTAATGGGCAATGTTCGTCCGACTAAGGTAGTACCAAACACCGAGGTAATTGAATGGTTGCAACAGTTAGTTGCCCATTTAAAAGACGATTTCCCGGGAAATAAACTTGAGTTAACCATTATTCATGATTTTTATCCGGTTAGTACCGCTCCTCAAGACGAGTTTATCCAAACCGTCTTAACCGCAAGCCAGCAATGTTTTGGCGAAATCAGAGAGCGGCCGCTTCCCCAATTAAGGACCATTAACGGCGCAACTGATGCTAGTGTCTTCACTAAGGCAAATCCTGAGTTACCCGTCGCTGTTTTGGGTCCCGATGCCTGGGAAAGCTCCCACCAAGTTGATGAATTTACAACGATTAGTTCATATCTAGCAACGATTGAAACTTATAAACGAGTTATAGAAAAAGGCCTTCGATGAGAAGAAAAAAACGTCGTGAAAGCTGGTTTTAGCCGGGTTTCACGACGTTTTCTTTTATCCAGAGCATAATTTTGTAAGTGAGACTTGCTTAGCAGTATCCAAATGGGAGCAAGGAATTAGTTCTCGTACCTTCGAAGATTACACGGAAACTACGGTCGAGGCAGTAGCCAAGTGAATATTGGCATCCCGCCAGTCGGCACGATCCTGCTTGGTCTTGCGTGGGCGCACAAACGCCAAGTAAGTAAGTTGGTTCGCTCAAACCACGAAAGCACGATTCTTGCAAGGCAATTTTCGTCCGCTTGATCCTGGTCAAGCCGTCGAGCAGGTTTTCTTCTGACCTCTTTACTTAGTGCCTGTTTGGTGATCCTTAATGAAGGTTTGTAGCCGTTGGATGGCGGCTTTAAGAGTAGTCAAATCAGTCCCATAACTTAACCGCACGTGGCCGTCCATACCAAAAGCCTTCCCGGGAACGAGGGCGACATGGGCTTCTTGTAAAACAGCGGCGACAAAGTCATCGGTAGAAGCAAATCCCGTTGCTTTGACGGCTTCACTAACATCGGGGAAGAGGTAGAAAGCCCCACTTGGTTTAGTAGCGAGCGAAATACCAGGAAGATCATTAATTAATGGGAAAATCGTGTTTAACCGTTCTTCATAGACTTGGCGCATTTCTGCGACGCAAGTTTGATTGCCCGTCATGGCAGCCAAGGCCGCATATTGACTGGCGGCGTTGAGGTTCCCGGTGGTGTTGCCGATAAAGTTCCCCAGTCGTTGGATTAGTTCTGCATTGGCGATTACGTAACCAACCCGCCAACCGGTCATCGCATAGGCCTTGGAGAAACCATTCACCAAGATGGTGTGGTCTTTAATTGCTGGTGTCAGATCCAAGAGGGAGGTGAAGGTGGTACCATTGTAAACCAAGGCGCCATACATATCATCGGTAATAATCGTTAAGTCTTTAGCAACTGCCCATTCCCCAAGGGCGAGAAGTTCAGCCTTGGAGTAGACTTCGCCAGTGGGGTTGTTAGGAGAGTTAAGGATCAAAACCTTGGTTTTAGGGGTCCAAACTGCTTCTAGGTCCGCTGGGGTAACTTTTAATTGGCCGGCTGGAGGGGTCGCGAAAACGGGGGTTCCACCAGCTAATTTAACTTGTTCGGAATAGCTGACCCAGGCAGGAAGGGGGATTAGAACTTCGTCGCCAGGATTCAAGAGGACCTGACTTAAAGCGTATAAGGCAAACTTACCCCCAACGGTCATGACGACGTTTTCAGCAGTAAAGTTGGTCCCATGTTGTTGGTTATTAAAATCAGCAACGGCTTCCCGAAGAGGTAAAATCCCGGTCGCTGCCGTGTAGGAATCAGCTTGGTTATCATTAATGGCGGTAATGGCGGCTTGATGAATATGAGCGGGGGTATTAAAATCCGGTTCCCCAACGGTAAGATTCAAAACATCAATTCCTTGCGCTTGCATGGCTTTTGCTTTAGCGGATAAAGCGAGGGTGGCTGATGGTTGTACATTTAAAATACGTTGTGAAAACTGCATGTTAAACTCCCCTTTTTTCTGAATGATTTGCGTCGAACTAGAGAAATTGTATCATGATTTACAACCATTTGTGGAAAATGGATTAAAAAATAGTAAGGAAAAACGATTAAAGGCGAATGATCATGCGACGAAGTTTGCGAGGAGTTGATAAAGTTCAGGAAGTTCACGGTCAACCCGAAGCAAGCGCCCATCCTTCGTAAAACAATGTTCCGATTCACCAAGGCATACCAAGTTCCCTTCGCAGGTCATTTCATAACCCAAAGTTAATTTAACGCGGTCAAGGTGCTTAACCGTCAATTTAATATCAACTTGGTCACCAAAAGTTGTGGTTTGCTTATACCGGCAGTTAACGCTAACCACGGGAGAAATGATGCCAGTCTGTTCTAATTGACCGTAGTCCCAACCAATCACCGCAAAAAAGCGGGTTCGAGCTTCTTCCATCCACCGGACATAGTTAGAATGGTGGGTGATCCCCATCCGGTCAGTTTCGTAATATTCGACTTGGTGGGTGTAGAATTGCGCCGGATTTTCAATTTGAATCTGGGTTAAGTCAACCTCAGCTAATTTAGCCAGGACAGGTTTAGCGGCCGGAAGCCAATTCAGTTCGGCTAGTTCGTTCGGAGTTCCCCAGCGAAGTTCCGTGTGCGCGTTTGCTTTGAGCTCGGTATTGGTTAGGCGTGCATAGAAGATTTGCATATGAACTTCGCCCCACGGATATTGGTGGACCACAGTGGGGAGGACCCGTTCTCCAACCATCGAGTTGCTGCCGAGTTCCTCCTCTAACTCACGTTGAAGGGACACCCGGGGGTCTTCACCAGCTTGGATTTTTCCTCCTGGTAATTCCCAAGCGCCGGAACCTAAGCGACCGCCTTCCCGTTTTCCAGCCAAGATTTGATCGTCCTTAATGATAACTGCGGCTGCCACATTGATTTGCTTCATGATAAAAGCCTTCTTTCGTTAATTTCCTTTAGGATACCAGAAAATTAGTAATTGGGATCCATTGAATATTGATTAATTTTTAACGGTGCGATTTTTTCGTTGCGACTTTGCAACGAAAGCCAATTTGGGGATTAGTAATGTAGGAATTGATAATCCTTAGACATTGAGAAGTGAATCAATGGTTTTCTTCAACCAGTTCTGTACTATCACTTAGAAATTAATCAACCAGACCAAATAACTACGCTAACGGTCTTCAAAGGGACTGATTCCCCATATCGATAGCTTATAAACGAGATGATTCCGCTTCAATCGAAGTTAGTTCGTTTAATGATGTTTGACCGGAAATCCTGTGATTTTAGTCATGGAAAGGGGCGGAGTACAAAATGCCAATTAAAATCAGTAAATGCTTTTAATTTCAATTAGATTAGGATGATTAGCATTGAATTAAAAATCGCTAATTTTAATGGTTGACTATCTCCTGAAACCATGGTTTAATAACATCAACTTAATTAAAGTTTTCTAATGATTCCGTGGAGTCAAGTAGGAGTTTCGTTCCCTGGCCAAGAGAGTTGGTGGTGCTGAGAACCAACGTAAAGCGTAACTGCGAATTACGCTCCATCCCAATAAAGAATCGCGGTCGGCCGCTGTATTGGCTAAGAGGTATGGGTAACCATACGAAACTGGGTGGTACCACGGAATCATTCGTCCCTCATCTGAGTAATTCAGGTGGGGGATTTTTTTATTTACAACGTTAAAAAAGAGAGGGGTAATTTTTATGCAAAAGGAGTGTTGGAGCGGACGAATTAGTGGTCGAAATCGATATTATTGCGGGGAATAATTGGCGGTCACTGATTACTAAAAGGAGAAAAATAGGATGAGTAAGTTAAAAAATCGGGTCGAACCCGTCTTTAGTTTCACGGAAAGTGTCATTGTTTTAATTGTTATTTTGAGTTTGCTGGGCTTCTTGATTATCATCGAGCACCAAGAACCACAAGCTCCACTACTAATTGCTTTTGTTCTCTTAATGCTCTACGGCCGCATCCGGGGCTTTAAGTGGTCAACGATCATGGACGGGATGCGGACTGGGCTCCGGGCCGGGGTCGATCCGCTAGTGATTTTCTTGACGATCGGGGTCTTAATCGCCACTTGGATTTTCTCCGGGACGATCCCAACAATTATGTACTTTGGTTTTAAGATCATTTCGGTGAAGTTCTTCTTGCCAACGGTCTTTCTAGTTTGTACCTTAGTTGCCATTGCCTGTGGGAGTTCCTTTACCAGTGTTTCCACGATGGGGATTGCTTTTATCGGGATTGCGGCAATTTTGCACATTAACCTTGGTTTAGCGGCCGGGGCGATTGTTTCCGGGGCTTTCTGTGGGGCGAATATTTCGCCGCTTTCCGGGACAACAAACTTGGCGGCTTCGACTGGGCAAATTGATATCTACCGTCACATTCGGGCCTTACTCTGGACGGATTTGCCAGCCTGGGCAGTTTCGCTAGTCTTCTTTACGGTTACCGGTTTGAATGCTAAGACGGCAAGTCTGGCTGCCATTCACAAGATGATGCAAGGCTTGAACCAAGGTTTTTGGATTTCACCAATTACTTTATTACCAGTTTTGCTGCTGATCATTTTAGCCTTCTTTAAAGTCCCGGCGATTCCTTCCTTGGGGTTAGGGGCCATGTTTGCGATTGCTTTAGGTTGGTTACACGATCCAACGACGACGATTAGTAAGATTAGTAACTTAATTATGAATGGTTACGTTGCCCACACCCCAAACAAGACGATCAACGTTTTGCTTTCAAAGGGTGGAATTAGTAGTATGTTAACCTCAGAAGCCTTGATTATCTTTGCTTTAACGCTTGGGGGCCTGCTGATTAAGTTTAAAATCATCAGTGTTATCATTGAATTGATTGAAGCTAAAGTGAAGGGGGCTGGTGGTTTAACGGTCGCCACTGCCTTAACTTGTATTGGGGTTAACCTTCTAGTTGGGGAACACTACTTGGCCATTATTTTACCAGGGGAATCCTTTAAGGAAGCTTTTGATCACCATGATTTGCCACGGCAATGCATGACTCGGATTTTGAATGATGCCGGAGCAGCCGTTAATGCGATTGTGCCTTGGAGTGTTTCCGGGGTCTTCATCGCAACAACCTTGCAAGTCTCGACAATGGCCTACATTCCATTCGCTGTCTTCCCAACGATTGTCACGATTGCCTGCGTCATTGCTGGCTTTTCTACTCGCGCCAATCGGGCCACTCGAGCAGATGAGTTGGTGATGAACTAAAAGTTTTAGTTTAAGTTCGAGGCCGCTAGCTCGTTTTGAGCATGGTTGAGCTAAAAATATCATCCAAAGGAAGTTGGACTAATTGTCAGCTTCCTTTTTTACTGTATTAAGATTAAATTTAAGCGAGTCAATCTGGTTTTTGAAATTTATACAAAATGGGAAAGTAGCAAACTTATGAATTGAAATTTTGTTTTAAAATTATCGAAAAATTGAGCATGATTCTTTGATGAAATGCTTTCTTTCGCTACAATTAAGAGGTCGGTAAGGCTACAAAAAGCTAATTTGATCAGCTTTTTTGATAACCGTTCAGCAAATTGGACCGTATCAATTTTCAAAAAGGTTGACTTTTTGGCAAAATGCTTTATCATGATAATCGTAAATTGCTTGAGATTTACGATGCGTTAAAGTCAAACACGTAGTTATTTCTTTACACAAAAAGGAGTGTTAAATTAAATGGCAGTAGATTACGATTCCAAGGCATACTTGGAAAATGTTGATGCTTACTGGCGTGCTGCTAACTACCTTTCAGTTGGTACACTGTTCTTAATGCACAACCCACTGTTACGTCGTGAATTAGAGGCTAAAGATGTTAAGCCTAAGCCAATTGGTCACTGGGGTACGATTGTTCCTCAAAACTTCATTTACGCCCACTTAAACCGGGTTATCAAGAAGTATGGGGTTAAGATGTTCTACATCGAAGGTTCTGGTCACGGTGGTCAAGTTATGGTTAACAACTCATACCTTGACGGCTCATACACTGAACTCTACCCAGAAATTACCCAAGACGAAGAAGGGATGGCAAAGCTCTTCAAGCACTTCTCCTTCCCAGGTGGAACTGCTTCACACGCTGCTCCTGAAACTCCAGGTTCCCTTCACGAAGGTGGGGAATTGGGTTACGCCCTTTCTCATGGTGTTGGGGCAATCTTAGACAACCCAGAACAAATTGCCGCTGTTGAAATTGGTGACGGAGAATTCGAAACTGGCCCATTGGCTGCTTCATGGTTCTCTAATCGTTTCATCAACCCAGTTACTGATGGTGCAGTATTGCCAATCATTCAAGTTAACGGGTTCAAGATTTCTAACCCAACGATGATTTCTCGGATGAGCGATGAAGAAGTTACGAAGTACTTTGAAGGTCTTGGTTGGAAGCCTTACTTCGTTTCTGCTTACAAGGACGGCGAATTTGACGGTCTTAAGGACCACATGGAAGTCCACGAAGAAATGGCTAAGGTTATGGACAAGGCCATCGAAGAAATCCAAGCTATCCAAAAGCAAGCTCGTGAAAACAACGATGGTTCAATGGCTCAATGGCCAGTTATTGTCTTCCGAGTACCTAAGGGTTGGACTGGTCCTACAAAGGATCTTGATGGTAACCCAATCGAAAACTCATTCCGTGCTCACCAAATTCCTATTCCGGTATCACAAGATGATATGGAACACAAGGACATGCTGGTTGACTGGATGAAGTCATACAAGCCTGAAGAATTGTTCGACGAAAATGGTCACCCAGTTGACTTAGTTGAACAAAACACTCCAGATGGTAACCGCCGGATGGCTATGAACCCAATCACTAATGGTGGTATCAATCCAAAGCCATTAGTATTGCCTAACTACCGCGACTTTGCCGTTGATGTTCAAAACCACGGTACGGTTGTTAAGCAAGACATGCTTGAATGGGGTAAGTACCTCAGCAAGATGGCTGAATTGAACCCAGATACTTTCCGCGGCTTCGGTCCTGACGAATCTAAGTCCAACCGTCTGTACGCATTCCTTGACAACGACAAGCGTCAATGGATGGAAGATATCCACGAACCAAACGATGAAAACCTTTCTCACGAAGGTCGGATGATTGATTCTCAACTTTCCGAACACCAAGCAGAAGGTTTCCTCGAAGGTTACACGCTGACTGGTCGTCACGGTTTCTTCGCTACTTACGAATCATTCGGTCGTGTTGTTGACTCCATGCTGACTCAACACATGAAGTGGTTACGTAAGGCGAAGGATCTCTACTGGCGTAAGCAATACCCAGCATTGAACTTCGTTGATACTTCAACTGTCTTCCAACAAGACCACAACGGTTACACTCACCAAGATCCAGGTCTGTTGACTCACCTTTACGAAAAGGAACGTCCAGATATGATCGGTGAATACTTGCCAGCTGACACCAACACGCTGTTGGCAGTTTCTGACAAGATCTTCCGTGAAAAGGAAAAGATCAACGTCTTAGTTACTTCCAAGCACCCACGGCTTCAATGGTTCTCCATTGATGAAGCTACTGAATTAGTAGCTAATGGTCTTGGTTACGTTGACTGGGCTTCTACTGACCAAGGTGCAGAACCAGATGTTGTCTTTGCTGCTTCTGGTACTGAACCTACTGAAGAAGTTTTCGCTGCAGTTGAATTATTGCACGATGCCTTCCCAGAATTGAAGATCCGGGTTATCAACGTGGTTGACGTTATGAAGATGATGACGCTTGACAAGAACCCTGACGGGATGTCAGATGAAGAATTTGACCGTTACTTCACTGCCGACAAGCCAGTTGTCTTTGCATGGCACGGTTTCCGTGACATGATGCAAAGTCTCTTCTTCCCACGTCACAACCGCAACGTTCACATCCACAGTTACATCGAAAACGGGGACATCACGACTCCATTTGACATGCGGGTATTGAACGAACTTGACCGGTACCACTTGGCTAAGGACGCAATCCTTAACATCAAGGGTTACGAACAAAAGGGTGCTGCCTTCGCTCAAAAGATGGATGACATGGTTGCAAAGCACAACCACTACATCCGGACTTACGGTGATGACATGCCTGAAGTTAGCGAATGGTCCTGGAAGGGTCTTAAGTAATAACTATTGACAAACGCGTCATAAATAACTAACAAAAAAGGGCTCTGCGCTGGATGGCGCAGGCCCTTTTTGCGTACAGATTATTTTAGAAATTCCGTAACGGTTTGCATAATTGTTGGTAATTTTGATCCTTCTAACCGGTGATGCTCCCCTTCAAGTAGGTAGAGTTTACTGTTTGGTAAGATCACGTTGTACTTCCGGGAGGCTTCCGGCGAAACGATCTCATCAGCTAAGCCGTGAATGATAAGGGCTGGACCGGTAAAGTGTTGAGCGGTCTCATAAATTGGCAGGAGCTGAGCTGTTCGGAAATATTGACCACTTACAACCCGATCGTGGACGGGAACTTGGAGGGGAATGTGATTTGAATCATAGGTGCTCCCTTGGCAAATTCCTTGGAGGGCATCATCCTTAAGCGTCGCAGCTGGGGCTAACAAAACTAGCTTCTTAATGATGTCCCGGTAGTAACCAGCGAGCATGGATGCGACAACGCCACCTTGGGAGTGACCGATTAAAGTAATGTCTTTTGCACCAAGCTGAGTGCGAGCATAGTCGATAATTGCCATGCCGTCTAAGAGTTCTCCAAGAACTGTCATCTCATGATACCGACCATCACTATCGCCGCAACCAGCGAAATCAAAGCGTAGGGTTGGAATCCCAGCTCGGTTTAAGTAGTGGGATAGGTCGTAGAGTAGTTCACCCTTCTCACGACCCCGGTTTCCTTGAAAACCGTGCATCAAAATAGCAATTTTTTGGTTTTGTAAATGGTCGGTGCCTTCGAGAACGCCTCGGAGGGTTAGGCCTTCACGTGTTACAGTTACATCCATTCTTTTCACCTCAAATTAATTAATATCTACATTGTACCGGAAAAATAATTGACACCGCTACCATTGAAAATGGATAATTAACTTAGGAAGAAGGACACTATCGAAAGGAGTAGGGTATGCTAATTACTACAACAGAACGAATCCCGGGCCATGAATACGAAGTGCTGGGGGAAGTTTTTGGGGTAACGACCCAATCTCGAAATATGGTTAGTGATATTGGGGCCGGCTTAAAGAGTCTCGTTGGTGGGGAAGTTCGTGAATACACGAAAATGTTGCAGGCTTCCCGGGAAGAAGCGATTGAGCGGCTACGACAAGAAGCGCAGGCAAAAGGGGCGGATGCGGTAGTTATGATGCGTTTTGATTCGGGTTCAATCGCTGGTGATATGCAGTCAGTGGTGGCTTACGGAACCGCCGTGAAGTTTACGGATTGATCGTTCAGTGATTTTTGGCAACTAGGTTGAAAGTTCTTCTTTCTGCCTAGTTGTTTTTGATCTAGAACAATTTTGGGGCTTAACTCTAAAAATATTCGGTTCTTACTTGACTGATGCCGAATTTCTGGTATAGTATCTTTTGGTTTGTTGCTTAGAACCGAAAGGTGGTTAATTTATGCCAACATTTGATTACGATGACATCCAACTAATTCCTAACAAGTGCATTATCAAAAGCCGGAAGGAAGCTGACCCGAGTGTCCAATTTGGTCCCCGGCGCTTTAAAATTCCGGTAGTGCCCGCCAACATGGCAAGTGTGATTGATGCAGGCTTGGCGGAATGGTTAGCGACCAATGGTTACTACTACGTTATGCACCGCTTTAATCCAGAAAGCCGGGCGGATTTCATTGCTCGAATGCACGAGAAAGGGCTTTTTGCCTCAATTTCCGTTGGAATTAAGGATGCGGAATATGAGTTTATTGACCAGCTGAAGGCCAAGCAACTGGTTCCGGAATACATTACGATCGATGTGGCTCACGGGCACTCGGATTTCGTGATCCAAATGATTAAGTATATTAAAGAGCAACTACCAACGGTCTTCTTAACCGCCGGTAACGTTGCGACCCCGGAAGCTGTACGGGACCTTGAAAATGCGGGAGCGGACGCAACCAAGGTTGGGGTTGGCCCAGGTAAGGCCTGCATCACGAAGCTAAAGACCGGGTTTGGGACCGGGGGTTGGCAACTTGATGCTTTGCGTTTATGTAGTAAAACAGCCCGTAAACCCTTAATTGCCGATGGTGGGATTCGTCATAATGGTGATATTGCTAAATCAGTCCGCTTTGGGGCTAGCATGGTAATGATTGGCTCCCTACTAGCGGGACATCAAGAATCACCAGGCCATGTGATTACGATTGATGGGAAGCAATATAAACAGTACTGGGGCTCCGCTTCTGAAGTTCAAAAGGGCGCTTACCGGAACGTGGAAGGTAAGCAAATGCTAGTGCCTTACCGGGGTTCAATCAAGGATACCCTCCAAGAAATGGAAGAAGACTTGCAGTCCGCAATCTCCTATGCTGGGGGACGTGATTTAGAATCCTTAACAAAGGTTGACTATGTAGTGGTTAAGAATTCAATTTTGAATGGTGATTATTAAAAAGATGAGGTCGGGGGAAACCGGCTCGACGGCCTGACAAGGAGAACGAAGGTTGTTTAGTAAGAATCGTGCTTTCGTTCGAGCTTATCCGCTAAGGCTGCGGTTTGGCGTTTGTGAGGTCAAGCAGGATCGTGCCGACTGGAGGAAAGGCAATGTTCACTTGACTGCCTCGACCGTAGTTTCTGTGTAATGTTCGAAGATACTAGAAAGGCTGGGAAGAAACACAAGTCTCTTCCCAGCCTTTTAACTATCCGCAAGAATTTATTTTTCTTTGATAATGTCATAAATACTATAGCCTAACCAGACAAGCCAGATAACTAATACATCGTAGTGTTTTAGCTGCCAGGCTCTGATACTAAGGATAATAAAAATTATTATAATTATATAAGTGGAAGGCTTTTTTAAGTGATTTTTCATAGATATAACCTCGATGAAGATAGCCATAAAGAAGATAATTTTTACTGGCTAATTCGGTTGATTATTTCAAAATTAACGAATGTGTAGGTATTTTTTGAAATCTTTAATGACTTGAGCGCCAACGTTCCTATTAAAAGGAAATGGGTGAAATGCAGATTCAGATTTGCCACCAAAAATGCGCTTTAATTTTGTGGGAGTGATAACTTTCTTACGCAAAACGATAATCTCCTTTCTGAACTGGTTTGAGTATAGTAGTAGAGAAAATAAAAAAGTTGAAAATGTCGTCAATCGTTAAATTTCAATCTTGAAAATTAGTTACTAGCTGTTATTAGCTTTTTAACTTGATGATATTTAGCTAAAGGGAAGGTGCAACTGTAATCTTCTGGAAAGTAAATTAAGCGCTGTTTAAAGTCAACGGCTTTGATTTTTTTTGGATTGATCAGAAACGACTTGTGAATTCTAATGAGTTCAGGGTAATCAGCGGCCAATTGGCCTATTTTGCCATAAAATTCATACATTATTTGTTTCCCATAGAGAATAATTTTGTGAGGTGTTGTTGATGTCTCGAGAAAATAGATGGAAGTAAGATCGACTAAGATTGTTCGCGCACCAATCGTGAGTTTTAAATGGCGGCTTGGCTGGGGAGTCTGGTCAATTGCGGTTGTTCGGTTTAATGAATCTAAGATCCCTTTAATTTGTGCATCCTCGGTTTTATTATCTTTAACAATATAATTAAGTGGTGAAATTTGGCGTTTGAGAGTTTCGATTGCTAGCTCCTGATGGGAGGTAATAAAGACAATTTGGGCAAATTTATTTTGTTGACGGATTTTTTGAGCAATTTCAATTCCGTTAAAACTGCTTTTGAGGTCAATGTCCAGAAAATAAAGACTATTTGTTGTTAGGTGTGTATCTAAATAATGAATGATATCTTGAGCGTTTGAAGCACTTAGAACTAAATTCATATCATAATTATTAATCATAATCCAGTTTTTAATAACTGATGTATAGTGCTTTAACAAGATGCTTTCATCTTCGCAAATAAAAACCGGCAGGGTCATTGCAATTCCTCCTTGGAGATGATTAGGCTAGTCCCGAAAATTCCATCTTCAATGTAATGGGTAAGTTCAAGGTGTGGGGATGCTCTTACAATTTCGTTAACAGTGTTCAGTCCTAGACCTTGATGTTGGTTTTTTTTACTATAACCCTCTTGACGCATTAAATTTAGAGGTGGTAGTTTGCCTGAGTATGAATTCTCAATGATGATCTCATAAGTTTGTGCATTAATAAAGAGAATCCTTAGTTTTTTGTCAGTTGATGAAATCGCAGCTTCAATTGCATTGTCGATCAAGATTCCCAGAATGCGAACGAGCTTAACATCAGCTAAATTAAAATCAGAAATGGGCTGTAGACATTCAAAATGAGGAGTAAGCCCTTGTTGCTTAGCTAATAAAAGTTTAGCGATGATGATTGCTTTGATGGCATCACGCTTTATATTGCTAGCTTGGGCAAAAGAGCTGAAGCTGTTATCGAGTATATGATGGGAATAATCTATAACTTCATTAAGATAGGCCTGATTAAGCGTTTTAGACGTAGTTTGTAAACCAAGAAGGAGATTTTTGTAATCGTGTCTAAATTTTCTGAGTTTGCGATAATTAGCTTCGATTTCTTTGGTATAGATCATCATCATTTTCATTTGTTCCTGTAAATGCCAAAGCTCGGTTCGTTCCCGATTTTTGCGGATGAAAACGTAAGTTAGTAAAGTGCTAAAGGTAAATTGACTAATTAGCACAAAGAGCATAAATAATTGGAATTTTCCAAGAAGGCTGAAATTTCGCAGAATTTCGGAAAATATCAGTGAAAAAAGCATAAAAATTAGGAGTTGGATGCAAATGATGTTTTTATCAGTGGGGGTTAAAGTGTAATGCCGATAAATAGCTTTAATGATATAGGCAATGGTAACCGTAAGGCACCAAGTTATAACGGTGTAACATACCACGAATGTTATCTGATGATAAGAAGGGCGATTTAATTGAAGATTAAATAGTTTTAAAAGAATAGAACTCGTTAGGAAGGGGATAACCTCATAAAGAATCAATGCTGTTGTAATCATTAAGGCATCATCGGTTTTAGTAATAGTTGAGTTTTGCCAAGTGGACCACTTTGGAATGACAATAACAAGTATTAAACCAATGATTCCTAGGGGAACGTTGGAAACTAAAATTAGTGCTAACGGGAAACCAATGGCAACTAAGAAAGCAAAGTACATTCTTTTGCTATTAGTAGTTAAGATTTGAATGATGGATACTAGTAACCAAAAATCAAACAATTCTAAAAGATATAGTGTTAACGGTGAAAGAACAAAAATATTATCAACATCCTAGCGTTATAATTTCAATTGTATTGTAACAAAGATGTCAATAAATTGATAATGTGAACTATTTGTCGCTTGAATCAAGATCCAAAATTGATGCACCGCAACTCGTTGCTTGTTCTTCAAATTAAACATAAAGGCATCACTTTCGATGGTTAGGTGTTTAGGAACCTTTGGCTTTTCGTTTAGCCGCCCAAGATATTCAGTCCTTAATTAAGTACCTGCTTAAAAACAACTTCTTCAATCTCAAAAAACTACCAACTTTGCCTTGAGTTCTGTGATAAAACTGTCCATGGGAGAGAACTGCCTTTGCTTGTATTTTACAAGGCTACCGGTCTGCTCCTTTTTTTCAAATCGGTCTAGAAAAGGAATACATAACTAGCAGGGAAAAAACTTTTTTACTGGTTACCTTGAAGTTGATGCCAAGCTAGAAGAGTCCGAGAAAGTTTTCTCCCGCCTGATTTCTTTAACGATAGTAAAAAGCCCCAGCTTTGCAGATTACATCAAAACTAGGGTGAATCTATTAATTGAACTTTTCTTTAACAAGGTCGTAGATGCTATAACCTAACCATCCAAGCCAAATAACTAATACGTCGTAATGTTTGAGTTGCCAGGCTCGGATACTAAGAACCAAAAATATTAACAAAATATAGGTATTAGGATTCTTAAAATAGTTTTTCATATTCATTAAATTACCCACAAATTCCAATTGCTTGACAAGCACCGTGTGCAAATCCCCGGGCAAAATCATAAGCGTTGTTGGCTGATTGCGCCCGGCGCCGAATGCATTGTGTGGAGTAACATTTCATGCCACCAATAATTTTTTTGAGTTCAAATGATGTAATTTTCTTGATCATAATTTTAAGCCTCCTTTAACTATCAGTTTAGTAGCTTTACAAGAAGACAAGTTAAAAATGTCATGAAGTGGGTGAAATCGATCTTGAAATGAACTAATGGATAAGGTTCTTTAAAGTGCGAACTTTTGAGAGTGGAAATGAACAAGTATAATTTCCTGGGAAATAAATTAAGTGTTTTTTTAAAGTCAATCGCTTGAACTTTGTTAGGGTTAATTAAAAACGACTTGTGGACGCGAATTAATTCCGGAAAATCTTTTTCTAGTTGGCTAATCTTTCCGTAAAATTCGTACATAATGTCCTTTCCATAAAGGATAACTTTATGAGGAGTAGGAGAAGTTTCAAGAAAGTAGATACAAGAAAGATTTACTCGGATTTGGCGAGAGCCAATTTTAAAGGTTAAGTGACGTTGCGACGAAGTGAGAATATCGATGTCGGTAGTTTTATTCAGACCATCAAGAATTCGTTTTATTTGTGTTGCTTCCGTTTGGCCGTCTTTAACGATGTAATTAAGCGGGGCAATTTGTCGTTTTAAAGTTTCCAGGGCTAGCTCTTGGTGAGAAGTAATAAAAACAATTTGGGCATACGAATTCTTATGCCGAATTTGTTGGGCTAATTCGATTCCTTCTAAGTAATGGCCGAGATCGATATCTAAGAAAAAAAGGCTATTAGTTAGTTGATGATTTATTAAATAGTTGGTTATCTTATCCGCCGTATTAGTAGCTAATACTACTTGCATATCATAGTCGTTAATCATAATCCAATTTTGAACGATTTGGCGATAATGACTTAGGAGTAGGGGTTCATCGTCGCAGATAAAAATGGGGAGGGTCATTTTAAAGGTCCTTTCTAATTATGAGACTCGAATAGAAATGGTTATTTTCAAGGTAATGGGTTAGCTCGACTTGGGGATATTTAGCCAGAATTTCATTGACATTACTAAGACCAATTCCCCGATGCCCGGGCTTACTAGTAAACCCGGGGCGATGCATTTTTGCGATCGTTGGAATTTCACCTTGGTAAGTATTTTCAATACTAATTTCGATTCCCTTAGGAATGGTAATAAAAAGGACAGTTAATTTTCGGGTGCTTGAATTGACTGCAGCTTCAATCGCATTGTCAAGCAGAATTCCCATGATCCGGACTAAAGTAACGGTTGGTAGGTTAATTTTAGTAATTATGCGAAGACATTCAAATTTTACGTTTAGTTTTTGTTGTTCAGCTTGGAGAAGTTTGGTAATCACTAAGGACTTAATTGCTGGTAATTTTAAGTTACTAAGTTGAGCGAAGGGGGTTACGCTGTGATTTAAAGTTTGATTAGAGTATTTAATAATCTCGTTTAGATAGGCTTGGTTAGCCTGGTTATCTTGGACTTTAATGACTGCCAAAAGATTTTTGTAATCATGACGGAATTTACGCATTTCGCGGTAGTTTTTTTCGAGATTAGTAGTATAGAGGTTTGTCATTTTGATCTGTTCTTTAAGATGATCAATTTCGAGTCGTTCTCGATTTTTGTGAATAGAAAAGTAGGTTAAGAAAAGCGAAAAAACAAGTTGGAAGATGAGGATTCCGGCAATCAAGAATTGATAGGTCCAAAAAATTTTTAAGAAGCGAAAAACTTCGGCAAAAATAATAGTGAATAGCAAAAAGAACGCAAATTGAAGGGTTAGAATTTGTTGGTCTTCAACCGGAAGGTGAAGATGATCTAACCACTTGCGAACTAGGAGGGCAAGTGAAATTGTGACGAGCCAGGTAAAGAACATATAGCCTACGATTATAAAAGAGTCAATGTGACTACCAATCCGAAAGAATCGGAAAAATAAAAGGCTAGTGGTAAATGGAATAATTTGGTGGATTACTAAGGCAAGTGTAAGCATTAAGTGCTGATTGTTTAAGCAGTTAGGTGAAGGTTGATGCCGTTGAAGTAATAAAAAGGGGACGGTAAAGATAGCGATGATATTAGCAATATCGTGCCAAAATAGTAATAATGTAATTGGAAAACTTAAGATAAATAGGGCCATAAAGTAAAATTTATTTTGAATTCGTGTTAATAGTTTAATAATTACTAATAGGAGCCAAAGATCGGTTAATTCAATCCCCAAAAAGGTTAGCGGACCGAGGTAAATAATATGATCACTTCCTCTACTTGTTTAATAATATTATTAACGAAATTAATGTTTTTAATAAATATTTAGTAAAGGGTATTATTTAGCCACAGTTTGTAGTAGAGCCCCTGTTGATTAATTAATTCTTCGCGATCCCCTTGCTCAATTAACTGGCCATGATCCAAGACCATAACTTGGTCATACTTTTTTGCAATTGGAAGGTAGTGGGCAATGAAGATGATGGTTTTGTTCGGTAATTTGGTTTTGTAACTGGGGATCGAGGCCGCTTGTTACCTCATCAAAAATTAAGACCGGGGTATCTCTTAACAATGCGCGGGCAATGGCTAAGCGCTGCTTTTGACCACCAGATAGGTTGTGACCACCTTCTTCAAGTGGCGAATCATATTGTAATGGTAACTTCTCAATAAAGTTACTAATTTGGGCGATTTGGCAAGCAGATTCATTGATGACGGACCTCGAAAAAATAATAGTTATGCTAAAGAGTTGCCTTATGTTTAACGGCTTGCGGCACAAACTTTAAAGAATGACTGTCAAGAAGATAATATTAAAAGTTTGCTAAAAAATAATTTCTAAGCAAAAAGATGGTCCACCCCATTTTCGTTTAGTATACTCTAAATAAGTTGGAACAAAGTGGAAAGGAAGCATGATCAAATGAGTTTAGAAACAGCGATTTTTGCCGGTGGATGTTTTTGGTGTATGGTGCAACCGTTTGATACCTATCCGGGAATTGAAAAGGTTGAATCTGGCTACACGGGTGGTCATGTCCCTAACCCAACTTATGAACAAGTTTGCTCGGGAACAACCGGTCATACTGAGGCTGTCCGGATTACCTATGATCCATCCAAGGTTTCCTATGGAAAATTAGTTGCGATTTACTGGCGGCAAACTGATCCGACTGATGCGAGTGGCCAGTTCCAAGACCGGGGAGATAGCTACCGGCCAGTTATCTATGTCAAGAATGAATACCAACGTCGGATTGCGGAAGCTTCAAAGCGAGCGCTCCAATCTAGTGGCGAATTTGGTAATGCCAAGATCGTGACCCAAATTGAAAATGCTAAGCCCTTCTACTTAGCTGAAGATTATCACCAAGACTTTTACAAGAAAAATCCCGCCCGTTATGCGATTGAAGAGATGGGTGGCCGCGCCCAGTTTTTGGAGAAGCATTGGGGAAAATAAAGGCTTCACCGAAAATCCTACGATGATAAGCAAGATGGATGTAGAAGCTAGTTTTAAGGCCATCAGCTTAAGTTCAAATGAAAAATAGGGACACTAATTTAAGAGGTGGAATGTATCTAACACAACTTAAATTAGTGTCCCTTATTAAAATCAAGCTTTGGAGCCCATTGCGTACTGCGTTGTTCATAAGTATCGATTGCATGTGTAATAATAATAGTGAGTTCAAAGTGTTAATTTAAATCGATTTAGCATTGCTTTTAATGGTGATTCATTGCTGTAAGAGAAGACGTTATTTTTGTATACTTTGGCTGAAAAAAGATACATTGCTATGGCGAATGCAATTGTAATTAACAGTGAGATATAACCATCACTATAAGAAGCAGCCCCCCTTGCAATACGGACGGGCATCAATCCTTGGCTCATATATGGGAGATAAGACAACACTTTGGAGATTGTTAAGTTAGGATTGCTCTGAGTTAAAAAGCTCAAGAAATAGGGAATTAGCATTAAACTTGAGACACTACTTGTTGCTTGTGAAATGTCTTCAGCTATTGAAACGAACGATGCAAAAATAGCTGCTAAAAAGACATATAATGCTAATGATGCAATTGTTAACATTGCTACTATCACAATGTATTGAATACTTATACCACTTAAGTACTTGTTTAAATCAATTAAGTTTTTATGGAACTTTGAAAGAATTAGATAACCAATTCCTCCAATAATGGTGTAGATAAATACTTGAAAAAATATTAAATATGCTATACCAAGCATTTTGCCGGCGAAGTGTTTGTCTGCAGGAATAGCGGCTATTAAGCCTTCAATTAAATGATTGCCTTTTTCATTTCCAATCTCAGCTCCTGTGATACTGATATAACTTGTAAGAAAGAAAAAGGCAATAATAACTGCAAATTCACTAAAATACTGAGCAGACTCTGAATCATTTAACTTAATAGTGTTCCCATTATAGCTAACATTTTCCTTATATAAGTGGACTTCTTGCGTGATGTTTTGCCATTGGCTTTCGCTGAGCCCTGCAATACTTGCCATATATTGGGATCTAATAACTGTCAAATTCTGCTTTAGTTCATTGATCGGATTGTCGGAATTTGTGTTCGCATTGTATTTATATTTCACTTTAGAGAAATCGTTATTAACGTACAAGATACCATCGACTACATTATCAGCCAAATCTATTTTTAGTCTTTCCTTATTTGTAGTATTAACTTTGGTGTTTATTTTATATGTTGAAGCTTTCTGGTTTTGTAAGGCGGCTTTAATATTTTTATTGGCTACTACTGCAATTAATGCTTTATGAGATGAGTTTTGATTATCAATATATTTAGTAAATCCTATGCCAATAATTAATAAGACAATTGGCGCCAGTATCATCCAATAATATGTTGGAGAGAGAACTCTTTTTTTAAAGACCATTTTTGCTACCACAAGTATTTTATGCATTCTTCATATTCTCCTCATTGATAACTTTTCTAAATATATCGTCAAGAGTAGGCTCTAATAAGCGATAACCTGTTAAAGATGATTGCTTTTTCGCTACATTAATCGCTAACCTTGCATTTTTTTCGGAGTCAAAGGTGAGGACTTTCCCTGGATAGTCATTTTTTTGGTGGAGCACGCCGTTGAAATTAATAGGGGAGAGGTGGTCAAAAATGCCTTCCAAATATACTTTATTTTTTTTCAAATTGAGATCTAATTTGATTGATTGGTCCATAAAGTCTTTGCTCTCCATTTACTAACATAAGTATTTTGTCCGAAACTGCTGTCACATTATTCATATTGTGAGAAGAGAAGATAACTGCAACTCCATCTTGTTTTAATTGCTTTACAACTTTGATTAGAAGACCAATATTTACCGGATCTAATCCTGAGAATGGTTCATCAAGAATTACTAATTTAGGTTTATGAATTAATGTTGTAATTAATTGAACCTTTTGTTGGTTACCCTTTGATAGATTTTTAATTAGTGTTCTTTCAGTACCTTTTACGGATAACTTTTCTAACCAGAGAGGTAATTCTTGACTAGCTTTTTCCTTGCTGTAATTGTGCAATTGTGCAAAATACAAAACCTGTTGTTTAATTGTCATGTCTAAATATAAACCACGTTCTTCTGGTAAATATCCAATGTTATCCAAGAACTTATTATTTAGTTTTTGAGAATTTATTGTTATTGCTCCAGCATCTGGAGCAATAAAATTCAAAATCATTTTAAAAGTTGTAGACTTGCCAGCCCCATTTTGACCAACCAGACCAATTACTTCTCCTGGATTAACCTCAAAGCTTAATTGTTTAACTGCTGTAACGTTAGAAAATTTTTTAGTTATCCCTTTTACTTTTAGCATTGTCATTTCCTATTCTCAGAATGTAATTTTTAAACGTATTTGATAATTATTCAGCCTATCATAATTTTGCTAAATAAAAAGTTAATTGTAGCAACATTAAACAGCCTTAGTGTTGTCAAATGCATTGAGCTTATTGAGACTCCCGGAAGGTGTAAAATCATATCTCTGCAACGGTAGGCACAGTCGCCTTCCAGTTGGTACTGGTCTTGCGTGGGTCGTAAACGCCAAACAAAATTGGATGACTCTCCAACGTTCCCCACATTCTAAATCTGAATCGTCAACACATCGCACGGAGCAAATCGTTCAACATAGGCCGTGACGGAACCTACTAAAACGCGTTCAAGCGCAGTTAGTCCGGTCCGCCCCATAACAATTAGGTCAGGGTGGTGATCTTGGGGAAAGTCTCGAGCAATGATTTGCTTAGGGTTTCCAAAACGGATGTGGATATCAACTGATTTGACTCCGGCTTTTAAAGCTTCGTTTTTTAAATCCTTTAGGCGTTCGGTAACTAACTCGACCAGATCAAGGGTTTGATCCTCGCTTAAAGCTAAAATATCGGCGTAGCCATCGGCAATTTGGTTAACTTGGGCAACGTTTAAAATATCCAAGTGAGCATCATTTAACAAAGCGACTTTAATGGCGGTCTCCATAACCTTAGGAGTGGCTTTAGAACCATCGATGGGAACAAGAATATTACGGTATGAGTTACTGATCATTTTGGGGCCTCCCTTTTTTTCTTACTATAATTATACCAAGGAAAATTGTACTTTCCGTAGGGAGTTTAGTAGAATGAAAACTGAAGTTAAAATAAAGGATGAAAATAATGAAAGATCAAGCAAATATTAAGAAGGTCATTGCGACCTCCTTAACGGCGATTATCGCCACGATCATTGTGGAAATTGCCATGTATGCCCAAATGGGTGTTGCTTTAACGAGCGGGCCGGTGATGGCTCGGGTAGGGATGATGGTGGTCCTCGCCATTGTCATTGTGGTTTTAGCCCTTTTTGATTTACGGTTTGATGGCTACGTCACGATTCTGGCAATGATCTTATGTGCGATTGGTGACTTTGGGGGCTTTAGTCAAATTGCAGACCGGACGAGTGTAGTTGGCCTGTTAGTACAATTAGTCGCCATCACTGGCTTTTTGGCCAGTTTAGCCGGAATTTGGTATGGGATCATGCAACGGAAAAAGTATTCTGATCGGAAGTTGAAGGAACGGTTGAAATGAAATTAACGAAGGATCAATATTTAGCCCAAATTGAAGAACACTTACAAACTGAACAAGTTGAATTAACGGCCTCGCAAGTCCAACAACCCAAAGCTTTAAAGCCTGGGGTTGCCTTTTGTTTAACGCAACTAGAGAGTGGGTACCTTGGCCAATATGAATGGACGGTTCGCCTGAAGAAGGGCGATCCGGTTAGGGTTCGGCTAGAGGAGAACTTAATTAACGTCCCCGTTAAGGATGCGGCTCGCTTGGATGGTAAGTTGTTGGATAACGAAACTGAGTATGGGGTTAATCTTTACATGGTGATTGAAGGAGACCAGGTTAATCAATCTGGTTTACGGATTGATCTTTTAGCCGACGAAGGAGCTTTGGCAAGGGGAGATGAAGGAACCTTGGTTAAGAAGCTCCAAGAATGGTTAGCAACTCAACTTGCCCAAACGGTTGAAAACAGGAGCGCCGAATAAATTTTACTTTCGATTCAAATCGTGTTACATTGGACCATGCGATGAGTCGAGAGGTATGGTAGCAACCCAAATTGCTACCCCACATTGTGGTAAAACTTCTCATGAGGCCCGTTAACCTGCCGGATTGCAGGGGGCCTGGTTAAGGTTGGTAGTGGACGACTGATCTTAGCCTGAGATCTGATAGATCAATACATTAAAAACACCCAAACCAAGGCAACTTGGGGAGGGTGTTTTTTGGCCCTTAATAGTTTGAATTAGCAAGTCAACGTTTACGGGATTAGTCCGGGAAAAGGTTCATTGATATTGAGTGATTCAAGTGAAATGATCTCCGATCCCTGTTAGTCTCCCCATCCTTCCCCCTTAACATTTCTTTAAACCCCAGTCATTTAATACCGTTCGCCAGGTAAATCTGGTTATAATAAGAACAGAGTAATTCGTAAAAAGGGGTGCACTGTCAATGAAAATTTTAGTGGTTGATGATGATAAGGAAATTGTTCAATTATTGGAAATTTATGTCCGGAATGAAGGGTACGAACCGGTTGCGGCATACAATGGGAAGGATGCCTTGACCAAGTTGAATACCACACCCGATATTGGCTTAGTCATCTTAGATATTATGATGCCGGAAATGGACGGGATGGAAGTTGTTAAACAAATTCGGAAAGACTCTTCAATTCCAATCTTAATGCTTTCGGCCAAGACGGCGGACATGGATAAGATCCAAGGTTTGATTTCGGGGGCAGACGATTACGTAACTAAGCCATTTAATCCACTGGAAGTTATGGCACGGGTGAAGTCTCTGTTGCGGCGGAGCCAAGGTCAAGTTACTAATGACCAACCCGACATTTTAAACGTGGGACCACTTCAAATTAACAAGGATTCCCACGAAGTTAAGACTATCAAGGGAGACTTGATCCAATTAACCGCCCTTGAATTCGGTATCTTGTACCTTTTAGCCAGTCACCCGAACCGGGTCTTCTCAGCTGACGATATTTTTGAACGGGTTTGGCAACAAGAAAGCGTGGTTTCGGCCAAGACTGTCATGGTGCACGTAAGCCACTTACGGGATAAGATCGAAGCTGCCACCGGTGGTGAAAAGGTTATCGAAACCGTTTGGGGCGTTGGTTACAAGGTTGGATCGCACTAAACATTGAGGAAAAGTATGTTAAAACTAACTGGGCGCGAAAAAGGTGCGCTTTTTTTTGAAGGTGTTGAAACAGTAGCATTATTAATCTTAATTAACGTGGCCTTAATTGTAATTATTCAAGCTTTTATCCAGTCAAATCCGGGACTGGCTAGTGGAATCTTCATCATTAAACAATCTCTTTGGTTTGGGCCTTACCATACCCAAATTTGGTCCTACCAACGAATTGTGATCGGAATCTTTGTCATCATCGATGCCTGGGTGGTTTGGTGGCGATTACGCCGCCGGTATTACCAATACCAGATGGACCACATTCTCGCCGAACTACATTACATTGCTCAAGGACACCTTGATCACCGGATTCCCTTCCGTTTGAAGGGTAACCAACAACACGTGATTACTAGCGTGAACGCCCTCGTTGACAGTGCCGTTCAATCAATGAATGATGAACGGCAAATCGAAAAGTCCAAGGATGAATTGATTACCAATGTTAGTCACGATTTACGGACCCCCCTAACGTCAATCATTGGTTATCTCCGGCTGATTGAAGATAAGCAATATCATTCCGAAGAAGAAATCGTCAAATATGCCCACATTGCTTACGAAAAGTCGAAGCAAATGAAGAACTTGGTGGAAGACCTCTTTGAATTTACCAAGGTTCAACAACACGGGGCGCCGGTAAATATTATGACCGTTGACCTTTCGCAATTGTTAGAACAAGTCAGTGCTAGTTTTGAACTAGAAGGGCAAAAGCGGGGGATTGAAGTTACTTCGATGACGGAACCAGAGCCATTAAAGCTCAGTGCCGACCCTGAAAAACTTGGGCGGGTCTTTAGTAATTTGGTCGCTAATGCTTTGAAGTACGGGAATGGAGCAAGTTACATTAAAATCGAAGCTCACCAGCATGGTGACCAGGTTCAGATTCAAGTTAAAAACGACGGGACTAAGATTCCTGCGGATTCTTTAAGTCACCTCTTTGAGCGCTTTTATCGGGTTGAATCTTCCCGTTCCAAGGCAACTGGAGGAACGGGGCTGGGGCTAGCGATTGTCAAGAGTATTGTGGACCTTCACTATGGGAAAGTTAGCGTTACTTCCGATGATAATGAAACCGTCTTTACGGTTACCTTACCAGTTGAACAGCCAACCACAAGTAAAAGTGAAACGTAGTTGTTTATGATTATAGCTAAATATGAAGCTAAGATACAAAAGGCTGGGAAGAAATTTGTGTTCTTCCCAGCCTTTCTCGTACCTCCGCATGTTACACAGAAACTACGGTTGAGGCAGTAGCCAAGCAAGTTGGCTGGTTCGATCCAAGCCACGGCCTTAGAGGATTAGGAACTATTGTATGTAAAGAAGTTGAGTAGACTCCCAGCCTCTGTAAGTATGGATACGTAGCCCATGCACTTATATGCTAGTTACATTTTCCGGACTCCCGGCCCCCTGCTACTTAAAAATCCTAAGAAAATTTAGGGAGCTAAGTAGAAAGCGTCAATTTCAGTAAAGTTCAGCGATCATTTCGGGATAGTGGTCCCCAGATAAAAGTAAATATGTTACCATAGAAGATAGCGGTAAATGCGATTACCTAATTCTGACGACTTCAATTTGCAAATTTTTGGAGGAAATGTTCTTGCAACAGAAAGCACATCAATTTAATCCAGAGAAGCAACGTTGGCTTGAGGTGCTGGGAATCTCGATGCCATTGTGCTTAAGTTACCTACCAATTGGGGTGGCGTGTGGGATTTTACTACATGCAGCCGGAATGAACTTTGTTTTGACCTTTCTAATCTCAATTATGGTTTTCTCTGGTGGGGCCCAATTTATTTTGGCTTCACTTTTAGTGATTGATGCCCCCATTAGTACGATTTTTATGACTTTGTTCTTCCTGGAACTTCGGTATGCTTTGCTCGGTTCTAGTCTGTCGAAGTATTTCCGGACATCGTCACAAAAATTTATTTTGTTGTTCTCAGCTTCAATGAACGATGAAAATTATGCTGTCAACTACTTAAAGTTTGCGACGGATAAAAAATGGACCCCGAAAGACGCCTTGTTAGTTGAACACTATTCCTTAATCTCTTGGGCTAGTGGAAACTTGATCGGGGGGTTAATCGGGAGTGCTGTTTCGATTGATCTTGAAATTGTTGACTTCGCACTAACAGCCTTGTTTATTTACATGATTGTGATGCAAATGCGGAGTCATTTAAGCTTGATCATCTGCATTACCTCAGCTATTTTGGCTCTCTTCTGCTTAACTTTGACTAAGAACACTTTAGGGATCATTATTGCAACCCTGATTGCTTCTTTGATTGGGTTTATGATTGAAGATCAAGTTCGCAAACATTCAAAGGATCCGAAGAATGCCTGGATATTAAAACGGCTCTTTAGACCGGCAATGACGCGACATACGGTAGAAGACCGCAAGATGCTAAATGAAGCGGCAAAAGCCGAAGCGGCGAAAGCAACGAATAATGGTGAACAATAATGGATACGGTATTAGCTAATCTTACGGTGGCCTCACTTATTCCAAGCCATCACAATATGACATATCATTTAATTGTTATTATTGTCGCAGCGGTAGCGGCTTTTATCCCCCGGTACTTTCCAATGCGGTTCTTTACGAATCGGAAAATTCCGGATTGGTTTAACGAATGGATGAAGTATGTGCCGGTTAGTTTGTTTACGGCGCTGGTGGTAAAGGCCCTCTTTGTTGATGGTAAGTACCACTATTTCTTTGACCACGTTACTTTAATGGGTTCACACGTGGTGGTTTTTGGGCACTTGAGTTATTTAATTGCGGCGGTCTTGGTAGCAATTGTCGCTTATGTAACCCGGTCAATGTTATTATCAGTGATTGTCGGGTTGGTAGCAGTGTGGATCTTAACATTTATTATTTAATTCAGAGTGGAAAGTGGTCGAAAGAAAAGAAAACCCACCCCCACAACTCACAACGAGTTATGGGGGTGGGTTATTTTTTACTAAGCCTTTTTCTTGCGGCTTAGTAAGGTTTTAATGTTCCGGGTAAGGTTTTGACTAAAGGTCAAGGCCCGGACGACATGATTTGGATCGATGTGATTAGTCATTGCTTTTAAGACCCGCTTTGGTTGTTGGGCCGCAAAAGTAAAACTTCCGTCGCGTTTAGTTTGAATCCGGAAACGAGGAATCCATTTCCCGCCAAAGAGGAGGGATGCCACGACAATGTCAATTTCATCCCATGGGATTTGAACGTAGTTTTCGATGTTGCGATCATCGTAAAACTCAAAGCCCTTTTCGCCCACCAAAATTTTTCCGTAGGCGCTAAAGGCGGTGAAATAAGTCCCTTTTTCCACTAATTCAACCTGAGCATTTAACGCTTCAACCATCTCATCAATCCTTTCTCAAAGTACTAACCCAAGAGCCCGATGACGTGACCGAGGATCCCGACAATGAAGAGCCCAAGGATAATTACGATTGGGGAAACCTTCTTCTTCAATAACCACATGCAAAGCAGAGTCAAGAGCAGTGCGGCCAATCCTGGAATTAAGGAGTCCAAGTTGTCTTGTAAGGTCGTAACCTTGTATTCCGTTAAGGAAAGACCTTTCCCCATGTTCCATTGTTGTAAGGCGTCCCGAATTGCGGTTGGGTTGTTTGGCAACTTGTTCCAGTCGATGTAAGCCCCAGATGATTGCTTAACCCGGGAAACAACTGGCGTGAACTTGATGGTAACCCACCGTTCAATCAAAGTCCCAAGGACGAACATCCCCATCATGGCTGCCCCCCGGGTAACCTTTTGGAGCAAACCACCGGAAACGTCATCGGTGATCTTGGTCCCAGTCTGGTAACCAAATTCTTGCGTGTACCACATGAAGGCAATCCGCATTACGTTCCAAAGAACGAAGAAGAGGATTGGTCCAAGGATGTTACCAGAGATGGCTAATGATGCCCCTAAACCGGCAATGATTGGCCGAGCCGTGTACCAGAACACTGGGTCACCAACCCCGGCAAGCGGCCCCATCATCCCAACTTTAACCCCAGACATCGTGGCGTTGTCGATAGCTGTCCCGTTAGCGTTATCTTCTTCAAGGGCCAGACTAACCCCAATAATAGGGGAAGCTAAGTATGGGTGGGTGTTGAAGAATTCAAGGTGCCGCTTCAAAGCTGCTGCCCGGTCTTCCTTCGTCTTGTACAACTTCTTGATTGCAGGAATCAAAGAGAAGGCGTAACCCCCGTTTTGCATCCGTTCGTAGTTCCATGAACCTTGGAGGAAGGTTGACCGCCAGCAGACACTCCAGCGATCCCGCTTTGTTAATCTAATTTTCTTTTCTGCCATTGTTAATGTGCCTCCAAATTTTAGTAATCATTCAAAATGTCACCGAGTGGATCGCCAGAACCACCGTTACCACCGTTTCCGCCACCGTTGTTGGCCTTGGATTCAAGTTCAAGGTAGATCAAGGTGAAGGCTAAACCAAGCGTCCCAATGGCAATCAAAGTCAATTGCGTAACAGCAGCGAGTACGAAACCAATGGCGAAGAATGGCCAAACTTCCCGGGTAGCGATCATGTTAATAACCATGGCATACCCAACGGCCACAACCATCCCACCACCGATGGTCATCCCTTGGGTTAACCATGCTGGCATTGAATTCAAGAAGCTTTGAACTTCCTTAGCTGGGATAATCAAGAGGGCGATGGCAGGGATCGCAATCCGCAAACCTTGTAAGCAGATGGCAAGGATTTGCCAAGTGTCAATGGCCCGTAAGTTACCTTTTGCGGCTTCCTTATCCATGATGTGAATGATCGCAACCGAGATCGTCCGTACAATCATCGTTAAGAAAAGTCCGGCAACGGCCAAAGGAATAGCAATGGCCTGGGCAGTCCCCATGTTCTTGGCCGCTGCGCCACTTTGAACAAAAATAATTGCAGAAGCGATAGATGCGAGCGCAGCGTCAGGAGCAACCGCAGCCCCAATGTTAGCCCAACCAAGGGCAATCATTTGTAATGAACCACCAAGCATAACACATGGGATCAAGTGGCCCGTTACTAAACCGATTAGCGTACATGCAACCAGGGGTTGGTGGAATTCAAATTCATCCAAGATCCCTTCTACCCCGGCTAAGAACGCTACAATTACAACTAAAATCATTGAAATCGCAGACATAATAATCTCCTTTAGTTCTTTTGCTGGTCAATTAGCGTTTGTGCTTTCTTCAAAAGGTCATCCATATTTTCAGCGGAACTGGATGGCACCTTCCGAACGTTAAACTTAATGCCTAATTGCTTTAGTTCCTTGAAAGTATCAACATCTTTTTGGTCCATAGCAAGCACTTGGTTAACGTTAACCTTGCCGTCACTGTAAGCCATGGAACCGATGTTAAGTTCCTTGATATCAACCCCACCCTTGATGGCTTCTAAGGCATCTTCAGGGGTTTCAAACAAGAGCATGGCCTTGGTGTTCCCAAAACGAGGGTCCTTGGCAACTTCAATCATCTTCTTGATTGGCACCGTGTTGGCGTGAACCCCACTTGGCGCCGCTTGAGCGATCATGTTCTTGCGCAACTTGTCCTTGGCAACGTTATCGGAAACCACGATAATCCGGTTAGGATTCGTGGCCTTGGTCCAACCAGTCGCAACTTGCCCGTGAAGCAAACGGGTGTCGACCCGGGCGAGCACATACTTGATCTTCCCGTCACCGATCACCGTACCTTCAGGGATCGCACCCTTTGGCGTGTCATCTTGAACTGGCGCCTTTTCAGCGGCGGCATCTTTTGGCATGATGCTTTCTGGCATCGTCTTTACGCCTTCCTTAGCAGTTGCCACGATGTGGGTCGCAATCTCGCGAGCCGTGTTCATGGTAAAGCGGGAAGCGTAGGCTTCGATAACCATTGGCAGGTTCATCCCAGTGACAATTGCCCAAGTATCCTTGTGTTGGTCAAAGAGGTCGCTCGCTTGGTTAAATGGCGTCCCACCCCAAAGGTCAACTAAGAATAAAACTTGTTCCTGATCATCGAGGCTCTTAACGGCATCTTCCATCTTCTTGTGGATGTCTTCTGGGCCTTCGTCAGGTTTTAAAATTACGTGCGCCACGTTTTCTTGTTCACCGAAGATCATTTCCCCGGACTGGAAAATTCCATCGGCAAAACCACCGTGGCTGGCTAAAACAATTCCTACCATTGCTTTCCTCCTTAATGAGAATGGATAGCGTATCCTTTTCGTGATGGAAGCGAATACATTTTGTAGTATACCATAATTGATAAACGATGGAACTGAATTATTAGTAAAAACCGAAAAAATGTAACGTTAAGCGGTAAATATTCGGTTTCTTATGGTTTTACCTAGTTATTCGATCAATAAATAATAACGAAAAAAAGATCGTTAAAAGCGAATTTAGTTCAGCTTTTAACGATCAAAAATCAAAATTATTCAGCCAGATAGACTTGTTCATCGATTAAATCGAAACTGGTTAATACTTGGTTAACATCCTTTAAATCAGCGGGTTGGCTTAGTTGGGCCTGGTTCCAGAAACGCTTAGAGTTTGTAGCGCCATTTTGTTCCCCAATCACCAAAAGCCGAACATCAGGAAATTGTTCACGAAGTAATTGCAAGATTTGATAATCGTTTTCATCTTTATCAGGTGCCCATGACATAATAATATATTTTACCTGCTGACCATATTTCTGGATTGCGGCAATCGCATCTAAGGCCTCAACCTCGGTTACCGGATGTTTACCGGTCTCATTTTCCTTTACCCAAGCCTTACTATCGGTGGTGTAGACCGTCTGCAATGGATTTTTATCTCGCAGACCTTTGGAAATATAGCCATTGCCGGCCATAATTTCAAGGACGGGTTGACCAGCTAAATATTGGGAAAGGGCGTTGATGAAGGCAAAATTGGTATACGACCACATTCCATAAGTATTCTCAAGGTAGTCGCGGAAGTCGCGGAGCAGTTTATCTAACTTCGGCAAGGCTACTGAATACTTTTCCCAGAGGGCATCACCCCGGCGGTCACCTTGGGGGTAACGATCATTTAAAAATTGGAAAATGATATCTTGAATATTATCTGGTAAAAGTAACTTTGGTAGTGGTTGGGGGAGGAGCCCCTGCTTTAGTAACCGGTCGGCTTCGATCACGTTATTAGTTAAATACTTAATTTGGGGAAAATCACTAAATAGCTCGGCGTAGTGGGTGATTTGCCCGATATAAGAAGTTGGCGTTGGCCGCAGGGGTGAATTTTGGTTCTTTTTGATTTGCTTTTTTAAACGTTGGAGTTGTTTTTTCTTCATTAGTCTTTAAATTTCAAATTTAATTCTTCTTGGAGACTATCAATATTGGTTGTGGAACGGCGATTATCCTTGCCTTTTAAGTAGCCATCGATTAACTGGAAAATTTCGTAGCGGTCTTCGGTAGTTAAAACGGTATGGTTGAAACTAAGGTCGCGGCTAGAGAAAAAGAGCTTACCGAGGTCATAGTCATTATGGTCGGATTTCCCGCTTAAATAATCCATGCTAACGTCGAAAAATTCCGCTAATTTACGGACTTCAACGTAGGAGGGGGTCCGAATTCCGCGCTCCCAATTGCCAATTTGCGAAACGGAGTTGGGCTTTTCATTCGGTCCCAAGTTTTTATTTAATTCATTAGCGAGTTCCCGCAAAGTAATTTTTTGCCCCCGGCGAAGGGCCCGTAATCGTTCTGGAAACATGTCGTCACATCCTTTACCTTATTATTTTAACATTAATAACCACGGAACGTGGAAAATATGCGAATTTTCTTAAATTATGGTAAACTAACGAAAGTTTTGAGAGAAGGATTTTGAGGAAATGGAAAAAACGAAGAAAACCCACCGGTGGTGGAAATGGCTACTCGGCCTAGTCGCGTTGTACGTCATCTTAAATTTGGCTGCCGGTGCTTACTTTTTTAATGTCGCCATGGTGCCAAGTCATAAGTCCTTTGTTAGTGACCCGAACCAAGCTTTGAAGAAAAGCGATCCGCTGTATCACCAGAAGCGTTGGTTTAAAATCGCTAAAAAGCAAACTTGGCACATCACTTCAGCCAGTGGCAATTACCGCTTGGTTGCCGACTATATTCCAGCGGCCCAGCCAAGCAAGAAGAGTGTTTTAATTGCCCACGGTTTTATGCAAAATAAGGAAAGTATGGGAGCCTACGCTTACCTTTTCCACCAACTGGGCTACAATGTCTTGATGCCCGATGCCCGGGCTCACGGCCAGAGCCAAGGGAAATACATTGGTTACGGTTGGCCCGAGCGTTTTGATGAACGCAAATGGATTAATCGATTAATTCAAAAGAACGGTCAAAAGAGTCAGATTGTGATGTTCGGCGTCAGCATGGGAGGGGCCACCACGATGATGACGAGTGGAATCAAGCTCCCAAGTCAAGTGAAGGCCTTTATTGAAGACTGTGGTTATACTAGTCTTCAAGCCGAACTTGACTACGAAGCTGGCAACTTGTACCACATTCCTAATGGGGTTCGGCAGCCAATTGAATGGGCTTTGAGCGGTATTAACCGGATGAAGAACGGCTTTTTTACGCAAAGCGCCTCGTCCGTGGCTTCCCTGCAGCACAATCATCGACCAATGCTCTTTATTCATGGGGCCGAGGATACTTTTGTGCCCACCAAGATGGTTTACCAAAATTACGCCGCTACTAAAGGTCCCAAACAACTTTGGGTGGTACCGAAGGCCAAGCACGCTTCATCTTATGATACGGCCCAGAAGGCTTATCAAAGCCATATCGCTAAGTTCTTAAATCAATACGTTAAATAATTTCCCGGGAAATAGAAGGAGGAAATCATGTTTGCTAAAAATACTTCTGTCATGTTATATGTTGATGATCTCGCCACTGAATGTACTTTCTGGCGGACCATCGGCTTCCAAATTATTACCGATGAATGTGATGGCCCGGTCCCATACTTTGCTATGAAGACGGCCCCCGAAGCGACCTTGACCTTGATTGTTTACGACCGGGACTTTATTAAGAAGACTTCCCCAGAAGTCGTGGATAATCAACCAAGCATTCTCTTTGAAGTCGCCGATCTGCAAGCCGTTTACCAACGGATTAAGGAAGTTAGTGACTTGGTTTCCCCAATTAACAACGAGCCGTTCCCAAACTTTGCTTTCCAATCTCCGGCCGGGAACTTCTATGCGGTAAAGGAAGCTAATAATTAAATAAAGATAGCGATCAGAGTTAGTTCGGTGTTCGAGCTTAACTTTGATCGCTTTTTTGGTTTCAATGACCCGGTTTGTAAAATTGGCGTTTCGGGTGAGTAAATCTGTCTAACGCCCCGTAACTTAACCTTAGTAGTGGTGAAATTGATGTTAGCGAACGGCGTGAGTTTTGAGACTTGTAGAGGTGCAAAATCCTCGCCACCACGTTCCCCGGCTAATGGCTGTTATTTTTTAGATTATGCATTGGGAAAATTACAAAGACTGCATGTAGACTAACTCATCGACGGAAATATGCTCGTTGAGGGCTTTGGCGAGGTCACTGTTGATGTCGCCGTCAGTGAGGGCTTGTTGGATGGCGTTGTGTTCATCTTGAAAGGCGGTCACAAAGAGCTGGTGCATGACTTCGTTGTCAAGTTGGTGATGGCGCCCAAAAGACCGGATCCGGTTTAAGTAGAGCCGGCGGACCATAATGACTTCATTGTCATTTTCAGCCGTTTGGACCTGGTTAAGGTAGTCATTAACTGCCCAAGTGGTCCGGGCTAAGAGCGTCCGAAGGGATTTTTGAACTTCGGTGCTGGCGAGGGCCGCTTGGACGACCCGTAACCTTCTTTGCGTCCGGTGCCACTTTAGCCGTTGAATTACGGCTCGGTGAAGGGAACGGAAACCAAGATGGGAGTGGGAAGTCATGTTCTGGGTAATCAACTTGAAATAGAGTTTTAGGGTGAAGGAACTAAACTCACCAGTTTCACTGAGCTCATTGAGCGTCTTCGTTTCGACAGCATAGCATTTTTCCAATAGTTGTTGATACACCGTTGCGTCAACTTGATAGGTTAAGGTCATTTGTGAGCTGAGTTGATCAATTACGGCGGCCCGTTCGAGGGGGTGACTCGTTTGTTCATTCACCCGATTGATTGCTGTTTGAACGGTTTGAATTAAGAAATAACGGAACTCGGCCCGGGAATAGCTCTTTTTCTTTGGCGGAAGGAGCTTAGGAAAGACGATGGCGCCAACGGTAATACTAATTAAAATAACTAAAGCCGCGATTAAAATCATCGTGTTTCTTAGCCCGAGGGGCGCTCCTTTGACGGTTAATGGAATCGAAAAGGCCAAGGCTAAAGTAATCGTTCCGTGGATTCCGCCAAGCGCCAGTAACAAAGCATCTTTAGGTTGTTGCGTGGGATGACCTTGGAGATCAACGAAGTTTAAACGGGCCCAGAAATAACGGATCCCAGCCGTTAAAAGGTAAAGACAAACGGCGATGATAATTAAGGTTTCTAAGCTTTGCGGAGTCGTTGCCCCTAAGACCTGGGGGAGACTCAAACCTAGGAAGACAAAAACAATCCCGTTTAAAGTATCGCTCACGATTTGCCAAAGGGTGGTGGTGGCGATCTGGACTTTTGTCGAAGTGAGGCGGAGCCGGTCGTTTAAGAGACTATGCATAACTCCGGCCGCTACGACTGCTAAAATCCCTGAAGTGTGGATTTCTTCGGCCAACCAGTAAACGACGATCGGGGTCATTAGGTTAATGGGAATGACAATCTGGCCGATATCAACATTGGTTCGCATTAAAAAGAGGCGGAGTCCAACAATTAACCATCCCGTAATCACTCCCATTAAGATTCCGCCAATAAAGACGTAGAGAAAGGTCGAAGCGCTGGTCAGAAAGGAGAATTTCCCGGAGGATAAGCTGGTGGCGGCCAAGCTAAAGAGGACTAACCCAGAAGCGTCGTTAAATAGGGACTCATACTCGAGGGTCTGATGAACGTTTTTTGGCATCGCCACTCCTGTTGTCAAGGATTTTACGGCAACCGCATCAGTTGGGGTAATGATCGCTGCCAACATAAAGGCTAGCGGTAAAGTAAAGGCGGGCACTGCCGCGTGGAGCCCAAGACCAGCTACCAGAACGGTAAAAATGGCTAAATAAACGGTCATCGAAAGGATTTGTTTGACGTTTTTTGAAAGGGTCCGGAAAGAAGCATTTTGCCCATCGTTAAACATTAAAGGAGCAATGATTAAAAGCAAAAAGGTTTCCGGCTCTAATTCAAAGGTGGGGATGGTTGGCCAAACGGCAAAAACAATCCCGATGATGATTTGATAAACCGCCAAGGGTAAGCGGGGATAAAACAGGTGGGCAATATTCGCAATCACCACCGCCACAATTAAGGTGATGATCCCAAAGATCGTTGACATAAAATTCCTCCCTAAGTTAATAAAATCAAAAACATTATAGCATTAAAAAAGCGGACTGTGAGAAGCGACCTTCGCGCAATCCGCTTAAGTTTTTGTTACCGGTCCAACAAGATCAAAATCCCCATGACGATGTTGTAACCCCACAGTCCAGCCGCAATTAGGCCAGCCAGGGTTAACAAGATCAAACTTAAACCAGATAGGGCCCAGCCATCAAAATTGGTTGAAAAACCGATTCCCGTAATTACGAGGAGGGCAAAAATTCCGAAAATTGCGGGAATTACCTGACTCCAAAAAGCCCGTTTAGCATGGTAAGCAACGGCTTCATTTGGGGTGGTCATTAACCGGGCAACTAGCCAAGTAATTAACGGAAAGACCACTGGCATAAACAGAACGCTGAAATAACAAATGCTAGCCATTAGCCGGCTCAACGTATCAGTGGGCGAAAAAGTTGGTTTCATAATGTCCTCCTTAGTAAGTGATTGATAACTATATCTTACCAAATTAACTTACGGGAGGGCAATTAAGCCTGCTTGGACGAGGACGAGGCTAACGATAAAAATTACCCAATCGCGGGGAGTAATCTGAATCTGGTGGGCGACCGTCCGCGCCTGGTCGTCGACAAAGCCGTGCGATTCCATGGCTTGGGCCACTTGGTCAGACCAGGTCATGGCGCTTAGAATTGCCTTGAAATACAGTTGGGGTGACCAAAAGGAAAGGGTCAAGCCCCGCATTTGTCCCGCTGCCCGGATGGTTTTAACCGCGTTAATGATCCGGGGAACCAGGTTAATGGCGGCCAAGGTTCCATAGGCGAATTTAGCTGAAAGGTGGCAATTTTGTTCTAAGGAGCGGGCCAGTTCTAGGGGCGTCGTTGCCAACGTAACGGCGCTTCCCAAGAAGACGTAGACGTAGATCCGGGAAGCGAGGACCCCCGCAAAGAACCAGTCATGGCCGGGTGAAAAGGCTCCAATCGTAATTGCTAAAGTGGCAGCGGGGATGGCCGGAATTGCGATTAGCCGCACTAGGGTTAACCCGCTAGGGCGGGTTTTGAGGACCAAGATGAGGCCGATCATAACTAAGATTAAGTTAATGCCCAATTTTTGGGTAAAAGAGACCTCCAGCGAAATCAATAGCACTAAGGCGAGTTTTAAACTTGGGTTCATGCCGATACCTCCCCTTGATCGACTAAGTGTTGATTTTGTAACTTAAAGTGGCAATCGACCCAGCCAACGAGGCCATTTAATTGGTGGGAAACAACCAAAATCGTAGCCGGCGCTGTTGCTTGACAAGCATCGATCAATTCCCGAACTGCTTGGGCTGATTTAGCATCTAAACCAGCAAAGGGTTCGTCAAGGAGTAAGAGTGGTTGGCCCATCATTAACATGACCAGGATTTGGAACTTTTTTTGTTGCCCCCCGGAGAGGGAGTAAACCACCCGGTCTGTTAGGTCAGCTAATCCTAATTTAATGAGGGCATTCTGGAGGTTAGCCGCCGTGAAGTAGGGATGGTGCCCCTGTTTTTGACTTAGGGCCAGTTCTTCTGCCACCGTTACGTTTAAAAATTGATCGGCCGCATGTTGGAAAATCAACCCACACTTCCGGCCCCACCGGCGAGCCGAGTATTTCTGCAGTTCTTGTCCCGCATAAGCTAAACTTCCGCGGTAAGTCCCAAGTTTAGCGAGGACTCTTAAGAAAGTTGATTTTCCACTGCCAGATTCACCAGTTAAGAGACTAATCCGGTTTGCCGGAAGTTGAAAATGGGCTTGGTCAATTAATATTTGGTTGGGTTGGGTAACTTTAAAATCCGTTCCAGTTAAAGCAGCTGGGAAATGCGTCGCGCCCTTTGCCGGAATTTTCGGTTGTTGGTTGGCGGCGACTAATAATCGTTGACCCGCTTGGCTGGTTAAGACCTGGGTTTGGTGATCAGCTCCAAATTGGATCACGTTCGGTTTAACTGCTTGATAGTTACTTAAATCGTGGTCCGCAATAATTACCGTTTTGCCTGCCTTAACTTGAGCTTCTAGCTGGAAGAGCAGGTGCTTGCGATTAATAGGGTCCAGACTGGCGAAGGGCTCATCCAGGAGGATCACCGGTTTTTGCATCGCAATGATTACCGCTAAGGCTGCGCGCTGTTTTTCCCCGCCCGAAAGGGTTGCAAAGCTCCGGTGGGCAAGGTCACTAATTTCAACCGTATCAAAAGCAGTTTGGATCCGGTCTGGCATTTCGGTAGTCGGAACTTGTAGGTTTTCTAAGGCAAACTCTGCTTCGTGCCAAGGAGTATCCAGGGCAAATTGGAGACTTGGATCTTGAAACATCATCGCAGTTTTAGTGGAATCAAGAATGATCTTACTTCCCGCCCCAAGTTGCCCACCATATTTTGGTAGTAATCCAGCCAGAATTTTTAACAGGGTTGACTTGCCACTCCCGGAAGGGCCATAAAGGAGGGTCATGGCTCCTTGGGGGATGGTGAGATCGTCCACGATTAAAACCGGCTGGTTAGCGTCATAAGCGAAACTAAGGTTGTGGATCTGAATCGGACTCATCATGTTAGTTGGCCTTAATGACGTGGGCCCGTTCTAAGAGGTTAGATACTAACTTGATGAGGACCCCACAGAAGATGAGCATCGAAACAAAGCGGGCAATAATTAAAATCAAATTCAGTTGCAAACTAAAGTGGGCGTAACCATTCCGGAACCAGTCCCAGCCGAAAGTAATTAGGGTTGAAGTGAGGGCCGAAGTGATTAAGCCAAGCCAGTCAAAGTGCTTGTAGGCCGTAAGGGTAAAGCCAAGTTCACTAGCAATCCCTTGCACAAACCCAGAAATCAAGTTGGCAGCGCCCCATTGGCCACCTAAGAACATTTCCCCGGTAGCGCCTAAGAATTCACCGAGGAAGGAAGCAGCGGGCCGCCGTAAGATCATGGCTGCCATTGGACCGGCCATACACCAAAGGCCCATTGTTATATCATTGGCCATTGGTCCTAAGCCTATTGGAGTCAAGACCACGGAAAGGCCGTTGTACAAGAAGTCACCGGCATAGTAGATGACCCCAAAAATAATTCCAATCAAAGCCAATAAAATGACTTCTTTAAGCTGATAACGTTTTGACATCGAAATGTCCCCCTTTGGGAATGAATTTCAATCCACGTCAACAAAAAAACACCCCAGCAGAAAGCCTGCGGAGTGCGGGTTAAATCTAACTTTTGCCGATTCACCGAATGTAACTCCCTACGCTGGTGCTAACCAGATCAGGTTAAATGGGTATTATCTCAGCCAAAGGCACCCCAGACATGGTATTGATAGTGATATTATAACGAATCCGCTTCCAGTTGACAAATGCAGCGAAGGGTGACATTCGTTTATAACAACTTGTGGAAAAATTAAAAAGTCACAGATTGTGAATTTGACCATAAAAATCATCGTTTTCTATAATCCACTTGGGGAAAACTAGATAATTATCCACAACTATTTGGTGGATAATTCCAAGATATGTGGATAACTTGTGGATAAGTTATAACAAAAGGACCAATTTAAAAATCACGGAACGTGGCTTAGAAAGTGATCAGATAAAAGTGGTGTTTTCGAAAGACCACGGAAAGTGGATTGAAAGAATCGTTGTTAGAGTGAACTAGCTAACTTGCTTGGCGGATGTGAGTCTATGCAGGGAAAGGGAAGCGACTGCCATTCGGCTACGATTGGCGAGAACTTATCCTCTAAGGCCGTAGTTTCTGTGTAACATTCAGAAACGCAATGGAGGGTATAAAAAAGTCCAGAATGGTAAAATTCATTCTGGACAAATCTTATAGTTATTTAAATGTTTATTTAGATAAAATTATTCTAATGTTCCTTGAAGAGGTTCGTTAAGAGGTCCATGAAGGTAGCCAAGTAGCGATCCTTATCAACATCAACGGCAACCTTAACGTTTGGATTAGGGTCGTTCAACTTAGTCTTGTCACCAACCGTCCGGCCATAGTTGTGTTCATCGTAGATTACCTTCATGAAGAGGCTAATCGTTTGAACAAAGCTTGGGTCTAAGGAAACCCCAACGGCAAGCGGGTCGTGAAGGGCGCAACCATTCTTGTCGATGTCAAGGTTGTAGTAAGCATCGATGTAGAAGTCGGTAATGTCGGCGTAAGCCTGCCCAGCCTTAGTACCGAGGTCCCGCCATTGTTGAGTTTCCTTCTTAGTTAAGAGGGTCCGTAAGGTAACATCAAGACCAACCATCGTTAATGGTAAGTCACTGGTTAAGACCGTGTTAGCAGCCTTAGCATCTTGGTTGATGTTGGCTTCAGCAACGTCAGTTACGTTTCCTTCAACCGTTAAAGCGCCACCCATGAAGGTAACGTTACCGATCAAGTGGGCAATTTCAGGGTCCTTTTCAAGGGCCGCAGCTAAGTTTGTCATTGGACCAGTCGGGATGATAATTAAGTCCTTCCCGTACTTGTGGGCGGCTTCAATGTAGAAGTCGACCCCGGATTGTTCTTCGACTTGGCGCTTTGGTTCTGGAAGTTCAACTTCCCCGATCCCGTTGTTCCCGTGGATGTCCTTGGAAACTTGCATTACGTCAAAGTGGTCACTCGTGCTAGAGTGTGGTAAACCCAGGAAGACTGGCACATCTGGTTGGCCAAGCAATTCCAAAAGCTTCAAACTGTTTTGCGCACAAACGTTGAGTAAGTTGTTTCCGTATGAAGAAACGATCCCAATCAAATCAACATCAGGAGCCGCAACGGCGTAGGCAATGGCTAAAGCATCATCCACCCCAGTGTCTAAATCGAGAATCATTTTCTTTTGTGCCATGATAAGTCCCTCCAAAGAATATAATCAGCTTTTATAACGTTTTACCTCTTAATGATAACTAATAATGAAAAGGATTACAATCGGAAATTTCCGATTTTTACTCCCTTTTATTGCTAATGATACAATGAAAGCACCGTAGATTTAAAGTGAGCGAGGCAAAATAATGGAAGAAAAAATTTATGATGTTGTCATTGTTGGTGGGGGACCAGCCGGAATGTTTGCGGCCTTTTATTGTGGTTTACACGAATTGCATGCCCAATTAATTGAAGCCCTCCCAACTCTTGGTGGTCAACCGGCGGCTTTGTATCCTGAAAAGAAGATTTGGGACGTTGCCGGTAAAGTAGGAGTAACTGGCCGGCAGTTAGCAACAGACTTACAATCCCAAATGGCCGTTGCGCCAATCGACACAGTCCTCGGTCAAACCGTGACCAATGTTCAAAAAAAAGCCGATGGAACCTTTACCGTTACCACTTCCTCGGGAATTTCCCGGGCTAAAGCAATCTTAATCGCCCTTGGGAAAGGAGCCTTTACACCACGGCCACTAGCCCTTGATGGAGTGGATGCCTTAAGTACGGATCAGCTCGACTACTTTGTTACGAAGAAAGATGAATACGCCGGCAAGGAAGTTGTTGTCCTTGGTGGGGGGGACTCCGCAATTGATATGGCTTTAATGTTAGAGCCAGTTGCTAAGCAAGTCAGCTTAGTTCACCGGCGTGATCAATTCCGGGCTTTACCAAAGACGGTTTCAGATTTGAAGGCTTCCAAGGTCCAATTATTAACGCCATACTTACCAAAGGCAATCAGCGGCCAAGCAGATGGCAAGGTTGAGTTAACCTTGAAGAAGATGAAGAGTGAAGATGAAATGACCATCACCACGGATAAGGTTTTGGTTAATTATGGTTTCACTTCCAATAACGCCGCTTTGCGAGACTGGGACTTGGATTTGGCAAGCGAACACAATTTAATTACCGTTGATTCAACGATGCAGACCAATGTTGAAGGGGTTTATGCAATTGGGGATGGGGTTACTTATCCCGGAAAGGTTGCCTTAATCGCTAACGGCTTTGGTGAAGCTCCCGTTGCCGTTACTAGCCTCGCCAAGGCCCTCTATCCGAAAAAGCGGATGGCTATGCATAGTTCGTCGATGAAGCTTTAATGATGTTTCTGAATAATATTTAAAAGACGCAAAAAAGGCTAGGAAGAAGGTCAACTTTTTCCTAGCCTTTTTGCTTCCCTAAAGTAATTAATTATTACTATCGGGGTTAGTAATCTTAATCCGGTTTGAACTCGTTGAAGAGTGGTTAGCCTCTGGGGCATCCGTTGAGTAAAGGTTAGTCGTAGTCTTATTACCATTTTCAGAGTAAAGACTGGTCGACTTAGTCCCTTTATTCTTTTCAATCTTCTCAGCTTTTTGCAAACCATTCGAGTAGTTGTAATTGTTAGCTTGAACCGGGGTAAAATCCTTTGGTGTGTAGAACCGTAATAAGTTCTTTTGGTTTAAGGAGTCGGAAAGGTGGAGTTCTTTAGTAACGAAGGCTTGATCCTTTTCGACCTGTTTTTGCTGCTTGGCAGTAAGCTTAGCGATCTTCCCGGTAGCTGTTTCATAAATTGTGCCATTAACGCTGGTATACTTAGGCGTTACGAAGTCTTGATTCCGGAAGGCCACGACTTGCTTGTGTTGGGAACTAAAGAGGTCAGTCCCAAACATGATATAACGCTTAGTGGAAATTCCAAGTAAGTGTAACAAGGTAGGCAAGACATCGATTTCGCCACCGTAAGTATTGTAGATCTTTCCTTGGTTGGTTCCAGGAATGACAAACATCAATGGTACTCGTTGCAACATGGCGTTATCATAATCTTTCCAATCCTCACTCGACTTACCAAAGACGGTCGCTAAACTCTTGTTTTCTGAATTTGAAATTCCGTAGTGGTCACCATAAATCATGATGATTGAGTTTTTGTAGAGGTCTGATTTTTGCAAGTAGGTAAAGAATTCTTTGAGGGATTGATCAAGATAATGGGCAGTGACAAAGTAGTTATCAACATTTGTGTCCCCGGTATTGGTAGTAGTGAAGTTTGGATCTTTATCTTCACTGTCTAGTTCATAAGGGAAGTGGTTAGTAACGGTGATGTACTTAACGTAGAACGGCTGTTGTAAGCGTTCAAGGTACTTGACTGAATCGGCAAACAAGAGCTTATCTTTAAGCCCGTAACCAGTGGCTTTGTCACCCGAAGTATCGTAGTAAGAAGCGTCGAAGAAATACTGGTAAGCCAAGTTCTTATAGACGTTGTTCCGGTTCCAGAAGGAGGCAACATTTCCGTGGAAGACCCCAGTTGTGTAACCAGCCCGTTGTTCAAGGATTGCCGGTGCAGCTTCAAAAGTATTATCACTTCCTAAGGTTGCAAATAAGGATCCTTGAGGAAGCCCAAAAGTACTTGTTTCCAACATGTTTTCGGCATCGGAAGTTTTCCCTTGGCCGACCTGGTGGAAGAAGTTACTAAAGGCATAGGTGCTATTGCTGTGGTAGAGGGAGTTCAAGAACGGTGTTACCTCTTGGCCGTTAATCTTGCGGTCAATCAAGAATTGTTGGAAACTCTCGAGGTGAATGACAATCACGTTCCGGCCCTTGGCAATCCCAAAGAGTTTATCGTTTGGCTTAGCGTAGAGCTGGTCCGTAAATTTCTTAACCTTTTCCAATTGTGATTTCGTGGCCGATTTCCGCATCGTATAAGTGTGTTGAGAACGCACTAGATCGTAGCCAGTAAAGGTATCGACCCCTAAGTACTTAACGATGTAGGTCCGGTCAAAAGTCCGCCCAAGTAACTGGGGGCGGCTAAACTCAGCAACCATAATATTAAGTCCCAAGCAGAGAATTCCGACTGAGGTTGCCGCAAAGGCCAGCCGATGGCCAATTGCCCGGGGATCAAATTTGATTTTCCTAAAGAGCATTAATAACAAGATCACAATGATATCAAGCCAGTAGAAAAGATCATGGATGTTGGTTAGCGCTAAGGATGAGCCAGATAATCCTTGGTTGACCTTCGAATACCCCGTCATCGTGGCAATGGTCATGAAATCGGTGAATTCTCGGAAGTAGATGACGTTGAGGTATAACAAAAGGGTATTGGCAATGTAAATTCCCATTGTCACGGGGTAGAAAAAGCGGGATCGCTTGAAGTAAAGACCAATACTCAAAAGGATAATTGTGGTTGCTAGGGGATTGAAAAAGGTAATTAAACTTTGAATAAAACTCGTATCCCCAAGTTTAAAGTCAGCTACATAGGCAAATAAGGTCTTGGCCCAAAAAAGAATGATTAGGAGGGCAAAGAACCCAATTCGGGTACTGACGAAGTTCCCTAGTTTTTTCATTGCGGGTAATTCCTCACAAATAGTATATTTCGCTCCTAAATTAGGTAGCGAGGATGTTCCCAGTTTTCCCGGGAAATAGTTCAACGCCAATTATTTTATCACAGAACCCCTTAAAATAAGCCACGATTCAGAATCATTGTAGAAAATTAAAGGATAGCTGACTAGACTTTCGTTTTAAAATGATATTGACAAAAATAAATAACGATAATATATTTAAATCGAACATAAAACGAAAATTAAATCCATTTAAGAAAGAAGTGTTCTTGATGAAAATGCCAATTTTTAGTGAAGAAGAAAGTCAACGGATTGCTAGCCACTTCTTTAATTATGAATACCAAGACCCGGGAATCAAAAAGTGGGGAGGTTTCTTGCTAAGCGAACATACGGCCAAGTTAGTGAAGGGCGCTCTTGACCAACCGAAGCTAGTTAAGGAAGCTACCCGCCCAGTAATAGATCCAAGGGAAACGTGGGGACCGAGTGAGTACTAAGGGTGCCGGATTAAATAAGTTCTGAAACATAGTAAAAGCCATCAATCAAGGTTGCTGTTTTCGACCGTAGTTTTCGGAGTGATATTCGAAGATGCAATGAGGGCTGGGAAGAAATTTGCCTTTCTTCTCAGCCCTCATTGCTTTTTAATTACATAGTAACTTAGATCATAGTAGTTACAGTTACCTAACCTAATGGCTACCTTTTGCTTAATATCTTTTAAGCGTTAAACGTTCCCGCTTCGACTTGCTTAATGAAGTCAGCGAGGTGCTGGTAGTAAACGTCTGGATTGTCAACCATGTGATGGTGTCCACCATCTGGCGTGGTAACCAACTTCGAGTTAGGAATTAAGGATGCCATGGTCTTTGCCGTGTCAAGTGGCATGGTTTCGTGTTCCCCAAAGGTCAATAACGTTGGGACCTTGATATTCTTAAGTTGATCGCGGAAGTGCCAGTCTTTAAGCTTCCCAGTGATGACAAATTCGTTGTCACCTTGGAAGGCGTTGTAGACAGCGGACCCGGCAATATCAGCTAGGTGGTAGAGCTTAGAAGGTTGTTTCCGATCAACGTAGTTTTCATTTAAGACTTGGACGTCTTTTTGGTAGCGGTCATTGGCGTAGTCGTTCTTAGCTTCACATTCCTTCATGAAGGCGACTTCTTCAGCGGGTAAAACTGCTTCCCGACACTTGTTAACGTGATCAACGTATTCATCGATGTCATCAACCATGGAAGAGATGATGGCTCCCTTTAGGTGTTGACCGTATTTAACCGCATATTCTTGAACTAACAAGCCACCCCAACTTTGGCCAATCAAGTAGAAATTATCAATGCCGAGCTTTTGCCGGACTTCTTCAACTTCATCCAAGAAGTATTCATAAGTAAGGTACTTATCGGCAATCGTTGGATCATTGTAGTCAGGTTGATCAGAGTAGAGTGACCCTAATTGGTCATACATGTGAACCTGGACGTCTAGCCCTTGTTTTTTTAATTGTTGGGCTGTATCTTCCCAGTATTCGTGGTTACCACCAGGACCACCGTGAAGGGCCAACAAGTGGATCTTGCCAGTTCCTTGGGTGTTTGTCCAGAGATGATATCCATTATCAAGCGTCAAAATTTTTGTACCAGTACGCATAAACTAATCCCTCTTTCCCAAAAGTTTATGAAAATCAGTATACGCTTCTGAAAGCGGAATCAGCAAGTTAATCGTGAGAGACTGCTAACCAACAGTTACTGAGATCAAGAGTGTAGGTGAGCGGTTCATTTCCCCGGAGGGTCATTTGATAATCAGTTGCGAAGATGATTAGCTCCAGTTGATGGCCAACTGGTAGGCGGTGGAAAATTGGTTGGAGTGGGAAGGTAACCTCAACGAATTGATCTGGTTGGAGATCGTCAACTTGACTAGCGGAATGTCGATTTTGAAGGTTGATATGCCCAAAGGAAATTACTTTGGAGGGACTATCTTCATTAGCAAGTTTGAATTCCCGGAGGTCATCACTACCAAAGTGAAAACCGGCGCGTAAACTCCGCGGGTTAATGATAACGGGGCTAACGGTTAGGTGTTTAGCTCTTCCCCGGTCAACTAAGAAAGCCGAGAGGAGACCATGATCAGCATTTACCTTTACTCGGGCGTGAACTTGCGGGGTTCCCCGATAGGTTATTTCCTGGGAAATATTATTAGTCCGGAAATGAGCACTAAAGCTTCCGTTATCGGTTAGGAGGGCCTGTTGCCACTGGTTGGGATGATGACACCAGACTTGATATTGATCAGCGGGATGACCATCAGTAAAGAACTGGGTGGTGGCTTCAACTGCCTTGGTCGTTAACTGACCCGTGCCCCAGTTGAAACGGGTTGTTGCTTTACCGTCCCAAGTATTAACCCTGTGCCAAGTTTGAGGCGTGTAGTTGTCTTGAACCAGGACGGCTGGTAAGACCTCATCAGCTTGATTATCAAGTCGCCATAAATGCTTAGCAAACCAAAGATTAATCATCTCACTGTAATCAAGGGATTGAAAAGCGTTGATGTAGATGTGTTTTCCTTGATGCAAGATGATTTTAGCGGGAATCCCATTTGCTTTTAAGCCGTCGTAAAGGGCTTTAACTTGATTTGGCTTGACATTATCGTCATTTAGCCCGTGGATCATCATTACTGGACACTTGATATTCTTGATTTGGGGCCGGTAATTGCGGGCAGCCCAAAAGGCGTTGTAATTTCCGGTTTCCCGATCTTGAGCCTGAGCCATTTGGTGAAGGTAGCGATCATTAATTGGCTTAATTTTAAGATAGTCGGCAAGATTTTCCGTTCGACTAAAGGTTTCGGCTGCCAAAACATCGGCGTCTTCCCCTTGGAAGCCACCAGGGGCCATGACCAAGCCATTTTCTCGGTAGTAGTCATACCAACTGGAGATTGCGGCTTCGGAAACAATGGCGCTGAGACCAGCTACCCCCGTTGTCGCCACCGCTGTTGAAAGGGTGCCCAAGTAAGAACGACCGGTCATTCCCACGTGGCCGTTACACCAGGTGGCCTTAATTAACTGCCCACTAGTGCGGTCGGTGAAGGCTTTCCGATCACCATGAAGCCATTCCACTACCGCCTGCATACTGGCAGTTTGCTCAGGAGAACCACAGGTTTGGAGACCATCGGAGTCTTTTGTTCCAATCCCCGCAGCATAAACAATGGCGTAACCCCGGGCAGCTAAGTAATTATTTAAGGTATAACTTGGGGTTTCACTAAAGGTTTCGCTGGCTTGCTGAGCTTCGCCAGTAACAGTTTGATAGGTCTGCGGTTGAGGAAAGTGCATTTCGACGGGAGCCTGGTCATTAGCTTGCTTATGAGTGAGGGGATGATTAACTTGGTGGGTTACCTTCTCGCCCCAGGCATCATTGGTTCCTTGATTGTATGGACTTGCTGTAAAGACAGCGGGGACCTTCAGCCCCTGATTGCTTTCGATTGGTCGGATGATTTCGGCTTTAACCAGGTCGGCTTGTCCGTCAAAGTCAGTATCAAGGTCAGTTTCAACGTAAACCACTTCCCGGATAAATTTAGCAGGATCAAAACAAGCAATTGGTTGGCCGTTGAAGATGAGGGGCTTTTCCTGAGCGGGAAGTTGGTAGGCCCAAGCAAAGGCCCCATCAGCAACCAATTGATCCAAATACCGATAGCCATCATTATTCCGACTAATTAGAAGCATGTAAAAGGCGTCCACTACGGTTGCGGTGTCCCAGCTAGTTGGGTTAAGAAGGGGTAAGTTGATTTTTTCAACGGCAACTACCGGAGCTGTTACTTGGTAATCAACTTCTGGTATAAAGTGAAGCAATTGTAAGGCGATGAGATCAAAGATTGGCGTCGTTAGCGGAGTATCACTAGCTAGCCATTCCTTGACTGATTGGTTCTTCGTTGCGGCAAGACCACTTAACCACTGGTTAGCGCTAGCGGCGGTTTTGGCGGCGAAGTGGCTGGTAACTAAGAAGTGCTTAAGTAATGCTTTTGGCGCTAATTCCTGCCAGTTGTTAGGTAGAAAGCGGAGTGTCTTAAGCTCGACTTGGCGTTCGGCCGGGGTTGTCGGTTGAATTGCAAACTGGTTATTTCGCATAAAAAGTCCTCCCAGAAAAATAATTACCCTCATTATCGCACCGTTAACGATAATGAGGGTAAAAATTAATGATTTAGTTTACTGTGCCGGTAACCATAACTAAAGTAAAGTAACAGCCCGATTGCAAACCAGATAGCTGCACCAATGAAAGTTTCTTTCTTTAAAAGACACATCATTGCTAAACAGGCAATTCCGGAAAGAATTGGGAAAACGGGATAGAGTGGGACCTTAAAACCGCCTTGGTTTGAAATTTCCTTGTTCCGGCGTAAAGGAATAATTCCGAAGGAAACGAAGGTGAAAGCTAACAGCGTCCCGATGTTAACTAAGCTCGTTAAGTGATCGAGGGACACTAAGCCACCCATAAAGGCGATGATTAAAGCGACCACCCAAAGGGCGTTTTTTGGCACGCTGGTGTGCGGATCAAGCTTAGCGAGGAAGGTTGGCAACATTCCGTCCCGACCGATTGAGTAGACTAACCGCGAACTGGAGTAAATCATGGTAACCATCATGGTGAACATCCCGATTAAAGCTCCAATGGACAAGATATCTGCTAACCAGTTTTGATGGACCATTTCAAGGGCAAAGGCGACGGGGTTGGCAACATTTAACTTGGTGTACTTAACCATCCCAACTAGGACGGCAGCGACCCCCATGTACAAGATGGTTGCAATTAATAGGGTACCGATGATCCCGGTTGTCATATTCTTCCGGGGATTCTTAACTTCGGCGGCCGAAGATGAAATTGCATCAAAACCAAGGAAGGCAAAGAAGACCGTTGTTGCCCCTTGGAAGACTCCCGTCATGTGGTAAGGCAGGAAGGGGTGGTAGTTACCTGGTTTGATAAAGAGGATCCCAACTGCGATGAAAATTACAATAATTGCAATTTTAATGACGACGGCGATGTTGTTGACCCGCATGGAAGTGTTCATTCCGTGGGCGAGCATTGCCGTAATCGCTAAGACGATGATGACGGCAATCAAGTTAATGTAAGTTCCGTGCGCCGGATCAAACGGGCCGCTAAGAGCTGCTGGCAACTTAATACCAACGCTTGCCAATAAAGAATTGAAGTAGGCGGCCCACCCAGTAGAAACCGCCGCTACCGCTAACATATATTCAAGGATCAAGGCCCAGCCCAAAATCCAGCCGATGATTTCACCGAAAACCACGTTTCCGTAAGAATAGGCACTTCCGGCAACAGGTAAAGCTGATGAAAATTCCGCATAACACATTCCGGCTAAAGCACAGACAATGGCTGCAAAGAAGAAGGATAAAATCACCCCTGGACCAGCATCGACAGCTGCTACTGTCCCGGGAAGAATGAAGATCCCGGTCCCAATAACGGCGCCGACACCCAGGGCAATCAGGTCAAAGGCCGTTAGCGATTTGACAAACTTTTGATCTGTCCCTAAGTAACGTTCGAGACTTTCTTTCCGAAAAAGATTCATTTACAAATTACCTCCATTGGGGGTTGATTAATTAGTTTTTACCAGTTTAATTAAATTTTAATGAGAAGTCAATGATGAAGAACTTGCCGGAGGTTAGTTGTTGCTTGCTTTTTAAGGTAAACTTGGTGAAAATAAGGGGGGATTAATTAACGAAAGGAAGCAAAAATAATGGCATTAGAACGGACTAGTGGCGCTGTAGTTTATCGCCGTCATCAAGGACAATTGGAATACTTGTTACTTCAAAGTACGAACAAGGGAAATTTTTGGGGGTTTCCGAAGGGACATGTTGAAGGGTATGAAACCCTATTGGCAACGGCTGAACGGGAAATTAAGGAAGAAACGAGTTTAGTTTTACCAATCAATACTCAGTTTGCGGTATATACCCAATACGATTTGCCAAATGGTAACCGGAAGGAAATGACCCTTTTTACGGCAGAATTAGCGGAGCAAGAAGGGGTAACTTTACAGGTTGAAGAAATAAAAAATGCGGCCTGGTTACCATATGAAACTGCGCGGGAACGGTTGACTTACGATAATTTGAAGCAATTATTGGACGAGACCAACGCCTACTTAACAACTAAATAAAGATGAAGAAGATAATTATTCTTTGTGGGGCAGCCGGTACTGGAAAAACCACGGTTCAGACCTACCTGCAGACCCGCTTTAATTTAGCACGGGTGGTTACGCACACAACCCGCCTCCCCCGAAAGGGCGAAGTCAACGGTCGTGATTATTACTTTGAAACGCCCGCTTCGATGGCGAAACTCCACCTTTTAGAGAAGGTAGAATACGATCACCACCAATATGGTTCTTCCAAAGAAGGTTTAGAACGGGCTCTTGCTGATCATCCCGGGGCAGTAATTGTTCTAGATACCAAGGGAGCGACAACTTATCAGCAAGTTTTAGGGGAACAAGTCGTCGTTGTCTTTTTGACCGTTTCTCCATCTACGGATCTCGGTCATCGCTTGGCTAACCGGGGGGATGATCCGGCAAAAATCCACTCCCGGCTCACCAGCGCAGAATTTCAGCGGGACTTATCTTTGCCAATGGCTTTACAGGGAAAAGCGGTGGTGATCAATAATGATGACTGGGAACAAACGAAACGCCGGTTAGACCAACTAATGGTCAGCGTTTTATCGTCCAAAGGGGGTGCTGATTTGTGAACGATGCTTTAAAAGCACAGGCAATTAAAGCCCTTAAGCAAGGGCAATACCGGATTACTAAGCAGCGGCAACATTTACTTGACTTATTACTTGCCCATCCCGATCATTACCTTGATATCACGGAACTAGACGATCAAATGCGGCAAATCTATCCTGGAATTAGTCATAATACGATTTACCGTAATCTAAGTGAGTTTCAAGAATTAGGCCTGGTCGAATTTACCCGGCGGACCAATGGCCGAGCCGTTAAATTTAGCTGTGAACGACCCCACCATCACCACTTTGTTTGTCAGAACTGTGGGAAGGTCTTTGAAATTAAGATGCCACCGTGGGATGCCAGTTATTACGAAAAACAATTACCAGGGGCGAAAATCACTGGTCATAATTTTGAATTATATGGCTTGTGTGCGGACTGCTTACGTCAAGCAGAAACGAAAGAAAAATCTTAAACTTTTACCGATTCTTTAATTATTTTACCCTTTAAATCAGCTACAATTAGGGTTACAAAGCAGGAAGGTGAGAAGCTTGAAAGGCTAAGTTACACATATAATCATTCGAGGTCACAAAGTGAAAAGGCGAGCGCTTGATCACCTCCCTGTGATCTGTACTTAAGTTCTTCTCAAGTTAAATTGTATAAAACAGATGCCGGAGGCGCACCACTTTCATTATCGTGTTGTGCCTTGAGCGTCAAGCGAAAGGAATGTTTATAATTATGAAAACTCCCCCGTTTGTGACGCCGTTTGCTTTAGTTTCGTTGGTGCTTGCTTTAGGGGCGACGAACGTGGTGGTTAACAAAACCACCCACACTAATGAAGGGGCAAAGGTGACCTCGGTAAGTACGAGCTCGACTTCAGATCATCAGCCAACTGATGATAGCCGGAGTGGTTCGTCAGCCAACAAGGACAGTCGTTCTGACCAAAATAATGATGATCGGGATGGCAATTCCACAACTGAGACGAGTCAGGCCAACAAGACGAGCACTGATCAAAATCAGGATGATAATCAAACTGATACCAAGAGTACAACAACGAATGACCAAACGACCAATTCAAGTTCAGCTAGTTCAACTACGCAAACGAACGCAACAACTGCTAACAATACAACGACGCAAAGTACTAATAACTAGGAGGACAACTAATGTTTAGCTTTTTAGACATGATTAACAGTTCGCTTAGTTACTTCAATATTAAGCCGACACTGAAAAATAAGATTTATGTGGTTATCGCGACTTTAGGGGATGGCTACTTAGTTTACGTTACCTGGCGCCTCTTTGCGAACCATGTTTGGGTACGGGCCTTACTGTACTGCTTAGCAGTCCTCTTCTTGACCTATTATCTATATTTAAATGCGGTCTATTATTTCTTAAACCGGACCTCTAAGTTGGATATTCTTTCACCATGGCTAAGCAAGGTGACCGGAACCGCTCCATCACCTGAAACCGGGAAGATACCCCGGCGGCGGATGGTCCAGCCAATTAATCAAGCAACTGGCTACTATGAAGGACATGATGTGGTTAAAGCCCAGGTTGCAACGGATCCAATTGAACGGCAAAATTTGCAACAGCTCGTTGATAGTCTGGTCGCTGATAAGTTACTATTGGCAGAGTACGACGGGATGAATGAAGCGGAGATTCTTGCTCAATACCGGGAGACTAAGGAACCAGTCCCGGCACTAAATCACGGTCAAACCCTGCCATATTACGAATTAGTACACGAGCCAAGGCAACACCGTTTAGAAATCTATGCCGGTCGCAACGAAATGGAAAAGGTCAAGGTCGGCCACATTACCAAAATTGGGTTAACTGATGCCCACGAAGCCCGGATGCAGTATCAACTATACTTAGCCAAACTCTTTATCATTGGTGGGCCAAGTAAAATCGCTGGTCGGCGGGATTCGACAATCCTAACTGACGATGATTTTGGGCTCGATGCTTACTTGGCTTACCGGGATCGGAAATAGGTGATCAATGATTGTGCAGTTAAAATTATTGAAAGAGGGCTGGTAAGAAACGTGCGTTTCTTACCAGCCTTTCTCGTACCTTCGAATGTTACACAGAAACTACGGTCGAGGCAGTGTAGCTAAGTGAATATTGCCTTCCCTCTAGTCGGCACGATCCCACTTAGCCTTGCGTGGGCGCACAAACGCCAAGCAAGTTGGCTGGTTCGCTCCAAACCACGACCTTAGAGGATAAGTTTTTCTCCCGACCTCTTTGCGGTATTAAGAGTGATTTACTTCCCGAACTTTATTTTGTATGTGATAATTGATTTAGAATATAATAAGGGAGGAAGGAGTCATGAAAAAGAAACTAACTTGTACTGAAATAACGATGCGCCAAATCCAGCGTGACATTATTTTGGGTAAGTACCGTCCCGGCGCTAAGTTAGTAATTGTCAACTTAAAGCAAGACTATGGCGTTTCCTTATCCGTGGTTCGCGAAGCGTTAACCCGACTGACAGAACAAGAGTTGGTAACGTTAACTCCAAATATCGGTTTTAGTGTTGCCCGAATTAGTCGCCAAGAAATTGAGGAATTAAAAGTAGCTCGTTTGATTAATGAAGGAGAAGCTATTCGGCTGGCAATTGAACATGGTTCAGACCAATGGATCCAAAGCGTAAGGGCAGCTTACCAAAAACTGGCTCAAACCAGCTTTTCTTCACCGGAAACCCACCAATTAAGTTTAGAATGGTATGAAGCGCACCGGGCCTTTCACCAAGCAATCGTTGCAGGGGCCAGAAATCAATTCTTGAGTAAAATTTGTTTGCGTTTGTGGAACCAAAGTGAGTTGTCTCGCAATCAAGAACTTGTTCAAGGACGGGTTATGCCGGGCTTAGAAGAACACCAACAATTAACCCGGGCAATTGCGGCCCGCGATCTCGAAGGGGCAATGGCGATCCACCGGGTCCACCTAAATAATGGGGCGAGTTGACAGCAGCGATAAATAAGTAGGGAGGAAGCCTGCTCGACGACCTAAGTTTCGGTATAACATTTTTCAAAAAATAAAGTAAAAAAACAAAGGCCGAGGAGGAACTTAAATTTTCTCCCCGGCCTTTTTGATAACCATTAATATTCAATTTCGTAATGAATTTGGAAGTGCTTTGGATCAGCTGGCCGCAAGGCAACGTCCCCGAAGCTTGGGTGGTGTGGCGTGTCTGGTAAGGTTTGACCTTCAAGGGCCAATGCCATCCATGGCCGCCCTGGCCGGTTTAACTTTACGTCACTGGAAATTCCGTCCGTAGAGAACATCACTAACCCATTCCGGTCAGAGAACATCTTCAAGGTCCGGCCTGACTTTTCGTCGTGTAAGATTGCGATTGGTTCGTGAGCTAAAGTGGAACTTGGGGTAACTTCAAAGTAGTCATCAAAACCTTGTTCTGGCGTCTTTAACATTTCGTTCAAGGCGTCGCCAAGGCGAGTCATCTTACTGAAGTCATAAGGAGTTCCAGCATTTTCAATCCGTTCGCCAGTTGGAATCTTACCATCCTTAACGGCCAAGTGGTACTTGGAGTTAATTTGCAAATCGAGACCTTCAATGGTTGGTTCGCTTTCGTCAGCGATGTTCCAGTAAGTGTGGTTAGTTGGGTTGAAGAGGGTATTTTCGTCACTTTCTCCGTAGAAGTCAAGGGTGACACTGTCGTCTTCACCCAAAGTGTATACAACAGCAGCCTTAACCGTTCCAGGATAAGTATCATCAGCTGGAGAGAAGGTTTGTTGCAAAGTGATTGTGCCCTTGTCGGTATCCACGGTTACGTTCCAGAAGTGGCCGTCACCCCAACCAGTGCTTCCTCCATGGAGAGTATTGCCATTTTCGTTTGTGTCAACGTGATATTCTTTACCATCAATGGTAAATTTACCGTTTTCAATCCGGCCAGCAGTTGGCCCAATAACCCGGTTAATGCTGTAGCCAGCAGCGTGGAAGTCAGCAAAGTTATCGGAACTTAGCAAGAGGTTGTGCCGTTGACCATCCTTGCCTGGAACCATGAAGGCTTGCCAAACCCCACCGTAGTTCAAAACGCTGATGCTGACATTATGTTCATTTGTCAAAGTGTACTTGATAACGTCTTGACCGTTAAATTCACCAAATTTTTCTTGAGATGTTTCCATTATAATGGTTCTCCCTTCTGGAAAGCGCTTACTAGCATAGACTGGTTAAATTATAGCAGAATTAATAGTGCTAGTAAACATTTAGTAAAAATATTTTCGCTGGATCAAAATTTAAAAACTGTCTTATTTAGAAATTGTTGTTCCATAATAATGCTTTTGTCCTAAGGATAGACTAACTATAATGATTCGATGTAAAAATCTTTGGGGGAGGGATTAAAATGCAAATGAATCGGACAGTGCGGGATTTTGAGCGGGCTTTGGAAGCCTTGGTGACAGAAAAAACGTTTGAAAAACTTACCATTGATCAGATTTGCGAAGAAGCCTTACTACACCGGAGTAGCTTTTATCGTTACTTCCATGATAAGTATGATCTTTTGGAACAAACGATCAACGCGCGTTTGAATACTTTGTGGCAACAGGCCAGTGATGAAGATGAATTGTTGGAAATGTTGCTTCGGTACGTGAATGAGCATAAGAGTTTCTTCCGGCACTTAACAACGAGTGGCAGTCGAGATTCTTTGTATACCGAGTTAATGCGAATGAGTACGGAAATCTTGATGAATGTCCGTGATAATGGTCCAGAAAATGGACGAGTTACCCAGGCCTTACGGGCTGCTAAAAACCCACAATTAGTGGCGTCGTCAATTAGTGGGGCAATTATGGGTTCGTTATATTGGTGGCAAGAACAAAATTATGAACTTGCTGACCAAGAAATTGTGGATTCGGTTAAGCGCTTTGTAAATTCTTTGCCGCAAGGAGAAAATTAGGTCGTTGAGAGAGAGGGAACACAATCATGTGGGAAATGATTAAGGCCGAATTTGGCCATATTTGGCGTAATAAGTTACTACGCCTTTCGGTATTCGTGATTTGCTTCATTCCTTTCCTATACAGTATCTTCTTTCTGAAGTCAGTATGGGATCCATACGGGAATACGCAAAATTTGCCGGTTGCCGTTGTAAATAAGGATGTGCCGGTTGAGTACCGAGGTAAAACGATGGCGGTTGGCCGCCAGACTGTCAAGGAATTAAAGAAGAACCATTCTTTAAAGTGGGAATTTGTTTCTGCAAAGAAGGCAGAATATGGTTTGCACCACCGGAAATACTACACGGTCGTCACGATTCCGGAAAACTTCTCGGAAAACGCCACGACGGTGTTAAACAAGCATCCAAAGAAGATGCAAATTAAGTATGAAACGAACGGTTCTTTGAACTACATCGCTGAAGTGATTAGTCAATTGGGGATGACGAAGCTCAACCAAAAGATTCAAACCCAAGTCACGAAAGCTTATGCTAAGGCGACCTTCCTAGCTTTGCGAACGATTGGCAAAGGAATGACCACTGCCGCTGACGGGGCTGGCCAAATTGCTTCTGGGACTAACACTTTGAATAGTGGCTTTGCGACCTACGCCAATGGGGTTAGCCAAGTGAATACGGGAATGCAAACTCTGAACAGTAGTGTTGGCGCCCTTGGTTCTGGAGCGAGTCAATTAGCTAGTGGGAGTAGCCAATTGGCCAGTGGTTTGTCACAATACGCTAGTGGAGTTGGGACCTTAACGTCTGGTTTGAACACCTTAAGTAGTAAGTCGAGTCAATTAAACAGTGGGAGTAGCCAATTGGCCGCTGGAGCTAACCAACTAAATAGTACGGTTAGTTCTTCAATGGGCTCAATTAACTTTGGCAACATTATGTCTGTAATGAGTCAAGCTCAAAGCTTAAAGCATAACTTGGCAACCTTGCAAAGCGGATTAGCTTCTGCACAAACAGCCATTAATAGCGTTAAGCAAGATGCTACGCCATTACAAAAGGCTGCTTCTTTAGCAAATAATATGTCATCAGCAACCTCGGCTTTAAAGGGCGTGGCTACAAATGACGGCACAATTGCGGCAATTGCTAGTCAATTAGCTGGTAGCGAAACCGATGCTAGCAAGAAGGCCCAGTTACAATCGATTGCTCAAAAGGCTGCTAGCAACGTTTCAACAATTCAAGGTTTAAGTGGTGCTCTTAGCGGAGTAAGCGATCTTTCCAGTTCAGTGGCAAGCTTAAATAAGGATTTAAATCAAATTTCTAGCATGGAAACGATGATCCAAAATGCGCAAGGAACTTTGCAACAAGCGGATAGCTTAATGATTGAACTTGATCAATACAGTGGACAACTTCAACAAATGCCACAACTAGCTAATCAACTTAAATCCGCAACCAACCAATTAGCAGCTGGAGCGACAGCTTTGAACTCCGGGGTTAACCAATACACGGCCGGCGTTGGTCAAGCCGCTACCGGTGCTAACCAATTAACAGCTAATTCTGCTAAGTTAACCAGCGGGGCGAACACCTTAGCATCTAGCTTGCAACAACTTAACGCGCAAGTGCCAACCCTTGTTTCTGGGGTAGCGAAGTTAGCTGCTGGGACAGCCCAATTGAATGCTAACACGCCACAAATCACGGCCGGGATTACTAAGTTGAATGCCGGAGCCGGGGAATTAGCTGACAAATTAGCTTCTGGGGCTAAGCAAGTTAATAGCGTGCGGACTTCGGATAAGACGGCTGACATGATTGCTAAGCCAACAACTTTGAAGCACCGGAATTACTCATACGTTCCAAACTACGGACACGCCTTAGCACCATACGTTCTTTCCGTGGCCATCTACGTTGGGGCCTTGGTCTTCAACTTTGTTTACCCAATTCGGCGGGTGGCTCTCCAAGGGCGGAAAGCCTCTGCTTGGTGGGCAAGCAAGATTGCTATTGAAGGTTTAGTGGCAACGGTCATGGCCTTAGCAGAAGGTGGGATCATGATGGCCCTTGGGTTAACCATTGATCACGTCCCATCCTTCTTCTGGACGTTGATTCTCTTTGCTTGGTCTTCATTTGCGATCGTCATGTTCTTATCAATGCTCTTTGATAACCCAGGACGGTTCGTTTCAATGGTTCTCTTGATGCTTCAACTTGGTGGTTCTGGTGGGACCTTCCCAATGGAAGTTACGATGAAGTTCTACAACGTTATTCACTGGTACTTACCAATGACCTACTCAATTCAAGGTTTGCGGCAAGGAATTTCTGGTGGGATCGGTGAACACTACATCGCCTTCTGTAACGGGGTCCTCGGTGGAATTACGATTGTCTTTGTTCTTCTTTCCCTTCTCGCTATGATTTGGTTGCAAAAGCACCATTTTGCTGGGAAGTCAGAATTAGACAACAACCAAGAACTGCTTGGGGATGAGAAAGACGATGACGGTATGCATTTGCGAGACCGGAATTAAACAGTTTAGTGAAAGGTAGCAAGAAAGCCTTCTTTACCTAGGTGATAGAGAGGGGCTGGTAAGAAACGCATGTTTCTTGCCAGCCCCTCTTTTTTCGCTTTTCAATTGGCGAAAATTCGCTTATCCTTAAAGATAAAGGTGTTGTTAATTTTTTGGAATTTTAAATGAAGGAGAAAAAATGAAAACTTGTCCAAAATGCGGTCAAGAAGTGCCGGAAAGCGACCAGTTTTGCTCTCGTTGTGGGGCAACTTTAGCAACGAATGAAACGACAAACCCAACTCGGCAAAGTCGACGACAAGGAAACCAAGGCTCAAAAACACCAAAAAAGCGGTGGGGTCGCTGGTTAGCTTTAGCAATCGTGCTTGTCCTACTGTTAGTTGGCGGTGGGTTGTGGTTTAACCATGCTCAAAGTCAGCCGGTTACTGAAACTGCGTCCAGTAGTAGCGCTTCGACGAGCCAATCATCGAGCAGTGAAAGTGAATCAATGACGAATAGTAGTAGCCACGTGATGAGTAATTCCCAATCATCAACACAGAGTGGTAAACTTTCTACCAACCTGGGGCCACGGGAAAGCGCTGCGGTAATTATGTATTATGGGGCCTATCGTTTAAATAATCGGCATTATCAAGGAGACTATCGGGCATCCCTTAGCAACCAAGCCCTCGCAATCTCAATGTCGAACCTTAGTAAGGTAGAGGGGAAAACAGGTTATGATGACCATCCAGGTCAAGGGATGGCCTATAGCTTAGCGCCTGGTGAGGTTGATGCTTATATTAGTTACACCCTTGATAAGGACAAGACGGTTAATTTCTATGCGATTGGTGACCAGCCAGGAGACCTCGAATATCTTGGCTCTGCTAGTTGGAACAACGTTATTAACTATGCTAATCAACACAATGCGGCCGATCAGATTCATCAGTTAGGAAGTTACGCTAAGATTTATGGCACAGGAGAATAGAGAAAAACCATGGAAAAACAAGCACGGGAACAGTTCGTTGCCGATTTAATTCACTTAAATACGGTTGGTGGTCATGAAGATAAGGTGGCTCATTTTTTAAAAGCGGCCTTTGATAAGCATGGAATTACCAATCGGATTATTCCGGTTGAAAACGGCCGGAGTAATTTCTACGCGGAGATTGGGACCGGTGAAAGTGATCGAGTCGTAGCTTTGGAAGGCCATGAAGACGTAGTAGCTTTAGGAAATCCTGATCAGTGGGATCATGCTCCTTTAGGTGCCGAAATTAAGGATGGTAAAATGTATGGCCGGGGAACTACTGACATGAAAGGTGGCCTGGCTGCTGAATGTATTGCGATGTTTGAACTGGCGGCCCAAGCAACGCCCTTGAAAGGAAAAGTCAAGCTTCTCGTTACGGTAGCCGAAGAATCGAGTCCCCAAAACCACATGCAAGGGGCGCAAGCTTTCACGAAGGCAGGCTATTTGAAGGACGTTGATGCAATGATTTTAGCGGAACCGTCCTTTGGTCAAATGAACTGTGCCAATAAGGGTTCAATTACCTATGCGGTAACTTCCAAGGGGAAAGCGGCCCATAGTTCAATGCCCCAACTCGGCTACAATGCAATTGTGCCCTTGATGGCCTACTATGAAGCGCAGAAGCAATACTTTGCGACCCTCCACGCCGAAAATAAGTATCTTGGTAAGACTATTCCAGTCATCACCAAGATTGAAGGGGGCCAACAGTTAAATTCCGTCCCAAGTTCAGCAGCCCTTTATATGAAGGTGCGGACGATTCCGGAAGAACCAAATGAGGAGATCTTGAAGCACTTACGGGCAATTATCGCCCAAATCAATGATCAACAAGGCGCTCAATTAGCCTTAGAAATTCTCGGGGAAAAAGAGCCAGTAGTGACAGATCCTAATAGTGAATTTAGCCAACTCCTCCACACGACGGCCGAAAAGATTTTCCACCATCCGATTAAAGTAATTGGGAGCGCCGCCGGGACCGATGCTTCGGAAATGATTAAGGGAAACCCGGATATGTCAATCGCCGTTTTTGGACCGGGAAACCGGACCGCTCACCAAGTAGATGAATACATGGTTTTAGAAACCTTCCACAAGGATATCGAGGTTTACAAACAAGCCTTAAAGCAATATTTAAGTTAAGCGAAAGGAATGACAAAGATGCGGAATTGTCCAAGATGCGGGCAAGCAGTCAAAGACGATGCGACCAAATGTCCTAACTGCGGTCAGGCTTTGGCAGTGACTAAAGCACCAGTTGCTAATCCAGCACCCAAACAGCGTCACTGGTTACCTTGGTTAGTTGGGATTATTTTGATCGTATTAGTTGGTGGGATTGTCCTTCAACTGAGTCATCATCGCCAAAGTGCTAAGCCGCAGGTGACACAAACTACTAAAACTAAGGCAAAAAGTAGTTCTAAGACTAGTCAGTCATCAACCAAAAAGCTAGCGACTGTCAAACCGCTAGCCAATAAATTAAATGGAAATGATACCGCCGCAGCCATCTTATACTACGGGGCGACTAAGCTAAATAACCAGGACTTTAAGAATGGGCTAAAGACGACCCAAAGTGCGAAAGTCTTAAATGTGACGGTGCAAAAGGTTGATAATAACCAACATCTTGATCATGCCGGGCAAGGAAACTTGTATACCTTAACGCCAGGAAAAAACAATTCACCATTGCGGTATACTTTGGATCAGGACCAAAAGGTGAACTTTTACGTGGTTAGTAATAATCAATACAACTACTTAGGTTCCGTTGCGTGGAACGACTTAGTCAACACCGTTAACCAGCAACAAGGCGGTAATACCGTCCGTCAAATTGGTAAGTTGGTAAAGGTGCACCAGAATAAGTAGGTAAAAAAGCTAGGAAGAAATTTGCGTTCTTCCTAGCTTTTTTAGATATTAAACAGTAACTTAGGTCAGCGAGAAGGTCCTCTCCCTACCTTGTCTTACACAATATATTTTTCCACCCGCGGTAAATCCTTAGGGGCGATTTCGACTTGAAGGTGCGTCCCTGCGCTTACATATTCGGTACTAAGAATGGTGGCGTGTTCGTTAAGATATGAGACGATGTGCCCATCCGCAAATGGAATCAAAAGATCCATCGTTTCGTAATCTGAAAAAAGGTGGTGCTTGATTGCTTCAACAAGCAAGTCAAGCGATTCACCATCCTTAGCTGAAATTACTAAGTGATTGTCGCCTTCCATGGTAGGAAACTCGACTTCTGTCCGATCGGCCTTGTTAAAGACGTAGATCATTGGGACATCTTTAATCCCGATTTGTTCCAAGGTAGCTTCGGTTGTCTTGATCATTTGCTCATAGTGCGGATCGGAATAGTCAATCACTTGGATTAACAGATCTGCGTGGGCGGCTTCGCTTAAAGTTGACTTGAAAGCTTGGACTAGGTGGTGGGGAAGCTTTGAAACGAATCCAACCGTGTCGCTTAGTAAGAAACGCTTTTGATCCGGTAAGGTTAATTGCCGGACGCTAGTATCTAACGTTGCAAACAACATATCTTTTTCAAAAACCCGTTTGTCTTCGGAAACCCCGTAACGGTCAACGAGGTGGTTCATAATCGTTGACTTCCCGGCGTTAGTGTAACCAACTAGGGCGGCCGTTGGAATGGCCGATTTTATCCGTTGGGCCCGCTTAGTGGCTTCGGATTTTTCGATTTCTTTTAATTCACTCCGGAGGTGACTAATCTGCTTAGCTATTACCCGGTGGTTCATTTCCAGTTTAGTTTCACCGGCCCCCCGGTTAGTGAAGCCACCGCCACCACCAGAACCAGTCTGTTGGTCTAACCGCTGGTCACTGGCGGTTTGTAGACGCGGAAGCCGATATTGAAGTTGGGCAATTTGAACTTGGATTTTGGCTTCCCGGGATTGGGCTCGGTTAGCGAAAATTTCGAGGATCAAAGCCGTCCGGTCGATAATCCGGACCCCGGTTGCCTGGGCGAGGTTTTGGAGTTGACTTGGGGAAAGCTCGTCGTTAGCCACAACGGTTGGTACATCAAGGGCCTTCACTAATTGAGCTAGTTCTTCAACCTTTCCAGAACCAAAATAAGTGGCAGCATTTGGGCGATCTAAAGATTGGTCCAAGCGGTCAACAACTTCCATCTGGTTCGCTTCGGCCAATTCCTTTAATTCCGTCATTGAATACTGATAGTCGGGCTGGTCATTATCAAGCCCGATGATCACAACTCGTTCGGTATTCGATATGGTGGTATCCATATAGTTTAAATTTCCCCCTTACGCTTGCGGTAACGATAATTGACTATAGAAATTAATCGTGGTGGTATCTTTCGTAAGACTTAACTTGGTGATAGACCCGTTAGCTGGTTGGGCAGTGTGTTCGGCACTTGTTCCAAAGCAACTACCGATGGAACGAATGGTCATCCCGTGAGAAACAACCAGGACGTTACTGCCATCTGGTAATTCCCGGAGCATGTCAAGACCTGGTAGCACCCGGTTCCAGAAAGTTTGGTTATCCTCGGCATCGTGGGTGGTGTCGGCGGCCGCAATCCGTTCCCGGGTGCCATCTGGACCATAGGCCTCAATCATTTCTTCAAAGGAATTGATTTCGTCATTCCCGCTAACAAAGATCGCAGTTTCAATACTGTTTAACCCTTCGAAGTAGCCAAAAAACTCTTCCCGAAAAGCAGGAGCTGGCGTTGGTTCTTTGATGGTTGTTGGGTGGTTTGCTAGTAAAATCCGGGCGGTATCCATCGTCCGCTTTAAATCAGAGGCGAAAGCATAGTCAAAGTTGACGCTCGCTAATGCCTTTCCCGCTCGAGCGGCATCTTGCTTTCCTTTTTCAGTCAAAGGGGTGTCTGACCACCCTTGCATCCGGTGATACTTATTCAAAAAAGTTTGCCCATGGCGGACAAAATAAACGTTAATGGCCATGCAAATTTCCTCCACTATTTCCGATTATTTGCACCAATTTTACCATATTATGTCCTTGGATGGGGACTTCGGGTTTAAAAGCGGCGCCGCGTAATAATTTTTCGGCGAATACTCCGGAGACCATAAACAATTCCTGCGGGAAGGAGTGAAATGGCGACGATCCCAATGATTACTGAGGAGAAGTGGTCTTTGATAAATGGGATTGAACCAAAGTAATAGCCTGTCACCGTAGCCAAAGCCACCCAGAGGGTCACCCCGATGACGTTACCTAGCATAAACTTGTGGAAGGGGAAGCTGGCACTTCCCGAAATCAAGGGGATGAAGGTCCGGATCACAGGAACAAAGCGGCCAAAAATCACGGCCATAATTCCGTGTTTTTCAAAGAAGGCTTGCGTTTGATCCAAGCGGGGCCCCACCACCCGTTTACGGAGCCAAGGCCATTTAATCAGTTGGGTCCCAATCGTGTAGTTAACGATATCTCCGATAAAGGCAGCGCAGAAAAAGCCGATAACGAGAATACTAATTTTGACCGAAGGGGTAATCGCCGCCACCGAAGCGGCCACAAAAACCAAGGATTCACCGGGGAGCCACGGAAAGACCACCAGCCCGGTTTCCATAAAAGTCACGGTAAAAAGAATTAAGTATGACCAATTGCCAAGCCAGTTAAAGAGGGGCACGATCACATCTTGTAAGTGCATTATCATGTATAAAATCTGCGACATAGGCGGCCCCTTTCGTTAGTTTTTACTTTTCTTGACCTTTATTGTACTGGGTTCTTGGCGAAAATGAAAAAATTTTTCACCAGTTTAGAAAATTCTTACAGAACGATCCCCTAAACGGATTACTCGAACTGGGAGGTTTAATGATGATATAATAATTGGATTAAAAATTTAAGGGGGATTTTGACTTTGACCGCAACAAAGCAAGAAGAACAAGCCTACCTCGACCACGTCTTAACGAAAGTCCGCGATGCCGAACAAGTCGCTGAAAAGAAGATCGGGATTGCTAAGCGCGATATTAAGAGTATTGATGCTCAATTTAACGATATTCGGATGAACACCTCGACTTATTCGGGAATGATGGATACAGCGATGTCCGTCCGGGCTCAGCAACAAATGTTGAATGAACGGGAAAATTCTTGGCAACACGCTGCCGATCGTTTAGCGACCTTGCAACGATTAGAAGCCAAACCTTACTTTGCCCGGATTGATTTTGAAGAACGGCCAGGGCAAAAAGCCGAAACCATTTATATTGGCTTAGCTTCCTTTACTGACACTCCGGACCACTTTTTGGTCTACGATTGGCGGGCTCCAATTTCTTCGATTTATTATGAAGGGGAATTAGGAAAGGTTAGCTATCAAACCCCGGATGGGGAACAGACCGTTAACGTCACTTTAAAGCGCCAGTTTCAAATTGAAGATGGGGTGATCGTGACCCTCTACGACACCCAAGCAACGGTGACGGACCAAATGCTTTTATCCGCCTTGAGTAACCACTCCAGTACCAAGATGAAGAGTATCGTCGCCACGATCCAAAAGACCCAAAACCGGATCATCCGGAATACTAAGGCCGACCTTTTATTTGTCCAAGGGGCTGCGGGGAGTGGCAAGACAGCGGCTGTCTTGCAACGGGTGGCCTGGCTCTTATACCGTTACCGGGGAAACTTAACGGCAGCGCAAGTGATCCTCTTTTCACCAAACCAGCTCTTTAATGACTATATCGACCAGGTTTTGCCTGAACTTGGGGAGCACAATATGGTTCAGATGACCTACTTCCAGTACCTTAATCGGCGGGTACCACGGTTAAAGGTAGCGGATTTACGGGAACGATTTGAACAAGATCTGAACGAAGTTGACCAAAAAGCTAACCGCCTTCTAACCAGCTTAGCCTTCTTTAAAGCCACCACGCGTTATGCCAAGCGACTTGGAACAGATGGGCACTTACGGTTTAAAAACCTGATGTTTGGTGACAAAGTTTTTGCCTCCAAGGAAAGACTCCGCGATATTTACTACGGCTTTAATGCGACCTACAAATTAAGCAACCGCCTCGATGGAACTGAAGAACAATTGACGAGGATGTTAAATAGCCGCCTGGGTGGAGAAATCCATTCAAAGTGGGTTGAGGAGCGGGTTCAAAATTTAAGTAAGGAAGAGCTCGATAACCTCTTTAAAAACCGGCCGCGGGAGTTTGCCAGTGACGAAGCGGAATATAAATTCTTAGCTAAACAGATTTTAATTAAGGAACTAACCCCAGTTAAGCGGGCCATTGACCATCACCGCTGGTTAAACATCAACGCCCAATATCTGCACTTGATGCGGGTGGTTCCTCACTTAGTTGATTTGAGTCAATGGGGATTAACTAAGGAAGCTTGGGCCCAATACGCTGACCGGCAAATTACGGCCTTTAAGCAACACCAAATCAGTGCCGCTGGGGTTTCAATTTACTTGTATCTCTATGACTTGTTAACGGGGAAGTGGGGCGATCGGGAAATGCGCTTTGTCTTTGTCGATGAAGTGCAAGACTATGATCCATACCAATTGGCTTACCTAAAATTCTGTTTTCCACGGGCAAAATTCACTCTGTTGGGTGACTTAAACCAAGCAATCTTTACCCACGAAAATTCGCGGAGTTTGTTGAGTCAGCTAAGTACGATGTTTGATCCGGAAAAGACGGCCGTGGTTCAATTAACGAAATCCTACCGGTCAACTGAGCAGATTACCGATTTTACCAAGCAGATTCTCCTAGATGGCGAAAAAATTGAAGCCTTCGAACGGCAAGGACCAAAGCCAAGGTTAATTCAGGTAACTGATCGAGTAGCAGGATCCCAAGCAGTCTTGGAGGCATTAACCGCGGCCCGAGCTGAACAAGAAAAGGTGGCGGTGATTGGCAAGTCATTGGCTGACAGTGAAGAAATTACGGAATTATTAAAACAAGCCGGGATAAAGGCCACCTTGATGCGGACCGAAAACCAACGGCTAGTTGATGGGGTGATCGTGGTCCCATCCTACTTAGCCAAGGGACTCGAATTTGACGCTGTAATTGTTTGGGATGCGAATGCCCAGAAGTATACGGGGGATGACGAACGCCAATTGTTATACACGATTTGTTCCCGGGCCATGCATACCTTAACCCTAGTTTCAATTGGCCAACCTAGTCAGCTACTAGACAAGGTTAATCCTGATTTATACAAATTAGTTAAATAGTTAGAAATTGTAAGAAATAAGAAAATGACACCGCACAGATCTAGTGGATCTGTGCGGTGTCATTTTCGGGTTTGGAGTAAATTCGCTTTACGCGATCCAGTTTTACTTGAAAATTCTCCTTGAGCTATGAGAGATCTTGCTTATTATCGCAAAATTTTCGGAAAAACCTTGCCTTCTTTTTTCTACATTTTCCTTAAATCCGGCTAAAGGACGTTACAGACATTCAACATTATTGTATGATGGTGAGTGTTGATTATTTTGATGGAGGAAGAAACGAATGAAAACAGCGTTGCAAAAGGTCAGGGCCGGGCTCAATACCAAACTGGGCTTTTTTGCGCTCACGGTCCTCTTATTTGCAATTAAGAGTATTTGGGCATACGAAACCAAATTTAATCTTGGCGCAAATACCACGGTCCAACAGTTTTTGCTGGCTTTTAACACCTTGCCAAGTGCCATTATCCTAATTGGGATTGCCCTCTATTTCCGGGGGCGGCTATCTTATTGGTTGATGAGTATTATCAACGCCCTTTTGTCGACTTGGCTGTTGGCGAATATCTTGTATTACCGGGAATTTTCCGACTTTATTACCTTTAATGTCATTAAGGGGTCAAGTAGTGCTTCCGGAAATTTAGGGACGAGTTTAGCCCAAATTATTAAGCCATCGGACTTTTTGGTTTATGCCGATGTGGTAATTTTAATTATCATCTTGTTATTCCATTGGATCCGGGTTGATATGCGCTACTTCAAGATCCGTTATGCAGCTACGATTACGGCAATTGGAGCGCTCTTATTTGGGGCCAACCTTGGCATGGCTTATTCTGATCGGAGCCAATTATTAACGCGGACCTTTGATAGTAACTATATCGTTAAGTACTTAGGATTGGAATTTTACACCGTTTATGACGGGGTTAAAACGACTCATAATAGTGCCATTAAAGCTGAAGCTAATAAAAAAGACGTGGCGCCAATCCAAAAGTTCTTAAAGGAACATTATGCGGGGCCGAATGCCACTTATTATGGGACCCTCAAAGGTAAGAATATCATTGTCCTCCATCTTGAAAGTTTCCAACAATGGTTGATTGACTACAAGGTTAATGGCAAGGAAGTTACACCAACTTTAAATGAGTTGTATCATTCAAGTAACACGTTGGCCTTTGATAACTTTTTCCATGAAGTTGGGCAAGGGAAGACCTCTGATGCCGAAACGATGTTGGAAAACTCGCTCTTTGGGCTACCAGAAGGATCAGCGATGACGATTGATGGGACCACGAATACCTTCCAATCAGCACCGGCTTTACTACACCAAAAGTTAGGTTACACGACGGCTTCCTTCCACGGGGACGTCCCAAGTTTCTGGAACCGGGATAACGCCTACAAGTCCTTTGGCTACCAATACTTCTTTAGTAAGGAATACTTCCCGAACGTCAAGGATCAAGATATCGGTTACGGGATCAAGGATAAGATTTTCTTGAAGGATGCGGCTTACTACTTACAACAATTACCGCAACCATTCTACGCCAAGCTGATCACGGTTACTAATCATTACCCATACTTGATTGACAAGAAAAACACTGATTTCCCATCCTTGAAGACCGGGGATAATACCGTTGATCCATATGTCCAAACGGCTCACTACCTTGATCAGTCAGTGAAGGAATTGCTAGATTACCTAGATAAGACTGGCCTACGGAAGAACACCGTCTTAATCCTCTATGGAGACCACTACGGGATTTCTAATAACCACAAGGCTGCGATTGCTAAGATTTTGGGCAAGAAGAAGGTTAACAACTACGACCTTGCCATGTGGCAAAAGGTACCGTTTATGATTAATGCCGAAGGTCTCCAAGGGGGGATTAACCACACTTATGGTGGGGAAATCGACGTTTTACCAACTTTGGAAGATCTCTTGGGAATTTCTTCGAATAAGTACATCCAATTTGGGCAAGACTTGCTTTCCAAGGATCGGAACCAAATCGTGCCGTTCCGGGATGGTGATTGGGTAACCTCGAAGTACACCAAGTCTGGTGGTGATTACTACGATACAAAGACTGGAAAACAAATTACCCACCCAACGAAGGCTCAAAAAGCTGAATTTGCCAAAATTCAAAAGTACGTTACGACTGATCTTGGCCTTTCTGATAAAGTCATTAACGGCGACCTTCTACGGTTCTACAAGTTGCCAGGCTTTACCAAGACCAATAAGAAAGAAATCACTTATAACCGGGGCAAAGCTTTGAAACAATTGAAGAAAGCACAAAAAGAAAAGAAGACCAGTCTGAAATCGAAAAACGATAACAAGAGTACCTTGGACGATTACACGACTGATGCGCCAGAATTAAAGAATACGACTCTTAATTTCCCAAAGTAAGAAAATAAAAAACGACCATCTTGCACCCAAGTCGAGAAAAGTGACTTAGAGGGGGATGGTCGTTTTTCGTATACATAAAGAGTTAAACTGTCTATTTTAATAGAATTAATTACCAAAACTAATGAATATAAAGAAAAAGCCACCTTAACGGTAGCTTTTGACTAGGGTGGCATGAAGATAATCCAGTTCATAGGAACGAACGGAAAGTGTAACGGCATAACGTCGTCCTGGCAAATGCCAGAGTTGTTTGGGAGAAAACCGCCCTAGTTATGCTAATTATAGCATTAGCAATGATATGGTCAAAGTAATTTTAAGGACTTCTCACGATTTGTTGGTAAGAAAGTCAAGCGGTATTTTAGTTTGTTTAAACGATAAAAATGCTAAAAAATTATAACAATTGAACAAAAGTTCATTAGTGATTCTAATTGGTTTTAAAAGAAACTGGTTACTTCGCTAACCAACCAAAAGGCCATTCAAACCAACTGAAGACGTGGTCGATCTTGGCACCGTTAAAATGGTTGGTGGTCGTAAGAACTTGGTAGGTTACTTCCGGATCCTTCATTTTGCGGCTCGTCGGGTGGAAACCGTTACGCCGGTAAAAGGCTAAGCGCCGCAGTCGTTGGTGGTTATTAGCTGCCTTCGGATCAGGAGCTTCCACGTCAAGGGCGAGTGGAACCCCATGGTAGTGATGCTTTAAGGTTGTTAAAATCCGGCTGCCGTAGCCTTGCGAACGTAGTTGATCATTAACGGCGAGGTATAAAACGTAGTGTAACCCCTTGACGTGAATGACATAGGCAAAACCAACGAACTGATCTTGGTCGTAAAAGGCCATGAAATCGGCATGCTTAAAGTAACGTTTAAAAAGTAACCAGCCCCATTTTTCACGTTCATAGGCTGGAAACGCACGGTTATATAGTTGCTTTATTTCTTGGTAGTCGGGTAAGCTCGATCGGACGGGCTGTATGTCTAAATCCAAGAATAATCCCCCCTTTATAGTCCACCCTAGCAAAGCTAATCCCGGTTTTCAAACTGCTAGCAGGTTCCGCTAATGAATGTAAGGGCTGCCATTGGTGTCCTATGTGCTATAATAAAAAATGTTAAGTTTTTTAAAACGGAGTGCAAAAAATGAACGAATGGCTAAACTATGATCGGTTTGATCGGGCCACTTGGCATAGCTTTTTTCCAAGTGAACGGGTGCTGTTGTCGCAGGCAAATTTGGACGAGATTAAATCTTTAAACGACCAAATTTCAATTGCGGACGTCCAAGAAGTCTACTTACCTTTGATTAAGTTGCTGCAGTTGCAATATCAAAATTACCAACAAATGCATCTGCAAAAAATGACCTTCTTAAAAAAGAGTAACCGCCGGGTCCCATATATTATCGGGATTGCCGGGTCAGTTGCCGTGGGGAAGAGTACCAGTGCGCGCTTATTACAGATCCTTTTACACAAGCTGATGCCAGACCTGCGGGTCGAATTAATCACTACCGACGGATTTTTGTATCCAAATGCGGAATTAAAAAAGCGGGGGTTAATGGATCGCAAGGGTTTCCCTGAATCGTATGATATGGAAAAACTCCTAACCTTTTTAAATGACGTCAAGGCAGGGGAAGATGAGGTAGCGGCTCCAACCTATTCCCATAGTGTGTATGATGTTTTGCTGGATCAACCCCAAATTATCAAGGAACCAGATATCCTGATCGTGGAAGGGATTAATGTCTTGCAACTACCAAGTAAGCAACCGCTGTTTGTCAGTGATTTCTTTGATTTTTCCTTGTACGTGGATGCGGATGCCGAACTAATTGAACATTGGTACTTAGAACGGTTTGGTCTCTTATTGGACACCGCTTTCCAAGATCCAAGTAATTACTACTACCCTTATGCCCAAGGTAATCGCCAAGACGCCTTTGCGATGGCCAAAGATGTTTGGCACCGGGTCGATTTGCCAAACCTAAAAGAATATATTTTACCGACCCGCAACCGGGCGGACATTATCTTGCATAAAACGACGAACCACAAAATCGATCGAATTTATTTGAGAGAAGACTAAGGCAAAGAAGGAGGGCATACTTCTTCAGCGAAGGGCTTGCGGGAATAAGAAAAACGCCGACTCATGATATGGGTCAGCGTTTTTAGTAATATTAAAGTTTTTTAGTCAATGTCGTTGCAAATAACCACTGGCTTGATCAAGTCAGCTGGCTTGTTGTGCATTAATTCAATGGCGTCAGCGATGTGTTCAAAGCCTTCAAAACGGTGGGTGATTAATAGGGATGGGTCGACCCGACCGTTAACGACTAAGGAAGCCAACTTTTCCATCCGGAGCCGGCCACCAGGCATTAAGCCACCATGAAGGGTCTTGTGGCCCATGCCAACTCCCCAACTACCAGCGTTGAAGACCACGTCATCGTGACCGTTGAGGTAGTTAACGTTCCCAATTGAGCCACCTGGCTTGAGCATCCGCATTGCTTGGTCGAAGGTGTGAGCAGCGTCCCCACCAGCGATCAAGACGCGGTCAACCCCTTGATTATGCGTAGCGGCCAAGATTTGATCAGCTAAGTCACCATCATGGTAGTCAATGAGGTCCGTGGCCCCGTAAGCCTTAGCAACATCCATCGTCTTTTGCCGCTTGTGAGAACCAACCGCAAATAAGCGACCGGCCCCTCGAAGCACAGCTCCCCGGACAGCCATTAATCCAACTGGGCCAATTCCGATCACGGCAACGGTATCCCCAAACTTAACCCCTGCTAATTCGGAAGCGTGGAAACCAGTCGGCATCATATCAGAAAGCATGCAAGCTTCTGCTGGGTCAATTTCCTTTGGCAAGAGGGCCAAGTTACCATCAGCATCATTAACGTGGAACCGCGTCGCAAAGACCCCATCCTTAATGTTAGAGAACTTCCAACCGGCTAACATTCCTCCAGAATGAACGGCATAGCCAGCTTGGGATTCAACTTTTGACCAGTCTGGAGTAATTGCTGGGATTAAAACCCGGTCGCCAACCTTGAAGTCTTCCACTTCGTCACCAACGGCCACAATTTCCCCACAGGCTTCATGCCCAAGAATCAGATTCTTCCGGGGACCAATGGCGTCTTCGTATACCGTGTGAATGTCAGAAGTGCAAGGCGCAACGGCCAATGGCTTAACCAGGGCATCGCGATGGCCAACTTTTGGATCATCTTTTTCGATAAAACCTGTTTCATTTGGACCAATCATTGCAAAACCGCGCATTATGATTCCACCTTTCTATGGTGCGCAAAGTAACTACATACAAGTCCATTATAGTTTCATACGGTGGAAAAAGTCGCTTTAATTATTAACGAAATAAGCTGAGTTAACTTTATTAAGAAAAGCGCTTACACAAGGCGCGCGGTTTTAATCAGATTAAGAATGGTGAAGTAAACTAAAAAATCGGGAGTCACGCCAAAAGCGGGCTCCCGATTTCTTATCTAAACCGTACCACAAAGTAAATCATGCCGTCGTGGTAATGAACGGCAAATTTACCTTTGAAAGTTTGAACGAGGTTTTGGGCCATGGAAAGACCAATTCCAAAGCCCTTTTTTTCTTGATTGTGAGAAGTATCGTTGCGGTAGAAACGTTCAAAAAACTTGTTGTAATCAACATCTTTTCCGGCGGCGTAGGAATTAGCAACGACCAAAGTTGGATTTTTCCGTTGCTTGGCGGCAGTCCAGGTAATCTTAACCGTTCCGTGATCGTCACAGTACTTATTCGCATTATCCACTAGGATATTTATTAGTTCAGTGAAGTAACCTTCATCGGCCTTAATCGATAGGCCAGGGGTAATGTTAGTCACAAATTGTTTGCCAGCTTGTTCAACCAAGGTCCGGAAGTTATTAGCGACATTGGTGACGGCTTGGGAAGCATCGATGTTAGTAATAACCATTTCTGGTCGCTCATCTAACCGGGCAAGGGAAACCAAGCGGTTAATCAACTGGGTGAGGCGATTAATTTGCTGGTGGTTACTCTGGGTCCACTCGCTTTCTCCGTTTAACATTTCGACCATTTCGTTGTTGGCGGAGATGATTGCTAACGGGGTTTTTAATTCGTGGCTAGCATTAGTAATAAATTCTTTTTGCCGCTTTTCCGCCCGGATTATTGGTTCAATCGCTTGCTTCGAGAAAAGGGCCAAAAGAAGGGTATATAAGGCTAGCGAAGCAATTCCTAACACCACTGCTGATTTAAAAATTTGGTTAACCCGGGTCATTAACAAGGATTCATCCAAGAAAACGATGGTGGTCAGCCCCTTTTTGGTGACCCGTTTGTAAGCGTAGGTGGTACCTTCATAAAAGGTGTGTCCTTGGCGTTGGCGGTGGCGGAACTGTTGGGCGAGGTTCTTGATCTCGGTATTTTCGACTGTCGAGATGTGATTATCGTTGAGATTGACAATATCACCTGCTGAGTTAAAAGTGACACTGAAATAACGGTATTGAAAAAGGTCTTCGCGATTATACTTGGCTTGGCCGTTAACGGCAATTGGTTGCTTGGGGATGTTCCCCTGATTATTAGCCAGAGTCGTTAAGACTGTGTTAACTTCTTGGTCAGCCCAGTAGTATGAGGTTCCAATGATACTGCCGATGACGGTAGTTAAAACAACGGCCAGGGCGCAAGTTGAAATGATAATAAACTTGCGCCGGATTTTTTGAATCATCATCGGCCCACCTCCTATGGTTTAACGAGGGTGAAAGGTCCAACCTGTTCGCCAGCAATGGTAACGCGGGAGTTAACCGCTTGAAGTTTTTGCCGCAAATAGGAAATGTTAATCCAGAGGTCGGTTGCGTCAGCGACTTCATCGTCATCATCCCAAGTGTGGTTGATCAGGTCTGACGTTGAGAGGGCTTTCCCAGCGTTTAAGATTAGGTATTGCAAAAGTCGGGTTTCCTTCTTGGAAAGGCTAATTGAATTATGGGCGGCTAGCCGTTGTTCGTTATTATCCAGGGTGAGGTCGGCAAAATTAAGAATGTCATCATCATAATCGTCATTCCGCCGTTCCAAGGATCGTAACCGGGCTAGGAGCTCTTTTAAGGAGAAGGGCTTGGTGAGGTAATCATCAGCCCCAGCATCCAGTCCCGTCACCCGGTCGTCAACTTCAGCCATCGCAGTGAGCATCATGACGTAGGTTCGATCACCACCAGCTCGGATTTCTTTTAGGGCAGTAAGACCGTCTTTAACTGGCATCATGATGTCTAAAATAATCACGTCATAGGCATTTTTCTGGGCGGCCTTGACGGCTTCCTCCCCATTAGCGACCGCAGTAACGTCGTAGTGAACGCTCTTCAAAGCTGTAACGAGAACGTGAGAGAGTTGTTGCTCATCTTCGGCAATTAAAACCCGCATCAAAAGCACTCCTTTCTTAATTTTGATTGATTAACTGGCGAATCGTCTGCATTTGAATATCACAGGCAGCCAATTGTTCCGCGCATTTTTTCAGTTCGCGCCCAATCCGTGCGGCGTCATGAACGTCATGTTTATATTTCATTTCGTGTTCCAAACTAGCCCATGAATCCATGGCGATCGTTCGTAACTGAATTTCTGCATAGTAAGATCCCGGTTCGTTGCCATCCACGTCTTTGAAGGGGGTCGTGACCTTTAAAATTACATGGTAGGAGCGGTAACCGTTCGGCTTGGCATTAGTAATGTAATCTTTTTCTTCAATGATTTGCCAGGCAGGATTAGCTTTGATTAGCTTCAAGCACCGGTAAATGTCGTCGATGAAGTTACAGACAACTCGTAACCCTACGGCGTCTTTACAATCCCGTAAAGCCCCTTGAGTCGTCACAGGGTAACCCTTCCGTTGGCATTTTTCAATCATACTTTGGTTAGTTTTAATCCGGCCAATTAAATGTTCATATAGTTTTGGCTGGCCAGCCGCCACTTCGGCCTTACTAAGATCTTTAATTTGATCTTTTAGGTCGGTTAACAATTGGTTGAGGGCGGGCTGAAAGGGCCCATAAATATCCATTATCAAAGATTCCTTTCAGTGAAAATATTTTTTAGGCTATTTTCATTATACCGGGTTCGGGTTGGTCAAAACAGGTCAATAAGAAAAACTTAAATCATCAGGGATCTTTTCGAAGCTTTTGGTTGACCATGTTCGGTTTAGCCCGTACAATATTGGATAAGTTTGAAACCAATATAAAGGAGTGGGAATTGTGGCAAACATTAATCTGGATGCCTTTGACAAGATTATTGTCCTGGACTTTGGTAGCCAGTACAACCAATTAATCACCCGGCGGATTCGGGACTTTGGGATTTATTCGGAATTGTTATCCCATAAGATCACGGCCGCCGAAATTAAGCAAATCAACCCTAAGGGGATTATCTTCTCCGGGGGCCCGAACAGTGTTTATGATGAAGGCGCCTTTACGGTTGATCCGGAGATCTACAAGTTAGGGATTCCGATTTTGGGGATTTGCTACGGGATGCAACTGATGGCCCAAAACTTGGGTGGGAAGGTTGAATCTGCGGAAGATTCTGAATACGGACACGCTGACATTCAAGTTACCGAAAAGAATGCGGTGATGTTCAAGGATTTGCCACAAGAACAATTTGTTTGGATGAGCCACGGGGACCTCGTTACTAAGGTACCCGAAGGTTTTGAAGTGACGGCCACGAGCGCTAACTGTCCAATTTCAGCAATGGCTAATGATGCCAAGAAGTTCTACGGGCTTCAATTTCACACGGAAGTGCGGAACACTGAATACGGTTTGGACATCTTGAAGCACTTTGCCTTTGACGTTTGTGGTGCAGAGGCTAACTGGTCAATGGATGATTTTATTGACCTTCAAGTTGCCAAGATTCGGGAAACGGTTGGCGACCAAAAGGTTATTCTCGGCCTTTCCGGTGGGGTTGACTCCAGTGTGGCTGCTGTCTTGATCCACAAAGCAATTGGTGATCAATTAACTTGTATCTTTGTTGACCACGGGCTTTTACGGAAAAATGAAGCGCAATCTGTGATGGATGCTTTGAACCGCGATCTTGGGGTGAATATTGTTAAAGTTGACGCGGCTGACCGCTTCTTAGGCAAGCTGAAGGGCGTTACTGATCCAGAACGGAAACGGAAGATCATTGGGGCCGAGTTTATCGAAGTCTTCAATGAAGAAGCGGCTAAGCTTAAGGACGTGAAGTTCTTAGCCCAAGGGACCCTTTACACCGACGTGATCGAATCTGGGACTGATACGGCCCAAACCATCAAGTCTCACCACAACGTTGGGGGCTTACCAGAAAAGATGGGCTTCAAGTTAATTGAACCGTTGCGGAGCCTCTTTAAGGACGAAACTCGGGCCCTTGGAGAAAAGCTGGGGATTCCGCATGAATTAGTTTGGCGGCAACCATTCCCAGGTCCTGGCTTAGGGATTCGGGTCTTGGGGGAAATTACACCCGCTAAGTTAGCGATTGTCCGGGAAAGTGACGCCATCTTGCGGGAAGAAATTGCTAAGGCCGGCTTAGACCAAGAAATCTGGCAATACTTCACGGCCTTGCCAGGGATACGTTCCGTCGGGGTCATGGGGGATGGCCGGACTTATGATGAAGCCGTCGTAATCCGGGCCGTAACTTCGATTGACGGAATGACCGCTGACTTCGCCCAAATCCCATGGGAAGTCTTACAAAAGATTTCTGTGCGGATCGTAAATGAGGTCGATCACGTTAACCGTGTCCTCTATGATGTCACGAGTAAGCCACCTTCGACGATTGAGTACGAGTGATATTATAGGACAATATGAAGAGGGAAGCCTAAGATAACGGCATTTGTAGAGGTTCAAATTTGGTAGAAAAGGCAGTTAAACGCAAGTTGTCTACCAAAAAGTCTACCAAAATTACCAACAGATAATACGGCAAAAGGTACTACGTAAATTCAAATTGCGTAGTACCTTTTGTTAATTTCTTAGCGATAATAATATGATGGCAGATTGCAAGAAATAACTTGAACGAATTTAATGACGTAAATTAAGCAGGAAGATCTCGATTGGTGTGCGCCAGTTAAGACATTTAAGTGGCCGGGAATTCAGA
>DHKFI23501__coassemble_535_pt1 | contig 82160 bp, 90 predicted proteins | sample DHKFI23501__metabat2_high_PE_018 | metagenome-assembled genome bin DHKFI23501 | reverse complement strand
ATGACGAATAATCTAGCAAAATTTGGAATGTTACAAACTAGCAATTGACGTATTCTGAAGTAATTCAGTATGAGTACCTATTCCTATAAGTGAATCGTTTTTAAATGGTAACATTTTATCAGCTTTTTTTTGCAATTTCCATGTGATGGGTAATAAAAAATGATGGTTTTATCCTTTAGCGATAATAAACGATTTAGTATTTTGGCCCCCTGTCAAGAAAATAGACAAGTTAAATGGAAACTTTTAGTTGCTAAGCAGCGGTTAGATTTGGCGACTCAAGATAGTATTTGGTTTTAAAATCTTTAGGTGACATAAAATCACAATGACTGTGAATTCTGACGGTATTATAAAAGGATAAGCTTTCTTAGAGTAACTTAAAGTCATTGAAGCCGGCACTTGATTGTAGACTTCGGAAGTAAATTGCCTGCCGCGGTCGCTATGCATAATGAGTGATTGCTTAATGTTACGTTGTTGCTTTGTCCGTTCAATTAATGGAATTACGTTAGCGACCTCCAAACTATCAGTTAATTTTCAGCCGATGATCTTCCGTGAGTAAAGAGCCATAATACTTGTTAAGTAACCCTTACCCGGATATAAGTGGTGTCAATACATCAAGCGGTGTTTGGCTGACTGGGGTTAAATTGCTCTTTCAAACTATTTCTAAGTTGATTATCGTAATTTGAATTGCGCATTGTAGTGGTCCAAGGTTTGACGTAGTGAGCCTTAATTCCGAGCTCCTTCATATCATCGCCAACGGTTCGTTCGCTGATTTTAAATCCTATATTGCGCAAGCACATCAGTACCATAAATCTTCTGGCTTCTCCGCCAGGTTTCCTTAATGTGGCCTGGGATTAATGCTTTTCTGAGTAACGTTGGGGATTTGTGATTCCGCTGTTCTTGGCGTTGATAATAACCGCTCCGGAAAATTCCAATATTGCGGCACAAGCCATCAATGGATGCGTGGGACTCTAAGCCATGCTCTTGGTCGATTAGTTGGTAAACCTTTTCCGTTGATATTTGCTTAGGATCTCGATTGATTTTTTAAGAACTTCAATCGCTCCTTTTGCGTCACGCAGTTGACGTTTTAACTGAGCAATCTCCTTGTCCTTATCACTGGCATAATTACCGGACCCACGACCATAGTAACCAGCTTCCTGATAGCGCTTCACCCACTTATGCAGTGGTACTAATAGCGACACCAAGTCGGTCGGCAATTTCCATTCCTTTCATATCTTATTGTCTAGGTAGTACTGGACGGCTTGTTCCTTGAATGCTTGGTTGTAATTATGCTTAACCATGACGATTGATCCTTCAAAGAAAGAGAGCCATTCAAAAATTTTGTAATTTCCGAATGGCTCTTCTTAATTAAGAGACTTATGTTACAGCCCCTTCAATGTTTGCTCTTATCGTAAGCAGACAAGCTGATAACGATAATTTGTCTACTTAACCTTTATTAGTGTCCTTTTTCTATAACCAAAGTCATTAAGCAACCATGCCAGAAGTGGTGGAATTGATGTTGGTGAACAAAGTGAGGCTACATCAAGAGTGAGTTTTGAGATTCCCCAGAGGCACAAAATCATCTCCACCACGTTTCCTGGTAACGGCTGAGACTTTCTTCCACCCCTCTGTTAATTCATAAACCCAATTTGATGATTATCATCACTATTCGCAACCTTTTTCATGAAGCTAGGTAAGGCGTGACTAATTTGGTGAGGAAGAACAACGTATTGATTAGTCGCAATTTCATCAGCAATTGCACTGTGGACGTAGGTAGCGGCTAAGACGGCTTGGGTCGGATTATTCCGAAACTGGGCGGTAAAGCCGCCGATCATTCCAGCAAGAGTGTCACCCATCCCACCGACGGCTTGGGCAGCGGAGCCGATTGGTAATTTCCAGTCACCATTGGGAGTATAAATTTCGGTATGGTGCTTTTTCACGAGGACAATTCCGTTTAGCTTTTCTTGGGCTGACTTGTTGGCTTCAGGGGTTTGATCGGCAATTTTAATCCCACTTAACCGTTGCCATTCCATTTGATGGGGTGTGAAAACTAATTTTCCGGCTGGTAATGATAACTTTTCCTTTGCTAGTAAGGTAATGGCGGAACCGTCAATCACCACAATTTGGTCATCATTAGTGTTAGTAAAGACGGTCTTTAGAACCGCTAAGCTCTCGGCTTCTTCGCCTAATCCGGGGCCAACCACGACGGTGTTAACTTGGCTTACCATTTGAGCGAGTTTTAGTTGGTCATTAAAATCGATTACCATTGCTTCGGGAAGCTGAGTGTGCAACGCCGTGGTGTTTAAGGGATCACAAGCCACCGTAACCAGGCCCGTACCGGCATAAACTGCGGCGGTGGCAGCCATAATAATAGCTCCACCAAATTGGTGGTTACCGCCAACTAAAAGGATTTTTCCAAAGGTGCCCTTAAAACTTTCTTGGGGCCGGGGTTTAATAACAGTTTGGACAATTTCTTCGTTTAATTCTTGCATGAAAAAACTTCTTTCTAATCTTCTAAGTATTGGGCGAGGACCTTAAGGACCCCATCGTGATTATTATCAACCGGAACATCGTGGTTCGCAACAGCTTTGACAGCTTCACTCCCGTTAGGCATGGCGTAAGCTAATTTGGCAAGTTTAAGCATGCTAATATCATTGCCACCATCGCCAAAAGCAATCAGGTCGTCACCACTTAGTCTCCACTGCTTGAGTAATTTTTGGAGGGCCCAACCCTTATTAATTTCTGGTTTAGTAAGGTCCATGGACCCATTACCACTTGGGGTAACAACTAATTGGTTCCCAAAGTGGGCTTCAATTTGGGCTTTGATTCTGGCAACTTCTTCATCAGCGATTAAGAAGGAAATTTGGAAGTATTCGTCATCTGGAAGCGGAAGCATCTTGGTCAAAACTTGGTGCTTTGGGTAGTAAAAGGCCATGTGTTCTAAGAAATTGGCTGGTTGGTGGGGTGGGAAGTAGCCAATTTCTTGCCCGGCAAGAGTTGGCCAAATATCTAATTGGTTGGTTAAAAAATCCACCACTGCGGTTGCTAATTGATGATCCAGGGTTGAAGTAATCGTTTCTTTACCATGGTCAATCACTTGGGCGCCGTTTTCAGCGACTACTGTTAAATCATTGGGTTGATCAAAGTAGGGGAGTAACACCTGGGCAGGGTCACCACTGGCAACGATGACGTGGACACCTTGACTAGTTAATTTAGTAAATAAGCGGTTAAAGAGCTCTTTATCAAAACTCTTATCATCCCGTAAAAAGGTACCGTCCATATCAAAGGCGACGGCTTTAAATGGTAATGGCATAGTTATTCCTTTCTGCTAAGTTAGCGGTGAAATTAACAATAATAATGAGACGATAGACTTATGTCCCACTACCGTTATCATTTCTATGGTATCATTAAAAATAGAAAACAGTAATGGGAGGCAAAAAAATGACTGACTGGCAAGCAAAAGCAAATGAGCAAAAAGAAAATTATTTAAATGATTTAATTTCTTTAGTTAAGATTCCAAGTGTCCGGGATGATAGTAAGGCGACGGATGAATATCCCCTCGGTCCGGCACCAGCACAAGCTTTAAGTGCCTTTTTGGAAATGGCAGAACAAGATGGTTTTAAGACGAAAAATATTGACAATCTGGTTGGATACGCTGAATGGGGCCAAGGGGATGAAACCTTAGCCATCCTTGCCCACCTCGACGTAATGCCTGCCGGTAACGGTTGGGAGTCGGAACCTTTTGATCCAATCATCAAGGATGGCAATTTAATCGGCCGGGGAGTTTCTGATGATAAAGGGCCTGGAATGGCTGCCTACTATGCCATGAAAACGTTGAAGGATATGGGGGTAGAACCAAAAAAGAAGGTTCGCTTTATTGTCGGGACCGATGAAGAAAGTAATTGGACCGGGATGAAGCGCTACTTTGAAGTTGAGCCGGAACCAACGTATGGTTTCTCCCCAGATGCGGAATTTCCAGTGATTAACGGGGAAAAGGGGCAAGTTTCATTGCTCCTTGATTATCCCGGGGGCAATGATGGGGATGACTTGTTACGGTCCTTTAAGGCTGGTTTACGATTTAACATGGTTCCCCGGGAAGCTGACGCAGTGGTTGAAACGGCTGATAATGAACAAGCTGTTGCTAAGTTCACCGCCTTCTTGGATGCCAATCCGATCGAAGGGGAGTGTGAACTTTCTGCGGATGGTCTTTATTTCCAAGTGATTGGGAAGGCCGCTCATGGGATGGAGCCGGAAAAGGGAATTAACGCCGCTACTTACTTAGCTAAGTTCTTGCAAAGCTTAAATTTCGGTGGTCAAGCTAAGCAATTCGTCGATTTTGTGGCTGATTACCTACATCTTGACACTCGTTTTAACAACTTTATGGGTGCTTACCGGGATGAAGTGATGGGCGACCTCACGATGAACGTTGGTCTTTTGAGTTTTGACGCAACTAAGGGCGGCCAAATTGATATGAACTTCCGTTATCCAAAGGGGGTAACGCCTGATGGCTTGCAAGCTAAGGTCCTTCCAGTGGCCAAGGATCATGGAATGACAGTCCACTACGAGAAGTTTGAAGTACCGCACTACGTGGATGTAGATGACCCACTGGTAAAGATATTAATGAAGGCTTATATTGACCAAACTGGGGATGAAAATGCTAAACCGGAAGTCGTTGGTGGTGGTACTTACGGTCGTTTAATGAAGCGGGGAGTTGCTTTTGGGGCTTTGATGCCTACTACTCCAAATACAATGCACCAAGCTAATGAATACCAACCAGTCGACGACTTGCTAAAGTCAATGGCAATTTACATGCAAGCTATCAATGACTTAGTTACCGATTAATATTTTTGTGGTAAAATAAACTTACAAATATATTCCGGAGGTGGAAACCATGACAGACTATCAAAACATTTTAGTTGGGATCGATGGTTCAAAACAATCGCAGTTAGCGTTTCAAAAGTCAGTCGCAATCGCTAAGCGCAATCACGCTTGCTTACACCTGTTAAGTATTGTGAATGGAGAACCGTATCCAAACGCAATTACCTTTGGGATTTCTGACAAGGGAGTTTATGATAAGGTGATCGACAAAATGAAGACCTTGTTAGCTAAGATGAAGAAGCAAGCCGAAGAAGCTGGGGTTGAAAAGGTTGTTACGAATGTGATGGTTGGCAATGCTAAAGTGGCCTTAACCGAAACTTACCCAGTCGATCACCAAATCGATTTGATTTTAGTTGGGGCAACGGGGTTAAATACCATTGGTCGGATGATTGTTGGTTCAACGACCGCTTACATTGTGCGCCAAGCTCCTTGCGATGTTATCGTGGTTAAAACCAACGGGGAAAATAAGCCGGTTAATCTGAAACAAGTAACGTATCCAGAAATTTAATGGTGGGTAGCGGATAGAAAAATTAAGGCCACTAATTAAGGGGAAGTAGTGTTAGCTATGTTTTAATCCTCTTTAAATTAGTGGTCTTTGTTTATTGTACGATCAAGTTACTAAAACTAAGTAAGTAAAATATTACACAATGGTTACAACTTACTGAGACCGTGATAGAATGATAGTAGTTTTATCGGATGGCTTGGAGGGATGAGCGATGAAGAAAAAACAACCATGGATTTGGTTGGGAACCGGGTTAGTAGTAATTATCTTGGCCGGTTTGGGAAGTGGTTATTATCACCACACCCATTTTAACCGGAACGTTAAGATTAATGGGATTAAGGTAAGTGGCTTAACGGCAGAACAAGCTTACCAAAAGGTTAAGGCCACGAAGTTAACTAACCGGGTATACTTAAACAATCATCTGGTTTTTGATGGCAAGGATAGTCAGCTAGCTTATGGCAAAGATGCTAAGCAGAAAGTAAGCCAGATGTTAGCTAAGCAAGCTTCGACTTTACCGAGTAGTAAGGAACATAATTTTGTTTTAGCACCACAAAATCCTAATAAATTAGTGGAAAACGATATGAAGGCTACCTTAGAGTTTCGGTTAGGGCAGTTGAATGAAGGCAAGAAGTTGCCGGTTGACGCAAAAGCCGTTTGGCACAATAACAAGGTTTCGGTTACTGAAGCTAGGCAAGGAACAGCTTTAGATAAAGAGCAAGTTCTAAAGGACTTTGCCAAGGAAAAGTTTGCCCCGACGATTCGGTTAACGGCAAAAGTAAAGAAGCCACTTTCGAGTCAAAGTGCAACTGTCCAAACGGAAAAACAAGCTTTAAGCAAGTTGACCAACGGGGCGGTGAAGTACCAAGTTGCTGGTCATAGTTATCAAATCAAAGCTGATCAAGTAATTAAGGAAGCTACCTACCAAAATGGCAAGTACCAATTTACCCCAGTTAAAGAGGCAGCAGTGATTCAAAAGGTTAACGCTGAACAAGCAACCTTGGGGAAAAAATTTAAATTTAAGACCCATACCGGTAAAGTGATCACCACCACGGCTGACGGTGACTATGGTTGGAAGATTATGACTAGTAGGGCGGCTGACACGATTGGAAATGCGATCGTCAAGAAGCAAGCTTCAGTTGATGCGAAGGCTGATATTTACGGCCAAGGATATGATACCCGTGGAATTGGCTATGGGGTAACTCAAAATGATGGGTTAGGAAATACCTACGCTGAAGTTTCAATTGCTGATCAACATGCTTGGTTCTACCGTGATGGTAAGTTGGTTGCTTCGGCTGACGTCGTGACTGGGAAGCACAGTACTGGGGATGACACGCCAAAGGGCGTTTGGTACATCATGTATCAACAAATGCACACTACCTTACGGGGAACTGGTGATAACGGGAAACCGTATGCTTCACCAGTTACTTACTGGTCACCATTTACCCTTAGTGGGTGTGGGTTTCACGATGCCAGTTGGCGTCATAACTGGTCTTCAAGTGCTTACCTAAGCGATGGTTCGAATGGATGTGTAAACATGCATCCTACTGATGCCGGCACCGCCTTTAAAGCTTTGAGTGTTAAGGAACCAGTTATCATTTACTAAAAGTTAATTAATAATTTTAAGCAGTTAGTCCACCGAGTGTGCTTACTAACTGCTTTTTTGTAATTTTATGAATGATTTTGATAATTTAGTTACTTTTGCTAATTTTGCGCCCTTTTTTACGTATATATATAGTAAGGGGGTAGAAAAAGAATGAAAATTACACCGACGCTTTTGACATTGGCCACGGTCGCCACTTTAGCCAATCCATTATCTGTACAGGCAGCGCAGCTAAGTGAGAGTAGGGAGCAGTTAGCGAAAGCTATCGTCGAACAACATCACAAGCCATTAACGCCGGCAGAACGAGGTGAAATGGATCTTAATGAACAAGAAGAATTTGATCAAGAACTTTTCCGACTAACTCTGATCTATCAAGCAGCTTTTAAGCAGGGAGTCCAAGCTGGAATTAAGAACCAATGGCAATTCAACACCGAAGACGAGGTGGCATTAGTTGGTTATCAAGCTGGTTTTGACCTCGGTAAGGAACTTCAGAAAAAGACAGAGTCAACTTCTGATCAAGCAACTAAGGGTAAGACTGACCAGCCGGTTACTGAAACTGAAGATACGATTCCTACACCACCGGAAAGAGTCCCAACTGAACAACCAGTAGAAAATGTTGATGATTCCATGGAAACCTCAACAGCTCCAGGTAATAATTTGGGACAAGATGATGAAACCAATTATCCAGCTCAAGCTCCAACACCTAGCCAGCGGGCCTTTATTGAAAAGCTAGCTCCGGTTGCTCAAGAGATTGCGGCGGGGCATGACCTGTATCCTTCCGTTTTAATTGCCCAGGCCGCTTTAGAAAGTAACTTTGGATCCAGTGATTTAGCTCGGCAACACCATAATTACTTCGGGATTAAAGGCTTCTTCCAAAGCCAGGGAGTTAGTATGCCCACGATAGAACACTTAAATGGCCAAGATCTTACCGTGATGGGGACCTTCCGCCACTATCCGAATGATATGGCTTCTCTAAACGATTACGCAAGTGTTTTAAACCAACCGCTCTATGTAAATGTTCATCGCAAATTTGCCTCAACTTACCGTCAAGCAACCCAGGCCTTAACTGGAACTTATGCGACGGATCCTAATTATAACCAGAAGTTGAACGCAATTATTGATGGATATGGTCTTACAAAGTATGACAATGGTAAGCGAGGTGGGGGATTAAGCCAAAGTAATGCTAATAACGCCCAGTCTAATCAACCAAGTACCAAGTATCATCCAACTAAACCAAGTACGCCAGTTGCCGGACCTGTAAGAACCGACTGGTCCTTGCCTATGGTTGGCGGTGCCGGTTCGGTGGGAATTCTCGAATTAATTCGCCGGATGTGGCGATAATACATTTGAGACCTTTTGCAGGATAAAAGATTGATAAAAAACTAATTAAGCCATCAATCTGAAAGGTTGGAACATAGCCGACACAACTTTGAACTTCCACTCTTCGCTATTGCTCAGAGTGTCAATTTCAAAGCTTGGTCTTATCGTAAGCAAACAAACTGCTAACGATAATTTGGCTACTTAACCTTGATTGATGGCTTTAATTATATGATCATACTTATTTTGTGACATGGTGGAAGTAGTGAAATTGATATTAGCGAACAAAGTGAGCTTAACACCAAGAGCGAGTTTTGAGACTTATTTGAGGCTCAAAATCATCTCCACCACTGTCTTCGGCTTAAGGCAGTAACTTTTTAATCTTTAGAGATCACTAGTAAAATCAGTGATCTTTATAATTATTCCCAATCAGCTTACCGAATTTCCTTCAACTTATCGTCGATCATCTCCAAGACGATTTCAACGTTCTTCGGATCATCCAAGTTATATTGATCAAGATCGATCTTCATCTTGGGACTGGCATCGTAATCTTTATACCAATCTTTGTAGGCAGACCACATCTTGTAGTAGTAATCCTTTAATTCGGGATTGTTATCAATTTGTTCGTAGTCCCGGCCCCGCTTTTTGATTCGGTACAAGATGGTTTCAAAAGTCGTTTCTGAATAAACCATTAGGTCCGGTGACTTTTTAGGGAGCCGCGTTAGGTCTTGCATCATATTGTCAAGTAGTTTTAGGTAGACTTGGAGTTCGGTATCCGAAATGTTTCCTTCAGCATTGTTTTCCTTCGTAAACAAGGCATCTTCGTAAATTGACCGGTCCAAAACGTTATTGTCGTTGGTTAAGGCCTGTTTAATCATTGAAAACCGCTTGTTAAGGAAATAAATTTGTAAGAGGAACCCATACTGCTTTGGGTTCTTATAGTACAATGGAAGCACTGGGTTTTCACCCACTGGCTCAAAAAAGGCTTTTGTGTTTAAATGATCTGCAATTTTTCCCGTTAAAGTGGTTTTACCGACACCAATCATTCCAGCTGTAATTATCACCATAATTGCCCCTCTTTACTTATTTTTCGCAACGATAATAATCTTACTACAAACTAATGTTGGACAAAAGGATTGACTTTTAATTGAGAAAGGGGTTTGTATGTTAATAATGAATGAAACCGAGATCAGAGAAGCGCTCTTGATTAGCCAACAACAGGGGACGCTGGTTGAGGTCTATAACTTCGTTGACGACGATACTTTTAATGTTGGCTTTGTCTTGGCGACTGACCAAACCTTCACCTTAATTTTAACTTTGGATTGGGATGCCAAGTTAAATGGAATTACCGCTATTCGTTTAAGTAGTATTCATGCCGTACGGAGCCGAACGGATTATCTCACTACGGTTTCTTTTAAGAGTCAGGTGGCTCAAGAACATGGCTATTTTGATTTGTGGGGGCTTCAGGCCTACTTAGCTGACCGAGATTACCAAAATCAACCGATCTTGTTGAATTTAATTAAAGACGCGTATGAGCATCACTTACCAGTTGTGGTTGGTACTGACAAGTATAAGGGCCGGGATGATTTTGAAGGCGTGATTGCTGATTTTGAGGGGATTAAGATTAACCTCCATTATTACAATGAGCATGACCTTTCTTCCTTATGGGAATATGAAATTCTCTTGGCGAAGATTGATTATCTTCGGATGCGGGGGAGTCAAGCGGCGACGACGGCGAAAATCTTTAAGGGTGTTTTCCATCAAACTGTCTAACTAGCCTTTTACCACAAAATAAGGTAAAATGTTTACCAGATTAGCCAGGAGGACGCGAAAATGGCAAAAAAAGTGACAATTAAAGATTTAGCCAAGGCAGCTGGGGTTTCGGTTACCACGGTTTCCCAAATTTTAAACGGTAAGGGGGCCCGTTTTAGTGAAGAAACCCGCGATCGGGTTCACCGGCTCAAAGCGGAATTAAATTACGTTCCGGATTTCAATGCACGGAATCTGATTTTGCATTCATCCAAGACGATTGGGGTCCTGGTACCTAATATTGGTAATCCCTTCTTCTCCTCCTTTACCCGGGGAATTCAAGAGGTGTGCCGGGAAAAAGAATACATGCCCCTGGTGTTCAGTGCCAATCATGAAGTTGAACTTGAACGCTACTACCTCAGTCGCTTAGTTGAACGGTCAGTTGACGGCCTAATCATTGCTTCCTCAACCATTACTAACGAAACAATTGATGAGATCTTAAAGCCAAACGGGATCCCATACCTCTTGTTTGACCAAAATCAAGCTCATGACCAAGGTGACCGGGTGGCCGTGGATGATTACCAAGGGGGGAAGCTCGCCGCTGAACACCTCTTAAAGCTTGGACACAAGCAACTGGTGATGTACTTACCGGAGCAACCAACTGAAAACGTTCTTGAACGGTTAGCCGGCTTTAAGAATACTTTAAATGCGGCGGGAGTTAGTTTTGATGAAGATAACGTTGTAAAAACGGAATTTACCAAGCGGGGTGGTTATGATAACACCGCCGCTGTTTTAGCCAAGCAACCAACCGCAGTTTTCTGTGCCAACGATGAGTTAGCCATTGGTTTGTACCGGGGCTTAACTGAACGCAACATTGAGGTTCCTCGCCAAATTTCAATCATTGGCTTTGATGACATCGACTTGGATGAATATGTTACGCCAGCTTTGACGACGATTCACCAACCAATTCAACAATTGGGAAATGAAGCCGCTAAGCTAATCTTTAAGCGGTTAAGCGATAAAGAAGGTAAGCTAAACCAACAGCTAGTTAAGATGCCAGTTAACTTGGTTGAACGGGCAAGTACCGCCCAGATTGAAGGTTAAGATGAGCGAAAAGAGCTTGAAACAACAACCACTTTGGGTGCGGGTCGCGATCATGATTTTTTTCGCCCTTGCCATTCAAGTACCACCGGCCTTTCTAATTTATGCCCGGAAAAGCGACAATTTTAGTTGGATCGGAGCATATTTTGTGAGCTTTTTGGTACTGTTAGGTTTGGCGTTTTGGGTGAGTTGGCGGTTAGGAAAAGGCCCCAAACCGGCAATGACAAGGCGAATGAAAATTGATTGGGTCTTTGGCGGTTGGTTAGCTATCTTTTGCGCCCAGTTCCTTTTGGGCACCCTAAATCAGCTAATTTATCACCAAACCCAAACGGCGAATGATCTGATTATTATCAAGTTAATGAGCCACCAATCAGCCATTATGTATACAATGACTTTTGGTGCCGTCGTGCTGAGTCCGATTGCTGAAGAATTAATTTTCCGGCGAATCTTGATTGATATGTTTTTTGAACCGACGATGCTTTGGTGGCCGATTTTGATTTCTGGGATAATTTTTTCGGCTGAACACGCTAGCACCAATCCGCTTAGTTTTTTAATTTACTTTGCGATGGGGTTAATTTTAGCCTATGTTTACCAGAAAACCCGGCGGTTGTCATGTTCAATTGTAATTCACGGGCTGAATAATTTGTTAGCGATGAGCGCAATTCTAATAAGCATTGGAATTTAAATGGGGGATTGAGAAAGAATGGGTTGGATTAGAATCAAAAGTATGGTTTTTCACACCTTTAACGGCGTGTTGCCGGAAGAAAAAAAGTTAGGACAACGTTTAGAAGCGGATATTGAACTAAACTTCCCAATTGAAAAACAAGTTTTACATGATAATTTAAATGAGACCGTTAATTACGCCGCTGTCTACGAAACGGTGGAGACATTTATTAAGACCCATAACTATGATTTAATTGAAAGTTTAGCAAACCGGGTGGCTGATGAGGTCTTGACCAACTATCCGCAAGTTAAAACAGTGAAGGTCCGGATTCGGAAATACGCAGTTCCAATTAACGGTATTTTTGATCACGTTGAAGTCGAGGTCGAAAAGCAAAATGGTTAATCAAGTCTATCTTAGCCTTGGAAGTAATATTGGCGACCGAATGCAAAATCTTCAACGGGCAGTAGCAATGTTACAACTGCGACCTGAAAATCAAGTTGAAGCCATTTCACCGGTTTATGAAACCGAACCGGTTGGTGGGGTTGAACAACGGTCTTTTTACAACATTGCTTTAAAGTTATTGACCCGTTTGAACGCCGCTGATCTACTGAAATACTTACACGTCATTGAGCAATCATTGCGGCGACGACGCCTAATTCATTGGGGACCTCGGACGATTGACCTGGATATTCTCTTCTTTAATGATGAGGAATATCAAAGTGCGGCCTTAAAAATTCCCCATCCGGAGATTAAGAATCGGCGCTTTGAATTAGAGCCGCTACTGACAATTGTTCAAGAAAATGAATTACGGGAAATCCTTTCCCATCAGTTGGCGACGACCCCGGACCAAAACTGGTTAAAAATCATTCGAGAAAAAGAGGAAGTTAATACATGGATCAAGTAAGAATTGAAAAAGCAGTACATGAATTATTACTTGCGATTGGCGAGGATCCGGAACGGGAAGGCCTGCAAGAAACGCCCCAACGGGTGGCAAAGATGTACGCTGAAGTTTTTGGGTCTTTAGGTAAGCAACCCGAAGACGTGGCGACCTACAAGACATTTTCGGTCGATGATCAACCGGAAATGGTCCTAGTACAAGCGATCCCCTTCTATTCAATGTGTGAACACCACTTTTTACCTTTTTTTGGGACGGTTAGCGTGGCCTATGTTCCCAAGAATGGGAAAGTGATTGGTCTAAGTAAGATCCCGCGGTTGGTGGATTTTGTGGCCAAAAAACCGGGGATGCAAGAGCGGGTTACGACTGAACTAGTGGCTGAATTAACCCGGATCCTGGATCCAGCGGGGGTGGCAGTTACTGTCGCTGCTCGACACCTATGTATGGAAATGCGGGGCGTCCAAAAGACTGGTCAGTTTACCTATACAAATCGCTTTACGGGCGTTTTCAGAACGGACCTTGCTTTGCGGCAGGAATTTTTAAACCAATCCCGAGGGCAAAATGCTTAGTTACGAAGCGATTATTCAACAATTTTCCCCAGCGATGAAGGCTGGTGAGAATGATCGGGTTGGCCTTTTACGCCGGATCTTAGTTGCCCTTGGTAACCCGGATCAACAATACCAAGTTATCCACATCGCAGGAACCAATGGTAAAGGGTCAACCGGTCAGATCATTACCCAGGCCTTAATGGTCAAGGGGTATCAAGTTGGTCACTTTGCCAGTCCGGCAATGCTTGATGACCGGGAACAAGTCCAAATTAACAACCAGTTGGTCACGAAGAAAGCCTTTGTTAAAGCTTATGAAACCATCTGCCAAAAATTACCGGCCGGAATCGTTCCTTCCGATCTAACCGTTTTTGAATGGTGGACATTGATTGCCTTGCAAGTTTTCGCGGATGCCAAGGTTGACTGGGCAGTAATCGAAGTTGGCTTAGGGGGGCAAAATGATGCCACTAATGCAATTGCGGCGCCTGAATTAGCGGTAATTACCCACTTGGCTTTGGATCACACCCGGATTTTAGGGTCAACCTTAACGGCGATTGCAAAAGCCAAAGCGGGAATTTTAAAGGCTGGTAGCCCAGCCGCAATCATTGCTCCTGACCAAGCTCCTGAAGCCTTGATGGTTTTGAAAAAACGGGCTACAAAAGTAGAGCTACCGCTAATTTCAGCGGCTGATTTTCCAGCCGAATGGGTGGCAAAAAACCGGGTTAAAGTTGAATTTAAAGGGCAAACGGTGATTAGTGACTTTGGCTTATTAGGCGAATATCAACTGGCAAACCTAAAAACAGCCCTCACTGCTCTAACGACCCTCTCAATTGATTGGACAACACCTGAGATTAAAAAGTTTTTAACTAAAGTTAATCTTCCAGGACGTTTTCAGTTAATTAATCATCAACCGCTTGAAATTATCGATGGAGCTCATAATCCGGATGGAGCGAAGCGTTTGACTATGGCTTTGAAAGTTCAATTTCCGAACCGGAAGTTTACTTTTATTTTGGGCTTTTTAGCTGATAAAAATGTTGTCCAAATGGTCAAAACTTACCAAGAACTCGGGACACAGTTTTACTTGGTTACGCCGGATAATCCAAAGCGAGCGTTAGTAGCTGAGAAGCTCCAGCAAGTCCTTCCCCAGGGAAGAGTATGCCAGAATGTTAAAACAGCCCTTAAAGAAGCTGAACAAGTAGCAGATGAAGAAACGGTAATTGTTGTAACGGGATCATTTTATTTGATTAAAGATGTCTTAAAAGTGAAGAGGGCAAGCGAATGCAACTCGAATTTGTGATTGCAACAAATAATGATTTTAAGATTAGTGAACTAACCCGGGAGTTAAATTTCTTTGGTGCCGATGGGGTTTCTTATGCCGAAGTACTTGGAAAAAAGCTAAATTTTCCCGCCGAAGGCACAACCAGTTACCGGGCAAACGCAATTAAGAAAGCAGAATTTATCAGTCAAACCTTACCAGATCGGCTAGTGATTGCGGATGATTCTGGAATCAAACTTACGGGTCGGCCAAATGAACTTGGTGTACAAACGGCTCGCCAGTTAAAAGCCAAGTATGGTACCCATGCCGTTAATCAAGATTTGATTGAGCGGGCCGTTGATCCAGACCGCGGGTTTAAAATGCAAACGGTAATCGCCCTTGCCAAAGGGGGTCAAACCCTTGCAACTTACCAGGGAGTTTTGGTTGGGAAAATTGCCAGGCAAATTGCACCGGTTGGCCATGGTTTAGACCAGATTTTAATTCCGACCGGCTTAAACCAAACCTTAGGAATTTTACCAATTGCTGAATTTGTAAAGTATGATCATCGAAGTAAAGCCGTTGCGGCGTTAGTGAAGGGAGCACCAAATGCAATTAAAGAAGTGGAATCTTAACGACCAAACAGACCCAGTAAGTCAGCTGTTAGCAAGTCTAGTGCATAAACAAAGTTGGCTTCCCCTGGTATGGACTGAAATTGGTTCAGAAACGGAAAATGTAAAGCAAGTCTTGAGCCAATTTGATTTAAAGCTGGTTGAACTAGGAGAAAATGAGCTTGGTTTTGTCCTCCCCATCTCAGCTTGGCCCACCTTTGCTGCTCGGGTGAAAAAGTGGTTCGGTGACGATCAACACCTCTTAAGTGATTTAAAAGTTTTAGAAGAAGTCACGGCCGTTTATTGGCAAGCGGGTCGCTTTCGCTTTAATCTGACAAAATGCCCATTGGTTTATGGAATTTTGAATGTGACCCCTGATTCTTTTTACGATGGGGGTCGCTTTAATAACCATTCCGCAATGGTTGAGCAAATTGAAAAAATGGTTGCGGCCGGAGCGGACATCATTGAACCAGGTGGTCAAACGACCAAACCCGGTCACTTTGTTGAAGTCGAACCGGAAGAGGAATGGCGCCGGATTGTTCCTGCCATTGAGTTAATCCAAGAGCGTTATCCGCAAGTCGCAATTGCCGTTGATACCTATAAGTTACCGGTTATGGAGCGGGCGCTTGCAGCTGGGGTCGATATCATTAATGATGTCGATGGTTTTGATATCCCAGCAAAACGCCAACTGCTAGCGAAGTACTCAAACGTAGGCTTGGTAACGATGCATTCAAGTCGGGGGCACGAATACAAAAATTTAACCACCGGGATGAAAGCGTTTTTTGAAGAAAATCTCGCAGAATTAGTGGCTGCTGGGATTGATCAAGAACGGATTTGTTTAGATCAAGGGATTGGCTATGCCAAAGTGGCAGATGGCTACCAGGACTTTGCGATGATGAACAATCTTGGTGAGTTAAAAGAATTCCACCGCCCGATCATGGTGGCAATTTCGCGGAAAGGTTTTGGGCAAAAACTCTTTGGTTTGCCAAAAGAAAAGCGACTAGGGGTAACCCTAATCGCGGAAACGGCAATGTATTTAGCTGGTGGACGGGTCCTCCGGGTACATGATTTTGAAGAAACCCAACAGTTAGTTAAGTTAATTGATACGATCAAATCAAGTTACTGGGAATTACCAGGGCATCACGAGCAGAAAAATTGAGTTTGTGATTAAACAAGTTCGGGCTAGCCGGGGATTCCCAAAAGTTAGCCGTAAACGTCGGAAACTAAGCTCGGTAATTACGATTGTAAACAGCAAGAGAATGATCTGGAAAAGGTGGAGCCCCAGAAAAGTTGGAAAGGTAACAATTGTCACGGCAATCCGCAGACTTAAAATTAAGGCAAGGAGGACCCGGGTGAAACTTCCAAATAATGAGAGTTCTTTTTCGGCACTTGCAGTCAAGCTCCGGTGATAGACCCAAATAATGAGAATCACTATGATCCAACTGACGGTACTTAAGATCATAATTACCCTTCCTTTCAATGGTTTTATTTCCATTTTACCATGCTAAGCGAATAAGGTAACTTGAAAAAATGGGAAAAGCGTGTAAACTGATTTTTATTGTAGAAAGTAGAAAATGAGGTGAACTGAATGACATTTTATAAAATTGGCGATGAAGTTAAAGCAGGAAAGTTTGGTCCATTAGAACACGGCTTTGGTGGGATTGTTGAAAAGGTTTATGAAAATTCGATCATGATTTCCATTAAGGATTTTGATCCTTCTGACAAGACGAGTGTTAATGAATTAAATGGGCGGGCAGTTATCCGCAAGGATGAAGCAAAGATGGTTAAGGCTGTTGAACGGACTGCAGAAGATAAGGAATTAGCTGCTAAGGAAGAAAAAGAAAAGGGGACTAAGGTAGCGAAGACTAGTCGCAAGAAACGGACTACGAAAAAAACGGAAAAAAAGAGTGACAAATAACTAAGATATGTTATTATAGTTAAGGTGATTAGTTCACCTAGATTGCGGGTATAGTTCAGTGGTAAAACATAACCTTCCCAAGGTTAAGTCGCGAGTTCGATTCTCGTTACCCGCTTCGCGAACATCGCATTGCGGTGTTCTTTTTTATAACATTGGTTGGTGTTATAAACCTTTGACAACAGTAGGAATCCTTTCTTTTTAAGCGAGTTCAGGTTGGTGGGAGCTGAATAAAGGGAGCTTTCGAAGCGGGGTTGAAGGAAAGTTTAATATTCATTTTGAATGAGTGGAATGAAAGTTCAAATAGAGTGGTACCACGGGAAATCTCGTCTCTAATCAGTAGGCATACTGGCTAGAGACGTTTTTTGCTATAAAGGAGGATTTATTTTATGGATGAAAAGCAACAAGTTATTGATGCATTGAAGTTGGCCTTACCAGAAATGGCTGAGACTGACCTCGCCGATAAGGTTGAACGGCCAAAGGATAATAAGAATGGGGACTACGCTTTCCCAACTTTCTTCTTGGCAAAGACCCTACACAAGGCTCCTCAAGCCATTGCCCAAGAATTGGTTGAAAAGATTGACCAAGCAAATTTCGAAAAGGTCGTTGTTGCTGGTCCATACATTAACTTCTACTTAAACAAGGCCAAAGTTGGGGCTGAAATCTTAAAGGCAATTTTAGCCGACCCTGAAAACTACGGTTCCAAAGACTTGGGACACTACGGTAGCGTGACGATTGACTATTCTTCACCTAACATTGCTAAGCCGATGTCAATGGGTCACCTTCGGTCAACGATGATTGGTGAATCCATCGGCCGGATCCTTGAAAAGGAAAACTACCGGGTTGTCCGGATTGACTACCTTGGTGACTGGGGAACTCAATTTGGGAAGTTGATGGCGGCATACAAGATGTGGGGGAACGAAGAAGACGTTAAGAAGGACCCAATTAACACCTTGTTGGAATACTACGTCCGGATTAACACCGAAGCCGACGAACACCCAGAATACACTGAAGCCGGCCGGGATTGGTTTGCTAAGCTCGAACATGGGGATGAAGAAGCATGGCGGCTCTGGAAGTGGTTCCGGGAAATTTCCTTGGAGCGGTTCCAACGGGTTTACGACATGTTGGATGTCAAGTTTGACTCTTTCCACGGGGAAGCCTTCTCTGCTCAAAAGATGGAAGAACCAATCCAATTACTCCGTGATAAGAACTTGTTGAAGCCTAGTCGGGGGGCTCAAATTGTTGACCTTGACAAGTACAACTTAGTTCCACCGTTGATTATCAAGAGTAATGGGACCACGACTTACATTACCCGTGACTTGGCAACGGCTCTCTTCCGGAAACGGATGTACGGTCACGTTAAGTCTTTGTACGTTGTTGGGGCTGAACAAGAAAACTACTACAAGCAATTGAAGGCTGTTTTAAAGGAAATGGGCTTCAGTTGGTGGGATCAATTGGAACACATCTCCTTCGGTTTGATGAGTTTCGGTGGAAAGAAGATGTCCACCCGGAAGGGGAATGTTGTCTCCCTTGAAGATGTTTTGAATGATTCCGTGAAGTTAGCTCGGGAACAAATTACCCAAAAGAATCCATCCCTTAAGAACCCTGAAGAAGTTGCCAAAATGGTTGGGATCGGGGCCGTTGTCTTCCACGACTTGAAGAATGATCGGCGGAATAGTGTTGATTTCCGGCTTGAAGATGTTGTTAAGTTTGAAGGGGAAACAGGTCCTTACGTTCAATACGCACGGGCGCGGGCAATGAGTATTCTTCGGAAGGAAAATAACCCAAGCTTTGACGATGTTGATCTTACCCAAGTTGGGGAAGTAGCTTGGCCTGTCCTTAAGCAACTTGGTAAGTTTGGTGAAACGATCCAACGGGCAGCTGAGAACTACGATCCATCAATCGTTGCTAAGTACGCCCTTGCTTTAGCAAAGGACTTTAACCAATACTACGCACACACACGGATCTTGAGTGAAGATGACGGTAAGCTTGCCCGGTTAGCCTTAGTTCAAGCGGTTGCTGATGTTTTGAAGTCAGCACTTGCTTTACTTGGGGTTAAGGCACCGGACGAAATGTAATTTGAAAGACTTTAAAATTTGGCAAAAGAAGTTGAGTTTCTTCTCAGCTTCTTTTTTCTTCCTCCAAATTTATGATAAAATGCGGAATTGAAGATATTTTTTGGAGTTATCACTTAAATGAAATTTGAAGAGCGAAAAAAACAATTTAGTGCCTGGCTCCGGCGACTATGGGGAGCATTAAGGGAAAACTTTCGCCATTTCTGGCATCGATTTCAGTTAACTCGGTGGCTAATCGTCATTTTCTTAAGTGCCTTTTTACTGCTGAGCATTTACTTAACGATTATTGCTAAAACGGCAAACGTTAAAAGCCTTCAGTCCCGCCTTGAACACCCAACGATGGTCTATGATCAAAATGGTAATTCGGCTGGGAGCCTATACTCTCAAAAGGGGACTTATGTTAAGTTAAATCAGATCTCACCCAATGTTTCGGCAGCGGTCCTTTCGGCTGAAGACCGCAATTTCTATCATGAACATGGTTTTTCAGTTAAGGGGCTTGGTCGGGCTACCTTTCTTTTAGTGAAAAACAAAGTCCTTGGGCGAAATTATATCTCTGGTGGGGGGAGTACACTAACTCAGCAATTAGTTAAGAATGCCTTCTTAAGCCAGGAGCAAACCTTTTCCCGAAAGGCTAAAGAAATTTTTATTTCCGTTGAAGTTGAAAATCAGTACAGTAAGAATCAAATTCTGACGATGTACCTTAACAATGCCTACTTTGGTCATGGTGTATGGGGGATCCAGGATGCGGCGAAACGGTATTTTGATACTGATGCCAAGGATTTGACGGTCCCCCAAGCAGCAACCTTAGCGGGGATGTTAACTTCCCCTGGGGCGTACGATCCGGTTAACCACCCCAAAGCTACTAAGGCGCGCCGGAATTTAGTTTTAGATTTGATGGTTGAAAACCATAAACTGACAAGCCAACAAGCTAAACGTTATCAAGCCACTTCCTTAGTGGTAAGTAATGGTTATCAATCACCACACACCTACCGTTATCCAGCATATTTTGATGCGGTAATTGCCGAGGCGATTAGTAAGTACGGCCTTTCGGAAGCCGAAGTGATGAATGATGGCTACAAGATTTACACCACTTTAAACCAAGGACAACAAAAAGCAATGCAGTCCGTCTTTAATGATGATAATAATTTTCCAGCTGGTCTCGCAGATGGGAGTATGGTTCAAGCGGCTTCGGTTGCTGTTGATCCTAAGACCGGTGGGGTAACGGCTCTGTATGGTGGCCGGGGAAAACACGTCTTCCGTGGTTATAACCGAGCAACGCAAATGCGACGGCAGCCAGGTTCAACCATTAAACCAATTGCGGTTTATACTCCTGCTTTGATGCATGGTTATTTCTATGATTCAACCCTACAAGATGAAAAAACAACTTATGGGACGGGAAAGCATCGCTATACGCCAAAGAACTATGATGATCAATATAGTAGCGAGGTGCCAATGTATAAGGCCTTGTACGAAAGTCTGAATGCCCCGGCAGTTTGGCTTTTGAATAAGATTGGGGTTAATACTGGTTACAAGATGGCAGCTCAATTTGGTTTACCCGTGGAAAGTGGGGATAAGAATCTTGCCCTTGCCCTTGGTGGTCTTACTAAAGGGGTTTCACCATTGCAAATGGCCCGGGCCTATGCTGTCTTTGCCTCGGGAGGGAAACTGCCAACGACGCACTTTATTACTAAGATCGTGGACGCCAGTGGTCATCAGGTAAAGCGGAAGGGGCATTTGACACAAAAACGGATTATTAAGCAGTCAGTTGCTAATGATATGACGAGTTTGATGCTCGATGTCTTTAAATATGGAACTGGGAAGAGTGCCGCTCCGTCGGGGTATACATTAGCTGGGAAAACCGGGACCACTAATTCTGGCATTAAGGAGAATGATAGTGATCGGGATAAATGGATTATTGGTTATACTCCCGATGTGGTAGTGGCAACCTGGGAAGGGTATGATGATACGACCGCGACGCAACAGCTTTCAGATGTTGAAAACCGGGACATCTATGCTCTTTACCGGTCTGAAATGAGTGACTTACTACCGCATACGGCTGGCACTAAGTTCCAAGTTAAGGATGCTCAGACCCGGGCTACTAGTGAAACGAAGACGCCAAATGGTAATTTATTACAACAGGCAAGCGACTTTGCTCAGGATGTCAAGGATCGACTGAGTCAAGCTTGGAATAATGTTCGGTCGCTTTTCCAGTAGGGGTCTGTTAGAATAGAACTAATGATTAATTTTTTTGGAGGCCAATTATGGTTGTGAATATTTATGATACTGCAAATGAACTTGAACGCCAAATGCGGGAAACGCAAGAATACAAGGATTTGGTCGCTGCTTTTGATAAGTTGAAGGAAGATCAAGCTGCTTTTGATCTCTTTAAGAAGTTCCAAAAGAGCCAAATGGATGCGCAACAAAAGCAAATGGCTGGCAAAGACCTTTCTGAAGACGAAATTAAAGAAGTGCAAGACCTTGCTAAGCAAGTTAGTGCAAAACAATCCGTAATTGACTTGATGGAAGTTGAACGCCGGGTTGATAGCATGATGCAAGAATTGAACAAGGTAATCACTAAGCCAATTCAAGAAGTTTACAAGGAAATTTTGCCACAAAAGTAAATTTAATTTAGCAACTCTTTCCCCATGGTGGGTGGGGTTGCTTTTTTAGGAGAAAAAGATGCAATTAGCTGAATTTAATGAGGGTGACCAAATTAAGGTCAATTGCTTAATCAAAAGCGCCAAGGTTAAAACAACTAAAAATGGTAGTCAATACCTAGCCCTTACCTTTCAAGACCAAAGTGGCGAGCTGAATGGGAACCTCTGGGATGTGACTGATCAACAGGTGGCTGACTTAGAAGCTGGGAAGGTCGTTAGTTTAACGGGCCGACGAAGTTCATATCAAGGGAATCCCCAAGTTGAAATCCAACGAGTTGAACTTAAGCTAGAGCTATCGCCCAATGATTTTGTGCTCCGGGCCCCTGAAAGTGACGCCGAGATTAAGGCGGCTTTACGGCCATTCTTTACGGCAATTACGGAACCAAAATGGCATCAAATCATTAACGGCTTAATAAGCAAGCACGGGGAAAGTTACTTTTCTAGCCCGGCAGCTAAAAGTAACCATCACGCTTTTGTGGCGGGGTTGGCTTACCATACCTTATCGATTTTAAGACTAGCAAAAGCAATTATCCCCCTTTATCCGGGGATTAATGAGCAATTAGTTTACGCAGGTGCAATTTTGCATGACCTAGGTAAGACGATCGAACTGTCCGGGCCGGTCGCCACCGAGTATACGGTTGAAGGTAAATTAATCGGCCATATTTCAATTGTTGACGGGGAAATTACGGCAATTTGTGAAGAATTAAAGATTCCAACTTCATCTGAAGCGGTTGTCGCTCTTCGGCATTTAGTTTTGGCTCATCACGGGCTATTAGAATATGGTTCTCCAGTGCGGCCGCAGATTCTGGAAGCTGAGTTATTGCACCAACTTGATGAATTGGACGCTTCCTTATTGATGATGACGTCTGCTTTAGCCAAGGTCCAGCCTGGGGAGTTTACAGAGCGTTTATTTGCGATGGATAACCGTCAATTTTACAAGTTGAAACTACCGTAAAAGTAAAAAATAGTTAAGATTCAGATTGATAATCAGTGTTTAAGTATAATGTGGTATCATTTACTAGAAAGTCTTTAAAGGATGTGAAAGAGTTTGAAGAAGAAAAAATTATTAGCAGTGGTTGCCGGGATTACTTTGATGCTTCCGCTCGCTGCGTGTGGAAATAAAGCCATCGCTACGACAAGTGGTGGTAAGATTACCCAAAGTGAATACTATAGTAGCATGAAGCAAACTTCCCAAGGGAAGGCTGTTTTGCAACAAATGATCTTGGATAAGGTTTTGCAAAAGCAATACGGTAAGCAAGTTTCTGATTCGGCTGTGAACAAGGAATACAATGGATACAAGTCTCAATATGGCTCTTCCTTCTCAACAGTTTTGGCCCAACAGGGCTTGACGACCAAGAGCTTTAAGGATCAAATCCGTTCCCAATTACTTTTACAAGCGGCTGTTCGCCATTACTCAACCTTTAGTAACAAAGATTTGAAGAAGCAATGGAAGAATTATCAACCAAAGGTCCAAACAGCTGAAATTTTGGTTAGCTCCAAGGATACGGCACAATCTGTCATTGATAAGTTAAATAACCACGATGGTAATAAGCTGACTTACTTCAAGAAGTTAGCGAAGAAGTACTCCACTGACACCTCAACAAAGAGTTCTGGTGGGGTAGTTGCTGCCTTTGATAATGCAAGTTCAAGTGTTGACTCAGCATACAAGAAAGCTGCCTTTAACTTGAAGACCGGGGAATACACGTCTGAACCGGTTAAGACGGACAACGGTTACCAAGTTATCTACATGATTAAGCACCCAGCTAAGGGTAAGATGGCTAACCATATTAGTGATTTGAAGAACCAAATTGTTGAAAACAACATGAATGATTCTTCATTCATGAAGAAGGTCATCTCAAAGGTCTTAAAGAAAGGGAATGTCTCCATTAAGGATAAGGACCTTTCTAACATCCTTGACGATTACTTGAGTACTTCCGCAAGTACGACATCAACGTCTTCATCAAGTTCTTCAAAGTAGTTGATGAGTTTGTTGGATAAATATGTGGGGACGCAAAGAGGTTGGAAAGAAATTTATACTTCTTTCCAACCTCTTTGTTTTGTTACTATTTTAACTTTTTCCGAGCACGATGACTAAAATTCTCAGCTTTTTGGATGAGCGGTTTTAACTCTGAAAGTGCATCTGAACTGGTTTGAAGGAGATGGTTGAAACTTCGTATTAGTTGTTGCTCAGCGCGAATAACTGCCCACCATTCAGCTTTTAGTTTTAAAAAGTCATTTTGCTCGCGATGCCACTTAGCCTTTAAATTGCGCCCGGATGGCATCTTGAACTGCCTTATATTTAGCTTCATTGTAATCTTCCTCGTTGTTAATGAATGTCATGCTAAACTTGTCGTCAGCGTAACGTGGGAGAAGGTGAATATGGGAATGGAAGACTGATTGGTAAGCAGCTTTCCCATTATTATTTAAAATGTTCATCCCAATAATGTTTAGATTGGAAGCTTTTACGGCCCGGGCAATCTTTGGAATCCGGGCAAAGACTTCAGCCGCTAAGTCTCCATCATATTCAAAGATATCCTTCACGTGTTTTTTCGGCACTACGAGAGTGTGACCTGGAGTTGTCTGGGAGATGTCCAAAAATGCGCATACGACATCGTCTTCATATACTTTGTAGCTTGGAATTTCGCCATCGATAATCTTACAAAAGATGCAATCAGTCATATTTCCGCCTCATTTCTGTAATAGTTAACAACAGGGTATACTATCAGTATACCGCACCTCATTGTGTTATACTGACTTTATATTAGAAATTTTTAGAAGGGAATTTGTATGGCATTAAAAATTGAAAATCTGACTGGCGGTTACTCACAATTACCAGTCCTCCATCAAGTTAGTTTTGATGTCCAAGCTGGTGAGTTAGTTGGTCTAATCGGCCTAAACGGGGCTGGTAAATCAACAACCATTAATCACGTAATTGGATTGCTAAAACCCTTTAGTGGTCAAATTAGTTTAAACGGGGTTGATTTGGCGACCTCACCAGTTGAGTATAAAGAACAAATTGCTTATGTTCCAGAAACGCCAATTTTATATCCAGAATTGACGCTCCGCGAACATTTAGAATTAACGATTAAAGCTTATCAACTCGACAAAAAGGCGGCTTGGAAACGGGCAGAGAATTTACTATCAACTTTTCGCCTAGCTAATAAGTTAGATTGGTTCCCGGCGGATTTCTCCAAGGGAATGAAACAAAAGGTCATGATTGTAATGGCCTTTTTGACCGAGGCCAAGCTCTTTATCATCGACGAACCGTTTTATGGGTTGGATCCATTGGCGGTTAAGGACTTATTAGACTTGATTCAAGCGCAGAAAGCAGCCGGAGCAGCCATCCTAATGTCAACCCATGTCCTAGATACGGCCCAACGGTACTGTGATCGCTTTGTTTTGTTAAATGATGGTCGAGTTCGGGCTAAAGGAACTCTTGAAGAGTTAAAGGCTCAATCATCAGATCCAAAGGCAAGTCTTGATGATATTTACCTGGCGATCGCAAAGGGGGACGCCCAATGAGTGCCTTGTTTAAAATCCGGAAGCAACGCCATTTTAATCGCTTGCTAAAGTATTGGCGCTTGGTTTTTAACGATCATTTTGTCATTGCCCTCTTCTTTTTATTTGGAGCATTGGCATACAGTTACGCTCAGTGGTTACCTAAAGTCCCAGTTGGTGCAGTTTGGGTTCGACCGGTGATCGTAATCTGGTTAGTTCTCGTTAGTCAAGTTGGCCGGTACGCCACCTTAGTTGAAAAAGCGGATCCAATTGTTTTGTTACCACAAACTAGTCAATTTACAGCCTACTTTAACCAAGCTTGGTGGTATAGCTACTGGCGGGCAGGGGTGATTAGCCTTGTTGGCTTGGCAATTTGTCTCCCGCTTTATTGGCGGGTTGTTCCTTATCGCCAAAGTAGTTTGCTTTGTTTCATCCTGGTTACATTACTGACGAAGGCTTTGTGGTTATTGCGGTCCCGCCAAGTAATTAGCTTTGGTTTGTTACCCCAAGTGGCGAAGATCATGCAATGGACTGAGCCCCTAGTGATTTGGGCGCTTACCCTTTGTTTCCCATTGATGGGCTTAATTGTTGCCGTTATCCTCTTAGGAGCAACCGATTGGCGGGTTTGCCAACAACCGGCCATTAATTGGCGTTTAGCAACAGCGGTTGAAATGCAACGCATGGATAGCGTTTACCGTTTTTTTAACTTATTCACGGATGTGCCAAGCATTCAAGGAAAAGTTAAACGGCGGCGGTGGTTAAGTGGTTTAATGAACTGGCTAGCCAAAGATGAAGGACCGTGGAGTTATTTATATGGTCATGGACTTGTGCGAAATGTGGATGTTGGTAACTTAGTGATGCGGTTGACCTTAGTAGCAATGGTTGTGACCTACTTTACTACGGTGCCATGGTTAAATACCGCTTTAATGGTACTGTTTATTTACTTGGTAGCGACCCAATTGATGCCGTTTTATCATCAATATGATCAAATTGCCTTTACTCATCTCTTTCCGGTTAACCAAAGTGAACAGCGAAAAGCCTTTGAAAAACTTTTGACACGGGTGATGATTATTGTTGCAATTTTAATCGTGATCGGGGCTAGTTCACAGGGATATGGTCATTTTTCACTTAGTCACCAAGGCTTAAATCTAGTTTTAGCAATAGTTGAAGTTTGGCTGTTAAACCGTTATTATTTGAAGATACGAATAAAATAAGTGAGGAATGAGTTTATGCGTGTGAAACACAAAAAATGGGCGGAACCTTTAATGGAAGTTCATCCTGAAAAAATGGTTTTGGACGGTGAAACTGTTAAGGGTCACTGGCAAGAGCGGTTTGAAAAACCACAACTAATTCAACTTGAAGTGGGAATGGGAAAGGGCCAATTCATTATTGGAATGGCTAAAGCTCACCCAGAGATTAATTTTATTGGCCTTGAAATTGAAAGCACGGTCGCGGCCATTGCTTTGAAGAAGGCCTTACCTGAAGAATTACCAAACCTTCAACTAATCCGGGCTAATGGGGCTGGATTAGAAACTTTCTTTGAAGACCACTCGATTGATCGAATCTATCTTAATTTCTCTGATCCATGGCCAAAGACGCGACACGAAAAGCGGCGTCTTACTTACAAGAGTTTCTTAGCGAACTACGAACGAGTTTTGAAGCCAAATGGTAAGATTGAACTTAAGACTGATAACCAAGGCTTTTTTGAATATTCCTTAACCAGCTTCAATAACTATGGCCTAGTTTTTGATGGGGTCTGGTTAGATCTCCACCATTCCGATGAAAATGAAGGGAATGTGGAAACTGAATATGAGCAAAAATTTAGTGAATTAGGGCAACCAATTTATAAGGTAACTGCCCATATTCCGGATCGAAATTAGGTAGGAAGAAAACCTCTCGGTGACCTAAGTTTTTGTATGATATTCAGAGAAGTAGGGGATGGAAAGTGGTGCGGCGATCTTAAGCCGAGGAACGTTGGAGCAAACCAGCCAACTTGTTTGGCGTTTGTGAGCCTATGCAAGACCGAATAGATTGGTGCTGACTACAGGGAAGGCAATGTCCATCCGGTTACTGCTCCGACATGCCCGTGAAAATGAGTTTGATTATACAACAAAAAGCCACCAATCGAGGTTAAGTTGCGTTAACTACGTTCTAACCTTTTGGATTGGTGGCTTAAATTGTCTTTTCCAGCCTCATTTTATTTAATCAGCGACCCGTTTCATTTCTAAAATCGAACCAGTGTAAGCATCAGCCCAGAACTGGTAGGTAGTAAGTTGGTCATCTTCTTGTCGGGTAATTCCACCCTCATAAGCGAGGGTGCGAATCGCAAACCGTTGAAATGGCCTGGCTTGGTGATTGATCCAACTTCCGCTAATGGGACCTTCTTTTTTGAAGTCACTAATAATTGTTTTTAAGATTGAGTTGGGGTTTAATTTCCGATCCCCAAAGATTTTACCAGCGACGAAGCCGGCAAAACCGGATAGTCCTAAGGTAACTGGAATTAACCAGGGATTAACTGGTGAATTGGAACTTTCCATTACTTGCCTCACTTCTCTCTTTTAAAGTATCATTATTGTATCATAAGATTAATCTAGTCCCAAATAATCACTCAGGGCTAGGCAAACACATTTACTTTTACTAAAATTCGTGTATAATTACTTACAATTAGTAAGAAAATTAGGAGGTAAAAATTATGGAAAGCTTACCGAAAATGACCCAAGCAGAACTCAACCAAAGGATTACCAAGGGAAAGTACGTACTTTTCTTCACGGCAGATTGGTGCCCTGACTGTAACTTCATTAAGCCAGCAATGCCATCGATTGAAGCTGACTTTGTCGACTATACGTTTATCAAGGTTGACCGGGATGAAAATATTGACCTTGCGGCTGATCTTGGAATTATGGGAATTCCTAGTTTTGTGGTTTATGAAGACGGCAAAGAAATTGGTCGGTTTGTGAACAAGGACCGGAAGACGAAAGAACAAGTTGAAACTTTCTTGAATGGTTTAGTAGCTTAAACTTAATGATTTAGTAAAAAAGGTGGGGAGAAATTAGTTTTTCTCTTCACCTTTTTTATTCTGAAATGGTTTCGTGTGGTACACTTAAACTTAGTTTATTTAAAAAGAATGTGAGGGAAAAATTCCATGTTAGTTGCAGGATACAACCCAACGGAATTGGGCGATGTTTTAGTGGTCATGACCGCCAACGGTGCTGGTGACCAAGTTGTTTCACAAAAAGGCCAAATCGTACAAATTAAGGATGTTAAGGATGAAAGCCTCCTTGGTTATAACTTCCTAGCGGCCAGTGAAATTTTACCGGAATTAAAAGAAGGGGTAAACGGCAATGTCGATTTGACTGACGATCAAATCACTAAGCTAAATGATGCGCTTAAGAAAGCCGGCTTTAGCGATGAGTTGAGTGCAAACCCATACCCTAACTTCCAAATTGGCTTTGTTGAAAAGATGGTTGACCACCCTAAGTCAGACCATTTGCACATTACGACGGTTGACCTTGGGGACCGTAAGCAACAAATTGTCAGTGGTTCACCAAACATGGTGGAAGGCATTAAGGTTGTGGTTGCCAATGTTGGGACAATGATGCCGAGTGGTTCAATTATCTGGCCAGGGGCGTTACTAGGAGTCGAAAGTGACGGTATGATTTGTTCTGGTCGGGAATTAAAAATCAAAAATGCTCCGCAAAAGCCTGGGGCATTGATTTTGCCAGCTGATTTTGGTGAAGTTGGTGAAGCATTTGATTTTACTAAAGGAAACCAACTTTTTAAGTAGGAGGGGTCAACCATGGAAAAGAAACATTATTATTTTGTGGGTATCAAGGGGACTGGGATGGCTGCTTTAGCCGAAGTACTCTTTGATCTTGGAAACAAAGTTGAAGGATCAGATATTGAAAAAGAAACCTTTACTCAAGGACCATTATTAGAAAAGGGAATCCAAATTCATTCCTTTGATCCTGCAAATATCAAGCCGGGGATGACGATTGTTAAGGGAAATGCCTTCTCTGATGATCAAGAAGAAGTAGTCCGGGCTAAGGAACTTGGTTTGCCTGTGCAATCATATCCCGAAACGGTGGAAGAATTAGTGGCTTCTTATACCAGTATTGGGATCGCCGGGGCGCACGGAAAGACCAGTACGACGGCCTTGCTTTCCCATGTTCTTTCGGGAGTCGATACTACTAACTTCTTGATTGGGGATGGGGAAGGGAATGGTCAAGCTGATGCTCGCTTCTTTGTCTTTGAAGCCGATGAATATCGGGATCACTTCTTAGCCTACCATCCAGACTATGCCATCATGACCAACGTTGACTTTGATCACCCTGACTTTTTCAAGGATTTAGCCGATGTTAAGGATTCCTTTGAAACCTATGGGAAGCAAGTTAAGAAGGCAATTTTTGCTTGGGGTGATGATCCTAGCCTGCGGAAACTTAAGGTTGATGTGCCGGTTTACTACTATGGAACGAGTGACCAAGATGACTTCCAAGCTAAGGATATCGTACGGACGCCAGAAGGTTCTAATTTCACTGCTTACTTCAAGGGGCAAAAGTTAGGTGACTTTACCATTCATTTGTACGGGGAACACAGTGTTCTCAATGCCTTAGCTGTCATTGCTGTTGCTTACTTGGAAAAGGTTGATTTGCAAGAAATCCAACGTGAATTAGCTACTTTTACGGGTGTTAAGCGACGTTTCAGTGAAAGTGATGTAAATGGGAAAATTATTATTGATGATTACGCTCACCACCCATCTGAGATTAAGGCAACTTTGGATGCCGCTCGGCAAAAGTATCCTAATCGGGAAGTGGTTGCGATTTTCCAACCCCACACGTATTCACGACTACAAGCTTACCTAACTGACTTTGGAAAGAGTTTGGCACTTGCTGATAAGCTTTACGTTACCCCAATCTTTGGTTCGATTCGGGAAAACGTCGGTAATATTTCAAGTGCGGATCTTGAAAAGCTAGTACCAAACAGTGAAGAAATTGACCTTGATTCAATGACGAAGCTCTTGAATCATGATCATGCGGTCTTCGTTTTCATGGGCGCTGGCGATATCGAAAAGTACGAAGATCAATTCGAGGCTTTGCTTGAAAAGTAGTTGAACTTTTGCAGATTAAGATTATTCATAAGGATTGTTTAAGTTTCTTGCACTTGAATCAAGGATTTGCTAAGATTTTCTATAACAAACGTCAAAGTTAGTCAAATTTGATTGGAGGAACAAAATTGAATAATCTTTTCTCGCAAGAACCGCAACGGCGTGAAGTCAACACTGATGTTGTCGGGCTGAACCGCTTCTTAACGCGGATGTACGGGAATATGGCCCTTGCGGTGTTGGTATCGGCCTTAACGGCTTATTTATCAATGACAACCTTTAAAGTGGTTGTCTTTAACTTTTTTGCCGCTCATACAGGGATGGTTTGGTTAATTCTATTACTCCCAATTGCCTTAACCTTTGGGATTAGCGCTAGCGCCCAACGGAATCCGGTTGGTAGCTTTATCATGTTAATGGTAACGGCGGTGATCTATGGCTTTGTATTTGCTTTGATTGCGGGGGCATACACGGGAGCTAACATTGCGGCCGCCTTTCTGTCTAGTGCCGCAATCTTCGTTTACTTAGTAATTTACGGGACGGTTACTAAGCGTGACCTCTCTCGGGCTGGGAGCCAAGCAAGTGCTGCCTTAATTGCTTTGATGATTGCTTGGATTATTAATATGTTCTTACAAAGTCCAGCAATTACGTACATTTTCTCTTTCATTGCCGTAATTATCTTTGTTGTTCTTACGGCTTGGGATGCCCAGAAGATGAAGAACTTGTACTTGCAATATGGTAATCAAACCTCAGTTAGCGGTTTAGCAGTGGTTGGTGCTTTACAACTTTATCTTGATTTCATTAACCTCTTTATCCAATTACTTCAAATTTTTGGAATGTCGAACCGAGATTAATTTAAGTTTAAAACAATCATGAGGCTGGGAAGAAAGTTAAATTTCCCAGTCTTTTTTGTATCTCCGATACATTACACAGAAACATAAGTCAAAAACTACAGCTTTAGAGGATAAGTTCTAACGAAAGGACGATTTAATGAATTAACCTTCGATCTCGTTATTCCGACTAGGTTGTCGAGAAAGTTTTCTCCCAACCTTTTTGAAAATTTTATTTTGAAAATTAGGTCTGTTAAAATAATTAGCAGTAGTAAGACGGGAAAGGATTATTAATATGCCAAAGAAATTACTCTTAATCGACGGAAATAGTATTGTTTTTCGGGCCTTTTTTGCGATGCATGCACAAATGGAACGCTTTACGAACCAGGAAGGATTGCATACAGCAGCGGTCTATGGTTTTAAGTTAATGCTTGACCATATTTTGGCCAATTTTGAACCAGATGCTGCTTTAGTGGCCTTTGATGCGGGTAGGACAACTTTTCGGACGAAGAAGTTTGAAGATTATAAAGGGGGCCGGGATAAGACCCCGAGTGAATTAAGTGAACAATTTCCATATGTTCGAAAGTTAGTGGAAGCTTGTGGGATGCATGCATACGAGTTAAAGGATTACGAAGCTGACGATATTATCGGGACCTTGGCAAAACAGGGGGATGAAGCCGGATATGAGACCTTAATCGTATCCGGGGACCGGGACTTAACTCAATTAGCAACTGAACATACAACGGTGGCAGTAACGAAAAAGGGTGTTACCCAAACAGAGCACTTTACCCCGGCTTACATGCAAGAAAAGTTAGGAGTTACGCCGACCCAATTTATCGATGTCAAAGCCTTAATGGGTGATGCTTCGGATAATTATCCGGGGGTAACGAAAATTGGTGAAAAAACAGCCATTAACCTAATTCAAGAATACGGTTCCTTAGATAATCTTTATGCTCATGTCGATGAGATGAAGAAGAGTAAGCGAAAAGAAAATTTAATTAACGAGAAATCAATTGCTTACCAATGCCAAGACTTGGCTCGGATCCGCCGGGATGCGCCAATTGCAATCTCGTTAGCAGATGTCACTTACCAAGGACCGCAGATGGAAGCTTTAATTTCCTTATATCAAGAACTGAATTTTAAGTCTTTCTTAGCTAAGGTGGGGATTGACGCCGAAAAAGCAACGGCTCAATCTGGGGAAGATGAGGTTGAATTCCAAGTTTTAACCAAGGAAAATTTATCAGCTTTAGCCAAGTTTGATGATCGGGTTGCAATTCATATTGAACAATCCGGGGCCAATTACCATCTTGCAACGATTAAAGGTTTTGCGATTGGGAATGGCGATCAATGGTATGCAAGTCGAGATGCCAATTTATTGACAATGGAACCAATCAAAGACCTATTTGAAAATGAGCAAATTAAGAAAGATCTTTTTAACGCCAAAGCCCAAATCGTGATGCTCCACCGGCGAGGGATTGAGCTGAACGGGATTGGTTTTGATTTGTTGTTGGCATCATACCTCCTTAATCCAACTTTGAATGCTAATGACGTTGGGGAACTTGCTCACACTCACGATTATCAGCAAATCGTTACTGATGAAGAATTATATGGGAAAGGTGTAAAACGGCAACTACCAGAGGATGATCAAGTCTTCTTACGGCACCTAGTTGCCAAAACCCAAGCGGTTGAAAACTTACGTCAACCATTAATTGACCAACTACAAGCCAATGAGCAATGGCCCCTTTATGAAAAAATTGAACGCCCATTAAGCCGTGTCTTAGCATCAATGGAAATGCAAGGAATCAAGGTTAATGCCAAGACCCTTGAAGAAATGGGAAGTAAACTTATTGAACGACTAAGTGAACTCGAGAGCGAGATTTACCAAGATGCCGGTCAAGAGTTTAATATTAATTCCACTAAGCAACTAGGTGTAATTTTATTTGACGAATTGAAACTCCGACCAATCAAAAAGACTAAGACAGGTTATTCAACTTCGGTGGCGGTCTTAGAAAAGTTGATTGGCAAGCACCCGATTATTGAAAAAATCCTGGAGTACCGGCAGATCGCAAAGCTTCAGTCAACATACATTACCGGCCTTTTGAAGGTTATTCACCCTGACAGTAAAATTCATACCCGGTATTTACAGACATTAACGGCAACAGGGCGGCTTTCCTCGGTTGATCCAAACCTTCAGAATATTCCGGTGCGACTTGAAGAAGGGAAACGGATTCGGAAAGCCTTTGTTCCTAGTCAGCCAGGGTGGAAGATTTTCTCTGCCGATTACTCACAAGTGGAATTACGGGTGCTTGCGCATGTGACGGATGACCATAACTTGCAACAAGACTTTATCGATGGGGAAGATATTCACGCGGCTACGGCCCGGCGGATTTTCCACTTACTACCTGGTGAAGAGGTTGATCCGAATATGCGGCGCCAAGCTAAGGCCGTTAACTTTGGAATTGTCTATGGAATCTCTGATTTTGGATTAGCCCAAAACATCCACGTTTCCCGGAAGCAAGCCCATGATTTTATCGAAGCTTACTTTGAAGAATTTCCTGGCGTGGCTAAATATGTCAAGGGGATCGTTGAAGTTGCACGTAAGCAGGGGTATGTCGAAACGATTACTCACCGGCGGCGCTACTTACCAGATATTAATGCCAAGAGCTTCAATTTACGTTCCTTCGCTGAACGGACGGCGATGAATACGCCAATTCAGGGAAGTGCTGCTGATATCATTAAGATTGCCATGATTAAGATGCCAGAAGAATTAAAGAAACACCGTCTGAAAGCAAAGATGCTGTTACAAATTCACGACGAATTGGTATTTGAAGCCCCAGAAGAAGAAATCCCAACCTTAGCCGAATTAGTCCCGAAGGTGATGGATTCAGCAATGAAATTAGCCGTACCGTTGAAGGTTGAGAAAAAGGTGGGCGATACCTGGTATGATCTTAAAAAGTTGGATTAAGTAGATAAAGTTTAGGGGATGAGAAATTGTAGCCGTTACATGGGCAACTTTCTCATTCCTTTTTTAGTTTCAGCCCAGATACTTGAGAACTAGGGTTAATATTAACTATAATGAATTTAAATTAATTAAAAGGTAGGCGGAAATTGTGCCAGAATTACCAGAAGTTGAAACTGTCCGGCGGGGATTGATGCGGATTGCAGCGGGACGGCAAATTAATGGAATTGATATTTATTACCCTAAAATGATTGAAAATCCAGTTGAAGATTTTAAGGAAGCTTTAATTGGGCAAACAATTGAGCGGATCGACCGGCGAGGGAAATACTTGCTTTTCCGATTTTCAAATGATCTGACAATGATCTCTCATTTGCGGATGGAAGGAAGCTACTTTAATCAAAAAACGGGAACTGCAATTGATAAGCACGTCCATGTCTTGTTTCATTTTACGGACGAGACTGATCTAGGTTACCGGGATACGCGGAAGTTTGGCCGGATGCATTTGGTTAAAACGGGAACGGAAATGCAATATGGCGGCTTAGCGAAAATTGGTCCCGAGCCAACGGAAGAAGATCTTAAACTTGATTACTTGGTAAAAATCATGAAGAAGTCGCGCAGTAAGATTAAACCTTTCTTACTCAACCAGGCGCACATCGCTGGTCTCGGAAATATTTATGCCGATGAAGTCCTCTGGGAAACCCAAATTAACCCCGAAGAGCCGACAAATCAAGTTCCGGAAGAAAAAATTGCAAAACTACGGGAGAATATTATTCATGAATTAGCTCGGGCAACTGAACACCATGGGACCACCGTTCACTCTTTTAAGAACGCTTTTGGAGATGCTGGTAAGTTCCAAAATGAATTGGATGTTTACGGTCGGGGCGGTGATAGGTGTCATCGGTGCGGAACAAAGCTTGTTAAGATCAAAGTTGCCCAGCGAGGGACGACTTTTTGCCCGCACTGTCAACCATTGGTAAAAGTTGATGACTAAGGTTTTGGGTTTAACCGGCGGGATTGCGACCGGAAAATCGACGGTTTCAAAATACCTTGCGCAAAAAGGGGCAGTAATTATTGATGGTGACTTGATTGCCCGACGGGTCGTAGAACCTCATCAACTTGGTTTGAAACGCTTGGTTAAGGTCTTTGGTCCTCAGATTTTAGCTTCTGATGGAACTTTACAACGGGCTAAGCTGGGGAAAATGGTTTTTGGTGATGTTAAGGCTGAAGCAAAGTTAAACCAAACTTTGGGGTCGATTATCCATCAGGAAATTTGCATGGATTTGAAAAAAGCCCGTGCTAACCAGGTGAAGTTAGTAGTTTTGGATATTCCGCTCTTGTTTGAAGGTGGATACGAAAAATTGTGTGAAGCCGTGATGGTTGTTGCAGTAAAGCCAGCCACACAATTGAAACGACTAATAGATCGTAATCATTATGATGAAGCAACAGCCGAAGCTCGGATTAATGCCCAATGGCCACTCGAGAGGAAAAAGGAGCTGGCAACAGTTGTAATTGATAATGAAGCTTCCATCGAGAATACCTACCTACAGGTTGACAATTGGCTGTTTAATTGGCTTTAATAATGTTATAATTAAAAGAATCTAGTAAGTTAAGGGATAATTAGGAGGTTAGTGATGATTTGCCCACATTGTCATCATAACGGTTCGCGAGTTGTTGACAGTCGTCCAAGCGAAGACGGTACTTTTATCCGGCGGCGCCGCGAATGCATGAATTGCGGCTTTCGCTTTACTACCTTTGAACGATACGAAGAAACTCCACTTTTAGTAATTAAAAAGGATGGGACCCGCCAAGAGTTTAGCCGGCAAAAAGTTTTAAACGGTTTAGTTCGGTCAGCAGAAAAACGGCCGGTTAGTATGGAAAAGTTAACGGATATTGCTTCTAACGTCGAAGTTAGGATCCGGCGCCTTGGGGAAAATGAAGTCTCAAGTCAAGTGATTGGTGAATTTGTAATGAATGAATTACAAGAAGTTGACCAAATCGCATATATTCGTTTTGCTAGTGTTTATCGGCAATTTAAGGATGTTGATACCTTTATGAACGAACTTAAATCAGTCATGGATAAGCAACAACATCATCAAACGGAGTCTAAAGATGATTGAGCGGGCTCCTTTAACCCCTAAAACGGGATATCTGGTTAGTGCCAACCCTAAGTTTGTCGGGCTCTTACAAGCGTCTTTTTTGCCCTTCTATCAGCCTTTGCTTGGCGCTGATGCTTTAGGGCTTTTTTTGGCCTTAAGTGATTTAATTAGGCCCAACCCGGTATTAGCAAAGCGACAACTAGTTAGTACCTTACTTGTGCGGTTAAATATTGGCTTACCGGCTTTTTCACGGGCCCTTGACCGTTTGGAAGGTTTGAGGTTAATAAAAACATACCAACTAGATGATGAATTAGGGGTGACCCTTGTTTTGGAGGTTCAACCACCACTGACGCCCGTTGAGTTAATTAATGACGATTTGTTATCCGTCCTATTATTACAACAAGTCGGAGCAAATGAATTTAATCACTTAGTTCAACGAGCAAAAGAGAATTTCTTTGACCCTAGCCATTTAAAGCAAGTTACCAAGAATTTCTTTACCGTTTTTAAGCCGGATTCAAGTACCCAAGCTGAAGATGATCAAACAATTACTGAGGCAAGGCAAGCGTTGCCAATTGATCAAGTTGCTTCCTTGACGATTCCAGCTGAAGATTTTGATTTTAATTTCTTTCTTCGTCAAGCGGACAGCTTGGGAGTCCCAGAGGACCAATTACAAGAGGCGCGGAAGTTGGTCTTGGCTGAACACCGCTTGTATGGGTTTGACGAGCTCCAGTTGGCCAATTTAGCTAGCCGGGCAACGGATCTTGCAACTAATAAATTCAATCAATTAACCTTTAAGAATGAGGTTCAGCGCGCTAGTCAGCCGGTACGTTCGAAATCGCAGGTCGTTAACGGTAATGAGGACGTAACAGGTTTTTCCCAACCAATGCGGGAACTAGTTCAATTAGCCAATCAATTAGCTCCAGTTCCCTTTCTTAAACAAATCAAGGAGCAAAAAGGGGGCTTCGTTACTCCGGCTGAACAACGGGTTTTAACGGAGATTGGGCGTAACAGTAACTTACCAGGAAGCGTTTTGAATATTTTGTCTTGGTATTTGCTAGTTGATCAGGGGATGGATAACTTGGTTGCTAACTTAGCAACTTCAATTGCTTCATCTTGGCAAGCCAAAGGAATTAATTCCGCTGCTCAAGCCTTGCGACAAGCGCAAAGTCACCAGGAAAAACAACGAGAACGATTTGAACAACGTCAAAATCGACGTTCATCAAATTACGGTAATAAACGGCCACGGATTAAAGAAGAGTTACCGGAATGGGCAAAGCAGTCTGCCCAACCTACCAAAGGGAAAAAAGGTGGCGAAGTTGATCCTAAGCAGGTTGCTGAAATGAAGAAGATGCTTGCTAATTTAAATCAGCAACAAAATGATAAATAAAGGAGGGATTTAAAATGGAATCAGTAAACCAAACGATGGATGGAATTATTAGTCCTCAAGCAGGGGATGAAGCTTATCGTAAAATTATGAAAGCAGTTTTTGCCGATCCGGAAGTCCAATCCTTCCTTCAAAGACATCAAGATGAACTCAACCAAGAAAGCATAAACCGAGGGAGTTCTAAGTTATATGAATTTGTTCATGACCGGGATTTAGTTAAGCAGGGCAAGGCAAGTGTTGCTCCTGGTTATGTTCCTCGCTTAGTTGTTTCGGCAGGACAAATTGATGTCACCTATGTACCAACGGAACAACTCCGGGCTCAAAGAGAAGCCGCTAAACAGCGATCCTTAGTTGAAACCTTAGCCATGCCAAAATTTATCACGAACGCAACCTTTAAGAATGCATTTATGGATGGTGAGTATGCCTCTCATAACCGAAATGCCGCTTTTTCGCGGGGGTTACGTTTTGTCCAAGACTACACCCCAAATAGTTTTATGCCGGGGATGTATTTAACCGGTGAGTTTGGGGTTGGCAAAACCTTTTTGCTAGGCGCAATTGCCAATGAGCTGGCAGCAAAAGGGATTAAGTCAATGTTAATCCATTTTCCAACCTTTGCGGTTAATATGAAGAGTTCGATTGGGAAAAAGACAACTGATCTGGAAAGAGATCGTATTAAACAGGTTCCAATTCTGATGATTGATGACATCGGAGCAGACGCAATGTCAGCCTGGGTTCGGGATGAAGTTTTAGGTGTGATTTTGGAATACCGGATGCAAATGGGGCTACCAACCTTTTTCTCTTCTAACTTTACGATGGATGAACTTGAAAAACATTTGGCGGTCGATGTAAAAGGGGATCAAGAACCATTAAAAGCAAAACGGATAATGGAACGAATTCGCTTCTTATCCCGGGAAGTTACGGTAGTAGGTGACAATTTACGTCAAAAACTGGGAAAACCATAAAAAACCCTTGACTTCTGAAAGTATTTTTTATAGTATGTAAAGTGTTGAAAGAAAAAAGCAGAAGCACCCGCTTCTCGCCTTGGTAATAATAGAGTTGCCGGGCTGACGAGTTGAAGTACGATGGTTGGAATATACCATTTTGCGGCGGGGTGCTATGCACTCCGTTTTTTGCTTGCTCTTTCCACTAAAAATATCGGAGGTGTGTTGCCATAGCTCAGGGAATGATTGTCAATAACGGTATTCGGGCCAAGGAAGTTCGGTTAATTGACCAAAATGGTGAACAACTTGGGGTTAAGTCAAAAGAAGAAGCTTTACGAATGGCAGAAGCTGCTGACCTTGACTTAGTCTTAGTTGCTCCCAAAGCGCGTCCAGCTGTTGCTCGTATTATGGACTACGGGAAGTACCGTTTTGAAATGCAAAAGAAAGAACGGGAAGCGCGGAAGAACCAAAAGACTGTTGCAGTTAAGGAAATCCGCTTAAGTCCCACTATTGATACGAATGATTTTAACGTGAAGTTAGGTCGGGTTCGTAAGTTCATCGAAAAAGGTGACAAAGTTCGGGTCTCACTTCGCTTCCGTGGTCGTGCAATTACGCATAAGGATATCGGTCGTGACATGATTGAGAAGATGGCTGATGAAACTAAGGACATCGCCACGGTTGTGCAACGGCCAAAGATGGAAGGGCGGAGCATGTTCTTAACGCTTGCTCCCCTTAACGACAAGGCAAAAAAATAATAAAGAAGGTAGGAATTCATTATGCCAAAGATGAAGACTAATCGCGCTGCTGCAAAGCGTTTTAAGCGGACTGCTAAGGGTGGTTTTAAGAGTGGTAACTCATTTACTAGCCACCGTTTCCACGGTAAGACTAAGAAGCAACGCCGTCAATTGCGTGGTTTATCCATGATGGACAAGTCTAACGTAAAGCGTTTCAAGAAGATGCTTCCTGCTAAGTAAGCTTAGTAGCGAGCCTACACGATTAAAATTAAACTAGTATTTTAGGAGGTTACCACTATGCGAGTTAAGGGTGGAACAGTTACGCGCGCTCGTCGGAAGCGCATCATGAAGTTGGCTAAGGGTTACACTGGTTCAAAGCACCGTCTTTTCAAGACTGCTAAGGATCAAGTTATGAAGGGTTACACTTACGCATTCCGTGACCGGAAGGTTAACAAGCGTAAGTTCCGTGAATTGTGGATTGCTCGGATTAACGCTGGTGCCCGTATGAACGGCCTTAGCTATTCCAAGTTAATGCACGGTTTGAAGTTAGCTAACATTGATATCAACCGGAAGATGTTGGCTGACCTTGCGGTTAACGATGCCGATGCTTTCAAGGCTTTGGTTGAGGAAGCTAAGAAGGCTTTAAACTAAACTTTAAATTAAATGAATTGGATTAGGACGGTTATTCGACTTGCCCTAATCTTTTTTTTAACAACAAAGTTAGATAAGCTAATTACGAGGTTGAGATTTGAACCAAACCAAGTAGATCGTTATAATGAAGTTTAGTTAATTTTGTGTGAGGAAATAATTGTGTTAGAAAAATTCAAACCGACTTGGATGGTAAAAACAATTTATCAAGTTTCACCAACGGAGTTAAAGCGCGCCGGGATTAAGGCTGTGTTAAGTGATTTAGACAACACTTTGATTGCCTGGAATAATCCAAATGGGACCCCTCAATTGAGAAAATGGATGGAAGAGCTCGAGGCAGCTGGAATCCCACTGATGGTAGTTTCAAATAATAGTTATAAAAGGGTTGAAAAAGCTGTTGCCCCATTAGGGTTACCTTTTGTTTCCCGGGCTTTAAAGCCGCTCGGAACAGGAATCAGACGGGCTTGTAAACAACTAAACTTAACCCCGGACGAAGTGGTAATGGTTGGTGATCAATATTTAACCGATGTTTTGGCTTCTCATCAAGCTGGGGTACGGTGCATCTTAGTGAAGCCTTTAATCAGTAGTGATAAGTGGAATACCAAGTTTAACCGCTTTTTAGAAACTTTTGTTAAACGAAGCTTAAAGAAAAAATATCCAGCAATGGATTGGCAGGAGGGTTTAGATGACTGAGCAAGAAGAATTACGTTGTATTGGTTGTGGGAGTGTTATCCAAACGACTGATAAAAACGGCATTGGCTATACGCCAAAGTCAGCACTAGAGCGGGGACTAGAAAGTGGCGACTTATATTGCCAACGTTGTTTTCGTTTACGGCATTACAACGAAATTGCGCCAGTTTCACTAACTGATGATGATTTTCTTGCCCTTTTAAATCAAATCCGGGATGCGAACGCTTTAATCGTTTATGTAGTTGATATTTTTGACTTTAACGGTAGTATTATTCCTGGGTTACATCGGTTTGTCGGCGATAATCCTGTTTTACTAGTTGGAAATAAAGAAGACCTGTTGCCAAGGTCACTGCGGCGGCGAAAGTTAACTGATTGGTTACGACAACAAGCCAATGAAGCGGGAATTCGGCCACTGAAGACCGTTTTAGTTTCGGCAAAGAAAAATCACCAAATTGATAACCTGTTGGATGAAATCGAATTGCTTAGGGGCGATCGGGACGTTTACGTGGTTGGGGTGACAAATGTTGGTAAGTCAACGTTAATCAACCAAATCATTAAACAACGGACCGGGGTCCAAGATTTAATTACCACTTCTCGTTTTCCAGGAACGACTTTGGATAAGATTGAAATTCCGTTGGACGATGGCCATCAATTAGTTGATACGCCCGGAATTATTCATCAAGAACAAATGGCCCACGTTTTACCACCTGAAGATTTACGGTTAGTTGCGCCGCAAAAGGAAATCAAACCGCGGACTTACCAATTAACTGATGAACAAACAATTTTCTTAGGTGGAATTGGTCGATTTGATTATTTGAAGGGGTCAAAGATCGGTGTTGTTGCTTACTTTGAAAATAATTTGGTATTACACCGGACAAAATATCAAAACGCTGATCAATTTTATCAACGGCATTTAGGTGACCTCTTAGTCCCACCACATCCAGGAAATGAGGATCAAATTCCGCTCCTAGTTCGTCATGAATTTAAGACCCGGCAAAAGAGTGATTTGGTCTTTGAAGGATTAGGCTGGATTACTGTTCCGGCAAACGTTACTGTAGTTGGTTGGGCACCAAAAGGGGTTGCGGTTTTACTGCGGAAAGCAATGATTTAAATAAAAGTGAGGAAGAAAATGGAATTACGTGGGAAACAAAAACGGTTTTTAAGAGCACAAGCAAACCATTTACAACCACTGTTTTCAGTTGGGAAAAATGGCTTAACTCCAGCTTGGGTTGCCCAATTAAATGGGGCCTTAGATCGACGTGAATTGATTAAAGTTAGTTTATTGCAAAATACAGCTGTGGATGTCGTTGATGTTAAAGAATACATTGAGGAACACAGTGATATTCAAGTTGTGCAAACGATTGGGCGGGTTTTAGTTCTCTTTAAACCGGCAGAAAAGCCTGAATTTCAGGATTTATCAGTTCAAGTTGCCAAAATTTAGGAGGCTTAAAAATGAGTCAGGTAACGCTTGAAGCAATTCCTAAGGTTCAAGTTGAACCGATTCAAACTCATCCTCGGCGGCGGATTGGCTTGTATGGCGGAACTTTTAATCCGGTCCATAATGCGCATTTAATGATCGCTGACCAAGTTGGTCATGCATTAAGGTTAAACCGGGTTGATTTCATGCCCGATGCCATCCCACCGCACGTTGATAAAAAAACTGCCATTGATGCAAATGATAGGGTAGCAATGCTCCGTTTGGCAATTCAAGGCAATCCATTGTTTGGCTTAGAATTAGCTGAAATCCAACGGGGTGGGGTAAGTTATACCTATGACACCGTCAAGCAACTCAAAGAAGCACACCCCGAAAATGATTATTACTTTATTATCGGTGGCGATATGGTTGATTATCTCCCTAAATGGCACTGCATCAATAATTTAATTAAAATGGTGAACTTCGTTGCTGTTCGTCGTCCCGGAGCTAAAAATGAAAGTAATTATCCTGTCATTTGGGTTGATGTTCCTGAGGTGCAATTTTCTTCGTCTGATATTCGGCAACGCTTGATGATGGGGACGTCAGTTCGTTATATGGTTCCGGACGCAGTTGCTAATTATATTGAGGAGCATCATTTATATCATGGTTAAAGAAATTGAGTATCAAAAACATTATTTATCATTAAATCGAGCGGAATTGATTGCCCGGTTAGAAAGGGCACTCAAGCCAAGTCGGTTTAAGCATGTCCTACGGGTTGAGCAGACTGCCATCAAGTTAGCAAAGCAGTATGATGTTGACCTTGAGGCGGCAAGTGTTGCTGGCTTGTGTCATGATTATGCCAAGCAACGGCCAGATGAGGATTTTATTACCGTTATTAAGGCTAAAAAGTTATCGAAGGAACTCTTAGATTATGGCAATGCAATTTGGCACGGTGTGGTTGGAGCTGAACTGGTAAAAGACGAACTTGGTGTTCAAAATGAGGAAATCTTGAACGCTATTCGCCAACATACCACGGGAGCGGCTTACATGACTCCGTTAGCTCAAGTTTTATATATGGCTGATTACATTGAACCAGGACGGGATTTTCCAGGAGTAGAAAAAGCCCGGCAACTTACTAAAGCTGATCTTGGTTTGGGAGTAGCTTATCAAACCCAAGCGACATTGACGTATTTAGCTGAAAATAGTAAGCCCATTTATCCCAAAACGTTAGAAACCTACAATGCCTGGGTACCGAAGTACAGAAAGGAATTAAAAAATAATGGATGATAGCAAAGCATTACTTGAAAAAGTTGTTAAAGCTGCTGATGGGCGGCGGGCAGAAGATATTGTTGCCATGCAAGTGGACCAATTAACCCCAATGGCTGATTATTTTGTTGTAATGACGGGTGGTTCAAACCGGCAGGTACAAGCGATTTCAAATGCGATTGTTGAAATGGCGCACGAAAGCCAAATTGAAATTGGTAGTGTCGAAGGGAAAGACGCGGCCCAATGGGTTTTAATTGATTTAGGAGATATTGTTGTGCATATCTTCCGGGAAGAAACGCGGCACTTCTACAATCTCGAAAAGCTTTGGTCGGAAGCACCTTTAGTTAATTTAAATGATTGGTTAACTGACTAATGATTTATCAAACTTTTGCCCAGTTATATGATGAGTTGTTTGATCCTGAAATGTACACTAATTGGCAACAATTAGTGGGAAATGAAGTTCCTAACGGAAGCCAGGTACTCGATCTTGCTGGAGGTGCGGGTCGCCTTGCGGTCTTGCTTGCACAACAAGGCTACCAGGTTACTGATGCTGACTTTTCACCGGAGATGTTAGCCTTAGCTGACCAGCATCGACAAACAGCTGGGGTTGATATTGAGCTTGTTGAAACTGATATGCGTGAATTGAAGGGGCTACCGGTTTATGATGCGGTAACTTGTTTTGCAGACTCTTTATGTTATTTACCTGATTTAGTAGCAGTTGAAGATACCTTTCGCGCAGTTAAAGCTCATCTTAAACCAGGAGGCAAATTTATCTTTGATGTGATAACACCATATCAAACCGATCAAGTTTACCCTGGTTATACCTATAATTTTGAGGCGGAAGATCATTCGAAGGCCTTTTTATGGACAACTTATGCGGATGAAGAGGTTCCGCACGGCGTAATTCATGATCTGGCCTTTTTTATTCAAAATGCGGATCAAACTTATAACCGGGTGGGAGAAACTCATTTTGAACGCGCCTATGAATTGGAAGTGTTAAATCAAGCCTTAACAAACGTTGGCTTTAAGAATAAGCAAATTCGGGTAAGGGCCGATTTTGGCAGGCAAAACATTCAACCCGAGACAACCCGGTGGGTTTGGATCGTCACTAACTAGGAGGGAAAAATCGTGGAGGCGGTTGGGCTAATCACTGAATATAATCCGTTCCATAACGGCCATTTGTATCACTTGCGAATCGCAAAGCAACTGACGAATGCCCAAGTGGTAGTTGCCGTAATGAGTGGCAATTTTACCCAACGTGGTGAACCAACGATTCTTGATAAATGGGAACGAGCAAAGTTAGCCTTAGAAAATGGGGTTGATTTAGTCATCGAATTACCTGTTTTTGATGCCGTTCAGCCCGGACAACGGTTCGCAACGGGGGCATTACGATTACTCAATGATCTTAAAGTCAAGACGGTTGTTTTTGGAGCTGAACACCCAGAGTGGGATTTTGCAAGGTTAAGCTCATTTGAACAGAAATTTCGCCATGATAACTTTACGGATTATCGGGAAACTTTTGCGACCCAGTTTAATGCGGCCCTAGTTGCTAAAACCGGGATTAGTTTGACCAATCCAAACGATATTTTGGCTTACTCGTACTTTAAGGCCTGTCAAGAGCATGGTTGGCCGCTTGAATTAGTGCCAATTAAGCGGCAAGGTAAAGATTATCATGATCAAACTTTAGGTGTTAATTTGGCGAGTGCAAGCGGAGTTCGGGCGGCAGTCAAAGCTGGTCAACCAATTGAAAATGTTGTTCCTAAAGAAACTGCACGGGCATTAGTTGGCTTAACAACAATTCCAAGTTGGCAAACCCTTTATCCGATTTTGCGAAATCATTTAATTCAAGCGCCGGTAAATGAATTGCAAAAGATCTACCAGATGACGGAAGGATTAGAGTATCGCCTAAAAGAAGCTGCTCAACATGAGTTGGATTTCCAGTCCTTTTTGCATGCAGCAAAGACTAAACGCTATACTTTTGCTCGTTTACTTCGGCTATGCTTATATACCGTGCTCGAAATCACTACATCTCAAATGGAAAATGCTCAGCCACATCATCACGTTTTAGCTTTTAATGAGCGCGGACAAGAATATCTGCACCAAGTTAAAAAAAAGCTTCAATATCCTTTGATTACGAAGGTTGATGCCAAGATGAAAGATCACGTATTAAGCTTAGATTACCGGGCCGGAAAGCTATATCAAAACTTCACTGTTGTTGAACAAGACGTGAAACATGCTCCGGTGATCGACCTGTCAAGCAAAAAACATTGACATCAATTGCGACGCCGGGTATAATTAAACGCGTTGCATTAGGAGGAAAAAGATGGAATGGACATTAAGTGAACTTCGTCGTTTTGAAGATGAATCAATGCACCTTCAGCGAACTCTTGATTTAAGTAATGCAATGAAGGAGCGATTTCCACAACAAATCTTGGCAGTTAGTCCGGTTGAAGTTGATGGGTTCGTGACTTACGATCGTGGGGATGCTACCATTGCGATGCAAATAAAGACCACGGTAACGGTTCCTTCGACACGATCATTATTACCGGTTGAGCTAAGGTTAGCTTTTTCGTTCACTGAATCATATACTAGTGACCGAGATCACCTTGACCGGTATGATACCGAAAATGATTTGGTATTTGTACTTGCGGATAGCCAAACGCCGATTAAGTTTGACGAAGCCGTGATGGAAAACATCATTGAACAAATTCCAAGTCGGGTATTAACTCCTGAGGAACAGGCTGGGACCTCGATGCCTAACGGAAAAGGTTGGGACGTGAAAGAAGAAGGGGCCACCGATCAGGAGACGATAAACACTGTTGATCCACGGCTCGCTAAGTTAAAAGAATTATTTCCTGATCAGGACAAAGAAGATTAGCGAACGGTTAAAAAACCAATTGTGGATAATATTATAAACTGAGGAGGTGTAAAGCATGGCTGTACCAGCACGGAAGACGTCAAAGACGCGGAAGCGCAACCGTCGGGGTCACATCAAGTTGACTGTTCCTGGTTTGGCACCATGTCCAAACTGCGGTGAACTTCGTAAGTCACACATGGTTTGTCCATCATGTGGTTACTACGATGGTGAACAAGTTGTTAATGCCAACAACTAAACCCCAATTACCAAAAAGACCCTCTTTAGGCGCCGGACCTAAGAGGGTCTTTTTTTATGTCATTAAACCAATATTAAGAATCTCTCGACAACTGCTAGGGAAAATTAATAACTTATGATAGAATGATTGTAGAATTGCCAAAAATTATTAGATTTGTGAGGGTGAAAAAATGAGTCGGATTTTGATTATTGAAGATGAAGAAAACCTTGCCCGGTTTGTTGAACTAGAATTAAAGCATGATGGTTATGAAATCGATGTTGAATTGGATGGGCGGACAGGGCTTGAGGCAGCTTTAAATCAAGACTTTGATGTTATCCTGTTGGACTTAATGCTTCCTGAATTAAATGGGATTGAAGTAGCCCGGCGGGTGCGTGAAGTCAAGGATACGCCAATTATCATTATGACGGCTCGGGATTCAGTTATCGATCGGGTTTCTGGGCTGGATCATGGGGCTGATGATTACATTGTTAAGCCATTTGCAATTGAAGAATTGTTAGCTCGGGTACGGGCCTTATTACGGCGGATTAGCATTGAGGGCGGTGCCAATAATGGCCACCAAACGACGGTTAATTACAAAGATCTGACGATTGAAAAGGAAAACCGAGTTGTTCGGCGGGGCGACGAAGTTATTAACCTTACTAAGCGTGAATACGAATTATTGTTAATTTTGATGGAAAATATTAACGTTGTTATGTCCCGGAAGGAACTTTTGAGTAAGGTTTGGGGCTATGACGCAAAGGTTGAAACTAATGTGGTTGACGTCTATGTTCGGTATCTAAGAAACAAGATTGACCGCCCTGGTGAAAAGAGTTATATCCAAACGGTTCGGGGAACTGGTTATGTAATTCGCTCGTAAGTGGGGCATCATATGGAAAAAGAGCAGGCAAAGCCAAGATTTGTTTCGCTTAAAATTAAGTGGGCGCTTGGTACGGCAATTGGTTCTTTGTTGATTTCGTTGATCGTAATCACCGCTTTATTTAGTAGTTTTACCCGGGACTTGTTAAATCAAGAGCGCCAAAGTTTAAATGGCAGTTTAGTTACCATTAGTCACCAACTTGGTTCAACAACCCGTAGTAATAACATTACTACTCAACAGATTGATCACCTTCTTCAGAAACGAATTGAGTCTCAAACAGTAAACCAAGCGCGAAGGAGTTATCAAGGACCAATTATTCAAGAAATTATTAATCCGCGGACCGAAGTTGCTATCTATAATCGTCAAGATCACTTAGTTTTTTCTACTGGGACCCTTTACCGGGCACCAGCCAAGGTTAAGACTAGTAAGATTCAGCTAGTTTCCGGAAAAAAGCACAAGATCTTGCTTGGACGGTCACCAATTTACAGTCAAGCAACGAAAAGGGTCGTTGGTTATTTACAGATTGAAAATCACCTTAATAACTATTATCAAAGGTATAATCGCTTACTGTTGATTAGTACGTTAGCCCTTACTTTGGTTGTAATTGCAAGTGGTTTGTTAGGTTACGGCTTATCCTACTTGATTTTGCGGCCTCTTGATGATATTCAGTCGACAATTGTTGCAATTCGGGATGATCCGACTAAGAATCAGCGGGTTCCCGAACTTAATCGCAATGATGAGTTAGCAGAATTAAGTCAAATTTTTAATTCAATGTTGGACCGAATGCAGCGCTACATTGATCAACAATCACAGTTCGTGGGGGATGTGTCCCATGAATTACGGACTCCGGTAGCAATTATCCAGGGCCACATGCAAATGTTACAACGGTGGGGAAAAGATGATCCACAAGTCTTAGAAGAATCAATTCCAGCTGTGATTGCAGAAACTAACCGGATGAATAGTTTAGTTCAAGAAATGCTCGACCTTTCGCGGGCTGAACAGGTTGAACTTAACTTCCGGGACGCAACAACGCCAGTGCGGGATGTGGTTCATCAAGTTTACAACAATTTTAAGATGATTCACCCCGACTTTGAGTTTATGTTAGATGACGATTTACGGCATGATGAAGTTGTTAGAATTTACCGGGATCACCTCGAACAGATTCTGATTATCCTTTGTGATAATGCCGTGAAGTATTCTGGTGAGAGAAAGAAAATTCATCTTTCCTTGTCTCGGAATCTTCGGGCAGTCGAAATTGGGGTCCAAGATTTTGGGGAAGGTATTTCACCCGAAGAATTATCAAAAGTGTTTGACCGTTTCTACCGGGTTGACAAGGCCCGGAGCCGAAAAAAAGGGGGTAACGGCCTTGGCCTGGCAATTGCTAAACGGTTAATCGAAGGCTATCATGGTACCATTACCGTTGAAAGTCAACTTGGTTCTGGATCTTTATTCCGGTTAACGTTGCCAATCATTGACACCGAGAGTACGAACCCGGAAAAAGACCACAAACGTGAAAAATAAAAGCGAGTGGGAAAGAGAGAAATTCTTAACTTTCCTTACTCGCTTTTTCTGGTTTAAATAATAACCCCGTTACAGTGGTCGATTTCGTGTTGGACAATCTCGGCAGCAAAATCAGTTAGGTTTAAGCTTTGGGGCTTACCGTTCAGATCAAGATAGCGAACTGTAATTTGTTGGTAGCGGTTAGTTAGCCGGGTACCCGATAAGCTTAAGCAACCCTCGTTAGTTTGATAGAGGTGACTTTTTTTAGTAATTTCAGGATTTAACATCGCAATATTGACCGGGCCCAGGGAAACGGCAATGATTCGTTTATGAATCCCAATCATGTTTGCGGCCAACCCGACGCAGTCAGCTTGATGAGCTGTTAAAGTATCGAGGAGGTCTTTTGCCACTTGAATATCATTCAAATTAGCTGGCTGGCTTTTAACCTTTAAGCTTTGAAGATCTTTATTAATTGATTTAATCATCGTTATTCCTCCGGTTGAAATAAAAGGGGCTGAAAAGAAATGTGGTTTCTTCTCAGCTCCTTTTGAGTTTAATACGATAAACTTTATGACTTATGATGTTGCTGTTTACCAGCATTCCGTGGTTGCTGGTTTTCCGATGGCTTGGTTTGCTTTAGGGCTTCAATGGTAGCCGTTGGCTTTTCAGCAACTGGCTTTGCTTCAACGATTGGTTTAGCTGGCTTCTTTGGTTTGTTAGCCATTTCAAGCTTAATTTGCTTCCGTAAGCGAGGCCGGTAAGCATTGATTAAGAGGGTTTGCAAAATTGCAAAGAGACCACCAATAAAGAAGTAGACACCGAGCCCAGCGGAGGAAGTTAAGCAAATTCCCCCAATCATAATCGGGCTCATTAACATCATTGTCCGCATTTGCTTCTTTTGTTCTTCGGCCACCCCAAGCATCGAAACCCAGGATTGTACTAAGTAGGCTAAGAAGGAAAGAACTGCTAAAATGATGCTTGGCTTCCCGAGCGGAATGCCCATAAAAGTTGAACTGGAAAGTTCCGGTGAATACCGAATTGCGTTATACAGAGCCGTGAAAATCGGTAATTGAATTAGCAATGGTAAACAACCAATTCCCCCGGTCATAGAAATGTTGTTATCCTTATAAAAAGACATCATTTCTTGAGCAATAGCGGCTTGTTCTTCTTGGGTCTTAGCCTTCTTTTGGCGTTCTTGTAGGGCCCGCATTTGTGGTTGAACCATTGCCATCCGCTCTTGCATCAAAGTTGACTTCTCCATTTGGTTCATCATGACTGGTAATAAGATTATCCGGACAATGATCACGATCACGACGATTGACCAACCGTAACTTCCACCCATGTATTGAGCAATAAATTCCATAAAGTGTTGCATTGGTTTTGCAAGGTAATCATAGATCATCCCGTAGGGCTTACCGTTTTTTACCCGCACACAACCAGACAGTAAAACTAACAAGCTAGCAAGGGATAATAGAATCCCGCCGCGCTTTAATTTTTTCATCGACTTTTTCATCCTTTATCTTATTTTGTGTCATCAAAAAATAATGATACTCGATTTTGACCTAAAATACCACTCAGAACGCTAATTCGTAATTTCAAAACTGGTAAAGTCAGCCAAATTTTGTTCCTTCACTTGAACCTTAGTAACCTTGGCATATGGACTCGGTCCAGCCTTAACAGCAAGGAGAAATTGGCGCAGTATCTTTGCTGGCCCTTGAGCAACGATTTCAACTCGGCCATCATCAAGATTTCTCACCGTCCCGGTCACCCCTGCTTCTTTAGCGAGTTGCCAAGTAAAATAACGAAAGCCAACCCCTTGAACCCGACCAGATACTAAAATTAAGTAATTTAACATCAAAAATCCTCCTCGGAAAGATGGTATAATATGTGCCTTGAGGTGATAATATGCGCGAACAACTAACATCAATTAAAAATCAACATGTTAAAGATTGGAAAAAATTAGCCACTAAGCGGGGCCGAGAAAAATTTAATGCTTACTTACTAGATGGTTGGCACTTAGTTGAAGAAGCATTAAAAAGCAATGTCCATTTAACTGAACTGATTGGAACGGCTGAAGAACTAGCTACTCATGAAGATATTGTAGCACGGTTTGATCAAGTCTATGAGGTCACTCCAGCCATCCTAAAACACGTAATGGATACGGTGACGCCCCAGGGGATTGCTGCAGTTGCGGCACTTCCCGACCAACGTTTTAACGGTCAAGTTGATCTAAAGGGAGCTTGGCTAATGTTAGACCGGGTTCAAGATCCTGGAAATGTTGGAACGATGGTCCGGACAGCTGATGCAGCTGGCTTTGCCGGCGTGGTTGTCAGTCACAAATCGGCAGACCTCTTTAATCCAAAAGTGGTCCGTTCTATGCAGGGGAGTCAATTTCATTTAAAGCTTTATACTGGTGATTTAACCAAATGGATTCAAGATTTTAAAGCCCAAAAAATGCCAGTTTATGGTACCCAATTAAATCCAGAAGCCAAGAGTTTTCGGACGGTTAAGCCGGGGCACGATTTTGCTTTAATTATGGGAAATGAAGGTCATGGAATGGCTGAAGAATTGTTAGCTCAAACAACTGCCAACTTGTATATCCCGATGAAGGGAGAAGCCGAATCCCTTAACGTTGCGGTTTCAGCCGGGATCTTGATGTTTGAATTAAATCAACAAGCGCTGAGCGAGTAAAAGATTAAGACTAACTAAAAATAAGCAATCTGGTTTTCCTTTTTTCTTTAAATCGTGTAGAATAAGTGATAATTAAATAGAAAAGGGGCAGTCTAGTGCATGAAAGCAAGGAATGAATGGCGCAACGATAAGGAATATGTGGCCATTGTTGCTGATTTGCTTCGGCAACCAGCAGTTCAAAAGTTAGCTGAATATACGCAACATCACCACTCCGATCGCTTGCAACATTCGATTGCGGTATCTTATGATAGCTACCGAATCGCCAAGAGACTTCACTTAGATTACGTTAGTACAGCTCGCGCAGGATTGTTGCACGACCTGTTTTATTATGATTGGCGCACGACAAAGTTTGATTTAGGCACCCATGCTTTTATTCACCCACGGGTGGCATTGCGAAATGCTGAAAAGCTGACGCGGCTTAATTCAAAGGAAAAGGATATCATTTTAAAGCACATGTTTGGGGCTACTTTGGCAGTTCCAAAGTATGCTGAAAGTCTGATTGTTTCTTTAGTTGATGATTATGAGGCGGAACAAGAATTTTTCAGCCCGCTAAAGAAGAAAATTCACCAACGGATGAAAAAATATCGCCCAGCAAAAGTAAATTAATCAAAATCGGGAGGAGCGGAAAATGTTAAAGGCTGTTAATACCACTGAAGATGATTTTAGTCTCTGTCCAAAGTTTGCAAAGACTTTTTCGATTTTAGGAAAAAAGTGGAACGGGATGATTATTGAAGTTCTACTTCACGAAGAAACCCAACGTTTTAAGGACTTAGCCGGTCACATTCAGAAGTGCTCAGATCGGGTGCTTTGTGAACGCTTAAAGGAATTGGAACAAGAAGGGATTGTTGAACGGCGGACATACAAAGGTGAAAGCCGGATTGAATATGCCCTAACCCAACGGGGAAAAGAATTAGCACCGGTAATGACCGCGGTTCATAATTGGTCTGATAAATGGTGCGATGAAGCACTTGACCAAATGGAAAAGATTAGTTAGAATATTGACCAGTAAATTAAAGACGTTGAAGGAAACTAGTAACTTCTACGGCCGCCTAGGGAAACTTCACCATTGACTGAAAGTGAAGTTCCGCTTGCGAAGTGAATTTCATTTCTGGAGTCGGGATCATCCTCGGTTGATTACCGTTATCAATCATTGAGTGTATAGCATCGCTATAAACTAGGGTGGTACCGCGAAACCTCGTCCCTTGCCGGACGGGGTTTTTTTCTACCCTAAAAGGAGGAAATTATGGGCTTAAGAGAAAAGTTGGAAGAATTACGCCAACAAGGGATCCAAGAAATTAACAAGACCGAAGATCTAAATAAAGTTAATGATATTCGGGTTAAGATGCTTGGAAAGAAAGGACCGCTGACTGCCGTTTTACGGGGGATGAAGGACCTTAGCAAAGAAGAAAGGCCAAAGGTAGGGAAGTTCGCCAACGAAATTCGTGATGAATTGACGAAGGCAATCGAAGATAAGAAGGCTGAATTAACCGCAGCTCGACTAAACGAAAAGTTAGCAGAAGAAACGATTGATGTTACCCTACCAGGGAAGCCAACTGTTCAAGGACAACCCCACGTGATTCAACAAATTATTGACCAATTGGTTGACCTGTTTGTTGGGATGGGTTATGAAGTTGCCGTTGGGGATGAAGTTGAACAAGAAGAATACAACTTTGAACGTTTGAACCTACCAAAGGACCACCCAGCACGGGATATGCAAGATACTTTTTATGTTACCCCTTCTGTGTTGATGCGGACGCAAACTTCACCAATGCAGGCCCGGATGATGGAAAAACATGATTTTTCAAAGGGACCTTTGAAGATGATTTCCCCAGGGAAGGTTTACCGGCGGGATACTGATGATGCTACGCACTCCCATCAATTCCACCAAGTTGAAGGACTCGTTTTGGGAGAACACATTACAATGGCTGACTTGAAGGGAACTTTGGAAGTGGTTGCTAAGACCCTCTTTGGCGATCAATTGGAAGTTCGCTTGCGGCCAAGTTACTTCCCATTTACGGAACCGTCAGTTGAAGCTGATATTACTTGTTTCAGCTGCCTCGGAAAAGGGTGTGCCATTTGCAAGCATACTGGGTGGCTTGAAGTCCTCGGGGCAGGGATGGTTCACCCGAACGTTCTTAAGATGTCTGGGGTTGATCCAGATGTATACGGAGGTTTTGCCTTTGGGCTTGGGCCAGACCGGTTTGCGATGATTAAGTACGGGGTTGAAGATATTCGGGACTTCTACCAAAATGATGTCCGTTTCTTGAACCAATTCAACCAGAAAGGATAACGAAATGAAAGTATCATACCAATGGTTAAATCAATACTTGCCGCTGCAAGAAAAACATATTAAACCGGCGGACTTGGCCGAAAAGCTAGCCCGGACTTCGGTTGATATTAATGACGTTTATTCACCAATGGACGGCCTTAAGAAGCTTGTTGTCGGGGAAATCGTTTCCTTTGAACCCCACCCAGATTCCGATCACCTCAATGTTTGCCAAGTTAAGGTCAGTGATGACGAAACCTTGCAAATTGTTTGTGGGGCGCCAAATGTTCAAACGGGTAAAAAGGTCATTGTTGCCTTAGTAGGGGCTCGGATTAAGGATAATGTTAAGATTAAGCGGGGCAAGATTCGCGGCGTTGAATCAAACGGGATGCTTTGTGCCTTACAAGAAATCGGCTTTACCGAAAAGGTTGCGCCTAAGGCATATGAAGCAGGAATTTGGTTCTTGCCTGATGATGCCAAACTTGGGGATAATGTATACCCATACTTGGGGATGGACGACACCATTATCGACACCGACTTAACACCAAACCGGGGAGATATGTTAAGTATTTTCGGGAATGTGAATGACCTTGCCGCCATTTACGATTTGCCAAATGGCTTTGAAACCCACTCAGTTGAAGAGGATCCTTCTGAAAAGGTTGAAGGTCAATTGGCAGTTAAAATTGATGATTCTGCAATTGTCTCAGCTTACGAAATGCGGTTAATTAAGAATCTACACATTGCTGATAGTCCAATGTGGCTTCAAATCAAGCTTTGGAATGCTGGAATTCGGCCAATCAATAATGTGGTTGACATTACTAATTATATTTTGCTCAAATATGGTCAACCACTGCACGCTTTTGATTACAACAAATTACCAAGCCATCAATTAGCCGTTCGTCACGCCAAGGAAGGGGAACAATTAGTTACCCTGGATGGGGAAACGCGGAAATTAATGGCTCACGATATTGTGATTTCAAGTGATGACCAAGCGGTTGCTCTTGCCGGTACCATGGGTGGCGAATCCACGATGGTTGATGACCAAACAACGGCCATTGCCCTTGAAGCGGCAATCTTTGACCCAGTAATGGTGCGGAAGCAAGCCCGGCGGTTGGATTTGCACTCTGAATCCTCCATGCGGTTTGAACGGGGCGTAAATCCGGAAACGGTTGGTCAAGCCTTAGATGAAGCAGCTTACTGGTTAAGCCAATTAGCTGGTGGAACCGTTGTTAGTGGTAAAGTCGTAGCTGCTAAGTCCGTTGCAGAAGATCGGAAGATTACAATTTCAGTTAAGCGGGTTAACCATGTTTTGGGGACGTCATTAACGATGGCCGAGATTGAAGCTATCTTTGTGCGGCTCGATTTCCCGGTTCGTTCGCTTGATGAAGACCAACTAGAAGTCGATGTTCCAGCCCGGCGTTGGGATATTGAATTACCAGCGGATCTTTATGAAGAAATTGCCCGATTATACGGCTACGACCAAATTCCTTCAACCTTACCATCAATGACGCGGACTGCCGGTGGTTTAAACGAACGGCAAGCACGACTACGGGCTAGTCGCCATGTTCTTGAAGGCCTTGGTTTAACCCAAGCAATTTCTTATTCATTAACGACGGTTGAACAAGCTAAGCGGTTTGAAGTTGAACCTCAACCAATTGAACCAATGGTGCTTGATTACCCAATGAGTTCTGATCACGTGGCTACGCGGATGAGTATTGTGAGTGGTTTGTTACTTGATATTGCTTACAACCATGCACGGAAGGTTGAAGATGTTGCTCTTTATGAACAAGGGCGGGTTTTCTTACCGGATGGAAACGAACGGCCGAAGGAAGAAGAACACGTTGCCGGGGCAATTACGGGTTCAATGATGGCGCCAAATTGGTCAGTCAAGGCTACCCCAGTTGATTTCTTTACGATCAAGGGCATTGTCGAGACTTATCTTGCTAACATGGCAGTTGCAGGTAAGGTTGAATATGTTGCTGATAAAACACGGCCAGAACTTCATCCAGGGCGGACCGCGAAGCTTCTCTTGGATGGGCAAGTTATCGGGTTTGTTGGTCAAGTTCATCCAAGCCTTGCTAAGGAATACAAGATTCCGGAAACTTACGTCTTTGAACTTAACCTTGAAGCGGTTCTCGGCGCTGATAAGCGGGATAAGCACTACGTCCACATTAGTAAGTACCCTGCTGTAACGCGGGATATTGCCATCTTAGTTGATAACGAAATTACCAACCAAGAAGTTGTGGATACAATCATGAAGAAGGGTGGGGCTTTCTTGAAGGACGTCCGGGTCTTCGACGTTTACCACGGAATTCACCTACCAGGCAATAAGAAGTCATTAGCCTACACTTTGACTTACCAAGCCGATGATACGACTTTGAAGGAAGAAGAGGTCAATGCAGCCTTTGACAAGGTCGTTAATTACTTGCAAGCAACGTTAAATGCTGAAATCCGTTAGTGGATAGAATGAGAGGAAAATAATGAGCGAAGACAAGCGGCCAATTGTAATTGGAGTAACTGGTGGTTCTGGGAGCGGTAAGACCACGGTTTCACAGGCGATTTATGATAATTTGAAGGGTCAATCAATTCAAATTATTAATCAAGACACTTACTACAACGATCAAGCAATGATGACAATGGAAGAACGGAAAGCGGTCAACTATGACCATCCATTAGCCTTTGACACCGACTTGTTAATTCAACAACTAGATGCACTGCGGCATAATCAATCCATTGAAATGCCAGTCTATGATTACAAAGAATATACGCGGTCTGCTAAGACAGTTCATGTTGAACCCCAAGATGTCATTATTTTGGAAGGGATTTTAATCCTTGATGATGAACGCCTCCGCGACCTGATGGATATTAAGGTTTATGTTGATGCCGATGATGATATTCGGATTTTACGGCGGATCCAACGGGATATGAAAGAACGAGGACGGACCCTTGATTCAATTATTTCCCAATATTTAAAAACGGTTAAGCCGATGTACCATCAATTTATCGAACCAACTAAGCGGTATGCCGACATTATTGTTCCCGAAGGTGGTCAAAACCATGTTGCCATTGATATCTTGACGACAAAGGTTCGTGATGTTCTGGCTAAGCGCGGGCATTTGACGATCGAATAAAAATAAAAGTTGCAATCTAATTGCTAACGTGATAATGTTTCACAGTATAATTTAAACGAAAGGATGTTGCGGAAATGGCAGAAGAAAAAAGCTTCCCAATGACGGAAGAAGGAAAGCACAAGCTCGAACAAGAACTAGAAGATCTTCGTTTAAAGCGGCGGCCAGAAGTTATTAACCGGATTAAAATTGCGCGGAGTTACGGGGACCTTTCCGAAAACTCTGAATATGAATCTGCAAAGGATGAACAAGCCTTTGTTGAAGGGCGGATTAGCCAAATTGAGACTATGCTCCAATATGCCGTAATCATTGATAATGATGCGGTTGCCAAGGATGAAGTTTCAATGGGCCGGGAAATCACTTTCCAAGAATTACCTGACGAAGAACCAGAAACTTACACAATTGTCGGGGAATCAGAATCTGACCCAATGAACGGTAAGATTTCAAATGAATCACCAATGGCAAAGGGCCTTTTGGGTCACAAAGTCGGTGAAGAGGTTGAAGTCGAAATCCCATCTGGAACGATGAAGGTTAAGATTTTGTCTGTTAAATAGTAGGGTGAAAGGGAACCTTTCTGACCGTAGTTTCTGAGTAACATTTGGAGATACGATAAAGGACCAAGAAGAAATTTTACGTTTCTTCTTGGTCCTTTTTTTGGTTATTGATCAAATTTTGAAAGACTGACTAACGACGAAACTTTTTCCGTCGCCAAAGATATCCTAGGATAATCCCAACTAGGGAAGCTAAACTAATCATAATCCCAAGATTGAGGAGTGGTGGCCAATAGGTCAGCGTTAATTGATGAGTCCCTTTAGTTGCTGGAATTGCCATTAAAGCTCCGGCGATTTTGATTGGCTTAACCTGGTGCCCATCGAGTTTGATCTGCCAGCCCTTGGCATATGGAATAGTGGTCATGATAAGTTGATGTGATTGCTTAAGATGAATCGTTCCCTTGATTTGATTTTGGCGCCAACTAGTAATCTTAAGGGGTTCAGCTTGGAGGCGGTTAGCACTAGCTTTGAAAGCCTTAGTGTTTAAACGGTAGAGGCTAACGTTTTGGAGCCATAAGCTAGCCTTTTTAAGACTAATTGTGACTTTGACGGTTTTTCCTTTTTTGTGATCGGCAATGGTTGTCACAATCGTATTTTGGTAAGTGGCATATTGATTCAGCGGATCACCGTTAATTGTGATGTTTGCTGTATCTTTAAGAGCAGCCCCTAAGGTTAGGTAATACGGATCGTTAGTTTGTGGCTTGATCGTTAATGTTAATTGCGCTGGGGCAAGAAGTCGTTGCCGTTTTACCGTCACGCCAGTGATTTGTTCACTTGTTGAGAGGTTAACAAACTCAACGTGATCAAAGTTTTGGACGGTGAATAAGTTTTGCTCAGCTTTCTTACCGGCGAGGGCTTGATAAAGCTGAGATTGGTAGACAAGGGGATCTAAGGTTAGAAACTTTTGCCGTTTAACTTGATCACTAGCTCCAAAGGCAATTGGGAGGGCCCACTTATTCTTTTTTACCGTGACTTCTTTCGTTTGGAAAACCGTTTTTTGCCGTAACCAATCTGGTCGGGAAGCGGTTAAAGGAAGAACTTGATTATTTTGTAAATTTTGTCCCTGGTGACGGGCTAACCAGAAGTACTTAAACCCAAACAATGAATCCGTAACTGGGGTACCGTTTGAATAGGTAATAAAGCCGTCTCCCCCAGGTTGGCCAATTGCTTGGACAAATTTTGAAACAATCGGTTCCATGGTTGAACCAAAATTATCACCAGTGAAGAAGTCCCCTTGAAAGGGGTCATCCTTCGTTCGCATGAAATCCTTAGCCACTCGGTAAAAGCTAGCGTCATGCTTTTTGGTTTGTTCACTAACTTGATCAAGTGGCAAGGTGTAGTCCGCAAATTGAGCTTGACTAACGTAAGAAATATTATTTAAGGAACTGACTGCGTTATACCCAAGGTCAAAGATTATCAGACTAACAAGGGCAAGGTTGAAAAAAGGTAACCGGAGTGGCTCTAAATATAAAAAGATTATGGCGACGAGAGCAAATCCTAAGCCAATAGCAATTGTTAGCGGTTTAATGTAACTGAGATCCCTTGCCAAATGCCAATTGATAATTGTAATTATTATTGCGCTGGTAGCTAAAACTATTAGGAGCCAAGCTTTAATTTCTAAGCCTGGCTTGAGCGTGAGGGCAGCTAACCAAACCAACCAAAATGATAGGAGGTACGAAAAGCGGGCGGGGTACCAGACCGGGAACTGGCCGAGGTGCCAGAGTAAATCAAGGGGTTGCAAGGTAAAGGAGGCAATCAAGAAAACGAGGATGCCACCGGCGCTTACTTTACTTGGCCACCGATCTTGATTGACGAAGAAATATAAAACAGCCCCGCAGAGGACTAGCATCCCCACATAGATATTTGCCTGGCCACTTGGCATTTGATTAAAATTAAAGGCTCCGGGAACTAGCTTTGCCAATTCCTTAATTGGTTGATATTCAAGCTTCCATTTAATTTGGGTTTCTGTATAAGTTCCCTTACTACTGAGGAGAGCACTTACCGTTGGTAGAAGAATAACGGCGCTCAAACCTACACTTGCTAAAGAAGTCAAAAGGTAAGTGATAACGATTTTCAAAAGGCTTGCTTTCTTTGGCCGAATCCGAGAAAGTTGCCAGATCATAAAAAGAATGGAGAACAAGCAAACCATCCAGGCCATGTAGTAATTATCAATTATTAGAAGGGTAAGCCACCCAAGATATGGAAACCAACTTTCTTGCCGTGTAATTTTGATTAACCCGTAAATGACTAGCGGTAAGAGGGCTAAAACATCAAGCCAGAGCAAGTTCAATTGGTTGGCAATCATCCAACCCATTAAGGCGTAGGAGGTGCTGAAGACACTTAGGCGGATGCCGGTTTGAATCTTCTCTCGCTTTAAGAGCCACCCCATACTAAGACCAGCAAAGCCATATTTCAAAAGGAGTAACAGGAGAATACCACTGGTCAACCATTGCTTTGGAAAGGCAAGTAAGACTAAGTTTAGTGGACTTAATAAGTAATAAGCATTTGTCCCCCACATCTCACCGCCTAAACCTTTACTAAACGAATATAAAAAACCGCTTGGGTGGTGTAAGAGACTAGTCCGTAAATAAGCGAAGAAATCAACGTATTGTTGACCAAGATCGACTGTCAAAATTGAGCTTGAACCAAAAGGAGCCATCCCACGACTCGCAAAGTAGGCTCCCATAATCACAATTGGAATGCTAAAACAAAGTAATAAATCCCATTGGCGTTGGAAAAATGACTTTTTCAAAGTAACCGTCCTTCCAGTAAAAATTTGAAAATTAATATTTGTGAGTTAACAAAGAAAGTAAGGTTTCGACTTTCTCCGTTTTCAATTTAGCTGATCATCATTATAAACCGAAAATGTGAGGAAGTCTTGAAATTAAAATTTCTTAAAAGCACTACCTCTGAAAGAAAATAAAGAGTAAGATTGAGTGGTTAATGAGGAATTTTGAATGCGGACAAATGGCCAATTATTTGGTAGAATAACAGCATTCGAATTACGAGGAGAATCGATTGTGAACTTATTCAAACGTTTTAAAGGCATCTTTAATCAAGAAAACGAAAAACGGCAAACTTCTCAATCTGCCATTCCTTTTCGGTTAAATCTGTTATTATGGATTGTTGCCTTGCTATTACTGGCCCTCGGGGTCCGGTTATTTTATTTACAAGTTTTAAATGGGACCTCCTATAAGGCTTTAGTTAAACAGTCGGACACCACCACCGAAACAAATAACGTTCAGCGGGGGATGATCTATGATTCGACTGGGAAGGTATTAGTTGGTAACCAAGCCCATCAGGCAATCACGTATACGAAGGGGTCAAATGTTACCGATACTGATATGTACAAGGTTGCAAATCGTCTCGGTAATTACATTAAGGTTAATACAGAACGGTTGACGGACCGTAACCAGATTGATTACTACTTAGCAGATACCAGTCACCTTAAAAAGGTTGAAAAGACCGCACATATCCAAGAAGGAGCGACGGATTCTTACGAAGATGCGGTTAAGTATCTAAACCGTCATCCACGTTTCTTCCATCTTGATAAAACTGAGAAGAATAAAGCGATGATCTACGGGGCAATGAGTGGGGCTTATTCTTTATCCACCATTAATATTAAGGCGACTGGAGTGACAGCTAAGGAGCTTTCTAGGGTTGGGGAGCACCTTAGTGAATTGCCAGGGGTAAAGATTGGGACTGCTTGGACCCGGAATTATCCTCAAGGGAAAGATATTCAATCCTTAGTTGGAACCGTTACGACGACCGGGCTTCCAAGTGATACCCAAAATGAATTGTTAGCCCAAGGTTATTCGCGAAATGACAATGTCGGGGCTTCATACTTGGAAAAACTTTTCCAGGCAACCTTGGCGGGTTCAAAGTCGCAAACCGAAGTATCGACAACGGGAAATAAAACGACTACGAAGCTTAAGTATGCCGGTAAGAAGGGGGACAATTTAGTCCTTACCATTAACGGTGAATTCCAAAAGAAAGTTCAAAGCATTTTGGAAAGTAACTACAGTTCAGCCGGAAATGCTTACTCTTCCGGGGTTTATGCGGTAGTCATGAATCCAAACACTGGGGCAATTTATGCTATGGCTGGGATTGACCGAAACCCAAAGACGGGCAAAGAAACCGTCGACCAAATTGGGGCAATTAACCACCCAATTGTTTTAGGGTCAGTTGTTAAGCCTGCAACCTTGATGGCCGGATTGATGACCGGAGTGATTACGCCGACAAACAATGTTTTAACGGATAAACCAATTAAGGTTGCCGGAACTTCGGTCAAGGCCTCCTGGTTCAATAAGTCCGGGAGTGCAAGTATGGCTCTGACGGCTCCGGAAGCTCTTGAAGTTTCATCAAACTCATACATGATGCAGGTTTTGATGAAGATTGGCGGAATGAAGTATTCATATGATACTCAAATCACTTTAAAACCAAGTATTTTTACGAAGATGCGTTACTACTACGATATGTTCGGCCTTGGGGTTAAGACCGGGGTTGATTTGCCGGGAGAAACGGTTGGCTACAAAGGTGCTTCCGACCAATCCCATATTGGGAGCGCTCTTGACTTGTCCTACGGGGACTACGATGCTTACACGGTTATGCAATTAGCCCAATACATGTCAACAATTGCAAATGGTGGTTATAAGTTACGTCCATATGTTGTTAAACAGATTCGGGAAACGAAAGCAGATGGTTCCTTAGGAAAGGTCCAATCCGAAACCGAACCACAAGTCCAGGCAGTAATTGATGCGCCAAAATCATACTTTAACTTGATTCATCAAGGTTTATACTTGGTTACGCACGGAACAAACACCTACGTTACGGCTGGAAAGTTAAAGGATGTTACGCCTTCGATTTCTGGGAAGACCGGGACGGCGGAAACCGTTTCGGAAGGTCACGAAACGACGACGCTTAGTTTTGCTGGTTATGCACCGTCGAACAACCCCCAAGTTGTTGTCGCCTTATCGATTCCGGGCTCAACCAACCATGATGGTGGGGCAAACATCACCATGGCCCGGGAAATTTTCGCGGCTTACTGGAAGTATGTTGCAGGAAAGTCAAGTAGCAATTAAAATTTAAATTGATTATTAAAAGCAACTGGGAAAACATTCTTGTTCTTCCAGGCTTTTTTATGTGTGGAGGAGAAAATGAAATATAGGATTATGACCGTCTTTGGGACGCGACCAAAAGCGATTAAAATGGCACCTTTGGTTTTAAAATTAAAAGCTGATCCCCGCTTTGAAACCATCACAGTTGTAACGGCTCAACATCGGGAAATGCTTGATCAAGTTTTGAAAATTTTTAAGATTAAACCGGATTATGATTTAAACATCATGCAACCTAATCAAACTCTTGGTCAAATTACTGCTAAAGTTCTTTTAAAATTGGAAATGATTATTGCAGCTGAAAAGCCAGATCTTGTTTTAGTTCATGGAGATACGACAACGAGTTTTGCGGCTGGGCTAGCTAGTTTCTATCAACAAGTACCACTAGGTCATGTGGAAGCCGGCCTGCGAACCTGGCAAAAGTATTCGCCATTTCCGGAAGAATTGAATCGCCAAATGACTGATGATTTAAGTGGCCTATATTTTGCACCAACAACCCTTAGTCGCCAAAATTTACTCACTGAAAACCATCCTAAAGAGCAGATTTACGTTACTGGCAATACTGCTATCGATGCGCTCCAATCAACCGTGACTGCAGAATATCATCACCCGGTTTTAGAACAAATCGCTAATGGGCACCGGATGATTTTAGTAACGATGCATCGCCGAGAAAACCAAGGGGAACCAATGCGGCAAGTTTTTCAGGCAATGAAGACGGTTGTCGATCAAGCAGATGATGTTGAAATGGTTTACCCAGTTCACTTATCACCTCGGGTTCAAGCGGTAGCAAATGAAATTCTCAGTAATGACCCCAAAATTCATTTAATCAAGCCCCTTGATGTGGTTGACTTCCATAACTTGGCCCAACGGTCATACTTCATCATGACGGACTCTGGTGGGGTTCAAGAAGAGGCCCCAAGCTTAGGGAAACCAGTTTTGGTACTTCGCGATACGACCGAGCGGCCAGAGGGGGTAACGGCAGGCACCTTACGCTTAGTTGGAACAGAAAAAAGGGCAGTAACTGAAGCAATGCTTGATTTGCTAAACAATCATGATCATTACCAAGCAATGGCCGATGCTAAGAATCCTTATGGAGATGGCCATGCTAGTGAACGAATTTTGGATGCAATTTGGGCATATTTTGATCAAGGTCCCCGACCAGCTGATTTTAAATAGATCTTGGGAGAGAATTTAATACCATGAATCAAAAACGGATTAATAAAGCTAAGTGGTTACTTTTTGCCACTTTGATTGGACTAGTTTGGCTAATGCTGATTGCCCAGAAATTTCCAGTCAATGTTCGACTTGGCTTAGCTCTCATCTTAAGTTTAGAAATCATTACGCCCTTGGTCTTACCGAGTTTGATTGCGGTTTGGCTAAATTTAATCATGATTGTAGTTGGGACAGCGAGCCTTTTATTCGGCTATATTGTAATGCCAACCAGTCAAAAGTTAATTTTGATTTTTGCTGGTCCAATTGAGGCCTTGTTTATTACAGGAGTGGCAAATTACCTGTTCCATTGGTCGGGATTTAACGTTAAAAGCCGGGCGGTCCAAAGGTACATGGAACACTATGTCTCACTCGTTAAATTACCGGGAGTTGAAGACGCCACCAAGCTTTATCAAGATGAAGCCCGGTCGATGTTTGAAAATCCACGACTACCACTGAGAATGGAATTACGGTTGATCCACGTTGATACCCGACAATTCCGCCAATTTCATGAAAAATATTACCAACGGATCTTGGTTGCAATTGCTGATCTTTTGAAGCGTTACCGTCTTCCAAGTGAACGCCTGTTTTATTTAGGGAATACGAGCTTTTTGGTAATCTCGTATTCCCTTGAAAAATCGGTTTATGAAATAATTAACCAAGTGGAGGATGAAAAGCTAGGATATTTGCTTCGGTCATACGGGTTGGAAGATAAGGTGGTCACACAGACGATTGATCGCGAAACCCTAACTAAGTTTCCAAACTTCCAACGGGTCCAAGCCCATTTAAATCGTTTGCTTGAAACGGAAATCAAAGTCGAATATTTGAAAGAAGGTCAATAATGGCAACGGTTTTCTTTTATTTAGCAACAATCATTACGGTCTTTTTTGCCCTTTGTTTTGTTGTGCTCTTTATCTGCGCAACGACCATTTTGTTGCAGAATGAAGAGACTTTTATTAATCGGGTAAAGGTCAGTGACAATGAGGATCAAGATCAATGAAAAATGCTTTAGTAATTTTTACATTGTGTTCAATTTGGATGTCACTTTTGATGAGTATCGTGACCCTAGCTGGAGCAGTCCATTTTTGGTTAAAGGGATCAAAACGGTTAATTAAAATCACTCCCTTAAAGCGATATCCGAAGATTACCTTGGTTGTCCCGGCTCACAATGAAGCGGTGGTCATTAGCAAGACAACGGAAGCTATTTTGAATTTAAATTATCCCCCCAAACAAGTTCAACTCCTCTTGTATGCTGATAACTGTGAAGATAATACCGCCCAAATTATGCGGGCGACGGTTGCAAAATATCGTGACCGGGATGTTCAAATTATTGAACGATCAGGATCTGGGGGAAAAGCGGGGGTCCTCAATGATGCCTTAAAAATTGCTAGTGGGGAATATATTGGTGTTTATGATGCCGATGCGATGCCAGAAGAAAATGCCCTCTATTTCTTGGTTAAAAAGGTTTTAGAAGATCCTAAGCAGCACATGGCTGCTTTTGGCCGGAATAAGACCCGGAATGCTCGACAGAACTTCTTAACGAAATGTATTAACCAAGAAATTGTAGTTACCCAGCGAATCCAACACGTCGGCATTTGGCACCTCTTTAAAATTGGCCGGATTCCCGGAACTAACTTTATTATCAATCGCGAATTCGTTAAACAAATTGGCGGTTGGGAAAACGGAGCCTTAACGGAAGATACTGATATTTCCTTTAAGATCATGCAAACGGGGCGGCTGATTGCTTTGGCTTACAATAGTGAAGCTTTTCAGCAGGAACCAGAACGTCTAAAGGACTACTATTTCCAACGTTTGCGGTGGGCAAAGGGGAATTATGAAGTCGTAATTAAAAACTTTAAGTACTTTTTTATACCGGCAAGTTGGCGGGTTAAACTCGAAGTTTTTTATTATTCGTGTACCTTCTTTTGGTTTAATGCGGCAATTGTCCTTTCCGACATTATTTTCTTGAGTAATCTAGTTGCCTTGATCATTAATTTATTTTTCCCCGTCAGTCTACCTTTCGCTTTTGCGGGGTCGAACATGATGATGATGCAACTCCTTTTGTTTAACTGGATTTTGATGATTCTGCTATATGTTTTACAAATTGGTACTTCTTTAGCAACGCAATTTGGGCAAGCCACCACTGACCAAGTCTTTATTAGTTTAGCTTCATACTTTACTTATTCTCAATTGTTCATTATCGTTTCAATTCATGCGGTCATTAGCGTTATCCTTGATCGGCTTTTACACCGGAACGGAACAAAGTGGGTTAAGACCAAACGATTTGCGGATTAGGGAGGAAGTTAATGAATAAAAGAAAAAAGCTTGGTATTTAAGCTTAGCAGTCCTTTTTATTGTGATTTACTGTCTGATTTTTTTGTGGGTTCGGATTGATAATCCAAGAGCAGTTAAGCGGCAATACTTTCAAGATTGGCGCAAACATTATCTAGTTGCCATTCCCCATACTAACCAAAGTTTTGTAAAGATGACAGTTGCTGGTCGGAGTCGGTATACCACAAGTGAAGCTTTGGGGTATGGAATGTATTTATCAGTCGTAAGTGCGGATCATAATGAGCATGCTCAAGCCGATTTTAAGCGATTGACGAATTACTACTTGGCCCATCGACTAAAAAACAGTGAATTAATGGCTTGGCGGCAACAAATTATTCGGAGAAAGTACCGGTCAGATCAAACGAGTGCTTCCGATGGAGATTTAATGATTGCCCAGGCCTTATACCTTGCTAGTCGGCAGTGGCATAATGAAAGATACTTACAACTTTCCAAACAGCTGGCCAACGAAATTATGGCAAGCGAAGTCAATCACCAAAATAACACCATTCAATTAGGAAATTGGGTTCCCAAAACTCGGGTAACGAAGTACCATTATTACATCCGAACCAGTGATTGTATGCCATACGTCTTTGATGATCTGTATCAGGCGACAGGAGATGCTCGCTGGATTATGGTTCGCAAGGGAATGCTCCACTATTTAAAGAGTCTCTCGAAGTTACACCGAACAGGCTTAATTCCTGATTTTGCGCGAATCGAGGGTCAAAAAGTGATTCCGGCTAAGGCCAAAGCAATTGCTACTAAGAATGATGGTGACTATGGTTACAACAGCTGTCGCTTGCCTTGGTTATTAGCTGGTTACCAAAAGGATGGAGCACCCCAAATTTTAGACAAAATGTTACGCTTCTTTAAGGATGCCGATTATTTGGCAGCTGGTTATCATTTAAATGGAAGGCCATTAAGTAAAAGTCAATCGGCCAGTTTTGATGCCCCTGTTTTTGCGGCGGTTAATATGAATCGGACTTCAAAGTACAGTAATTTATATACTCGCGAGCAATATATTTTCGCTCAAAAATTACCAACGGATAACTACTATGACGCGACTTTAACGGTGCTTGCAATGTATTCAAACCGGTAAAATTAGTGGGGAAATCCAAAGGAAAGACTAGCCAAAAGCGGAAATTAATGCTATAGTTGTACGAGTTAGGGTTACGTATAACGTATTCTCGTTAAAAATAAAAAGTTTGGAGGCAAAAACCAATGCGTGTAAACATCACTATGGAATGCACTGAGTGCCACGAACGGAATTACTTAACTAGTAAGAACCGTCGTAACAACCCCGATCGGCTGGAATTAAAGAAGTACTGCCCACGGGAACGTAAGGTTACTTTACACCGCGAAACTAAGTAGTGGGATTCAAGTGAAAGAGCCGGGATTTTCCCGGCTCTTTCTTTATTTAAGGTAATGTTGCTTGAACCTTTTTGAAAAATTTGTCACAATGATTACTTAGTTATGTAATTGACGGGATGAAAAGAGGTTAGGCACATGGCCGAAAATAAGAAAATGGTACGTGGACAATTTATTTCGTGGATGAAAGAATTAACGCCAGAAGATAAACGTAAACAAGAAGCGGACCTAGTTACCAAATTGATTCAGCAGAAAGCTTGGCAAGAGGCAAAGGTGGTTGCTGTAACCTTGAGCCAGGGCTTTGAGCTCGATACCGCTCCTTTAATTAACATTGCCCAAGCAATGGGAAAAGTTGTTGTGATTCCACGAACTTTACCAAAAAGACAAATGGAGTTCGTGGAACTTAATCAAGCGACTAAATTTGAAAAATCGTCCTTTGGAATTGAAGAACCAGTAAATGGTCAAGTCTATTTATCAGCGGACATTGATTTAATTATTGTCCCTGGAGTTGCTTTTAGCCCAACCGGTCATCGCCTAGGCTTTGGTGGTGGATATTACGATCGCTACTTAGCTCGTTATACAGGTCAAACAATCGCTCTTGCCTTATCTACCCAAATTGCCGGTGAAAATGATTGGCCACACGAAGAATTTGATGTCGATGTTCAACAGGTTTTGACCTGTTTGGATAAATGAGGAATTAAAAATGAAAGCAGTTTGGCAAAAGGCTCCAGTTACTTGTAGTCTAATTTTTGTGATGGTGATTGTTTACCTGGGCATGCTAATTACTGGTGGCTTTACGGCTTACAATCTATTACGATGGGGTGCGCTTTATCCACCGTTAGTCGTGCATGGTCAATGGTGGCGGCTTTTTTCTGCTGGATTTGTGCACCTTGGCTGGGAGCATATTTTAATGAATGTGCTAACCCTGTACCTAATTGGTTATTATGTAGAACGATTATTTGGTCATTGGCGCCTATTAGCGCTTTTTATTCTAAGTGTGCTCGGTGGTAATTTAGCCAGTTTTGCGTTTGATCCGGCAGCAATTGCAGTTGGTGCTAGTACCGGGATTTTTGGCTTGTTTGGCGCTTTTATCTTTTTAGGAAGTGAATTCCGAAATAATAGTGGGGTTCACTTAATGGCGCGGCAATTTTTGATTTTGGTGGTAGTAAATGTCGTCTTTGACATTTTTATGCCCCATGTTGGTTTAGCGGCTCACTTAGGCGGGTTTTTAGTTGGTTTTTTGGCGGTAGCCACGCTTGGTGCCCCGCTGTTGGGGAAAATTAGCTTGCTAAAACGGTTGCTTAGTGGCACTATATTAATTGTTTTAGGATTTCTTTTTTACGGATTGGGGCGGTTTTAGGTGAGACCAGTCACAAGGTTACGAACCCTATATGACGTTCAACAGCTCTTGAAACAGTTTAACGTTTTTGTCTATGTTGGCAAACGACTTTGGGATATTGAGCTAATGGCATTAGAAATTGATAATCTTTATCAGGCCCACGTAATTGATAAAGATCACTTTCTTCAAGCTAAATTAGTTCTCAATAAAGAGCACCGGGAAGAAGAAAAATACGAAACACAGGAGAGAAGGAAAAATGACTAGTAACAAGAAACTCATTGGTGTTGACCTTGGTGGAACAACGATTAAGTTTGCAATTTTGACGGCTGAAGGGGAAATCCAAGAAAAGTGGTCAATTCGGACTAATATTCTTGATGAAGGTTCCCACATTGTGCCAGACACTATTGAATCAATTAATCACCATATTGATCTTTACAAGATGAGCAAGGATCAATTTATTGGGATTGGAATGGGAACTCCCGGAACGGTTGATCGGAAGGCCGGTACGGTAATCGGGGCCTACAACCTTAACTGGAAGACTTTACAACCGGTTAAGGAACAAATCGAAGCTGGGACTGGCTTGAAGTTTGCTTTGGATAACGATGCAAACTGTGCTGGTTTAGGTGAACGTTGGAAGGGTGCTGGTAATGATGGTGACGATGTTGCTTTCATCACCCTTGGGACTGGTGTCGGTGGGGGCTTAATTGCCAACCGGCAACTTCTTCACGGCGTTGGTGGGGCTGCTGGTGAAGTTGGTCACATCACCGTTGAACCAAACAAAGGTTATCTTTGTACTTGTGGGAAGCGCGGTTGTCTTGAACAATACGCTTCTGCAACTGGGGTTGTGCACTTGGCTCAAGACTTAGCTGAAGAGTACGAAGGTAATTCTCCACTGAAGAAGATGATTGATGATGGGGATGAAATCACCTCTAAGATCGTCTTTGACTTAGCTAAGCAAAACGACTTCTTGGCAAATCAAGTTGTTGACAAGGTTTGTTACTACCTTGGCTTAGCTGTTGCTAACCTCTCCGACACCTTAAACCCTGAATTTGTTGTTATTGGTGGTGGGGTTTCAGCCGCTGGAGATTTCTTGTTAACTCGGGTTCAAAAGTACTTTGAAGAATTTGCTTTTGCAACGGTTAAGACTTCAACGAAGCTGAAGTTGGCAGAACTTGGTAATGACGCTGGAGTTATCGGGGCTGCTTCTTTAGCTACGCAGTTTGCATAGGCTAAACCTATTTTTAGTGGAGCGTGATAAAAAATGGTAGTTGCATCGGTTTCAAGTGGCTTGTTAATGTTTGATGCTGTCATCATCATTATTTTGGTAATCTGGTTAGGGAGCGCAGGCTTGAATCGTTGGCGGCGGAAAAAGTACGCAACGATGTTGGATCAAGAAGCTTTCCAAAAAGGATCGCACCGTGCCCAAGTTTTGGATGTGCGTTCGAAAGAAGATTTTGATAAGGGCCACATCCTGGGCGCACGGAGTATGCCATTAGCTTACATGAAGCAACAAATGGGTGACTTGAGAGCAGATTTGCCAATTTACCTATATGATGAAGGAATGACTTTGAGTACCCAAGCAGCCGCTTGGCTTGCTAAGCAGGGTTACAAACAACTCTTCATTTTAGATGGTGGCTACTCAAAGTGGACTGGTAAGACGAAGAAGTCGAAATATTAATAAAAAGCGACGCCGATGTTTTAAGTCAGCGTCGCTTTTATTTAAATGAAATTAGAATTGGTGGGAAGAACGACCTTTCCGAACAGCTGCCCGGCGATTAGTATCGAACTTTTCTTCCGTTTCTTCAATTGGCTTTACAACCGTCTTGTGGAAGGTAAAAACGCCACTCGCTAAAGCTCCCAAGGTTGCTAAGGTTCCCACTAAAAATCCTTTTGAAAATTGTTTCATTGGTCTGCCTCCTTATGGTAATTATTTCCATTATGCAAGATTAACATCATTTTTACCAGTCATAATTATAAAAAGCAAAAAAAGTTTTAGAAAAGGGGTGCAATTTAAGAAAATGACAAAAGTACTAGCAATTGTCGGTCCCACCGCGGTGGGGAAAACGGCGCTTTCAGTTCACCTTGCCCACCGGTTAAATGGGGCAGTGATTTCCGGTGATTCGATGCAGGTCTACCGAAAACTGGATATTGGGACCGCTAAAGTTACGCCAGCAGAAAAGGCAGAAGTTCCCCATTATTTAATCGATATCCGAAATGTTGATCAACAATACTCGGTTGCGGAGTTTAAACGGGAAGCTAAGGCTAAAATTCACTCAATTGCTCAAAATGGTCAATTACCAATTATCGTTGGGGGTACTGGTTTTTATCTGCATGCCCTCACCAATGAATTGGCCTTAGGAAATGATCAAGAAGAATCAAAGCAAATCCGCGAAAAGTGGCATCAAAAAGCCGAAAAACTAGGTAAAGAAGTTATTTGGCAGCAACTAAACCAACTTGATCCAGAAGCGGCAAATAAAATTCCGGTTCAAAATTTGCGGCGGACGATTCGGGCGCTAGAAGTAATTGAAAAAACGGGACAACTTTTTTCCCAGCAACCACAGTTAACTACCGAAGACGACTACTTCATTATCGGCCTAACTACTGACCGGCAAAAACTCTACGATCGTATTAACCAACGAGTGGACCAAATGATGACCCAAGGGTTACTTGATGAGGCCCGCTGGTTATATGACCAGGGTGGTGAGAAATTACCCGCCGGGAAAGGGATTGGCTACCGTGAACTCTTTCCATATTTTACTGGTGAATGCTCGCTTGATGCGGCAGTAGAAAAAATCAAGCTTGATTCGCGTCACTATGCTAAACGGCAACTAACCTGGTTTCGGAATCAAGAGGACTGTCACTGGTTCGATCTCGTTCAAGAAAAAGACCGGGCTGAAAAAATCGAAGCCCAAGTGAAAGCATGGTTAAAAAAGTAAAGTTTGAACCGCTTACGATCTAATGTCCATTGGAATTTACAGATTAAATTGACATGGCAAACCAGGGTGATAAACTAATACCAATTTAGAAATTCTAAAGGAAAACACGATTGGATTAGCCAGAAAGGAACTATACAAAATGACAAGGCATGTATATACCAAAGATGAAGTGCGTGAATTAATTAAGACCGAAGATGTTCGCTTTTTACGCTTAATGTTTACGGACTTGTTTGGGATGAGCAAGAGTGTTGATTTACCAATTAGCCAACTTGATAAGTTGCTTGAAAACAAGATCATGTTTGATGGTTCTTCAATTGACGGCTTTGTACGGATTGAAGAAAGTGATATGTATCTTTATCCTGATATGAGTACCTGGTTAATTTCCCCTTGGGGTCAAGAACATGGTAAGGTTGCCCAAGTTATCTGTAGCGTTTACACGATTGATGGTAAACCATTTGCGGGTGATCCCCGGAATAATTTGAAGCGGATTGTGGCTGAAATGAAGGCAGCCGGTTTCACAAGCTTTAATATTGGACCGGAACCAGAATTCTTCTTGTTTAAGACTGACGATGCTGGCAAGCCAACAATGGAAGTTAATGACCAAGAAAACTACTTTGATATGGAACCAGCGGACCGCGGTGAAGATTGCCGACGCGATATCGTGCTTGCCCTTGAAAAGCTTGGCTTCTCAGTGGAAGCTTCTCACCACGAAGTTGCCCCTGGCCAACACGAAGTTGACTTTAAATACGCTGATGCCCTCGAAGCCGCTGATAACATCCAAATGTTTAAGATGGTGGTAAAGACAGTTGCAAAGAAGTACGGCTTACACGCAACCTTTATGCCAAAGCCGCTTTCTGGGGTTAATGGTTCGGGGATGCATATGAACATGTCCCTCTTTACTGAAGCAGGCAATGCCTTTTATGATGAAAATGATTCCTTACAATTATCCCAAACTGCTTACCAATTCTTGGCAGGGGTCTTGGATCATGTTCGGAGTTTGACTGCTGTCTGCAACCCAATCGTAAATTCCTACAAACGGTTAGTTCCAGGTTATGAAGCTCCGGTTTACGTTGCTTGGTCAGCTTCTAACCGTTCCCCATTAATTCGGATCCCCGGGAGTCGTGGCTTGAGTACACGACTAGAGTTACGGTCAGTTGACCCATCCGCTAACCCATACTTAGCAATCGCAACGATTCTTGCAGCTGGGTTAGACGGTTTGAAGCGGAACCTACAACCAATGCCAGCCGTTGATGAAAATATCTACAAGATGACAATGGCACAACGGAAAGAAAAGGGAATCAAGGATCTTCCAGATACTTTGCATAATGCTTTGAAGAGTTTGGCCCAAGATGACGTGATCAAGGATGCCATGGGAGAACACCTCTTTAAAAGCTTCATGATGGCGAAGACCAAGGAATACGCCGCCTACCGGTTGAACGTTTCAAACTGGGAGCGGGATCGGTACATGGAAAAATATTAGGTAAAAGGTAGCAAAATTTCTGCACGACGACCTAATTAACAAAATCAAATTAAAAAGAGCGCGGGAGAAAACCCTCTCGACGGCTTGGAAAGGATGAAGGGGGACGAAGAATGATTCGCAATAATCGTTCTTTTGTTCGAACTTATTCTCCAAAGTCGCGGTTTTTGACTGTAGTTTCTGTGTAATATTCGTAGAAGAGAGGCTGGAAAGAAACGCAAGTTTCTTCCCAGCCTCTTGTGGTACTAAAAGCATTATTTATTTAACTTGGCGGCGTCTGCGTCAATCTTGGCAAATCCTAAGCCCTTTGGCTTTTGGTTACCGCGCTTTTCCATCGCCTTGCGAGCCATTTCTTTGCGTTCTTGCTTGCTAAGTGCCATCGAAACTCGCCTCTTTTGATATGGAATGTCAATTTACTTGACGACTCCATTATAGTTCAAAAACTTTGAAGAACAAGTAATGTTAACTAATAAAAATAATAAAAAAGTTGTTAAGGAATGATTCAACCCTTTAAAATTTAAGGAAAAGTCGGTAATATTAAGATAGACCAAATTAAGGAGAATATTGCCGATGGTAAGCAAATTTGAAAACGGTGCACAACCGATTAGTGAAATTATTAATCAGTCAATTAAACAAAAGGTTAACTATTTACAAGAATTAGATCAAGCTATCAAAGACCACGAAGATCAAAAGATTTATGCCTTACTCGATCAAAGGCGGTATGCTGCTGAAATCCTCCACCGGGAAGAAAAAGCAAACGATACTGGGGTTATGACTTTGGTAGACGATATTACAAATCACTTAAGTAATTACTTAAGCAGTAAGTTGATTAATTACCTTAGCCAAGCTTATCCCTTCTTCTATTATGAAGAATACCAACTTGGTCATTTTCGGATTTACTTTGGTAACTGGTGGGACCGGCGGCAATTTGGAGAACTTGATGTTTTAAATATCCGGTTTATTTTTGACCAAACAGAATACAAGAAATTAGCGAAGTCGTTTGAACTTAGCCAATCTGGGAAACGCTTTAACGGCGAGAAGATTGATCAACTCTCGAAGGAAAATGATCGCCTTCAAAACCTTATTGATTCTAAAGACAAGCGTGAAGCTAAGAAGGAAGAACTTCAAGCAGAATTAAAAGAAGCGAGTGCACGAAACGGACTTTTTGAATCAAGTAAAAACCGAGAAGCCAGAGAAGCAATCGTAAGTGAACTTTCAAAGCTTGAAGACCAAGAAGAAAAAGCGCGGACAGCGGCTGGAAAGATTAAGGAAAATAATCATGCTGTTCTGGAACTTTCCAAGGAAAATACTATCCTTAGCTATGAACGGAAGAGTATCTTAGATACTTTTGATAGTTTTGAGGACTTTGAGGTCCAAAATCATAACTTGTACGCCAACTACTTAAAGAGTTTGGTTGATGGGGGGAAGCAGGTGATTGCCCATGACTAAGCAAATGCTTTCAACTGCAACTGATCAAGTAACAAGTTTGACGGCTTCGCTTGCGACTGGCCTTAAGCTTGGGGAACAGTATGTTCAACTTCTTAATAAATTAGCAACGACGGATAATGCCGATCAACTTTTGGCTTCTGCTAGTGATTTAATTAAGTTTGATTTAACCGATGCCTATGTTAAGTTTCCTCATCACTATGCGCCAGAAGACTACTACTTACTCTTCATGGATCGCCTTTTGGAACTTGAAGGAGTCGGAGGTCTAGAAGTTAAGCCTGATCCACTTCATCGCCGGTTAGCGATGCGGTTAACCAGTTTTGAAAATAACTATACCTTCTGTTTTGAACAAAAGCGGGGGAAGGACGGGGCCTTCTTCTGTGAACAAACTGATCACGAACCGCTTTTCAACCTTGATTTAGCTCACCAAAGCCTCCAATTTAATAATCAAGCTTTGGTTGATTTCCTAATTGTGAAGGAAATTAGTGCTCATAATGACCTTGAACTGCAAGGGATTATTAAACCGCTAGTTGCGTTTGCGGACTTATTGGAATCAAAGTTGAACTTCATGATTAACTTAGGGATTTTGGCAACCAAGAGCGATACCCACTTTAAGTTAGCAGCGCCAGAATTATCGTTAACGGTAATTGATAAGCTCTTTGTAAAGACGGCCGAAACCGATACGGTACTCTTAAGCTTGCCAAAGAACAATGGGGCAAAGCTTAAATTGGGTGATCAAATTGCCATGTCACTTTGCTACGACCCTAATGATTACAGCAAGCAATGGTTTTTTATGGTCAGCGATCCAAAAGAAGAGTTATCTTTCCTTGATGTTCTTTTGCACTACCCATTAGTTCGGGATTGGTACTTGATTAACCGATCGAGTCTCGCAATTATGGATACTAATTTTAGTTATGCGCCAGTCGCAGCTGAACGGGTGGTTCGTCATACTCCAGCAACTGATGCAAAACCGGTTAAAGAGGAAGCGCCGGCGAGCGCAGTTAATGATGATGAAGAGGTTTCCGATTAATGTTTAATGTTACTAAGCTTTTACAAACCTCAATTAACTTAGATAATCAGATGTTTGAGCAACGGGATCTTTTGATTGGACCCAGCGCTCATTTACAACACGCCATGATCAATTTAGATCAAGCTTTAAGTAATCTCTATCAAGTTAGTGATAATCAATATGAGTTACATTTTGGCAAGGCAGTTAAGTCTAACCAACTTCAAGCTTACACGTTGGTCCTCCATTGGGCTTTGGTTATCAGTGCCCGGTTAAAGTGGACCCACTTGGTGGTTTTGGATGATGAACAATGGCAAAAGATCCAAACTTTAGAGCCAACCACGAAAATGGTCGAACTTGATAAGGAATTTTTAGCAATTAAAAACTTGCTTTTCCAAAGTTATTACACTCACCGTCAAACTTACTTTAAGCATGCTTGGCATTTACTCTTGAAGTTGGGCTTGATTGATTATCGGCTTGACCCAGCAAAGATTGTAGCAACCCAAGCAGAGTTGAATGATTTAATTTAGTTTTGAAATGGTTTAGGCTAGGAATAATATTTCAGCCTGAGCCTTTTTTATTTGGTAATTAAAATTTTAAAATTAGTAAGTTTACCAATATTTGTGAACATTTCCGATAAGGTCTTTACATTGTTTTGAAATAATGATAAATTAAAACCGTAAGTAATAATGATTCTAAACAAGGAGGAAATTATAATGAACTTTTTGAATCGTGAAATTGATGACTTTAAGGTAAACGCCTACCAAGCAGGGGAAACGATCGAAGTTTCAAAGGCTGATGTATTAGGAAAGTGGAGTATCTTCTTCTTCTACCCAGCCGATTTCTCCTTTGTTTGCCCAACTGAATTGGAAGCATTACAAGATAACTATCAAGCCTTTAAGGATGCAGATGCTGAAATTTATTCCGTTTCTGAAGATACTGAATTTGTTCACAAAGCTTGGGCCGAAACTTCCGACAAGATTGGCCGGATTCAATACACAATGTTAGCCGACCCAGCTGGTAAGCTAGCACGGATGTTTGATGTCTTAGATGAAGATGCTGGACAAGCCTACCGTGGGGTTTTCATCGTTGATCCTGATGGAAAGATTCAATCATACACGATTAACAACATGGGAATTGGTCGTTCCGCTGATGAAATTTTGCGGACCTTACAAGCTGCTCAATTCGTGCGTGAACATGGGGATCGCGTTTGCCCAGCAAACTGGAAACCTGGCGACGACACAATTAAGCCAAGTCTTGACTTAGTTGGGAAGCTATAATAAAAAGGGGACGTAAAAATGGCCGATCGAATTTATGACTTAATTATTATTGGTGCTGGTCCCGCCGGACTATCAGCAGCCATTTACGCTGGTCGGGCAACCCTGGATACTTTAGTTTTAGAAGCTGATACGGTTGGGGGTCAAGTTACCACCACCGCGATGGTTTATAATTACCCCGCAACGCCCGCAATTGACGGGACAAAGTTAATGCATCAAATGCAACAACAGACCCAAGATTTTGGGGTGGCCATTAAGAAGGACCGGATTGTTAAGTTTGATCTGGATGGGGATGTTAAAATCTTAACGGGTGAAAGTGGCCATCAATACCAAACCCGGAGCGTTATTATTGCGACTGGGGCTAGTCCACGGCATGCCGGTTTTATTGGTGAAGACGAATTCCGCGGTCGGGGGATTGCCTACTGTTCCACTTGTGATGGGGAGCTCTTTACCGGGCTTGAAGTCTTCGTCGTTGGGGGTGGCTATGCAGCTGCTGAAGAAGCTGATTTCTTAACCCGGTATGCTAAGCATGTGACGGTTTTAGTTCGAGAAGGTGAATTTCAATGTCCACCATTAACGGCTGCTCGGGCCCTTGATAATCCCAAAGTTGACGTTAAGTACCATACCGAAATTAAAGAAGTTCGGGGAGACCAATACTTAACGGAAATGACCCTCGTTAATAACGAGACGAAGGAAGAAACCGTTTATCATGTTGACGATGGCGATCAGACTTTTGGTGTCTTCGTCTATGTTGGGACCAAACCAGCAACCGATGAATTGCCAGCAACTCTGGAAAAAACACCACAAGGTTACTTGAAGGTAAGTCGAAATGGTGAAACGGCGCTTCCAGGGGTTTACGCTGCTGGTGATGTCATTGATAAGAAGCTTCGGCAAATTATTACGGCGGCCGCTGATGGGGCAACGGCTGCGATGAAGTCTGAAGAGTATGTAAGTGCACAAAAGAAGCGGTTAAACATTCCGATTAATCGGCCAAAACCAAAGTCGGTGGGCAAAACGAGCTCAGTTGTGAATGAAAGGGCAACCAAGCACACGGGTAAGTGGTTTGCACCAGATCTAGTTAGTCAGTTAAGTCCGATTTTTGCCCGGTTAACAAAGCCGGTTACGCTCAAAGTTTTGTCAACGGGGAATGAATTAAGCCACGAATTAATTTCATTTGTTCAAGAATTAGCAGGCTTGGATGGTCACTTAACGGAAACAACTGTTGATGCACCAGCCGATCTTGATTATGCACCACAGTTAAGGCTGGTGGTTGACGGCCAAGAGACCGGTTTACAATACGCTGGGGTGCCAACAGGTCACGAATTAAACTCATTAGTTCTTGGTTTATACAACGTTGCTGGTCCTGGTCAGGAAGTTGCCGCAGATTTGATTAATCGAATTAAGCAATTACCAGCTACTAAGATTGAAATTGGGGTTTCTTTGGCTTGTCACTTCTGTCCTGATGTAGTGGCGGCTTGCCAAAAGATGGCCTCAATTAATCCAAATATTACGGCAACAATGATTGATTTAGCTCACTTTAAAGAACTTCGTGAAGAACGTCAAATAATGAGTGTTCCCGCAACAATGATCAATGGCGGTCCAGTTATTTTTGGAAGCCAAACGTTGGAACAACTGGTTACGGCGGCGGAAAAAGCAAAGTAAGAGGTCGGGAGAAAAACTTCTCGACGGTCTGATTGGGATAAGGAGAACGTAGAATCGTTCTCTTGTTCGAACTTCTTCCTCTAAGTCCGTGGTTTGGAGAACTAGCCAACATATTTGGCGTTTGTGAGACCGTACAAGACTAAGTAGAAGAAAGGGAGGCAATGTTCACTTGGTACTGTTTCGACCGCAGTTCCTAAGTAACATTCAAAGATGAAAAGGCGATAGAAAGAAATCTAAGTTTCTTTCCATCCTTTTTTCTTTTTTGATAAAATGCTTATGAGGTGAGAAAAATGGTAAATGCTGATTATGATTTATTGCAAGGGCAAGCGCAGGCTTTAATTGAGGGAGAAGACGATTGGGTAGCGATTACGGCTAATTTGGCGGCACTCTTGTTTAATACTTTGGATGAGGTTAACTTTGCTGGTTTTTACCGGATGAAAGACGGTGAGCTAATCCTTGCCCCTTTCCAAGGGCAAGTGGCATGTGTCCATATTAAACTTGGTAACGGGGTTTGCGGAACGGTTGTCCAACAAGAAAAGACAATCGTTGTACCAAATGTTCACGAGTTTGCTGGTCATATTGCTTGTGATACGGCATCTAATTCTGAGATTGTTGTTCCAGTCTTCAAGGAAGGGCAGCTTTGGGGCGTCCTTGATATTGATAGTCCCAAACTTAACCGTTTTAACGAAGCTGATCAAACTGGTTTGGAAGGGTTTGTAAAATTAATTTTTAACTAAGTTCTAGTGTTCATTAAAAATTTAGTGCTAAAATAAAAGGCGAAATTTTTTTGAAGGATACTGATTTGATTATGAAAAATGAAACAAGTCGTTGCCAAGATGTTAATTTGGCGGTGATTACAGTTTGCTTGGGTTTAATTGTTGGTTGTTCATCAATGCTATTAGGGGTGCTACTGGACACGGTGGAGCACCTTTTTTTAGGTTTTGTTGAAAATAATAAGATGCCGGTGGCGGTAAATGCTTTACCTAGTCGACGTTTAGTTTCGCTGATTATTGGTGGAATCATTAGTGCTACCATATGGTATTTCTTACAAAGAAATTGGGAACCGGTTGGGATTAATGATTCAATTAAAGGAAAACGGATGCCAATCTTTCGGACGGCGATCCACGTCATTACCCAAATTTTCTACGTTAGTACCGGGGGTTCCATCGGTCGGGAATTAGCACCACGGCAAGCTGGAGCGATGATTGCAGACAACTTAAGTCGTTTCTTTAATCGGCATGGTTGGTCAATTGCCCCCGAAGATCGGCGATTACTGATTGCGGCTGCGGCTGGGGCTGGTTTTGCAGGAGTTTATATTTCACCGATTACTGGGACCATGTTCTGCCTCGAATTACTCTACAAAAAGATCAATGCCCGCTCGGTTGCCGTTAGTGTAACCATGTCGTCAATTGCAACGATGGTTGGGGCAATTACCAAGGGGTTTGTTCCTTACTACTTAACTGGAAATCGCTACTACGGATTAGTAGTGATCCCGTTAGCAATTTTCTTAGGAATCGTTAACGGTTTCTTGGGAACGGTCTTCAAGCGGTTTATTAAGCTTGCTGGTCAATATCGGGCAAAGCGAAAAGCAATCCTTTGGCAATTTAGTCTGGTTGGTCTTTTGACTGGGTTAGTTGCAATGTTTTTCCCAGCAGTATGTGGAAACGGCCGGGGATTAGCCCAATTAGCGATGAATACGACTAGTTCAACTGACTTGAATGGTGCCCTTTTGTGGCTCGTCTTTGGCTTTTTTGCCAAAGCAATTGTTACCCTCTTAACCATTAAGGGTGGCGGATATGGTGGTACACTGACTCCATCAATTGCAATTGGGGCATGTACTGGAGTTTTACTAGGGGTTGTTTATATGACAATTGTTCCTGGTTTGACTTTGGCCCAATGTGCCGTTTTAGGTGCCGTCTCATTATTAGCTGCTTCACAACAAGCCCCATTGATGGCCTTATTTATGATTTTTGAAGTTTGTCATATGCAATATTCGGCTTTGCTACCATTAGGATTAGCGGTCGCTGTTTCGATTTGGGTTTCAAAGCAAATGCAAAAGTAATTAAGAGGGAGATTTGGAGTTATCTTCAAGTCTCCCTTTTCTGGTAGGTAATAAAATAAATTTGAGTCAAAAATAAAAGTCACCTAAACATTGTAGACCAACATTTAGGTGACTTTTCAATTTTTTTATAAAGGAGAGTACAGGCGTTTGGAGTGTTGGTATATCAGTACTTCTGACGATACCGTGCACATTTCGTGCACATTTAAAATTGATCCAAAATAGCAACAATCTTTTCATTAGTTTTATCTTTGTATTCATCAACTAGATATGCGTAAGTATTTGCCGTAGTTTTGATGTTCGAATGCCCTAGCCGTTTAGAAATCGAGTAGATATCAATGCCATTGGCAAGAAGTAACGCTACATGACTATGTCGTAAACTGTGAAAATGAAAATTGCGTTTCTGAATACCAGCTTCTAACATAATTTTCCTTAAAGTGCGGTTAATCGCTCCTGAGGTTGGGATCGTTCCATACTGATCTAAGAAAACTAGGGTAGAACTAGAATGTTGTTTTAGGTCACTCATTAAGTGGATTAGAATATGATTTATCTTTATTCGGCGGTTTGATGATTCATTCTTCGTCCTCTTAAACTCATGTTTAACAGCATTCCATGATTTATTAATATCAATCGTTCCATTTTTTAAATCGACATCTTGCCACGTGAGTGCTTGAATTTCAGATAAACGCATCCCGGTATAAATGGCGGTTAAGATCATGTAACGACTCGTAAAGTGGTAATTTAGTCCACCATTAACTGATTTGATTAACCGTCCGATTTCGTCTAAATTGAGATATTGAACCTTAACAACCTTGTCTTGATTAGAAACTAAAGTTACTCCCTCGGTAAAGTCTTTCATAAGATAGTCATCAAGAATCGCGGATTTTACACACGCTCGGATAAATCCGTTTGTTTTTTGAACCGATGAGGGAGCATGATTAGAACCATACCAATTGATGAATTCTTGATAATCTGTTCTGGTAATCGTTTTAATGTTTCTTTGCCCAAAAAAATTTAGTAAATATCGCTCAGTTGTACGATACCGAACCATCGATACGTCTGACACCTGGGGCTCCTTGTAGGTGGCTACCCACTGACTAAAATAACTAGATAGTGAAATTTCTTTAGAAATATCAACCCCATTGCTGAGCTTAGCTTCGTGATTGGCTGCCCAAACCTGGGCCATTTTCTTAGTCGGAAAACCATTTTTTGATTTAAAATGACGTTTACCAAGATTATCAACCCAAGAAATGCGAACTTGCCATTTATTATATTTCTTTTTAATCGATGCCATAATTCATTCCTCCATTTAAGTATGCTAAAATAGAGGAGTTATATGAGACGCCAATCTATATAACTCCTAAGCTCTCGACCTGCTGTCGTAGGTGGGGAGCTTTTTTATTATTCCCAGCCGTTTGCTTTTGCAATGCTTTCTTGCATCTGCTGGGTCTGAGCAATTACATCTGGATCGCCTTCAAAGCTTCCAGTATCATTACCAGTTTGATAAATTGTCCCACCTTG